>SNQW01000057.1_pt1 | contig 122236 bp, 122 predicted proteins | sample 2580511 | NCBI WGS metagenome assembly SNQW01 (sample SAMN10953775, study PRJNA522744) | food fermentation metagenome | isolation source: 8-hour incubation of native-enriched microbial consortia from nixtamalized... | place: Mexico | collected 2017-09-24
TAGCGGAGAATGTTCTCGCTCGGCTCAAATTCCATCCCTTCCGCCGGCATGCAATACACGCAGCGCAGGTTACAGCGGTCGGTCACCGAAATCCGTAAATAATCGTGGACGCGGCCAAATCTATCGATTAGCTTATTCATGAAGCTCGCCTCTCTTTATCGACAATTTTCATAACGGACGTACGTGCCGATGCGCGACTTTCCTCTACCCTTGCTCTTTAAGCGTTTCGTCCAATCTTATTAACTGTTTCTTTCTCTCCATACGTGCCTGCATGGCCTGATCTACTGTAATGGTCAAAAAGCGGCAGCGCGACATCGGTCTGGATTGGGCAATCAGGTCCAAATCCGTGCTAATAACCGTCCCGATTGTAACGAATCCACCGCCTGAGGTAGCGTCATTGAGCAGTACGATGACTTCGCCTTCATTCGGGACCATAAGGGCGCCGATAGGGTACGCGAAATCAACTACATTCGAGGAACTGCTACCTGCACCAAACGGAGGAGCATGCTCTTCAAAAGAAATAGATGAGCCCATATAACGATAGGCCACCCGATCCGATTCTGCCGACACGATCCACTCTGAATCCAGAAACGTCTTAATGCCCTCATCGCTTATCCGATTTCCGGATACGCCCATAACAACACGCAAATCTTTGGCATCGTCCCATGCGGGAATAAATTCAACAGGTACGTGCTTTCCAATCTGCTTAAAGGCTCCGGGAAGCGGTTCGCCAATCATTAGTTCATCTCCAACAACCAGCTTGCGTCCTTCATACCCTCCAAGCCTGCTTAGCACGTATGTGGACCGGCTTCCCAGCACTTCCGGCACCTGAATGCCGCCGGAGACACAAAGATAGCTTTTTACTCCCTTTTTGCAAAATCGAAAAGAAAGAACATCCCCTTCATCGACTGCAACCGCTTCCCACATCGGGATAAGTCGATTATTAAGGAATGCTTGTACCGGCGCTCCCGTTAAGGCTATAATCGTTTTTTTTCCAAACTCGATGACAGGACCGAGCAGCGTCATCTCCAGTCCGGCATATTCAACCGGGTTGCCAAGCAACAGATTTCCGATGATAAAGGAATACTTATCGGCTGCGCCGGAAGGAGGAAGCCCCAGGTGGTAATACCCTTGGCGTCCCGTATCTTGTACGGTTGTCCATAACCCGCCCTCTCTGATTCGCAGCATTCAGAATCCCTCCATCAACTCCTGGATATATGCCTTTCCTTTGATTACATATTCCTGCGGTGAAAAATCGATTTGTTTCATATGATAGCGATAGGTTCCCTGCTCCACCTCTGCAACGATCTGATTATATTCTCGTTCATCAATTGGCCGATGCTTCCATAAATCTCCCGGGCGCGCTAAAAAATACGTATCTTCCAAATCTATAAGCCGCTTGTCTGCATCATAGACAGGAACTGCTGACATGCCAATTAATTGATAGCTCCCCGTTCCATTCACCGGGTATACGACGGTAAATGCTCCCCCGATGCCTACCCCTTGCCTTGGTGTATGCGTTCTCGGACTCAAATACTTAGGCGTCTGGATAATCTCTCCGGGTTCAAGACCCAGCGGGAATCCCCAGGCTGTTCCGGGCAAAAAACCTACCATCGTAATCAGGTTAGGCATCCGGGAATGCGCCTCAATGAACGCTTCTTTATCTGTAAAACCGTTTGCTTTCATAGCAAATTCAAAATTGGACAGGGTCGGTTCCTGATGCCTGTTTTTAAACCGTTCCGAGTATTGACGCGAAACTGGATCATCATACCATGTAGGAATCTCTACCATACGAATGGATAGATTTAATTCTGCCGGATCACTTTTTGTAATATCAATCTCCTTCAAATAATCCAACAAATCTCGGGGAGAAAGAATCTCGGGATTATACCGGACAAGATAAGAAGCATTAGACGGGACAATGTCAACAATTCCCGGAATATTACGCTCCCTTAGTTCGTTTACGATTGCTAACGCCTTAAAATTACTCTCTGCACTCATATCACGCGAGATTTCCGCGTATATATATTCATCTCCCCCAAAATCAAACCTTGTTTCCGGTAGCGTAAACAAGGGCTCTCCCCCCTCTCCTTTATTTCAACAGCTTATTCATCCGCCTGCTTATGGTAGCCGGGCTAACCCCGAGCACTTCTGATACCTTCAATGCTGTCCCGTACTTTTTCAGTCCAAGTTCAATCAACTGGCTTTCAAGTTCGGCTACCGCTTCCTTCAGCGGCATAAGCTCAAACACCATCGGCTGCTTGCGTCTTCTTCCCGTCTCGCCATAAAGCACCCGCAATACGTCTTCACGCTGAATGAACTCTCCCTGGCTTGTGACAAGCAGACGTTCTACGATGTTCTGCAATTCCCTTACATTGCCGGGCCAATCATAGTTCTCCAACACCTCAAGCGCTTCCGGTGAAAACCCTTTCTCTATCTGATACGAACGGGTAAACTGCTGAAGAAAATAAATGGACAGGGAAAAAATATCTTCCATCCGTTCCCGAAGCGGTGGAATGCGAATTGGAATGACATTAAGTCGGTAGTATAAATCCTCGCGGAACTCTCCACGCTCTATCATCTCTTGTAAATTTTGATTGGTAGCCGCAATAACTCGGACATCCACCGGAATTGTATGCACACCGCCTACGCGAACAATCTCCTTTTCCTGAAGCACCCTCAGCAATTTAACCTGTACATTCGGTGATAGCTCACCGATTTCATCAAGAAAAATAGAGCCGCGGTGAGCCACCTCAAACAAACCGGGCTTGCCCTTTTGATCTGCACCTGTGAAAGCCCCTCTCTCATAGCCGAACAATTCACTCTCAATCAAGTTCTCTGGTATAGCCCCACAATTTACTCGAATAAGCGCTTGTTCGCTACGACGGCTGGCCGCGTGAAGGGTTCTGGCGAACACTTCCTTACCTACCCCTGATTCCCCGGTAAATAAAACAGTCGAATCGACCCGTGCTACCCGTTTCACTTCATCTACCAGATCTTCTACAATACGAGAACGGTAAATTAACGGCTTATCTGTATGGGAAGCAGGGACGAATGGATCCGATGCATCCCCTCCCGTTGCCGTTGACGTAAGCTTTTCACGTAAACGATTTGTTTCCGTAATATCACGTGAGAGGACGACTACTTTCTCCAACTTCCCTTCATGATACACAGGCGTTGCTACTGACCAGACCTTCCGTCCGTGAATCGTATCCTGAATCATCGTTAATTTTTTCTTCTTTTTTATGCATAGATCAACGATATTCGGACGAAACATTCCTTTGTTTTCAAATTCATAGATGTTCCGGCCAATGACTGCTTCAGGTCCTTTCATCTCCCAGAATTCTTTCAGGAACGTACCGGCCACCCGCATCACTTCCCCGTTTGGGTCGACTACCAGAATTTGCTCATGGGAAGAAGCGTATACCGCTTGCAAATCAGAATACAAATTGCGTACAAATTCCAGTTCCTGCACGGCTTCCTCGAATGTCTCGCGCAGAAAAAAAATATGGATTAATCCAGTAACTTTCCCGTCAATCCGCAGAGGGGAAAAATTCCCACTAATCTGTTTGAAGTTAATCGAGCTACTTACGCTCATCAGCGTCTCGCCCTGGATGACCCGATTTATATCCTTATCCATGGTTAGCAATTTCTTATAATTACGGTTCATAAGAAAAGAACGGGACAATCCCAAAATGTTCTCTGCCGTTTCATTGATGAACTCGATTTCGAAGGCGGTATTCGTTCTCACGACACCTGCGCCGGCTCCATTCAATATTTGGTTCATATGTGTAAGCTGCAATTCGTTCATCTGATGACGGGCCTGCCAAACCGTGCTGTAGCCTGTAATGTCACCATTCGTATCGATCCCCAGCACGACAGAAATATTATGGTAGTATTCGACCGGATGCAGATGGGGAACTTTGAGGATATCCTTTCGGTATCGAATCGGCTGCTTCAGGTCCGGTATATTCCTGAGCTGTTCCAATAAGGAGTCGGTGTGGACGTAGCCAACGATGTTTTCATTCTCTGTAACAAAGGCAATGTCTGTTCCCTGCTTGTGTATTTCACGCAGTACGTCCTGCAATTCGGCTTGCCTGGTGACGATGGCCGAAATCGGGCGCAGAATTTGCTCCCAAATAATCATGCAGTACACCTCCTACCAACAACGGGCTCCTCTTTCCCCAAGTATAACAAACTATTTTTCTAAATTAAAATTATTTTCGCAATTGAAAAATTATACAAGTAGTTTATCTAGGAATCGTGTCGTATATTGACCTTTTCTGAATTCTTCGTCCCGCATGACCTTCTGAAGGAGGGGTGTATTTGTTTTTACTCCTTCTACCCTGCATGTTTCAAGTACCTTTTCCATTTTACGTATTGCATCCGCTCGATCATGTCCATGCGTGATGATTTTTCCGATCATCGGATCGTAAAACGGTGTAACGACACTTCCTTCTATAACGGCAAAGTCTAACCGTACATCATTCTCCGGTATATGCAATCTGGTAAGCGTTCCTGGAGACGGAAAGAATGTCTGCGGGTCCTCTGCATATAACCTACATTCCATAGCATGTCCGTTTCTCTTAATGTTCTCCTGTTGTAAAGGTAGCGGTTCCCCAGCCGCCAATCGAATTTGCCACTCTACCAAATCCAGCCCTGTAATCTCCTCTGTTACCGGATGTTCAACCTGCAGGCGGGTATTCATTTCAAGAAAATAAAAATTCTTCTTATCGTCAAAAATGAATTCCATCGTTCCCACAGTAACATAGCCAATTTGTTTCACGCCTCGCAGAGCAGTCTCCAAAAGCTCGGCACGAGTGTTTTCATCAAGATAAGGTGACGGACTTTCCTCAATGACCTTCTGATTTCTTCGCTGAACGGAGCATTCCCTCTCAAACAAATGCACCGCATTACCTTGCGCATCACAAGCTACCTGCACTTCGATATGACGTGGATTCGAAATCCACTTCTCCAGGAATAAGGTTCCGTCTCCGAAATAAGAAGCGGCTCGCTGCATGGTGGAATCAAATGCTTTTTGCAATTCATCTGGAGTATGCACCAACTGCATTCCGATGCCACCTCCCCCTGCGCTTGCTTTTAGCATAAGCGGATAGCCCAGGCTCTCAGCTATGAACAACGCTTCTTCCACGGAAGCGAGCTTTCCGTCCCAGCCGGGTACAACCGGTACGCCGGCTGCTTGCATTTGGCGACGAGCTTCGATTTTGCTCCCCATCAGCTCGATAATCCGCGCACTTGGCCCGATGAACACAATCCCTTCCTCTTCACAGCGACGAACAAACACCGGATTCTCAGAGAGAAAACCGTACCCTGGATGGATGGCTTTTGCTTCGGTTTCCTTAGCAACCTGGATGACCCGCTCAATATCAAGATAACTCTTTTTCGCCTGCGCCGGACCGATACAAACCGCTTCATCCGCCTCTTCCACAAAAGGAGCATCTACATCCGCTTCCGAATAAACAGCTACCGTACGGATTCCTACATGCTTGCATGTCCGTATGATGCGTCGGGCAATTTCTCCCCTGTTGGCAATTAAGATTTTATCAAAGTAACTCATGTTTTACCTACCTCCAGATGGAACAGGGACTCAAGCGGACTTGAATCCCTGCAAGAATCTTTTTTACTTCACTACGGCAACTTCCTGTCCTGCATCCACGATGTCTTCATTCTCCACACAGAACCGCTCCACTACGCCATCGGCCTCCGCTTTGATTTCATAGAAGTTTTTCATAACCTCGATTAAACCGATGACATCCCCTGCTTTTACACTATCTCCTTCATTTACAAATACATCTTTATCAGGGGACGGCTTGCGATAGAATATGCCCGGAACCGGGGAAATAATAGATTTATTCTCTGACAAAGTCATTACCTCCCATTTTCTGTAATTACCTGCTTGATCTGTGCAATCTTATCTTTCACTTCGTTTCTAGCCTGTAGCGCTTCTTCTAGCGTAACGGATACGAAATGCACTTTTTCATTGCTTTTAATCTGCGCCATTCGATTCAAATCAGCGCTGATAACCGTAGCAATTGTAGCGTAGCCGCCTCCTGTCACTGCATCATTTAAGAGAGCGATAGGTTCTACGCCATCCGGCACCTGAATGGAGCCGATCGGATACCCTAAGTCCACCACATTCGACGGATTACTCCCCGCACCGAACGGTTGCTCGCGTGGCACAAAGCCTAGACGTTCTCCTTTAAAGCGATATCCGACGCGGTTTGCTTCTGGCGTCACCGTCCACTCCTGAGACAGGAAGCTCTGCTTACCCTCCTCCGTTAAGCGATAGCTGCAAAGCCCCATAATAACCCTGATTTCATGTGACTTGGCAAACTGCGGAACCAATGCATCCGGCACACGGGTTCCAATTCGGATGGATTCACGAGTAGCATTACCAATATGAAGCTCATCTCCCTGTTGTAATGCACGGCCTTCGAACCCTCCAATACCGCACAATGTATACGTAGAACGCGATTCCATGATGACCGGCACATCCACGCCACCCGCAACGGCCAGGTACACCCGCGCTCCCTGCTTGACAAAATCAAACGATAATTGATCGCCAGACGCAACGGAAACGGTCTCCCACATGGGTATCGGTTCTCCATTGATTTTCGGCGGAATCTCCCCACCTGTTACAGCAATAACCGTATCCTCTCTAAACTCAAGCGTCGGACCCATATACGTAATCTCCAATGCTGCCGCATTCTCGTCGTTACCGACAAGCAGATTGGCAATCGTATATGAGTATTTGTCCATCGCGCCAGAGGGAGGCATACCGATTTCATAATAGCCGATACGGCCTTGATCCTGAACCGTGGTTTGAAGTCCGGGGTTAAGTACGTGAATCATTCATATAACCTCCCCAACACGTTTTCGGAGAACCGTTGCGGATTCTCGGTCACTTCATCCGGAGTGAAGGTAATCTCCTTGGTCAAATAGCGGAAGGTTCCGTCTTCCACCTGCTTTCGGATTGACTCATATTCATCCATCGTAATGCTACGATAACGGAAAATGTCGCCCTGTTTCGGGAAGGTCATTGCGTCTTTAAAGTCCGGCAGGCGCTGCTCCCTGTCGTAAATAGGGGCGGCCGCTATACCGAATAATTGATATCCGCCCGCACCCTGGACCGGATAAATGACAGCAAAAGCTCCGCCAAAACCAAATGCACGCTCCGGTGTAAAGGTACGTGGACGAACGTATTTTGGCACTTCGATCTGCTGCTCCCTCGGAACCATCTGATAGCACCAGGGCAGGCCCGGGACAAACCCCACCATAGATACAAGATAAGGAAATCCGGTGATCGCCTCGATTAGTTCTTCTTTGGATGTAAAGCCATTAATGCGGGCCGCGTATTCCAGGTCTGTAGAATTCGGGTCCTGGTGCCGTTCCCGAAAACGCATTAACGCTTCATGCGTCCATGGATCTTCGAATAAAACCGGTACATCCACTAGACGAGCAGAAATTTGAAAATCATCCAACGAGACTGATTTTTCCAAATTTTCCAATTCTGAAATGAGAGCATCCGGATGCAATTGATCAGGATCGACCCGTATCATGTAGGAAGCATTCGAAGGGCAAATATCGAGAATACCCGGAAGCTGTCTCTCTCTCAATTTCCGGGTAATAGCCATCCCTCGGAAATTCGCCTCAAGGCTCATCTCTTCCGCTAGTTCGACAAAGACAAACTCATCTCCGCCATATTCGTAACGTATCATGCGTTGCTTCACCTCTTTCAAAAATATGTACTTTTTATCTTCGTTTCTTTCAAATAGAAGCAAGAAAAATACCAACCATGAAATCCATCATAAAACCAAGCATATAGTATGGCTAGAAAGGTACTATCACTCTTTTTACTGCCCTGTTCCTTTATAGTCACACAACATTATTTTTCAAAAATGAAATCTACTTTTCACTTTTGAAACTATATTGTTTGACGTCTTGCGGTGTATCTAAATCTATTACAATTCCTTCATCTGCTACCGGCACGAGAATACGTCCGTTAAGCTTCTCCAAAATACCTTTAGCCCCTTGATCTCCCTGCAGGTAGAAGATATCAGCATACGGCGGTCTAACGAAAAATACAGGGTGCCCGATTTTTCCCTGAAATGAAGGCTGAATAACGAAGGAGCCCTGTACTTCATTCAATATAGAGCTCCCTTCTTCAAAAACGCGGCGAACAGTCTTTTCAGAAATGAAAGGTTGATCCCCAAGCAAGACCATCACTCCTTCCACCGCTTCTCCCAACGCTCGAAATCCAGCTTGAAGCGATGTACTCTGTCCCATTAGTGCATCGAGATTCACTTCCCACCTGAATCTGGTGTCTTCTATTCTGATAAGCTGGCGGATTCGTTCTGACTGACACCCCACTACCGCCACAACCTCCGTAAACTCAGCAGATAGGGCCAGCCGGATGACTCGTTCCAACATGTACTTCCCGTCCAGCTCCAACAATTGCTTAGGCTTTCCCATCCGGCTTGACGCCCCAGCCGCAAGAATTAGAGCTGCTATGTTAGGCTGCATGGACACGCCCCTTCCTACTTATTCATCCTGCAGGCATGAAGAGCCGGTTGATGAATGGCTTCCTTTCCTTGAAGAAATCCGCCATTATGACCATTTCGAACCGATAGAATTTCCGCAACAATACTTATCGCGATTTCTTCTGGTGATACCGCGCCAATATCAAGGCCGACTGGACTGTACATCCTCTCCATGCACAAAGGCGAAAATATCGTTCCTTCTTTTTCGATCGCTTCAAGCATGCGAATCTGCCGAGAGCGCGGCCCCAGCACACCAACGTACGGCGTGTCCGATGGCAGAACGAATTTTAGCGTTTCCTGATCTCGTTCCAGATGATGATTCATCACGACTACATATGTCCGCCGACCGATGCTTACCTTCTCATGAAAGGAGGAAGGATGAACGAGAATTCGATTCGCTCCCGGAAAGCGCCCTTCATCATTATAGGCGGGACGTGGATCAATTACTGTCGTTTCCCATCCCAGCGTACGGCTTATATTCGCCAGCGGAATGGCATCATGTCCGGCACCGAAAATCATCAGTTCAATCGGCGGGACATGCACATCGATGAATATCTCTACCTCTTCTCCATCTGGCAAAGTAAAAAGCTTCGTCTCCGATTTCGGAGCTTGTTCCTCCAACTTGCGCCTTGCTATTTTTACGAACCATTCATCAAGCATATATGCACCTAAGCTGCCGGCAAGCAGCCCTTCTTCAGGGACAAAAATCCGTCCTCGCTCTTCTTCCACTTCCGCATTCAGCACCGTACCGAGTACCCCGGCCTTTTTCTCCTTCATGCAGATTAACCAAGCACCAAGCGGAGCGGACGGTTTTGTATCTTCAAGCACAACAGGTTCCAAATAAAGATCCACTGTTCCTGGACAGCCTAATCCCAGGCCCCATACCACATCTTCATCCAGGGCATACTGTTTGTTCATCGCAGTTCCTTTGGCGATAACGTCTTCAGCCATCTGCACTACCTCAGGCTCCAGACAGCCACCCGAAATCATGCCGCACGTACCGCCTTGCCCATCAATGACCATCTTCGCTCCTTCGCGCCGGTACGCGGATCCTTTCACTTTCACCACGGTTGCCAGCACAGTTTGCCTTCCCGATTGCACCGCTTCTTCTATGGCCAGGGCTACCTGTAGATTTTCCGTCATCGTATCACCTCTGTCATCGTATTGATTTAAGCCATCGCAAACCGGAAAACAGGCTGTCCACAGAAGTAAATACATCAATGTAGGGCAAAGCCGTCTTCATCCCTCTCGCTTCCGGAAGATAGCCGGGCAAGGACAGCAGGGGATTAAGCCATATTACTCCTGCCGCTTTGCGACGAATGATACGCATAGCCACCTCCAACTCTTCTATGCCCCCTGTATCCAATCCATCACTGGCGATAATTACTATCGTATTCGGATTCAACAGGCGTGAGCCATAGCGTGATACAAAGGCATCTAGCGACTCGCCGATGCGCGTGCTGCCGCCCCATTCCGTTCCTTGTACTGAAAGCTTCGGCCTTGTCTTGCCAAAAGCAAGCTTAAATTGACCTGTAACCCGCTTCAAATGGGTAGAAAACAGAAACGTTTCCACCCGCTTCGCAGAACGAGTCAATGCCCAAGCGAATTGCAGCATCATCTCGGCAATGCCCGCCATGGAACGGCTCCCGTCACACAGCAGAACAAACTCCGCCTGACATGGAGGCTTCCCTTTACGAGCCAGGCTTAGAACTTCTCCTCCATATGCCACACTCCTGCGGAAGGTCTTGCGTATATCAGGTCGCACGCCATGCTTCATCGGCTTCCAGCGTCGGCTTTTACGAAGTCGCAGCTGATGTGAAAGTTCTCTTGCGCTTTTCAGCATCTCCGCTTCCTTTTCCTGTGGGATACGAGGAGTTACCGGACTGCTTACGTCATAAAGTGCAAGACGAGCGGAAAGAGAGAATCCCTTACTTTCCTCCATCTTATCGTTCGACAACGCGGCAAATGCACTTCCCGGCGCTTGCCGCTCTTGCCGTTTTCCATTCTCTCTCTGAGTGGTAAGTTCTTCCTTTTTCTTTTCATGGCCTGTATGCGCTTCTTCCGAAAACAACGGAACTCCCGTTTCGCCGTCTTTTTTATACTGAGAGTGAAAATATAGTCGATAGATACGATCGAACTTCTCCTGCTCTTCCGGATTCGAGCAGAGTACCAGCCGAAGTGCCGAATGGAAGTCGCGTTCGTCAGCCATATCAACCGCTTCAAGCGCCCGCAGGGCATCCATCGCTTCACCAGGTCCTACGTTTACGCCATTCTGGCGAAGATGTCGGCAAAAACGTAAAATATGACCCGACAGCACCCTATACATTGCCGGACATCCACCCTTCTTCTAGCGCCTGTTCAATCTGTTTCCAATCTTCCAGGTCCTTAGCGATACATCCAAGCGTTTCTTTTACGGTTTGCACATTCAATTCTCCCTGATGGAGTACAGTCAAAGCGTGTGCCCAATCCAGACTTTCCGCGACACCCGGAATTTTATCAAGCGGCATGCGGCGTATTCTCTCCATTATGCTTACAATTTGTCCTGCTAATCGCGTGTCAATGCCCGGTAATCGTGAAGCAAGAATCTCCTTCTCCTTCTCCGGCTCCGGATATGAAATCCAATGATACAGGCACCTGCGTCGCAGAGCTTCACTCAAATCCCGCGTCCGGTTGGACGTTAAAATAACATAGGGGCGATGCTTAGCGCGAAGCGTGCCAAGCTCAGGAACCGTTATCTGAAATTCGGCCAGCAGCTCCAGCAGAAATGCTTCAAATTCCTCATCCGCCCTGTCCACTTCGTCTATCAGCAGTACTGGCGAAGCATCCGCATCTGAGATTGCTTCAAGAAGTGGGCGACGAAGCAGAAAATCTGAACTGAAGATTTCCGCTTCTCTTTCCGCTGGCGTCATTTTACTTTGTTCCGTTAGTTTAAGATGAAGAAGCTGTTTCTGATAGTTCCATTCATATAACGCCGTATTCACGTCCAGCCCTTCGTAACACTGCAGCCGAATGAGTCGTGTATCCAGTACACGGGCCAATACCTTAGCGATTTCAGTTTTTCCCACGCCTGCAGGTCCTTCCACAAGCAGCGGTTTTTTCAGTGCCTTCACGAGGTGCAGCGCTGTGGCAGTCGAACGGTCTGTTACATAGCCTTGCTCTCGGAAAGCTTGTTCAATGGACATGATGTTCGTCTCGATTCGTCTCATCTCCTTCCTTCCCCAGATAACCAAGGACCCTCAGCATGGAGGGTCCGCTTGGTTACAACAATACTTGTTTTAACGCACGTTCCGTATATACGCCACAGAGATGACTTCTGTATTCTGCGGAAGCAAACATGTCCCCGCCCATCTCTGCATCTTTTGTCGCCAGCGTCGCCGCTTTGCGTATGTTTTCTTCTGTCACCACTGCACCCAACAGCGCTTCTTCTACCGAAGAAGCCCGATAGGCAACATCACTTACCCCATTAATTCCAACACGGATGAAATCCACCTTGCCGCTAGCATTTTTCCCTGCAATCACGCATACCCCAACTACCGCATAGCCTGAAGCTGGATGTTCATATTTTACATAGACGCTCTTCGTATGCGCGGGCGGAATAAGGAAAGAAACAGCGGTCAGAACACTCGTCTCAGGCAAAGCGGTCAGCAGCGGACCGAAGAAAAAACCATCGGCACTTACCCACTCTTTACCGTCTTCATCCTGCAGTTCGATCTCCGCTTCCAATGCAAGTGCAACACCTGGCAAATCAGCGGCCGGATCGGCGTGAGCGATGTTTCCCCCAACCGTGCCGCGGTTACGAACCTGTATATCTCCGATTTGGCGGGCAGTCTGTGCAAGCACAGGGATATGCTCCTGCACGAGCTGGTTCCGGACCACGTCACGATGGGTAGTAAGCGCACCAACTACCAGCCTCTCATCCTTCATCTGAACGCCCCGCAAACTGGAAATATGACTGATGTCGATTAATGTACCCGGAGAAGTCAAGCGGAATTTCATTAACGGCAGTAAGCTGTGGCCTCCGGCAAGCAACTTCCCTTCTCCTTCACTTTCCGCTAGCAACTTAATGGCGTCTTCTACCGTTTCGGCGCGGACATAGTCGAACGTGCTCGGTATCATGCTTCCTTCCTCCCTTTCTGCATCGCTTTCCAAACTTTCTCAGGCGTCAGCGGCATATCCAGATGCGTGATACCAAATGGTCGCAAAGCGTCCAATACGGCGTTGACGACCGCTGGTGGAGAGGCTGTCGTTCCCGTCTCGCCAACACCTTTAGCACCTAGTGGATTAACCGGGGAAGGCGTTTCAGTAAAGACGGTCTCCAGCACAGGAAAGAAATCGGCTTTAGGCATCGTATAATCCATGAATGTACCGGATACGAGCTGACCATTCTCCCCGTACACCGCCCCTTCCCATAATGCTTGCCCAATTCCCTGGGCCAGTCCTCCATGCACCTGACCTTCAGCAATCATCGGATTAATGACGCGTCCTACGTCATCGACCGCAATATAGCGCTTTAATTCAATTTGTCCCGTATTCGAATCCACTTCCACCACACAGATATGAGCGCCGAACGGGTATACGAAATTCGATGGATCGAAGAATGATTGGGCTTCAAGCGCGGGCTCCATTCCTTCCGGCAGGTTCCAGGCCATATTAGCCGATCTGGCGATTTCCTGGAATGTACGCTGGTGTCCAGGCACACCCTTCACCTGAAAAACACCATCGGAAAATTCAAGATCTTCGATGGACACCTCCAACTCATGGGCGGCGATTTTCTTTGCTTTTTCGGTTACACGTTCTGCTGCAATGGCTACGGCTGCGCCACCCACCGGTGTCGTACGCGACCCGTATGTGCCCCACCCCATTGGGATCATCTGCGTATCGCCGTGCAATACCTCGATATCTTCAAGCGGCACACCGAGCTTATCCGCCACAACCTGGGCGAATGTCGTATCTTCCCCCTGACCGTGCGGCGAAGCACCTGTAAGTACGATCACCTTACCGGATGGATGTACCCGTACAGTGGCATTCTCCCACTGTCCGAACTGCAGACCGATGGCTCCAGCTACCTTGGATGGTCCGAGCCCACACAATTCTACATAGGTGGAAAGCCCAATTCCCAGATAGCGTCCTTGCTTGCGTAATTCTTCCTGTTCTCGGCGCAGGTCTTCATAGTTCGCCATCTCCAGAGCCTTGTCCAATGTCAACATGTAATCTCCGCTGTCATACGTAACTGCCATCGCAGTATCGTAAGGAAACTTCTCTTTCGGAATGAAATTTTTGCGTCTTATTTCTACAGGGTCCATGCCAATCTCGCGCGCGAATGCATCAACCGCACGCTCGATTTGGTATGCTGACTCTGGCTTTCCTGCGCCGCGATATGCATCGGTCGGCGTCGTATTCGTATACACGCCATATACTTCTACCGCTGCCTGTGGAATAGCATAGGCACCGGTCACCATCAGACCAAAGCAGATGGTCGGAACGCCTGCGCCCATCGTGGATAAATAGGCTCCCATATTGGCTATATTGCGAACACGTAACGCCGTCATCGTGCCATCACGTTTTCCAGCCAATTCCACTTCAATGACTTCATCGCGGGCATGGTTTGTAGCCATAAAGTGTTCTTTGCGATCTTCCATCCATTTGACAGGTCGCTTGAGATGACGGGCGGCATAAGCTACGACCGCTTCATCGGCATACACACCGATTTTGGCTCCGAATCCGCCGCCGACATCGGGCGCTATGATACGCAGCTTGGATTCCGGGATATCAAGCACCTCCGCATATACCATCCGGTGAATGTGCGGATTCTGTGATGTACACCACATCGTCATATCTCCGCTACCCGAATTGTATTGAGCTACAGCTGCTCTCGTTTCCATCGGATTCGGTACAACCCGCTGTTCATAATACCGCTCACGGACCACAACTTCTGCATTGGCGAATGCTTCATCCGGCACTTCTCCCGCTTTCCAAAGAAAAGCAAGATTATTCTCCACATCTTCATGCACTAGTGGCGCGCCATCCTTCAGCGCCGCCTCCTGTCCGGTAACGGCCTTCAGTTCTTCATACTCCACCTCGATCGCATCGAGTGCATCGTATGCCGCATAGCGATCCTCCGCTACTACCATAGCCACTCCCTCACCTACGTACAGCACCTTATCGACTGCAAGGGGGCTACGATCTTTCGCTTTCAGGTTGCAACCTGGCACGTACCAGGATGTCGGTACAGACTTCATCCTTCCAACCAGGTCCCCTCCTGTATAGATCGCTACAACACCTGGATGCTTTACAGCCTGACTGACATCGATCCGCTTAATTCGGGCATGGGCATGCGTACTTCGCAGAAACGCCGCATACAACATGCCAGGAAGCTTAATATCGTCCGTGAAATTCCCGTTACCGGTAATCAGCTTAGGATCTTCTTTACGTTTGATCCGCGTTCCAATCATGCTTGCCATCCTTATTTGCCTCCTCCCGTATGTAGAGTTCCGACCTTTTCCTCACGTTTGGCTTCGGCCATACGCTGTGCCGCATCTTGGATTGCGCTAACGATATACTGATAACCTGTACAACGGCATATTACACCCTTGAGGCCTTCACGGATTTCCTTTTCCGTAGGCTCTGGATTTTCTTGCAGTAGACCCATCGTAGCCATCATGACACCTGGCGTACAAAATCCACATTGCAGTCCATGCTTTTCCCAAAACCCTTCCTGAATCGGGTGCAGCTGCTCCATGCTGCCAAGCCCCTCCACTGTCGTTACTTCTCCCCCGTCCGCCTGAACAGCAAGAACGGTACAGGATTTGACAGCTTCGTCATTTAACATAACCGTACAGGCTCCGCACTGCGTCGTATCACAGCCGACATGTGTTCCCGTCAAATCTAGTACATCGCGCAAATAGTGAACAAGCAGCAAGCGCGGCTCCACTTCTGTCGTACGCTGAACCCCGTTTACTTTTACTGAAATCTTCACTTTTTTTGCAGACACGTATGGCCACCTCCATATGGGATTCATTAGCATTGCGTTTGTCGTTGTTTCATTTCCTTGTCCATGGCTTTAAAGAACTGTCCCAGCACGACTTTTGCTGCACCATTCATAATGCGTTGACCGACAGAAGCGAGAACACCTGTCACCTGTACGTCAGCACTACAGGTTAATTTGGTTCCCTGTTCCGCTTCGTCCAGCTTCATATCAGCAACCGCATCGATCTCACCCGGCTTTCCTTTACCACGTACCAGAAGGCGATAATAAGAAGGTTCCTCCTGATTTATTTGCTGGACCTCTCCGGTAAAAATGCCTTTCACCGGACCAATGCTTACACCCATCTCCGCATGATACACATCGTCCTCTCCATGCTCGAATGCTTTGCATCCAGGCAAGGAAGCACGAAGCGCATCTTCATCCTGAATGACGTTCCATACTACTTCTCTCGGCATGGCAAAAGTGTATTCGTATTCGATTTTAATGGTAGCCACTCCTCTCTTTAGTCAAAAAAATTTATTTATTCACTAAATTTTATATTTTGCAAATTTAGTGCCAAGAGATATGTATAGTTTTTTGTGTACTTGCTCTCTTTGCTTCTTGTTTTTATTTCATAATCGAAAAACAACGTTTCATAATTGAAAAAAATAACAATAAAAAAAGCTATCCCTTTATATGTGTCTACTTAACAAAAGGGATAGCTATATAATTAGGAAAGCTGATAGCTTTTTTTCCGATAATATAATAGTATACAACCGAATAAAAAAATCAGAACGCCTCCCCCAACTAGGACCGGATAGTCTTTCTTTAAAAAATCGGTCCCAGAGGGCGATACGCTCGCTTGGGCAAGAAGCGGCACGCTTTCTAACTGTTTGCCTTTATAGTACACATCGACATATCCGCCAAGCTGCCCTTTTGTAACGCCTTCCGTCGGGGTCGTCCAACGTGTGCGTAACTCATAGGAAGGGCCCGCATCTGTACGTTGCGGTATATGGATCGGTTCCGCTAAAGCGAAAGGTACAGGTGAACCGAAAATTACTTGTTCTCCTATAACATCCCCTTTTTCTTTTACCGTTATTAGCTTCATTTTATTTTTCGCGTACGCTACCATTTTTTGAATATCTTCATATTCATCTACTTGATTGGACTGCATATCAACGGCAATATAGCGTATACCGTTCTCTTCGAATACTTCCACAAGGTTATTTCCAGCCGCACGGGTAAATCCCGTTTTCCCGGCGATGACAAGCGGATTATCATGGATTTTGCTAGGGTTTTTTATATGAACCTCTCTCATGTTCGTATGAATATCCGTCTCTTTTGTCCCCATTGCTTTTAACACCTTTGGATGCTTCAATGCTTCACGGACGAGAAGGGCTACATCATACGCTGTCGTATAGTGCGCCGGATCATGCAAACCGTTCGGCGTAACGAAATGCGAGTTTTTCAATCCTAGCTGTTCACTTTTCTCGTTCATTAACTGCGCGAACTTCTCCTTTGAGCCCGCTATATGTTCGGCCACTGCCATAGCTGCATCATTAGCACTAATTACCATCATTGCATACAAAGCATCTCTTTTCGATAGCTGCTCTCCGGGATTCAGCAAGAAATACCTGTTGCTCCCCTCTTGCTCCGAAGCCGACAGACTGGTGGTAACCGTCGCATTGTCCTGTACCTTTTCATCCAACAAGATAGCGGTCAAAACCTTGGTAAGGCTCGCTGGATATGCTTTTTCACTGGAAGCCTTCTCGAATAATACTTCTCCGGTATCCGCTTCCATAACAATGGCATGCTTTCCTATAACAGCAGGAGGGGAAGAATCGGCCAAAGCTCTAGGTATCATCATGCTGCTGTTATATAAAAGAAGAAATGCACTGCAGAAAGCGCAAATTGTTTTTCTCCACATTTTATGCATCCTGTTCCTCGTCTCTATAATTAAGTACTAGATAAATTACACTTGATAGTTTGACAGGGTAGCGTGGTTGGAAGGAGGCGATTCAGAAAAAGAAGAGGGTGGATGCGCCCTGCGCTCCAGCAGAAGAAAAGCAAACGTGTCTTTTTCCAACCGCCCACCGCCCTTCTTTCTTTTCTTCCCTCTCACCACAAGAATTTGTCGATGTATCAAATCAGATGTATATAGATAATTGTTTGACTTGTAAATAGTAAATGAATTCAAGAAGCTTTTCAACTATCTCTTTGCACCTGAATTTTATGAGAATCATCAGTAATAACCAAATCTATTTATGTTTTACTTGAAAAGAAAAAAAAGGAGTTTTACAATAGAGAAGAGGAATCGCGTTCAGCAAAAACACTTGCCCGTTCAGCGGCGGGTGATTTTTTTTTGTGGGCGAGCACGCATATGAAAGTATGCAACCATTTAAGAGAAAAGAGGCTTTAAAATTGCAACGGAGGAAAAGGAAAAAAACGTTACTCATTTGGTCGGCTATCGTATGTATTGGTGTTCTAGCTTTATTTAATATATTACTTAATCCGAGAGAAGAACTATCGGCGCATACGGACAATGATATAAAAACAGTTCAAGAAGCAAAAGAAGTAAACAAAAACGTAGATGCATTCGTCGAGCAAGAACAAGATAAAAAGGCGGAGCAGAACACAGAACAAGCAGAAAAATACGAACAGCAACCTGTTAATAAGAATACAGAGGAAATTCCAGGACTTTCCCTAGGAAAATTAATCGGCAGCATTCCTTCAAAAAATCAGAAAATCGTATATTTAACGTTTGACGACGGACCAGGCCCTTATACGAAAGAAATGGTCTCAATTCTAAATAAATATAATATAAAAGGCTCTTTCTTTTGGATCGGTGAGAATATCACCAATGAACTTGGTAACTTCGGAACACAAATGATAGAGCAAGGACATGTGATCGGTTCCCATACGATGCATCATACGACACTAGGAAAAAAAGACAAAGCATCCCAGAAACAAGAAATTCAAAATACGGCGACATACATAGAAGGAAAAATTAAGCATCCGGTACGTTATTTCCGTCCTCCATACGGTGCGGTAAATCAGGGAACAAGAGAAGTATCTCGTGAACTTGGGCAGTATCTGATGTACTGGCAAGTCGATAGTCTGGATTGGAAACTACCAAACCATCCGGAGAAAATCTTGGAAAATATTAAAAAAGAGGTGAAGCCTGGCTCAATTATTTTGATGCATGAACGCTCACAAAGTGTAAAAATCTTACCACAGGTCATTGAATACCTTCAACAAAACGGGTATGTAATCGAACCTTTACCTCCGGTTCCTAACACTGTAAAAAAACCGTAACCAATCGGATTTTTTACTTCATAGTACAACACAATATGGTTATACGAGATAAGCACGGAAAAACGATACTGTACCCTTTTCCGTGCTTATTTTTTCTTTCTCTATCCTTATTTCTTTAGAAAATTTCTTAAGTCATTATACTTTACTTTTTGTAGATAAACAAAGTATCTTCTTACTCGAAAGCACCATTGACACAAACTTGTCAAAAAATCATCATAGTTATTTCATGTATTTACAGTGTAAATGCAGTTATACTTATCTTATACAACTTAATCCAGGAGGAATACAATCGTGTCACCTGATGTAGTTACTATCTTACAGCGAATTCATACCGATTCTTGGTTTTGGATTTTGCTTTTCTTCGTATTAAGCTTTTTATTGTTAAAGGCCGGAAAAAGGACACCGAAAAAAATTGTCCACATGCTCCTGCGCCTTATAGCGCTCATCATGATTGTCACAGGAATTCTTATGCTGGTAGCTTATCAGTTCCCGATTGCATACACGGTAAAAGGCATTCTAGCCATCGCCATGGTCGGCGTAATGGAAATGATTCTTGGTATGACTGCCAAAGGCAAAAGAACAGGACCTTTCTGGGCAGCTCTCATCATTCTTGTGGCTCTGGTCCTTCTTATTGCTTTTAGGGTGCTTGCATTCTAATATTATGATACATGCTATGGTACGAAAAGTCGGCTGCCAGTTATTCTGGACAGCCGTTTTTTTGTATGTACCTGTATAACAAGAAAACAGGTATCTGTCTTAGATGGTTCGCCCTGCCAAATTCTCTCTGTTTAACATTTACTGTATGAATACGAAATAAGGAGGGATTAAAATGGCTTGTTCATCCTGCGGAAAAAAACGGGGCTCGAAGTCTACAAAAAGAAAATAGGCAGAGAGTTCCATGGTACCTATGTATAAAACAACCTCGGAAGGCAGGTCACAAGCACAGCCTTTCCGGGGTTTTTCGTCTGCTTATCGTCTTCGTTACTCCTGTGGCTCTTTGGCGCAGACGGGACGAAATACTCGAACATTGACACATGATGCATGATTTTTGCTTTTCGTTCCACACTAATTAATATGGACAAAGCAAAAAGCTCCAAGCGAATGCAGTCTTGATATCGTTGTGGTAGACAAGCGAAAAATCGGACAGGGAAGCACTAGAAGGCAGTGACTAACTTCCAGAAATGTGTTCAACCTTATTTAGCAGAAAGTATAACTTACGGAGGAGCTATTTCTTGAAACGAGCATGAATATTATTGTGCTTATAAGTACCGGCCTCACTGAATTCGATTAACTCCATGGACAGCGCCAAGTAACGTTTGGCGAACAGGTAGGCAAAATGTGCCTTTATCACCTCAAAGAGTTCATCACAGATCGCCTTTTTATCTGCCTCCGAACGTCCCGCGCCAATCTTAAGAGTCGCATGGACGAACGCATCATTCTCACTTCCGTCAGCTACACGATAATCATGGATCTCAATGGCTCTCGAACGAATGCCGCCTATCGGAAAAATATTGCCATGAGAAATTAGAACATTATTGGTTTTTTCAAGTAAACCAGAGATATCTGCTTCAGCCTTGATGTTGTCTGTATATTCGATGATGAAGTGTGGCATGGTCTTTCCCCTTTCGTTTTTATCGTTTCATCACAGTCTTAAACTAAATCAGAACAAATTGTTTCGTTATGTTTGTTCTCACTTAAAGATTAGGATTTCGGAAAAGAATCGTCGCCAACAATTGTGTTGACCAACCGCCCAATGCCTTCGATTTCGGTGACGATTTCATCACCGACTGCCGTATCGACCAGCCCTTCAGGAGTTCCAGTCAGAATAATATCGCCTTCATTCAGGGTCATAAAACTGCTCAAATACTCGATCAGAGCAGGAATGTCAAAAATCATATCCCTTGTCGTTCCTTCCTGCGTTAAATTGCCGTTAACATAGGTTCTTAATGTTACGTTCATTGGATCATCTACATCGTTGGCATCTACGAGCCATGGTCCAATCGGTGTGCAGGTGTCACGGTTTTTCACCCTTAGGTTAGGACGGTAGTAGTTTTCCAGATAGTCTCGGATGGCATAATCATTCGAGACCGTATAACCCGCCACATAACTATAAGCGTCCTCACGCTTGACCTTGCGAGCCGGGCGTCCAATCACAACCGCCAGTTCACATTCATAGTGCATGTAAGTCGCATCCGCAGGACGACGGGTCTGGGCACGATGACCGACGAACGTATTCGGTCCTTTCAAGAAGACCAGCGGCTCTGTTGGAGCTTTGAATGCTAGTTCTTTAGCATGATCGGCATAGTTCAAGCCAAGAGCGAATACGGTGCGGGGCTGCACTGGTGGTAGCCAGACTACTTCATTTTCATCTACTATACGGCCATCATCCAGTTTGAGACGATCATCTACTTCGACAGCACCATGGATTGCACCAGAATATGCTACTCGTGCCCGTTTCATAATAATTCCCCCAGTACTAGTTCGTCCTCATGTACAATCGTATTCTCCAGGCAGCCAACACCATCAATTTCAATCCGAACATGATCCCCCGCCTTCGCCAGTGGGGCACCCTCCGGCACCCCCACGAGTAACATATCTCCAGCATTTAGCGTCATAAAATCTGTAACGTCAGCAATCAGACATGCAACAGAACGGATAAGGTTTGTGGTTGTGTTTTCTTGACGCAATTCACCGTTAATTAACACACGTACACCTAATGAGTCTGGATTGGCAACGGCATCACGGTCAATCACCCATGGACCGACCGGACAGAAACCATCACGTGTCTTCTGGCTCACTGCAGGACGATATACGCTGTCATGCGGAATGCTGACATCATTGACCACTGTATAGCCTTCTATATATTCCAACGCCTGAACCTCGCTCACACGGGTCGCCGTGCGACCGATCACTATACCTAACGCTGCACCCATCTCCAGTTCTGAAACATCAGCAGGCAGCGGAATCGGCATGCCATAACCAATGACGGTATTCGCTGGTTTAATATATAAGACAGGTGCTTTTGGCGCCTCCTTGTAGGGCGCCTCGTTGATTGCTTCCCCCAACGCAGCGAGCGCACCCTTATAATTCAGCAGGGCACCGTAGATTGTACCTGATACAGGAGCATCCCATGGCAGCCTATCAATGCCATAATGCTTGCCGCCTAGCTCGACAGTACTGTCCTGCGTGTTCACCTCAGCTTTGTCTGCTTCCGGCCTGCCGCGAAACTTAACCGTTGCCTTACTCATATACTTCACTCCTTACTTGATAAGTGCAAACATTTAATGTTTTATATCGTAAGAGTCTTTCCCTTTCAAACTCAATAATGACTAACCCCTTTTACATCACTTCCAGTATTGGTTTTTACTAATATTTCTTGGAAATTACCGGTCATGCTTTTTCTTGTAGACAAGATAGTCCCAACATATGCTCCTAAAAAGCCAAGGGGGATAGACACAATTCCTGGAGACGCTAATGGAAAGATGGGTGTACCAACGAAGAGAGCCTTCCCCGCTTCCGCACTCCATACATTTGGACTTAATGCTACAAGAATGATGGTTCCAAATAACCCTACAAGCATCCCTGTAATAGCCCCCGTTATGTTAAAGCGCTTCCAATAAACTGTAAATAAAATCACCGGTAAATTGGAACTTGCAGCTACAGTTAAAGCTAAAGATGCAAGGAATGCCACATTTATTTTTTGTACAAACAAAGCTAAGACAATTGAAAGAACAGTGATCCCAATCGATGCTAACCTTGCCATACGAACTTGTTCTTTCTCGGTTGCTTTCCCACCTTTAATAATTTCATTGTAAAAATCGTGCGAAAATGCAGTGGCACCTGTTAATACAATTCCTGCTACGACTGCAAGAATCGTCGCAAACGAAACAGCTGATATAACAGCGAATAAGGTATCACCTCCTAATATTTTCGCTAACAACGGCGCTGCCATGTTTCCAGCTGGATTAGCTGCTACAATATCGGTTGTTCCTACAAATTTAGCCGCTGCAAATCCTAAAAAGATGACCATCACATAAAACAAACCAATAATCCAAATCGAATAAACCACTGATTTTCGTGCTACTTGAGCATTGGGAACCGTCAGAAAACGGCTAAGAACATGAGGAAGTCCAGCGGTGCCCAATACTAAACCCAGCGTTAAGGAAATCGCATCAAGGCCGTTCGTATATTTCACACCTGGATTTAAATAAGCCTCCTTAAGAGGGGTAGCTGTTTTCATCTCCTCAAATACTCGTAAAAAATTAAAATCAAACTTTGCCATTACCATGATAAAAATCAGAAACGTACCGCCCAATAATAGAAAAGCCTTCGTAATCTGTACCCAGCTTGTAGCGGTCATTCCTCCAAAAACAACAAAAGTTAACATAACAAGACCAACAATCACAACCGATATTTCATAATTAATATTTAATAAAAGTTTGAATAGTGCACCTGCTGCCACAAGCTGAGCCAGCATATAAAAAACGGAAATGGTCAGCGCATTAAATGCGGTTACACCTCGAACTTTTTTCGTTTGGAAACGCTCTGCAATCATATCGGCTAATGTATACTTCCCAAGATTTCGAAGAGGTTCCGCCACTAAAAGAAGAACCACTAAATAAGAGACGAGGGCCCCATACATCAAAAAGAAGCCATCGTATCCAATAAGTGAAATCGCACCAATCAACCCTAAAAAAGAAGAGGCGGACATAAAATCTCCTGCAATAGCAAAACCGTTTTGCCAACCTGTTAAGCCGCCGCCTGCTGTATAAAAAGAACTGGCACTATTCGTTTTTTTAGAAGCATAATACGTAATTAGAAGGGTTACCACAACAATCAATACGAAAAGGGTTACAACTTTGAAATCCATCTATTTATCTCCCCCCTATTCCTTGACTAAGTACTTGTTTAGCCATTTCATCAAACTCAGCAGCTTTTTTAACATATAAGTGACAGATAATCCACGTCATGGCAAATTGAGCAAAAGCAAACACCCAGGCCCAGGAAACAGCACCAATTGCAGGTTTTGTTAAGAGGTTAGTATAAAATGCCAAGACAGGAAGTAACAATGCAAAACTGATGAAAAAAACAGTAGTGGAAAGTGTAAACCGCTTTTTGGCAACTAACAGTTCTTTAAATGTTTCTGATGCTGCAATTTCCTCATAATTTAATAACTCATTTTGGACAACTACTTGTTCATTTAATTCCATCATGATCAATTGCCCCCTCCTACATGGAGTTTCTCAGCTGCAAGTAATGCTGTATGCACATTTTCAGTGTATATCCCTGCCTGCATCTATACACTTGCCACTTCTAAACCATGTTTTGGAATGAATACCCAAATAACTAATTCATCTCTTAGAATATATTCGTCTATCTATCGAAATCTTAAAAAACTGATAATTTTTATAGTATAAGGAGGCTTGCTTCACTTCTCCCCTTACCTCATAAAAATCACCAAGATAATAAGGAACCGATCCTACATTCCCGACTGAAAGCAAATGTAGGATAACGGTAGAACTAATTTTCTCATCGCCATGGTCAATTTTCCATTTTGGCTGTTACCGAATCTGAAATCGGGTGTTGAATATAAATGGTCCCTATCCCTACACCTCCCCTTTAGATTAAGTCAAATATGACATAACTCCTACTCTATTACTTTTTGAATTCAATCATTATGAAAGAACTATAGGACAAACTCTGGCTTTATTTTTTGTAAAGTTGGATTGGAAACTGGTAGTTGCTCTCCTGTTTCAATATCTAAAAATGGAGATGTATCGCTAAACCAGCTCTCTGGTGCTTTATGTCCCCAGAAAGTTTGGCGCCTCGGATCATCTAAATCCCAGCGAACCGGGCTAAAGTCTGGATCACTTGTTAGGTAGTCTCCATTGTAAAGCTCAATTCGGTAGCCGTCCGGATCTCTTAAGTAAAGGAAGAAGGCATTGGAAAGTCCGTGACGACCTGGTCCTCTCTCAATATTTTCTGCATAGCCAAGAGAAGCCAACACATCGCAGCAATGAATGAGAGCTAATGGGTCGGGTAACCAGAAACCGATATGGTGAAGCCGAGGGCCTTCCCCGTTCATAAAGGCTTGGTCATGAACCGTTTGCTTGCGATGCAGCCATGCTGCCCAAATTCGATCATCTTCTGTGGCTGTATACTCGGAACATGCAAATCCTAATTCGTTAATAAAAAAATTGTATGCTTTTTCTACATCCGGAACAGCACAGTTTACATGGTCAATGCGTTGAATCCTTGCTCCTCTATATTGCTCATATCGCTGAATCATACGCTCCGCCCCGTCCATTTTGCAGAAAAACTCCAGAGGCATCCCTGATATATCATGTACATGTAACGCTCTTCCGACAGCATGCTGCGATCCTTCTTCAAGCCATTTCGTTTTCAAACCTTTAGATTGGAAAAATGCCGCCAGTTTATCTAAATCCTCCTCCTTTTCCACTTTATATCCCAAGGCATGAACGCCTAGTTTGTCCGACTCCTTTAAGATTAAGCTGTGATGCGTATGCTCTTCCAATCCCCTTAAATAAATATGTTCCCCATCGCATTCCGTTTCGATAAAACCTAAAGCGTTTACATAAAAGTCTCTAGAACGATCCAAATCCTTAACATTAATCACGGTTCTCGCAATTCGAATAATATTAAAATCCATGGTATGAACCTCCTATATTTAACTTTTATTTCTTGACAACGAAATACTTCGAATTTTATAGTAAAAGTAGACAAGTAGACCGCTGTATAAGATCCGACTAGCAGAGAGTGCCATCTCCCTAGTCCTCCATCTATAAGGCATTTCTTTTATGAAAGCTTTTGGATTATACGTTTTTAACTAACTGCTCAGAGCGATTTAAAAATTCTTTTACACGGTCTACATATTCTTGCTTATCATAGCCGCTGTATAAAGCGCTTGCCATTCTGACCGGATCCCCGAAGAAGAAGCGCTCATATAAAGTTTGTCTTGTACCGAATGCACTCATGCAAACATCCCAAGCCAAGCGGTATAGTTTGACACGGTTATACGCATCGCCATTAGCTGCCTGTAAATATTTATCTAAGTCAGGACGAATTTCCGAGTTGAAATCTGCTTCTGACGGAATCGCCATCAAGCCGCTTGCCCCTAATAGTTGCATGATTTCACTGAATCGCGGGTAAATTTTCGGATAATAGTGACGAGCAATATTTAATGGAGCAAAGTCTGGCGTCATAATTCCCCACTTGTCGATTTTCGCATTCGCTTCTGCTGCTGTAATATAAGCTTTCAAAGTCTCCAACGCCATAATGACTTCCGAAATTTTTTCTTGAACGTGCTGGAATTGACCAATATTGATGGTTTCTACCATTAGCTGAAGAATTCCTAATACAAATTCTGTTTTCGTAACGTTTTTAGATACCACCTGATGTGTCATATGAACAACTGCATTACTCTCATTGTAAGCCTGGTTACAAACCCCTACATCACCGAGTGCAAATACGCGATTCCATGGTACGACTACATTATCAAATACGATGATTGTGTCCATTTCCTCAAAACGCGATCCTAGCGGATGATCAAAATTGGACTTGCCATAATCGAACGACTCACGGCAAATAAATTTCAATCCTGGTGTGTTATTGGGAATGGAAAATGCGTAAGCATAAGGGTTTTCCTCTTCTGATTGTTTTAAAAGAGTAGAAGGGAATACCATGATTTCATCTGTAATACCGCCTTGAGTCGCGAGTAGGCGTGCTCCACGAATAACAACCCCTTCAGACGTTTTCTCGACGATTCGAGCTGCAATATAAGGATCTGGCAATTGAGCTGAATTGACCGCACGGTTTACTTGTGGCTGGATTAATGTATGAGTTAACGAAAGATCGTTTTCCCGGCAGTACTCATAATACTCGGCCATGTTTTTCGCATAAAACGTATCTTGTTTTCCGAACATTTCAGCAGCTGTTCCATAAGCCATCATGCCCACATTGATATAGTCTGGGGAACGCCCCATCATTCCCCCGTTATGTTTCGCCCACTCTTGCATCATCTTGCGGCGTTTTTCCAGGTCTTCTTTTGTTTTAGGCTGTATAAAAGAAGTCCCTACACGTTCTCCTGTTGTCGGAGACACGTAGGTCATATAGTCTCTTTTCACCGGGTCATGCTGCATATCATATAACTCTGCCTGTGTTTTCATAACTCCTTTAAAAGCAGGCTGCTCGGAAGCCTTCCCTGTTACTTGTTCCCCATTGATCCACACATTCGCTTGTGCTTGGTCAACTCTCTCGATATATTGTTTTCCTGTTTTAGCTGGCATGTCACTCTCTCCTTTCAGATTTCCCCTCTTACATAATGAATGATTTAATTTGACTCACGATGAATGACTATGTCGCTGTTACCGAGATAGCTCATTTCTTTTTTCCAAACTGAGGGATATGATGTTCCCCAATTGCTACATGAATAACTTTCGGTTCCGTGTAAAATTCAAAGATGGCATAATGCCCGCCTTCTCTTCCAATCCCGCTGTCTTTTGTTCCGCCAAATGGAATACGAAGATCACGTACGTTTTGGGCATTAATCCACAGCATACCTGCTTCTACCGCCTGTGCCACACGATGTCCTCTCTTAATATCATTTGTCCAGACATATCCTGCAAGACCGTATCTTACATCATTGGCCATCGCAACCACTTCTTCTTCTGTCTCAAACTCAATTACCGCCATCACAGGACCAAAGATTTCTTCCTGACACACCTTCATGCTATTTTTGGCATTTAATAATAATGTTGGCGGTACAAAGTTACCTACTTTTACTTCGTCAGGAACCATTCCCTGTACTACTTCGCATCCTTCTTCTTTGGCAATTTCGATGTACTGCTTTACTTTATTAAAATGCTCCTTTTCAATTAGAGGCCCAAGCTGTGTCAAAGGATCCATCGGGTCCCCAACTTTTATATTAGCTACGCGTTCTTTGAGTGCCTCCACAAATTGGTCTTTAATGTTTTTTTGAAGAAAGACACGAGAGTTCGCGGTACAACGTTCGCCATTAAAAGAGAAAATCCCCCATACGGCTGCATCCAGCGCCCGATCTAAATCCGCATCATCGAATACAATCAAAGGTGATTTCCCTCCGAGTTCCATCGATGTTTTCTTTAACGTATCCGCTGAATTTTTAATAATGATCGAGCCAGTTGTCGTTTCGCCTGTAAATGAGATCGCTTTCACATCAGGGTGTGAAACAAGTGCATCTCCTGCTGTCTCGCCGAATCCATGCACCACATTGAATACGCCTTTTGGCAGTCCTGCTTTATCGATCACTTCCGCTAGTTTATTTGCGGTTAAAGGGGATAGTTCAGCAGGTTTTAGAATCACTGTGTTACCCGTTGCCAATGCCGGTGCGACTTTCCATGTTTCCAGCATGAACGGTGCATTCCATGGGGTGATTAACCCAACAACCCCTAATGGTTTATAAACCGTATAATTAATAAACTCATCATTCACTAGATAGGACTCGCCATGTAATTTGGTTTGGACCATTCTCGCATAGAAATGGAAGTTTTCAGCAGCACGGGCCGTCATCTTTCTTGTTTGACTAATGGGAAGACCTGTATCTAATGATTCTAAAAAGGCGATTTCTTCGATTTCTTCATCAATCAGATCGGCAATGCGGTTGATCTGTTTCATGCGTTCTTCTACTTTCATCTTGCCCCATGGCCCATGTTCAAACGCTTCTTTTGCTGCCGCTACAGCCTTATTCATATCCTCTTGACGTCCTTCCGCCACAAGGTTATTCACTTCATTGGTAAAAGGGTTTACATTCTCAAACATGGCACCTGATTTTGCATTCACAAACTCGCCGTTAATGTATAACCTTACATCGTCTATTCGTTTATGTGTAGCTTGACTTTCATTATCAGCTGCTTGGATTGGCATCCTTTGCACTTCCTTTTCCATGGGCCCATTTAAAACTCACTCTGATTCTGTCGAGTTTTAAATGGGCCATTTTTTATTCATTCTATAACGAATTACCTTGACACCACGCTATCTGGCAGTTCTACATACTGCTTGAGGACTTCGCGAATTTCATCCTGCAGCGCTTGATTAGGCAAGTCCATCGGCATGCGTAATACAGGTTTAATTTTGCCCATCATTCCAAGGGCTACTTTCACTGGTGCAGGATTTGTGTCTTTGAACAGCACATCGTTTAAAGGCATTAATTCGTAGTGAAGTTCAAGCGCTCTTTCTCTGTTTCCTTCTTCCCAAGCGTTGTGCATTTCAGCTACCTGAGCTGGTGCTACATTGGCAGTCGCACTAATCGAACCGCTTCCACCGATTGTAAGCATCGGGTAGCAAAGAAGTTCAATACCGGAAAATAATAGAAAGTCCCTTCCGCAGTTAAGCAATACGCGGTTGACATGCTCAAAATCTTTATTCGATTCTTTCACGCCAATAATATTAGGGCAATCCTCTACTAATCTGGCAAGTGTTTTCACTTCTAGATTCACGCCTGTTCGACCAGGAATGTTATACACAATAATCGGTATATCTACCGCGTCCGCTATTGTCTTGTAATGTTTATAAAGGGCATGTTGTGAAGGCTTGTTGTAGTAAGGCACAATCACCATCGCAGCATCTACACCCATCTCTTGAGCTGTTTTCGTTAAGTAAAGAGCTTCTTGATGATTCGTAGAACCTGTTCCTGGCGCGAAAGGCACTCTGCCGTTAATAGCTTTAATGGCCGTTTCCATTACCAATTCTCGTTCCTTAAGCGTTAAAGAACTAGGTTCTCCTGAAGTTCCTGTTACAGAAATAGCATGGCTTCCACTTGCAATTTGCCAATCTATCAGTTGTTTGAATGTATCAAGATCTAAGCTTTCATCTTCCTTAAATGGGGTTACCACTGGGGCAATAGATCCTCTTAATTTTTGTTTTGTTTCTTGTAATTTTGACATGTTTACCTCGCTCCTTTTTTCTGATAATCAAGGTTTTAATCCAATTGGAGAACCACTTATTGCTTCTTTCCTCTTCTCTAAAAAATTCTTAATTGTTTAAAGGAAGTGGAAAAAGTTAATAGCTGGAAGAGTTCTCCGAGTAAATGGATATCATGATTTAGAAAATAATAACTAGTCTGAAATATCTTACAACACCAATGTACCATGTGTTATGATATATGAAAAATACTAAAAACATTGGTTTTCTATACAAAAAAAATATATCTAACTATATACATCTCATTTGATACATCGACCAATTCTTGTGGTGAAAGGGATGAAAAGAAGAAAGGGCGGTGGGCGGGAACGGTCGGAAAAAGACACGTTGGCCTTTCTGCCGGATCGCAGGGCGCATCCAACCTCTCCTTTTTCTGAATCGCCGCCTTCCAACCACGCTACCCTGTCAAACTATCAAGTGTAATTTATATAAAAAGGGGGGATATTCTAGTGGATATTAAACAGCTTCGTTACTTTTCCACCATTGCACAGGAAGGGCAAATTACACGCGCAGCTAAAAAACTTCACATGGCCCAGCCACCACTAAGTCATCAACTTAAATCGCTCGAACAGGAGCTTGGTGTTCTTTTGATGGAGAGAAATGGAAAGAACATGGAATTAACAGAGGCAGGAAAGGTCCTATATAAAAGAGCAAAAGAGCTTTTACATCGAATTGATGAAACCGTTACAGAGGTAAAAGAAGTAGGAGATGGGCTTAAAGGGATCTTATCGATTGGCTCTGTAAAAACATGTTTTTCTTATATACCAGAGAGACTCCGTTTTTTTCGTGAGCATTATCCAATGGTTACTTTTCGATTACATGAAGGAGATTCATTTCGTCTGGCCCAATATTTAAAAAAGAGGAATATTGAACTTGCCATCGTCCGACTTCCTTTAGAACTGAATGACTTTGCTTCACTACCGCTACCTGCAGACAGGTTTGTTGTTGTAATACCTGAAAAGTGGGATGCTCGCAAAACCATTCAAATAAAGGAAATTGCAGACATGCCGTTGATGTTATTACATCGAGTAAGTGGAATCGGCCTATACGAACTCGTTGTGGATAAGTGTAGAAAGCATGGATTTGAACCAAATGTTGTTTGTCAATGTCCTGATGCATCTATGCTTTTATCCCTTGTTAGAGCCGGAGCCGGAGCTACATTGCTTCCAAGATCCACATTGCTCTCATTTCCTTCAGATGGTTTGAAGGTAATGGATATTGAAGACTGCATGATCGAATCGGAATCCGCTGTTATTTGGCTGAAAGACCGTTATCTCTCCAAAAATGCAGTTCGTTTTATTGAAACATTTAATCAATAAAGGGTCTCCGTTTTTTATGTTGGCCTGTTGTTTTAGCTAAAAAATCTGGTATACTGTTTATAGACCGAACGTTCAGTTTACAAAAGGGGTTTATACGATGGAAAAGCAACATAGAAAAAAGACAGACGCAAAAGAACGAATTGCACAAAAAGCGAAGGAGCTCTTCTCTCAGAAGGGGTATGCGGCAACCTCTATCGAAGACATTATCGCCGCAGCAGGTAGCAGCAAAGGAAACGTATATTATCACTTCGGCAGTAAAGAAAAACTGTTCCTGTACCTTATTGAAGAAGACACGAAAGAATGGATGGAAAAATGGCAAAGAAAACAGGAACAATATGCTACAACCGCCGATAAGCTTTACGGGCTTGCCGAGCACTATGTGGATGACTTTCAAAATCCGCTGTTGAAAGCAGGCGAAGAATTCAGCGGAAGTCAGACGGCGGACCCTGAGACACTGCAAGAATTACTCGCCCTGATGCGCATGCAGCGAACCGTTTATTACTCCATCGTCGAGGAAGGAATAACATCCGGGGAGTTTAAACAGATGGATGTTCAGGACGCTACCCTGATTTTATTCGGACTCCTAGCAGGGCTAGGTGCCAATTATTATGAGATGGAGCTTGAAGAAATAAGAGCGCTTTACCGTAAAGCAATTACTGTTTTCCTGTACGGCATCACGCCTGAGAACGCCCGCTAATTTTTTTACCCTTTTATTAGACCGAACGTTCAGTTTATAAAACAGGTTTTCCATCAATAAAGTTTTTTTCATCTCTCACACAGCACACTTGCATGAGTGCTTACTACCCGTTCGAGCGAAATAAAAAGAAATGGGGAAGCAATATGAAAGCAATTAAATTTGAAGCGTCTATTTGGTATCACGCAATCTGTGCATGGCGTTCTTCTCAAAAGCAACGTGGACTCTCTTTCACTCACCATAAAAAAAGCATATACTTTGGTCTTTTTCTCATGCTATTACACGTACAAATCATCGAAGGTGCAGGTCTTCACTTCGTCCTACACCATGTCAGTCCCATTCTGGCCTGGTGTTCCACCATTCTTCACATGTACATGATTATCTGGTTGCTCGGTGATTACAACGCTCTTCGACATTCCATGTTTACACTTGATGATCATAGCATCCATTTTCAAATTGGTCTTCGTAAATCTGTCCACATTCCTTTTGACTGCATTGAGTCTATTACCGCCGTACGTACGAGCTCGGAAGACATGAAACAAGAAACGGATAGCTTCCATGCTGAGGCATGCCCGCGAATCGATCCCGATATGGGATTAGCCGATACCCCTCAATTTGAACTCCATCTCAAAAACCCTGTTGTCTCGACGGGAATGTTCGGAAGAAAGAAAACAATTCAAAAAGTATATGTACATGTTGACGAACCACAAGCATTTATCCAGGCTGTAAAACAAAAAATGGAGGAAAACATTCAATGAACCAAGCACATACACAAACTTTACTATGTATGTGCTGACTCTGAAGTTAAATATTCAAGATTGTATCCAACATTTCCAAAGTTTCACAAAGCCAGATGATAACCGACATTGCGAATGATGTTCCACCATAGCCCGGTTTTTGATTTCCACATCCGTTCTACAATGGAGGGCAGCGAATAAAATTGACGAGCTGCCCACTCCATACCCATCAGCAACTCTTCTGACGACATCAAAGCAGGCTGGAAACCACATGTTTTTTTCATCGTATTTAGACCAATCATATGTCAGGATGCGTCCTTCTGCTTCTAACTTTTCAAAGAGCGGCGTATTTGGAAAAGAGATCCGCACACTAATCGTAGCGGAATCGAGTCCAAACGGTAGCGCACATACCTTGAAGCTTCTGACTCGGCAGTAATTAGCCCCACCTTGTACCTTGTCTTATGGCTCATGCCGTCCCCTCCTTGGCCACCCCAGCAGCAATGTGCAGAGAAAAGCAGCTACACATGCAATCATCAGCAAAAATACAAATCCAATAGCAGCCATGAACGTATCCTCCCCAGGGAAACGAGGCTCTAGCGTCTGCAGGCGTATCCAGGCCGCTACGCTCAGTAGCCAATAAAATCCGCTCCCTGTTAACGCCACCTTTGCCCGGTCAGCAAACGAATGCCGCCGAATTCTTCCTATCCACAACCAGCCAAGAATACTTACCGCCACTGCCACAGGAGCATACAAGAACAGCGGTATTAGCATCCCTGAAGTTGCTGATGCCATCATACTCCCCCATGCAATGGCGAGTACAAGCGTAAACAGAACCGCATTAAACCCAAATACGACAAAGCCGCAACGCCAAGGATTTTGCAACCAAATGTTTTTTTCCATAGCCACAAGCTTCCCATACAGTCGACGGCTCGGCGAAAAAACAACGCCTTGTAGCAAGAGTGCAAACAATAAGCCTACGATTCCGCTTCCGAATAAACCAAATGTCATAATTATCCCCTTCACTTTCTATCTCTATCTATTCCAGTTTCATGTGCAGAGCGCCCCAGCGACAGCCTAGCGCTGCAATTCGTGAGAAAGACAATGTAGCAACAATACATACGAATACAAACGGAATGGTAAGAAGTCCGCTAAACCACTGCCACGGAATGATCTGGAACAGCACCCCCAGCATAAAAGCGTAATTCAACAGCAACGGTTTCCACATGATTGTACGTATCCATTTATAGATGCGAAAACCATAGCGGCGACCCAAATACAATCCGGCTAGTAGCCAAAAGCTGGCATAAAGCAAAAGCATCCATTCCTTGTACTGTACCGCCACTTGCCAGATGATGTGTTCTCCTGCTGTCGAAGAGCTTTCTTTGTCATACAATAGCCATATCCCCATAAGGAAGAATAGGCTATTCGCGCATATCAAAAGCATATGGCATTTTAGAAAAGAGAAAGAAGACACCCCTCTATATTGAGAAGCGATGGCAGCCGGACTTCCAAGCTGATGAAGTACATATTGCAGCGCTTCTTCATCACTTTCATCTTCTGTATCTGCCAGACGTGCCGTACATGCTTCATCAATATGGCACGCGAACTCCTCAATTATCGCATCAGCATCCACATGCTTCGGAAGGTGTACACGCAGTACGGATAAGAACTCTTCCTTTGTACCGTTCATAGCGGTTTTTCTCCTATAATTTTCGACATGACATGAACGAAACGGCTCCATTCTTTCGTTTTCGCAAGCAAGACTTTCTGTCCTTCCCCGGTAATTCGATAGTACTTGCGATCCGGTCCTTTCTCCTGCTTCTGCATATAACTAACGATTAAACCTTTGCTTTGAAGCTTATGAAGTGCTGGATATAACGTTCCTTCCTTGAAAGTAAGTGAATCCTCGCTTCGTTTCTCCATTTCCTTGACCAATTCGTAACCGTACATGTCCTTTTCGCTTAACAGCCGGAGCAAAAGCAGGGACGTACTTCCTTTAACCAATTCCCGATCAAACATAATATCACCTACCTAGAATTTCTATGTATATGAGCAGTATAATTTTTCCTGGGTGCGTTGTCTACCTTTTATAGCACACAAGAAATAAAAAAGGGAGAGAAACATATAGGCGGTAGTGTACTGCAACGCCTTCGTTAGACTCTCCACTATGTGAAACTTGTTCTCCTGCATATACTCCCTGTCAATGAACAGACGGTTCTAGAACGGTCAACGTATTCGCCGCGGTATTTAGATTAACCATGGCGCCAATGGGAACAGCAGCTTTAAATGTACCGTGAGCCGTCGCAAGATTCGTCATTAGTGGCTTACCTATGGGAACGATAAATTCGTCGATAAGATCTCCGTACGTTTTTCCGTATGCCGTTTCACAGCCTGTGCATTCGCCCATAATAATGCTAATACAATCATCGAATTTCCCAGCCAGCTTTAAATGATTCAAGTACCGATAAATCGTGTTCGTCGGTTCATGCGTTTCTTCGAGCAACAGGATTTTTCCTCTCGTATCCATTTCGAATGGTGTTCCCAAGGTACCGACAATTGAAGTAAGATTCCCGCCGACAATTGGGCCTGTTACATTACCCGGGACGCGGCTTATCACTGGGATGCCCTGTGGATTTTGAATGGTACGAGGCGCGGCAAGCGTTGAAGTTGCAGTAAAAAACTGATTAAAATTACATGATGGTGTTTCGGGTTTGAAATCTATTAGAAGCAAACTTTGAAGTGTAATCAAATTCGATTTTGCATATAGCGTGTTCAATAAAACAGTGATATCACTATAACCGCTAATAATCTTTGGATTTCTGGCAATACTCTCATAATCTAAGTACGGAAGGATACCAGCTACGCCTACTCCACCTCTTGTCGGCAGAATCATCTTGACAGCCGGGTTCTCTACCATATTCATGAAATCGGCGGCCCTTTGCTGATCTCCCCCTGCGAGAAAACCGTCAGCTGTATACACATATCTACCCAGAACAACGGAAAAACCCATTTCTCTTATGAATGCTATTCTTTGATCGATTACTTCTCTTGTGAGCGGACTCCCCAGTGTAACGATACCGATTACATCCCCTTGTCGTAATAAAGACGGTGTAACAGCCATACTTTCCCCTCTTTCTCTTGATGCTTCTCATCTTATGTATATGGAGAAAACATTGGAAAAGTGCCCACCTTCATACATCGATTTTTCATCATTGTAAAATTGTATTTACTATTATGCAATGCATGATATAATAAATACGTAATTACGGTTAGAATATTCTAAATAATTTAGCCGAAAGGGGTTGTTGGCCATAAATCTCGTATACTTGGAGACATTTCTGGCTGTTCACGAGTACGGGAATTTCACTGAAGCCGCAAAGCACCTTTATGTGCCCCAACCTACCGTTACAAACAGAATCCGACAGCTAGAAGAGGAGTTAGGCCAGCCATTGTTTACAAGAGGAAAGGCGGGAAAACGAAATGTCCAGCTTACAAGCGCAGGAAATGTATTTTTGCCTTATGCGGAACAAGTACTTACTTCCCTGACTGCAGCCAAAAAACATGTCATCGCCAGCAGCCAAAAAAACTTATTAAAAATTGGTAGCTCCATTCCCTTTACTCACCCTTTTATTGTGGACAAAATTAAAAAGCTGTACACTATTAAAAACGAAATAAACATCAACCTATCATTTATTAAAAACTCGATCCTCAACCATCGCCTTATCGACAATACCATTGATTTAGCCTTCAGCATTAGACCCTTTACTGAAAAAAACTTCGAAAGCTACACTCTTGGCTCTGAGGAATTCCAACTGGTACTCTCACCGGAACACGCTCTCTCTCAATATCCATACATCGAAGACTTTACATCGCTTCAAACGGAAAGCCTTATTTGTTACGAACCTTATATGGAATACATTGAAGCGAATATACTAGCAAAATACCCATTCAAGAAGAAGCTTTTCTCTAACCAGCTAGGCATTATTAAAAATCTGCTCAACCATAATTACGGCATCGCCTTTCTTCCACCCTTGCTATTAACCCAAGAAATAAAAAACGGTTCCTTAATTACCCTTCCGTTTAAGAGCGGATGTTCTCCTGGAAAAATCCATTATTCACTTATTTACAAGAAAGAGCAGGCAAATTATATAAATCTGCTTTGATGAATGAATATACTTTCGTGATTCGAAGGAAGAGAAAGTTGGAAGATGAAAAAGAAAGGACGAGCCAGAGGGGACAGCCGGACGCCTATTACAAGGAATCCGGCTATATTACATTTTTTATTTGGCAACTTGATTATCCTTGTGCAGACACGCCGGATTCCATGGCGGTTTCATCCTGTACCAGCAGTCTGCCTTCCTGGATGACGCATTCATCATCAATCCAAACAGTCGGGGACAGGAGCAATCCGTCCAAATGTATCGAGCTTTCTACCGTTCCGCCGATGACATGGCTATCACCGACGGCGATGTGCACGGTCCCCCACGCTTTTTTATCTTCGGCCATATTACCGATCAGACGAGCATTCGGGTTGGTACCAATGGCAAATTCAGCAATGTTGCGCGCTCCTTCATCTGCTTCCTCGATGATTTTTCTTAATCTTTCAGCTGACTTGCCTCCTTCAATGCTAATTACTCTGCCCTGATGGACCTCCATGTGAATCGGTGTGTCCAACATGCCGATAGCATCCATCGTATGGTCGATGACCAGTGTACCTTCCGCCGTACCTTCAAGCGGTGCAATTGCCGCTTCCCCGTCCGGCATAGCGGCAAATGTACCTGGTCCTTTCACCAGACCCGTCAGCATCAACCCCGTTCTGCCTTCAATACTTAACGAAAGATTCGTACCCGACGGCGTGACAATACGTACGTTGTTTCCTTTCGTCATCCTCTGCCTGACCACTTCGGATAACTGATCGATCTTGTAATAATCAGCCCCTACAGCTCCATACAGCATCAAATCTTTCGTTATGCCCCTCATGACAAGAACCCGGGCGCCTGCTTGCAATGCATCTTTCGTCGCGTTCGTATGCGTAATAGCATACGTAATCGGCTGTAACACCACATCAGCTGCTTTCATCGCTGCCGCCACGATTTCCGGTGGCTCTACACCGTGCGTTTTTCTTGGTGTGATAACAGTAAGCACCGGTTCGGCTCCCATTGCCGCCACGCATGAAGCGAAAATTTCTCCAATTTCAGTTGTATTCGTATCCGATACAATGCACACATTCTCCCCTGCTTCAAGCTTAACAGCATCCTGTAAAATCCGCGTCGCAACCGCATACAAATTGAAATTCTCCATTATATATCCCTCCATATACTTCATGATTTATTTTCCAGTTCCTTGGCCACTTTCAACATCAAGGTCGCCGAATCTAAAATATGTTCCTGCGCCCGCTTTCGGGCCAGGCCGGGATTCCTATCCACGATAGCGTCAAGAATCGCCTGGTGCTGACTCACAGTAACAAGCGGCCTTTGTTTGTCCTTTCCCCAGAGCATTACACGAAGCAAATTAAAGTTGGAACGTTGCTGTACCAACGAATCGGCTAATGCATGGTTGCCGCTTGCTTGCGCAATCATTCCATGGAAATCATGATTGTGCCGAACTGCTTCCATCTCATGAACGGATGTTTTTTTCATTCGCTCACCTGCTTCGTCCAGCATATCCTGTACAGCAAGCAGTTGGACTTCAGACGCCCGCATCGCAGCCAGTTGAGCAGATAACCCTTCAAGTTCAGCACGTAATTCATAGAAATCCTGTATCTCTTTTATGGATAATCGTCGGATACGGACGCCATGATGCGGAACGGATTCCAACAATCTCTCCTGAACCAGCATCCGAAGCGCCTCGCGGATCGGCGTACTGCTGACCCCCAGTATCTCCCGAATGTGTCGTTCCCGAATCCATTCACCCATCTGAAAATACCCGGAAGCGATTAGCTCGCTTAAACGGTTATACACCGCCGTCGTTGTCGTCTCTTTTATGAGTTTTTTCGAAACCTCGACCATTTTTTATTCTCCTTACTGCGGAATAGCAGCCCCGAAATACTCTTATCGCTCTTTTAGAAGCGTTCGAATATATGTCGGCTTAACAGGAATCTCACCAACTTTAACATTCCAGGGCCGCAGTGCATCTTCTACGGCTGATTGAATAACAGCCGGTACTGGAATGGTACCGCTCTCACCGGCTCCTTTGGCTCCTAGAGGATTCAATGGAGAGGGTGTCTCAATATGTCCGAGTGTCATCTCGGGACTTTCTAAGGACGAAGGAACGAGATAATCCATCAGTGTGCTTGTGAGAAGCTGGCCTTGCTTATCATAGATTACTTCCTCATATAACGCGTTTCCGATGCCATTCACAATACCGCCCTGCATCTGCCCATTCACGACAAGTGGATTCAACAGCCGGCCGCAATCATGAATCGACGTATAATCCAGTACCTTTATACTGAACGAATCCATATCTATTTCCACAACCGCCACATCCGCCATCGAGGAAATTGCAGCAGACTCAGGCGCGAAATAATCAGTAACTTCCAATCCTGGAGAAACAGGAAGCGAAAATGTCGTGCCCGGAAATACTCCTCTCGCTTCAGCAGCCAATTCCCCCAACGATATTGTAGCGGAAGGATAGTGCTTGTTTCGGATGAAGCCACCAGAAAGTTCCAACTCTTCTTCCTTTGCCTGTAACTTATAGGCGGCAATTTTCAACGCTTTCTCCTTGACGGCTTGGGCAGCCCGATAAATGGCCGTTCCCGTAATCGTAGCAATTCGGCTGGCGAACGTTCCGGTACCGTACGAAATCAGTCGAGTATCCCCCTGCCTGACCGTAACTCGGTTGAGCGGCATATCAAGCACTTCCGCCGCTACCTGCGCAAGCGTCGTTTCGTGTCCTTGTCCCTGGGATGCAGCCCCCGTAATGACCGTCACCTCTCCATTTACCTCAATACGTACTGTGGCGCCCTCAAATGATCCGAACCCTGTATTCTCAATCGCACACGCTACGCCAATTCCGATATGCCTGCCTTGCTTACGATATTCCCGTTGCCGCATTCTCCATTCACCGTAACCGCTCTTCTCTACCGCTTCATCTATCAGCTTCTGATAGTCTCCGCTATCATACACCTGCGGCTTACCGTCCCTTGACAATAGCCCTGTACGGTATGGAAACTCATCCGCACCGATAAGATTTATGCGTCGAATCTCCACCGGGTCCATTCCAAGCTTTTCTGCTGCCTGATCGAGTAAACGATTTAAAATTAAAGCGGCCTGCGGACGGCCTGCACCGCGAAACGGAGCATGTGGAACTGTATTCGTGTACAGCACCCGAACATCGCAAGAATAGTTCGGAACTTTGTACGGTCCCGGGATAAGCGTTGATGTCATCAATGGCACAATAATCCCCCAAGGTACATAGGCTCCTGTATTGGCAAGCATCATATCGGTTACCGCTACAATCTTCCCTTCTGAGGTAACACCAAGCGACGCTTCATGAAGCTGCTCTCGTTCATGAATCGACCCCATCATGTGCTCCATTCTGTCTTCGATCCATCTAACAGGCATCCCGAGCTGACAGGACGCCCAACATACAAGAAAATCCTCTACATAGAACGGAGCTTTTGCCCCGAACGCGCCACCTACATCCGGCGCGATGACCCGAATCTGGTTTTCGGAAAGGTTCAGTAATTTGGCCAGGATATTTCGCATTTCATGTTGATTTTGTGTAGTGGCGTGAACTTCTAAGTATGGCTCGACACCTTTGTCATTCCAGTTAGCAAGCAATCCTCTCGTCTCAATCGGCAAGCAGCTTACCCTGCCGATCCGAAACCGGTGATGAACGACTACATCCGCTTCCTTCATCGCCGACTCGGCATCTCCGATGGTTTGGACAAACCGTGCCGCTTCATTGGACGCAAGGTGCCGATGAGCCAATGGAGCATCGGCCTGCACCGCGTCTTCAAGATGCGCGACCGCAGGGAGAGGTTCATACTGGACATGAATAACATCTAGCGCATCTTCTGCGATATATCGATTTTCCGCAATCACCATGGCTACCGGTTCCCCCACATGATGCACCGTTCGATCAAATGGTCGCTGCGTAACCGGAGTCAAGCTTCCGTGTGGAAACAGCAGGGGCAAAGACGGAAAGCCCTCTCCATCCTCCGGTCCGAATATGGCTACTACACCCGGCAACCGCCGCGCTTCCTCAAGGTTCATATCCCGAATGTATGCATGAGCATGGGGACTTCGCACAAAAGCGACGTTTAGCGTATTCGCTATACGCAAATCTGCGATGTACTGCCCTTCGCCCCGGACTAACCTGGGATCAATTTTTCTTTTTATCGGCTGCCCTAATATTTTCATAGAACCACCTCTGATTTCTCCTCACCGCGCTCCGTTTGCCGAATGGCAAAACGGATGGTTTCAGGCCGAATCGGCAAAGACGTAATCTCAAAATCATACGCTTCCAATGCATCGCGAATCGCGTTGGCCAATGCGGGCGCTACCGCTACTGTTCCACCTTCTCCAGCTCCTTTTACGCCGAGAGGATTTAAAGGAGAGGGGGCATTTTCGAATATTTCAACATCAATGTGTGGAACTTCCATTGAACTTGGGATGATATAGTCCATAAATGTACCCGACAGTAACTGTCCCGTTTCGTTGTAGCGAAGTTCTTCATACAAAGCACCACCCAATCCCTGCGCCATGCCGCCGATCAGTTGCCCTTCTACCAGCAGGGGATTAATAGCGCGTCCGATGTCGTACCCGATATAATATTTCACAATGCGTATGTGTCCTGTATCCTTATCAATTTCGACTTCGGCTATATGCACGCCATACGGATAGGTCATATGGGACGCGAAAAAAGTATACTCCGCATGAAGCTTTAGCCCTTTTTCCACGCAACGTTTAATAAAATCCTGATACGCCAATAAAACTTGCCCTGTTTCTTCCCGAACAACGGATTCTTCGCGCATCTCCAGTTCTTCTCGCGGGACGCCAAGCCATTCCGAAGCTGCATGCAACAATTGATCCTTCAGGGATGCGGCGGCCAGCCACGCGGCGGAACCTCCCATAACCGTACCGCGCGTGGCGAACGATCCGTTTCCTTTTTTCACGGTGTCCGTATCGCCGTGTATGACCCGCACTCTCGTATAAGGGATGCCCAACTGGTCGCTGCATACCTGAGCAATCATCGTTTTCACTCCCTGACCCACGTCGGCAAGTCCGGTTTTGCAGCATACGTCACCATTTTCAAGAATATCGATTTCTGCATATTCCCAAGGCCCCAACCCGGATTTCTCCACAAACATTGCCATGCCGAGCCCGAGCAGCTTGCCCTGTGCTTCCGCTTCCTTTTTTCTTCGCTTGAAACCGTCCCAATCGACTGATTGACGCACTTGACGCAATAGTTGCGGATAGTCGCCACTGTCCAGCTCCACAACTTGACCGAGCGCTGAAATTCCGTTAGAGTACGGCATTTTCTCAGGCCGAACCACGTTCTTTTCCCGAACATCCGCCGGGTCCAGCTTCAGCTTTCGGGCAACCATATCGATAATCCGTTCGCGCACGAATGTTCCTTCGAACCTTCCAGGGCCGCGATACGTCCCTGTAGGCGTCTTATTTGTTACGACCACATGTGTAATGAACTCCAGTGCCTCGATATCGTACGGGCCTGGGAACATAGCCTGTGTCAGAGCCGGAACCGTTACTCCGTGCGTGCGAATATACGCACCCGTATCGACAAATATCTCATCCCGCAGCGCCAGAATACGTCCCACTTCGTCAAAGCCGATCGTTATACGATGTTTTTGCTCTCTGGAATGGTTGGTAGCCAGCAGATGCTCGGCCCGGTCCTCAATCCAGCGAACCGGGCGGCCAAGCCGTATCGCAGCATACGGAATTAAGTAATCCTCCGGATAAAACTCCCCCCGCGGCCCGAATCCGCCGCCCACATCCGTCTCAATATATCGGATATCACGGCTGTCCTTTCCTAGTAGCCGGCACAGAATCTGATGATTGAAGTGGACGACTTTCGTAGGACCGTATACGGTTAGACGGCCATCCGATCCGCAATTCGCTACCATTCCTCTCGTTTCAAGCGGGACTCCCGTATGCCTCTGTACATACAGTTCTTCCTGTAGAACATGAGGACACTCGACAAGCCTGTCATCGAATGAACCTTTCTGTGAATGAATCTGGAATATGTCGTTACTTCCGATGCTCGGATGTAACAAGTTATCATGGCTTGCCAGTGCCCTATCTGTATCTGCTAAAGGCGGAAGGGGATCGTATTCGATCTCCACAGCATCAGCCGCATCCTCTGCTACATATCGATTGGTGGCTACAATTAAAACTACAGGTTCTCCGACATAACGTACCCGCTCTTTTGCCAGCGGGAATTGCAACGCATGTTCCAGCGCGCCTTCGGGCGACAATCTCATTGGAATCGGTGGAAGGTCGCTTGGCAAGTCTTGTGCCGTTATGATAAGGAGCACGCCAGGCATCCTAACAGCGCCTTCGATTCGGATGGAACGAATATTGGCATGAGCATGCGGACTTCGTATGAGCACAGCTTCACATTGATCGGGTAGCCGAATGTCTCCCGCATACCGGCCCCGGCCTGTCAAAAGTGGGAGGTCTTCAATTCGTTTCACGCTGGCTCCGATAGACATGAGTATCACTCCTTTCCTTGACGCATCACTCTGGCGGCTTCCTCGACCGCATCCACAATGGATTGATAACCGGTACAGCGACAGAGATTCCCGGAAATCCCATCGCGAATCTCTTCACGGGAAGGATTCGGGTGTTCCTCAAGAAAGTGGTAAGCTGACATTAGCATACCTGGCGTGCAAAATCCGCATTGCAGCCCATGCTTTTCCCAAAATGCTTCCTGTAGCGGATGCAGCGAACCGTCCTCACCAGCCAATCCTTCCACCGTCAAAATTTGCACTCCGTCCGCCTGCACAGCAAACATCAGACAAGAACGAGCTGGGCGGCCATCCACAATAATTGTGCAGGCACCGCAAATACCGTGCTCACACCCGACGTGCGTTCCCGTTAATCCAATTTCATCCCGAATGACGTCAGATAGAAGCATCCGGGGCTCCACCCATACCGTATGCTCCTTGCCATTGATAGTTATCGTAATGCTTCTCAATTTGCTCGCGTCTGCCTTCGACGTTTTAGTCGTCATCGAACTGTCAGCCATGCTTCCACCTCCCTTTATACATGACGATATTGCCCGCGTGCATGCTGTACGGCTTTCTCCAATACGCGTCGGCTCAACGTTACGCTCAAGTCTTTCCGATAGTCCGTACTTACATGAATATCCGGTTCTGGATCGATTGCCTCCCTGATGGTTTCGCAATACTCCGCAATTAAGACACTATCCGGGTCTTCGCCTGCAAGTTCATCTTCAATATCATCCAGTTTAACAGGGGCCCCGTCTACGCCGCCGAGACCGAGGCTTACCGATTCGATTTTCCCTTCCTCATCCAGCGTGACAGAAGCCGCCGCCAGAACGATGGCAAAATCCCCTTTGCGCAATGTAAATTCTTCAATTGCATGGCCGGTGCGTCCTGTAATCTTCGGAAACTGGGCGGAAACAAGAATTTCATTCGCCTCGATCGTTGTCGTCAAATACGTCAGGAAAAACTCTTCCGCTTCAATCGTACGCTCCTCGTCCAATGAAGCTAGCGTTACGGTTCCACCCAACGTACGCAGAATAACGGGAAGTTCTGCCGTGGAATCGGCATGGACCAGACTACCCCCAATCGTTCCTCTCGAACGGATCTGAGAATGCCCTACAAGCCTGATACCCTCCGAGAGCATCGGACATGCCTGTGCGATTTGCGATGAATGTTCTACCGCATAATGCCGAACCATCGCACCGATCTGGATTTCCGTATCAGTAACCTGAATATAATCAAGAGCATCGAGCCGACCGATATCAATTAACGCCTGCGGACGGGCCAGTCTCATATTCATCGTGGGAATTAAGCTCTGACCTCCCGCTAGAATTTTTGCATCATAACCGAAATCTTCGATTAGCTCCAACGCTTCACGAACCGTTTTCGGCGTATAGTAATCAAAAGCCGCCGGTTTCATAGCAAGCCTCCTTTCCGTATCTATCCTCCGGGAGTTTCCCTCAGGGGAAGCGTAACAAACTCTCCCAAAACCCCACACAGCGCCTCACGCTTCAAGAAGCAAATACGAGTATTTCCTGCGCCTGGCCTTGGTTCTGTATCCGTAACGGGAACATCGCGTTCTATAATCCGCTTCCATTCCGTCTGCAAATCCTCTACAAAAAAAGCCAGGTGTTCGATGCCTTCCCCCTTCTCCTGCAGAAAATCCCATGCCGTACTGCCCGGCTTCAGGGGCTGAATTAATTCAATTTGTACCTCACCCAGCGGAAGGAATGCAATGGACAGCAGCCCATCTCCATAATCTTCGATACGTTCGACCTGTAACCCCAATACGTCTTCATATGCTTCAATGGCTCGATCCAGGTCGGATACAATAATACCAATGTGGTCCAGCTTCTTTACCGGCACTCTTCTCCCTCCTTACCTTCAGCCACATAAGCAATAAGGAAAGAAAGGGAATTCAAACGTCCGACACGCTTGAATTCCGCTCCTCTTCTCCATACCTGGTTCCTTACCCGATTAGCTTGTAATGCTGTGGACAGCGATCTTTAAGCAAATCGTTGCGGGAACCGACTCTCTTGTCTCTAGATAGCAAGATATCGACGTCCGCAAGCAAGTAGTCCGCTTCACATTTCGATGCTGGGCCAGCCACAACCCTCGACATCGAATCAACGATCATACTTGCACCCATATACTGCACTCCCTGCTCTTGTCCTGCACGGTCCGCACATGCGATGGCCATCCTGTTGCTGTATGTATGGGCTACAGCAAGGTAATTGGCAAGACAATATCCTCTTTCATCCCATAGCACTGATTTGCCGATGGATGTCCATGTTGTAGGTACGAGCAAAATATCACATCCTGCCAAAGCGATAGACCGCACCGCTTCAGGAAATCGGAGATCATAGCAGACGAGCATGCCCACCTTAATATCAAGTTCTTCAATGCGAAAAGTTTGAAATCCAACATTGCCGGGCCGCAGATAATCTATTTCCCAATCGAATAAATGAACTTTTCGATAATGTCCAATGCGCCCATTCGGTCCTACCAATACAGCTGTGTTATACAAATCGTTGCCTTCATGTTCTATTATTCCTCCGGCAACATATCCCCCGTACATCGAGGCAAGCTTCTGCCAATGCGTGACGCTCGGTCCGTCCAGTTCTTCTGCATACTCCCGGGCTTCTTCCTGCGAACGCATGGCATATTGGTGATTGGAACATTCGGGTAGCACGACAATTCTCGCTCCGTCTTTAAACAATGCTTCAATAACCTGGTTGTTGACTCTGCGGTTGGCGCCGACGGCTTCTATACCTGATATATTATTCGCTTGAACAACGCCTACCTTCATGCCATACTACTCCGTCGCCACTGTCAGTCGCTGCTGCTTTCTGTCAAGAATGTCCTTCATCTGTCCGCCATCAATATTGACGACTGAATTATGAACGAAGCTCGCACGTTCAGATGCCAGGAATACGACGACATCGGCCACTTCCTGGGCGGTGGCGATACGTCCAAACGGCATCGATTTACTGGCCGCCTCATTCGCTTCATCGATGCTAATCTCCAAATCACGCGCATACGCCTGTGTTAACGTTTCCCACCGTCCCGTATCAACCGGCCCTGGATTGACACAATTGATGCGAATATTATCATTGCCGTATTGGTTGCCAAGTGCCGTCATTACCGCTAAATCTGCAGCATTTACGGCCGTACCCGTCAATTCCCACCAGGATGGCTTTACGCCATCGTTCCCGACTACGTTGACGATAACGCCGTGCTTTTGTTTCAGGAACTGGGGAATGGTCGCTTTCGCCATCCGTACATAGCCGCGGAATTTCAGACCCATGGCAAAGTCCCAGTCCTCTTCAGTCAATTCCAGCAACAAACCACCTGGGGCTGCGCCGGCGCAATTAACGAGAATGTCAATTTTTCCAAAATGCTCAACCGTCTTTTGCACAGCTTCTACAGCACCTGCCTCATGCTGTAGATCGGCCGGAATAGTTAAAACATCCGCTTGTGGAACCTCGCTTTGCAGCTGACTTTTCGCTTTCTCCAGATCCTCCACATTTCGTGCCACCATAGCGACAGAAGCACCTTCTTTAGCGAACGTCAAACCTGTCTGCCGCCCAATTCCTTTGCTACCACCAGTAATCAATACAACTTTTCCTTCCAATCCAAGATTCATGTTCATTCGCTCCTTTATTTAAGAATGTATAGTGAAATGGGTAAACAACGTCATTAGTGAGGCTGTGTGTTCGTTTCTTTTGCGATTTTTTTAAAGAAATCCTTGACGATGAGCTTGGCGACGCCTGATAGCATACGCTGGCCCACACCGGCGACTTTTCCACCCACCTGGGCCACTCCGTTGTATTTAATGTACGTTTTCATATCCTCATGCACCAATTCCACGGTCGCATCGCCTTCCACGAATCCCATAGGACTGTTGGCGCTCATGACAAGGCGGTACCGATCCGGCTCGTTTTTATCAAGAATCTTAATCGTAGATTCATAGTCACCGCGTACTGCCGCAATGCCTACACTGATCTCCGCCTTGTAGCAATCCGGCTCGATTTCAGTCAGCGATTTGCAGCCCGGCGTCGCTTTCTTCAATGTCTCTGGATCATTCAATGCTCTCCACACATCTTCTTTAGATGCTTTGACTATCACTTCACCGTTTACATTCATCTTCTTTCCTCCTCCTTAATCATCGATTCTTGCTACGACCCGTGCTGGAGAACCGTCTCCCCCCACAATAGGTAAAGGTAGCGCAATGAGCATGAATTCACGTGCTTGTATCGCCTCCAGATTCACCAGGTTTTCGATGAGGGGAATCTCGCTACCAAGAAGAATGGGATGATTAGGATAAGGAGGCGCACCATCCACCGCAAAATCCAGACCGACAGCAACCACTCCGGCATCGCGTAGCCATGTGGCCGCTTCCTGGGATAAATACGGATTACTCTCATATAACTTCTTAGAGTTCCAATGTTTTGAAGCCCAATCGCCCCACAATACCAGCCGCTTTCCTTGGACCAACTCTTCGGTAAGACCGCCTACTTCCCTCAACTCTCCCAACGTAATCTCATGATTCGGCTTCGCTACTTCACGCAAATCCACCAACAGGGCAGGACCAATGAATATGTCAAGCGGCAGCTGTTCAATCGTTTTTCCCTCCGAAAAGAAATGATAAGGGGAATCGATATGAGTGCCTGTATGAATGCTGAAAAGCACCTCGGTATTCGAACGTTTCTCCACCTCATGCGTTGTAATGGGCGTAAATCGAATGGATGGATGTCCTTCAAGCGGCTGTACTTCCGGCCCCCACGGCATCGTTAAATCAACAAGTCTTGCCATTGCCTTCCTCCTTTACATAAAATTATTTACAGGTACATTCTCTTTTTCTTGATTTCCCTCTTCTTCCGTCTCAGGCGTTTCGAGCACAGGAGCGGGAACACGCGTCTCTTTGCCCAAAATGAGTACGTTCAGTGCCGCGAGCATACATGCAGCGAAAAACATTCCGAAAATTGCGGTGAACGATACGTTTGCTGCTATCATATAGCCCACCACTAGCGGACCTGCAATCGCCCCGACACGTCCAGCTGCATTCGCCATGCCTGCTCCGGTGGCACGTATATCCGATTCGTAATGATCCGTTGTATATGCGTACGTTGTACCCGTAACTCCTAGATAGAAGAAGGATAGCGCCATGCCCGATGCGATAAGAACTGATAGGCTATCAGCTGTCCCGAAGAAGAACGCGCTCACCGCAGCGAATATCAAATACGTAATCAGCACGAATTTGCGTCCCACTTTCTCCACAAGCCATGCTGCACTAAAAAAGCCCGGTAACTGGGTTAGCGTCATCAGCAGTACATAGCCGAAGCTCTTGATAAGAGTAAATCCTTTCATCACCATCATGGACGGCAGCCATAAAAACATGCCATGATAGGAGAACATGACGAACAACCAGAGAATCCACAACATCGCGGTCGAACGGGCGTATTTGGGGGCCCAAAGGGATTTCATATTCTTCCATACCGAAGTTTTTTGCTTGTCCCGCTTATGGAAAGCGGGTGAGTCGGGCAAGCCCCAGCGCATATAGATGGCTAAGATCGCGGGCAATGCCCCGATAATCAGCGCGGAACGCCAGCCCCATATCGGCATGATGAAGTAGGCGATAACAGCAGATAAAATCCATCCCACCGCCCAGAAACTCTCCAGCAACACAACCATGCGGCCGCGCTTATGCGCCGGGACATGTTCCGACACGAGTGTAGAAGCAACCGGAAGCTCACCACCCAGCCCAAGGCCGATGAAAAACCGGAAAACCAGAAACACCGCAAGCGTTGTGGAGAGTGCCGCCAAACCGCTCATGACGGAGAACAATAGCACCGTGTACATAAGTACTTTGTTCCGACCGATTCTGTCTGCCAGCGAACCGGCTACGATAGCCCCGATAAGCATCCCAATCGCATTCACGCTTCCGATCCAGCCGGCTTCCTGAGGCGTCAAGTTCCACTCCCCGATTAGCGCAGCTGCAATAAAGGAGATAATCCCGACATCCATTGCGTCAAACACCCAACTAAGTCCCGCCACCACAAATATTTTGCGAAAGGATACGGATTTGGTATTATCGGAATTCACAAAAATCCCCCTTCTTTCTCTCATATCAGAGCTATCCAATGGTTAACGTTTTCGCTGTTTCTTTTTCAAATTCTGTTCACTCCTCCTTCACAAAACCGAATATTCTGTTTGTTAAGAAAATTATAATGTGCATTCTATATAATGTTAAATATTAAAAATTTATATTCTGATAAACATTTGTAATATATAATCTTGCGTCCTGAGCATTTTTGCCCAAGAATTTTTTTATTTGATCTGATTCAATACTGTGTATAATTTATGGAGAAATAGAAGGGAGCGTAACGATGAAAAAATATATCGTAGATATTGTTCTTATTATTATTGGATCATTTATTTTTTCGGCAGGAATTAATTATTTTGCGATTCCACACGAGCTGGGCGAAGGGGGCGTAACAGGTATTACCATGGATTTGTATTACCTTTTTCAATGGTCTCCAGGCGTTACCAATCTTTTATTGAATGCAGTCCTTTTGGTCATCGGTTATAAGTTATTAGATAAGTGGGTAACCTACTATACGATTATCTCCATAGCTTGTACCTCTTTTTTCTTGCATGTAACGGAAGGGATGGGGGAAGTTTTAGGAGAAACGATACTAGGGACCATTTTTGCCGGGGTATTCATCGGAATTGGTGTAGGATTAATCTTGCGTACAGGTGGAACAACCGGCGGATCGGCTATTTTAGCAAGGCTTACGAATAAGTATTTTGGTTGGAGTATTAGTTATTCTTTGTTGCTTTTTGACTCAGCGGTTGTATTCGGCTCTTATTTTATTATTGGCGCCGAAAAAGTTATGTACACCATTGTTTCGCTGTATATTGCTACAAAAATAATCGATTATATTATCGAAGGTCTGAATTCAAGAAAGGCTGTTACGATTATTTCCCAATATGCCGATCAAATTGCAACACAGGTAAATGAGAAGATGAATCGCGGCGTTACCATTTTTTCCGCCCGCGGAAATTATACTAAGGAATCAAAAGAAGTTTTATATATAGTCATTAACAAACAGGAGTTGCTCGGATTAAAGAAGCTTGTTCACAAGATAGACGATGAGGCATTCGTTGTTATACATGATGCACGGGACGTATTTGGAAAAGGATTTACTTTTCCGAGTACACAGGAAGTGTCAAAAGTCAATTAATTAAGAAAGACTCGGCCTAACACCTGCCGAGTCTTCTTTATCGTGTACATATACTTATATACATCTGATTTGATAAATCGACAAATTTTTGTGGTGAGAGGTAAGAAAAAAATGAAAAAATCAGAAGTTGGAAAAAGACACATTTGCCTTTCTTCTGCTGGAGCGCAGGGCGCATCCACCCTCTTCTTTTTCTGAATCGCCTCCTTCCAACCACGCTACCCTGTCAAACTATCAAGTGTAATTTATATAGATATTTTACCGGCTCAGCCTTTAGAATTTACCTTGATATCCTAATGAACGTGACAAATTCAAACATTCCTTCTTCAGCATGTTAACGGTCTGCGACTCATCAGAAAGATCAAGTACACCCAATAACCCAATCACCGTAATTGCGGCAACAATCTTATCGTCTCCATTAAATATCGGACAACCGATCGCTACGATTCCGGGTACTAGGCTCTCTGTCGTCTGAGAGAACCCCCTCCTCCGAATCATAGCTAATGTTTGCTTAAATGCATCCACGTCTTCAGGTACTTGCTCCAGTTCCTTTTGAATCAGTTTTTCTGTTCGTCCTTCAGGCATATAGGCCGCGAACAATTGTCCTGCCGTTGTATTAATCATACTGCCTGTCGAACCGACCTGAATTCCTATTTTTATCTGTCGGTTGCTTTCTTCCAAATCGATAAAGTACGGGCCACCCTCTCCCCATATCGATAAAGCAACCGTCTCGTTAAGCGCTTCCTTAAGCCTTAATAACACCGGACGTGCTTGCTCTTTAATATCAATGCGCTGACAGGCCCGTAGTCCGATTTGAATCAACGCATCCCCGATCGTATAACGAAGCGAGGCGTCACGTTCCAAAAAACCGGTACGCCAAAAGCTTGTGAGATAACGATGCAGTTTACTTTTGGATATATTCGCCCGCTCGGCAATCTCGGTTATCGATAAAGGCTTCTCAGCTTCTCCTATTTTTTTCAGAATACCGATGCCTAATTCTAAGGATTGAATGCCCTGGCCATTCATCTCCAAATCGTTCTTCATCTGACTCCCTCCCTCTGCGTCCAACAAAACGTCAAAACATACATCTCTCAACTACCCTTATTATGCTTGCCTTCCCCTTCCATGTCCACTTTATGGAAGGATTCTCTTCTGCCTCATAAAATTCGCTTTATCTTTTTGTTAAAAAACTTAGAATAGAGGTATAGAATGGAGAAAACATAGAATGAATGAGCTTGAGGTGAAAAATAAAAATGGACATTAAAACAGCGGAATTACCTGGAATCGGAAAAAAAATCTCGTTTCATACGTCTGAAAACAGCATGATTGTCCTGATTATCCACCATTCAGGAAAGCGGGATTTATACTTCTTCGAAGATGCGGACAGCGACGAGGCTGATTTTTTCATCACTCTAAACGGTGAGGAAACAAGGCAATTGGGCGCTCAACTGCTCGGTGCTATCTATCAGCCTGTAGATACGGATAAGATGAAAATGTTCCAAGATAAAATTCTCATTGAATGGATTGAACTTAGCGCACATTCATCACTAGTCAACAAAAGCATCGGCGACTCACAAATTCGCACCCGAACCGGCGCTTCCATTATCGGGATCGTAAAGGGCGAGAACACGATAGCCGTACCTGACATTGATGTAGTTCTGCAGCCTGGCGATGTACTGATGACGCTTGGAAAAAAGGAGCAAATCGCTACATTCGCCGCTCTCTGTAAAGGAGAGGATCAGGGCTAATGCATGAAGGATTTCCGGTTCTGTTAGGGTCAGGTCTGCTTGTTCTGCTACTCTTCGCCTTTGGGTACGCTGGAGCAAAGGTAAAAATCCCGGGAGTCATTTTGTATATTCTGCTCGGGATTGCGCTTGGACGTTTCATTGGCGAAAACGAGCTTCTACATACCGCCAGCGAAATCGGGATCGTTCTTTTATTCTTTCTGCTCGGAATGGAGTTTCCGGCAGACAGACTGGTCGGCATCGCTAAAAAAGTATGGAAGGCAGGCGTTCTGGACGTCATATTGAATCTGTTAATTACAGCAGCGATTTGTTACGTATTTGGACTCGATCTGCTTTCTGCCTTTCTTATCGGAGGAATCGTGTATGCGACCAGTTCTTCTATCACGGCAAAGCTTCTGGAGAGCTCACGCCGGATGGCGAACCGTGAATCTGAGTTTATGCTGGCGCTATTAATCTTCGAAGACTTAGTAGCTCCTGTTTTTGTAGCCATATTGCTCGGAATGACCTCAGGTGAAGATATGGGTGTGCTCCAATTCTCGATTCTAGTGGGCAAAATCGTGCTATTGGCAGCAGGCGCTATCTTTATCGGACGCTTCGTGTTCAGGCGATTGGGGACATTTATCGAACGAATCAACGACGAAGATACATTCGTTTTATTAACAGTCGGTATCGCACTAGCATACGGAGGACTTGCAATATATTTAGGTCTTTCCGAGGTACTGGGAGCTTTTCTTGCGGGCATGATGCTCTCTGAGACGAAGCGCAGTGATGATATTGAACAAAATGTACTTCCTATACGCGATCTTTTATTGCCCCTGTTTTTTCTCAACTTCGGAACGACCATTACTTTTGGCGGCGGCATTCCGATGGCCGGATTGCTCACCATGATTCTCATATGGTCCATTATCGCAAAGGTGGCGGTTGGTATCCTCGGTGGACGATGGTACGGGCTGGGCAAGCGAGGGGCATTCCGGGCTGGACTGTCACTCGTATCCCGTGGAGAATTCTCGGTTGTCATTGCAGGGCTCGCAATGGGGTCTATGAAAGTATTTGCCGGAATCTATATTCTCGCTGTGGCATTCATCGGCATCCTTTTCTTTCAATTGGCTCCCCGCTTAACGAAAGCGGTATATGGGGAACAGAAGAAAGAACATCGAAAAGTGAAAGTACCAGGATAGGAAAAATTCGCGAGCAGTACTGCACGCGTTTTTCAAGCAATACGAGCAGAAGAAGGCCGGAACGCTCTGCCTTAATATAAACGTTCCGGCCTTCGATTTGTATCTCTGGTTTTATTTCATTGTTTCGAATAAACGGAAGGACTCTTTAACATACCGAGCTACATCTTCTCCTGTACCCATCGTCATCGCTTTTCGTGCATGAACCTTCATCTCTTCTTTGGAAAGCTCCTTCATCATGCTTCTTGCCCGAAGGACGGAAGAAGCGCTCATGCTGAATTCATCAAGCCCAAGACCGAGCAACAGCGGAATGGCTACCGGATCGCCTGCCATTTCCCCGCACATACCAGCCCATTTTCCTTCTTTATGTGCCGCCTGAATCACCATGTCGATGAGGCGAAGAATAGCCGGATGATACGGCTGATACAAATAGGATACTTTCTCATTCATCCGATCCGCCGCCATCGTATATTGAATTAAGTCGTTCGTGCCGATGCTAAAGAAATCAACTTCTTTGGCGAACGCATCAGCAAGAAGCGCGGTAGCAGGTATTTCTACCATAATACCGATTTCAATCTTCTCAGCAACGGATATACCTTCCGTTATAAGCTTTGCCTTCTCATCCTCTACCATTTGCTTCGCCTGTCTGAATTCTTCAAGCGTTGCTATCATTGGAAACATGATTTTCAAATTCCCAAATACGCTAGCTCTAAGCAAAGCGCGTAATTGAATGCGAAACATATCCTGCATTTCCAGGCACAAGCGAATGGCGCGGAAACCCAAAAACGGATTGAGTTCTTTTGGCATATTCAAGTATGGCAGCTCTTTATCTCCACCGATGTCAAGTGTACGAATCACAACCGGGTGCTTACCCATTTTTTCAAGCACTGTTTTGTAGGCATTATATTGCTCCTCTTCGGAAGGAAGTTGTGTGCGACCCATATACAAAAATTCGGTTCGGTATAATCCGATGCCTTCCGCACCGTTTTTCAACGCGCCTTCCACATCCTCTGGCGTACCGATGTTGGCAGCTAATTCTATCCGGGTTCCGTCGGCAGTTACGGTCTTCTCATTCAACAATTTAGCCCACGTCGCTCGCTGCTCTTCGTATTGCGCCTGCTTTTTCCTGTATGCTTCTAGTTCTTCATCCGTCGGATCAACAATAACCTTGCCATCCAGGCCATCAACGATAACCCACGCATTTGGCTCGACGGTTTCTGTTATCCGCTTCGTTCCTACAACCGCCGGGATTTCCAATGAACGGGCCATAATTGCAGAATGTGACGTACGACCACCGATGTCTGTTGTAAAGCCTTTGACATAACGAGTATCCATCTGTGCCGTATCAGATGGGGTTACATCTTCTGCCACAATGATAACCTCTTCGGAAATGGCTTGTATATCCGCAAGCTTCACCCCAAGCAGACGCGCCAGCAAGCGCTGCGTTACATCACGAATATCCGCCGCACGTTCTTTCATATATTCGTTATCCAATTGCTCGAACATGACGATATACATATCGGCAATTTCGCGCACAGCGAACTCCGCGCTTACGTTCTCCTCACGGATTTTATCCTGGATAGAACCAATGAATTCAGGGTCCTGCAATACAAGAAGATGGGCGGCAAAAATCGCCGCCTTATCCTCGCCAAGCTCTTCCTGTGCACGACGTTTAACAGACTCTAGCTCCTGTTTCGCTTCTTCTAAAGCCACTTCAAAGCGTACTATTTCCTGTTTGGGTGAATCGATCCTTTCTTTTTCGATGTGAAAATCAGGAATTTTCAAAAGAAACGCTCTGGCAATCGCAATGCCTGCGGAAGCGGCAATCCCTTCCACTGTATGTGTCATTACGCTCCCAGCCCTTCATTTTTCATAACACTTTCAATGGCGGCAATGGCCTCAGCTTCGTCTTCACCCTCCACTGTAATACGAACAGTGCCACCTTTTGCAACCGCCAGCGACATTACACCCATAATCGATTTCAGATTTACTTTTTTATTGTTATATTCTATCTCAATTGTTGAAGTAAAACCGCTTGCCGCTTGTACGAGGGATGTTGCGGGACGCGCGTGCAGCCCTGATTCATTTATGATTTCAAATGTTTTTTCTGTCATGATGTCATCTTCCTTTCCTCAAACTTTTTTTGTTTGTTTATCCTGCCTTAACGGGCAGTAATACCCCACCTCAAGACTTGGAGGAATTGAGGAAGTATAGGTGGGATAAAGTCCTCCACTGCATGAAGTTTCACTTTACCCTATGATTCATGAATTGGCTTTTTCAAGAATCCGACCAGCAAAGCCGTCACGATGGCTCCAATGAGGATAGCAAGCAAGTATAAGAGCGCGCTTCCCTGAACGACCGGAATAACGAAAACGCCGCCGTGCGGAGCCGGCAATCCGATACCAAACACCATAGCCAACGCACCAGCAATCGCTGAACCGATGATAGCGGAAGGGAGAACACGGGCTGGATCGGCCGCTGCGAACGGAATGGCCCCTTCCGTAATGAAAGAAAGCCCCATAACATAGCAGGTCTTGCCCGCTTCACGCTCCGCTTTAGTAAAGCGATTCCTGAAAAATGTGGTAGCCAAAGCCATACCGAGCGGCGGCACCATGCCCCCGGCCATAATGGCTGCATGCGGCGCATAGTTGCCCGCGTCTATCATGGCAATACCGAACGTAAACGCCGCCTTATTAATTGGTCCGCCCATATCAACGGCCATCATGCCGCCGAGCAGAAGACCGAGCAATAGTAGATTACTCGCTCCCATTCCAGACAGCCATACTGTTAATCCTTCATTTATCGCTCTTACTGGATCAATGACAACATACATCATAATCGCACCAGTCAACAGAATGCCAAACAACGGATAAAGCAGCACAGGTTTAATGCCTTCAAGCGATTCGGGCAGTCTTGCGAATACTTTTTTCAAACCAACTACGATGTAACCAGCCAGAAAGCCGGCAATCAATCCGCCTAAAAATCCGGCCTGGCCAGTCGCTGCCATCAACCCTCCTACAGCTCCCGGTGCAAAACCTGGACGATCTGCAATACTCATCGCAATGAACGCTGCCAGCACAGGAATCATCAGCCCGAACGCATTTGTTCCACCAATCGTCATTAAAGCTCCAGCAATCGGGTTATAGGACGGGTCCTTGGGCTCAGCAGCATGGATCCCAAACAAGAACGAAATGGCTATCAAGATCCCTCCGCCTACAACGAAAGGCAGCATATTCGAGACACCGTTCATTAGGTGTTTATAAAAGCCTCGTCTTTCCTTTTGCTGTCCTCTCTCTTCTCTAGCGCCGCCTTGTCCATGATATACAGGAGCATCCTGCTTACTCGCCTTTTCCAGCAACTCCCTCGGCTTACGAATGCCTTCAGCGACCGGAACCTGAACCACATGTTTTCCTGCGAAGCGTTCCATCTCCACCTGCTTGTCCGCAGCCACGATAATAGCAACGGCATCTGCGATATCAGCTTCGGTTAGTTCGTTTTTAACACCGCCCGAGCCGTTCGTTTCAACTTTGAACGGAATACCTAGCTCCTGTGCTTTCGCTTTTAGCGCATCAGCCGCCATATACGTGTGTGCAATCCCGGTCGGACAGGCAGTCACGGCCAGCACCTTTCCCTGTACCGTTTCTCCTTCCTTATTCGTATCCGATTGAACCGGTGCCGTCGTCATGTTCTCAGCGTCCCCTTCTTCTCCGGCAAGCTCCCGCTCTTTGTCGTCGATAATGCGCAGAATTTCTTCTTTGGTATCCGCTTCGATAAGCTTCTTGCGTAGCGCTTCATCCATGAGCAACGAGGAGAGTCGGGCAAGCGTCTCCAGATGTTCGTTGTTTGCGCCCTCGCTAGCAGCAATCATAAAAAGTAAATGGCTCGGTTGGCCATCGAGCGCTTCGTAATCAATCCCGGCTTTTGACCGGCCGAAAGCGATAGCAGGTATCTTGACTGCCGCTGTTTTGGCGTGTGGGATCGCAATCCCTTCACCAATACCGGTCGTGCTTTGCGCCTCACGTGCAAAAATCGCTTCGCGAAACCGTGCTAAATCATACAGCTTACCAGCCTCATCAAGCTTTCCACTCAATTCATCGATCGTCTCGCGCTTTGAGGCGGAAGTTAAATTCAATATCATAGTATCCGCTTGCAAAAGCTCCGTAATTCTCATCTTTCTCACCTCAATCACAGATACGTAACATGTACTTGCTCAATTAACTCCTCAATAAGCTGAGACGTACAAAAACCAGTAGAGAAAGCGGTCGCACTTCCGGCTGTCACTGCATAACGGAACACCTCAGGCACACTTTTTCCCTGCAGATAAGCAGCGATAAAGCCCGCAACGACTGAATCGCCCGCCCCAACCGAATTTTGCAGCTTTCCTTCGGGGACATTGGCATACAAAGCATAATCATGATTAAAAAACAATGCCCCCAATCCGCCCATCGATACGATTACATTCTGCGCACCCATCTCTACCAGCTTTTTGCCATATGGAACGGCTTCCTCTACTGATTGAATAGATATGTCAAACAACTCACCCAGCTCATCCTGATTCGGCTTCACCAAAAAAGGTCGGTATGGTAAAGTGGATAGCAGGTACTCTTTCGTCGTGTCCACAACCAGCTTGCCCGCCCGATTCGCCGTCCTTTCTGCGATACGCCCGTACAGATCCGCAGGCAATGAGCCAGGAATACTGCCAGATATCACTAGGATGTCATCTTCTGAAATCCGCTCCAGCTTTGCAAAAAGCCGTTCGTTTTCTTCTTCAGTAATAGCCGGACCACTGCCGTTTATTTCCGTTTCCGTATCCACTCTAAGCTTGACATTAATACGTGTATCTCCGTGTACGGTAATAAAATCTGTTCGGATTCCTTCCTCTTGTAGCACTTCGTCGATGTATCTTCCAGTAAAGCCGCCGATGAATCCAAATGCCTCTGTATCCACATCCAATCTCTTCAGGACGCGGGACACGTTGATGCCTTTTCCGCCCGGTCGCTTTGCCTCCCGAACGATACGGTTTGTCTTTCCGATAATGAATTGTTCCATCTCCACAAAATAGTCAATGGAGGGATTCAAAGTCACTGTGTAAATCACGCCTTCACACTACCTTTATCGAGGTTTGTTTTGCAAAGCTGCGTTGCTGTTCGGAATCCAGTCCGCTGGTAATGATAGTAGCCTGGCTTACATCGGCAATTTTTGAGAATGAAATCTCGCCGAATTTCGTCTGGTCGGCAACGACAAACGCTTCACGTGAAATTGAAATCGCTGTCATTTTGATAAGAGCTTCCTCAGGGTCAGGCGTCGTATATCCATATTCGGGATGAATGCCGTTTACACCCATAAAGCATTTATCAAAACGGTATGTTTGCAAGCTTTCCAGCGTAGCCCGTCCAATAAGCGCTCGGGTCGTATTCTTAACTTTCCCTCCCAGTAGATACGTATCGATTCCTTTATCCATCAGAGCATCAATGACATTTAAGCCATTTGTCACGACAGTAATTCCCGGCTGGTTAACGTATGTGACCATCTGCAAGGTTGTCGTTCCGGCGTCGAGATAGATAGAATCTCCAGCTTCAATAAGCGATGCCGCTTCCTGTGCAATTCGCTGTTTTTCAGACAGGTTTCGTGTCGCTTTTTCCACTACACTCGGCTCCAGCCTTTTTCCTTGCAGAAGTGCCGCGCCCCCATGCACCCGTTTTAAGTGACCGCTTTTCTCCAGATGAATTAAATCGCGGCGAATCGTGGATTCAGAAGAGCTGGTCGCCTCTATAAATTCATGGATTTTAGCTACTTGCTTCTCTTTCAATAAAGATAAGATGATTTGATATCGCTCTGGGGTTAGCAATAATTATGGTCCCCCCTCTCATTAGTAATACTGATTGATTTTTTCTTTTATTTCGTTATCTTATCCCAAGTATATCGAAAGAAATACAATTTTTCAATCAAAAACATTTATTTTCATTCAAATTCATTCAAAATCAATCAATATGAAATGCCCTCCGTCCCAAGACGTAGTGAAAATCATTCCCTGGTTCATTTCGACGCCGACCATGCTCCTGTATCCTTATGGTGAAGGTATACTGGTACATACATAAGAGGAAGTGAAAACATGAAGAAACTTATTGGCTTTTTATTTATCGTATTCGGAACTTTGCTACTGCTGGGCATCCTGGCAAACAGCGTCCTTGGCGGCGCATTATCCAAGGAAGGCCGTCAGGTGCAGACGGTTTCACCGGACAATATCGAAAATATGAACATTAACGTGTCCAGCGCAGACGTTCGAATTATTCCCGAGGATCGGCAGGATATTGAAGCTGTTTTGCAGGGACGCAACGTCAGCAAGAACCAACTTTCCGTTAAGCAAAGTGGAAACACACTGAAAGTAAGCCTGGAACAGAAAGAATTTAAATGGGTTACATTCTCCAATCATCTAACATTGGATTTACATATTCCACAAGAATATAACCGGAACATGATTATCGATGCCGGATCAGGCGATATTGAATTTAAGGGAGTGAATGAAAATAGAACTGCCCTGGAGAAATTAGAACTACACATGAGCTCAGGCACCACAATCCTGGAGAATCTAGACGTGAAGCTTCTAAAATATAAAGGTTCCTCCGGCAGCACACGTGTGGAAAACGTTACTGCGGAAGCCACCGATATCGATATCAGCTCAGGTGATGTGGAACTGAGCCATTATTCTGGTGCCTTACGAGCGAACCTGTCATCGGGCGATTTGCGTGCCGAATTCGAGGAGCTGACGGGTCCGGTAAAAATCGGGATGACTTCAGGCAGCGTGTCACTTCATATGCCAGAGAATGCTGATTTTACTTTGCAGGGACATACGACGAGCGGTTCAATTCATTGCGATCTTCCACTGCAAAATCGAAAAGAGAATGAAGACGAGCACTTAAGCGGCTCTTACGGAAACGGAAGCCACGCTGTTCAGATTACTGCATCGAGCGGTGACATCAATATTGAGTAAGCAATTCAAAAAGCGGCATCGTTTTTAGCGATGCCGCTCCGGTTTTTTCGGTAACTTTTCTCTTCATTATCTCGGTGCGTATGTGGACATCTGACCGATCGGATAACTGTACTCGATCGGCTCATTAAACGTTACATAATCCAGATATACGGTGAGCAATAAGTACCTCTTTCCGGTCTCGGGATCGCTGAGAATAATATGATCGCGTCCCGCCGCTTCAATCACTCCACGGAATATTTGGCTCTGACTCCCGCCTTCGCGCTCGAACGTCATATGCACATCCGCAACCTTCCCGCGGTTCAGCCGTAAAATATTTTCAATAAAAGACTGCTCCAAAGGCAGCATACCTGCACCTCCCACAGGCGGAGCTGTAGGTACCGCTGGGGTAGTAGGAAAAGCTGGTGTCGCCGGACTGGTTGTACCTGGAGTCTGGGTTTGCGGATACCCGGGCCAGCTATAGCCGTATTGCGGATAGGCCTGTGTAGTTACATTCGGATTATACATATAAGACATTTTTATCCTCCCTAATATACTTCGGGACATTCTCCCGGATTTGGCTGGAAAAAGCAATGAGACTTAAAACGGCCCGCGTTAGGCTGATTGTACCATTGTGCCGGACAATCCCCAGGCGGCTTAAAAAACCATAACGAGAAACTGGCCGGGTGAAACCTTTGACCGTTAATCACCTTTCTTGCCAGACGAATTTCATTTGGTCTTGCACGCTGATAGAAATATCCTTTCTGTATCGCTTCAAAACCGCCCGGCGTCTGATATACCATTTGACGAACGTTTGTGATCGGTTTGAAATCCAAGCAATTTCCCCGTACACGATTTACTCCAACATTGCCAACCATCAACATTCCCAAATCGCCTTCACCTTCCGCCTCTGCCCGCATAAGCCTTGCCAGCAGTTGGACGTCTTCGTTTGTAGTGCGTATGACCGCCACCTTTGCCACCTCCCCACTCTGTATTTATCATATTGAAAAAAAGAAAAAATGGTGATTCGCCTACGAATAAAAATTATCGCATAATAAAAAAAACAGGGCTTCATTCCCCTGTATCAAGGATGAATATACAAAAAACGCAGGCCATTGATATCGTATGGCCTGCGTTTTTACAATTTTCGCCTTCACTCGCTTGCCTCGGATTTCTACATCAACTTCCTTACCAACGATGGCACAGTCGGTTGGAAGCAACGCCAGACCCACATTCTTTTTCAATGTCGGCGATTGTGTTCCCGATGTAATATGACCGATGGATTTGCTATCTGCCGAAGAACAGACGGGATAAATTGCATAGCCGGTACGTGGAATGCCACGTTCTATCATTTCGATGCCCACCAGCTTACGTGGTACACCCTCTTCCCTATGATACAGACTCTACCGTATGTTCCGACTTCAGCGCTTCTATCGTTTCTTCTACACTCTCTTTTCCTACGCCATTTAAAAGTATATTTACAAAAATAGCGGTAAGACTGCCGCTTACGATACCGCTTTCAACAAGCAGGCGAAGCCCGTCTGGAAGATTAGAGAATACGACCGGCGCAATCGATACGCCAAGTCCAAGACCTACGGAGGTCGCAATCACAAGCATATTTTCAATTTTTTGAAAATTAACCTGAGACAACTGCCGAACTCCTGAAGCCATAACCATTCCGAACATTGGAATCATTGCGCCACCAAGAACCGGTGCCGGAATGATGGTAGTCAATGCTGCTACTTTCGGTAATAGACCAAGTGTCATAATAATTAAGCAGGCGGCTACGACCACATTCCGCGTCTTAACGCCAGTAAGGGCAAGCAATCCTACGTTTTGAGAAAATGTTGTATAAGGAAACGCTTGGAAAATACCACCAACTACTTGAGCCATACCTTCTGCCCGCAAGCCACGCTTCAAGTCTTTCCCATCAATTTTCTTTTCGCATACTTCTGCTAATGCAAAAAATACACCCGTCGACTCAATCATACTAACAATACCAACGAGCACCATACTAAGTATGGCTGAAAAGTGGAACGTTGGAAGGCCGAAGCGGAAGGGTTCTACCATATGTACCCACGCTGATTTCCCTACCACTGAATAATCTACCAATCCGATAAACGAAGCGACCACTGTACCTATAACGAGTGAAAGCAGTACTGAAATCGTTTTCATATATCCTCTTAAAAATCGATTCAATAACAGGATTGAACCGAGTGTAATACCAGCTAGTATTAGATTCGTCAAACTTGCGTAGCCGGGGGTATCCGGTTGTCCCACAATGTTGCCCATGGCTGCTCCAATGAGTGACGTTCCGATAATGACAACGACTGAACCAGTAACAACTGGCGGGAAAAATTTTAGCACTTTGTCCATAAATTGCGACAAAATCATAATAATAACCCCTGCGGAAATGATCGCTCCATATATGGCTGTAATGCCTTGAGACTGTCCGATGGCGATCATCGGCCCCACTGCCTGAAATGCGCATCCCATTAAAATGGGAAGCTTGATTCCGAAATACTTTCCGCCCACTACCTGCAACAAGGAAGCAATCCCGCATGTAAACAAGTCAATGGAAATAAGGTAGGCAATTTGGTCGGGCGTCATGCCGATGGCCGGCCCTACGATTAGAGGAACGACCACGGCTCCCGCATACATTGCCAATACATGCTGAAAACCTAGAGTGCCAAGCTTCCAAACATTAATTTTTTCCTTCATAAGAGTATTCCTCCTCGGATAAAAGGTTTTCAGCTATTGTCATGATGAATCGATTGCAAATTATGTCGCCTTGGCTTTTTTCGTTTCTATCTCCTCTTGTTTTTCTTCATTAAGAAAGCGAACCGCAAGCGCTTTGTAGAAAGCAATCGAACGAAGATAAGCGGGCACGTCAACCCATTCGTCCGGTTGGTGGGCCAATTTTTCATCTCCCGGTCCGTAAATCAGTGTAGGAATCTCGCTATGTGGATTGAGTACAGAGGCATCCGTATAATAAGATACCCCTGCGCATTGTTCCTCTGTTAGCCCGCGGATTGCAAGGGCATCCTTAATAAGAGTAGCAGCAGGAGATGTAAGTACAGACGTACGATTCAATAGCACCTTGCACTCCGCCTTAAAAGACGGAATACGTAAAGCTATCTCATCAAGCCTAGTATTCAGTTCTTGAACCAACTGATTGTGAGATTGAGGAGGAATGCTACGAATATCTATATGAATAAAGCATTCATCCGGAATAACATTCGTTTGGATGCCTCCTCCGATTTGGGTAATTGCCATACTGCTCTTCCCGAGCGGCCGTTTTTCCAGGTGCCATTCTAGCTTGTATGATTCAATCAATTGGATAATATGGCTCATGTAATCGATGGCATTTACTCCCTGTTCTGGCATCGAACCGTGAGCCGTCTTTCCATATGTTTTAACTTCAAGCCAGAGTGCTCCTTTGTGCCCAATAACAACCTTTTCATTTGTTGGTTCTCCAATGACGATGGCATCAATATCATCCATTCCCATCATGTCATGGTAATGACGTGCGCCGCAACTGTCCACCTCCTCTCCGGCGGTCGCCAAGAAAACAATATCTCCTTTAAGCGGTACATTTCCTTTATGAAGTTCTTCTACGGCAAGTAACATGGCTGCCAAGCCGCTTTTCATATCAGAAGCCCCGCGTCCATACAGCCGATCTCCTACCAATTCTCCCCCATAGGGGGGATGGGTCCATGGCTGTTTTCCGGGCGATACCGTATCAATATGTCCGCAAAACATTAATGTTTTGCCACTTGTTCCGCTTCCCTTCAACCGGAGCTCAAAATTGCTCCGGCTGTCCTCTATGTCTACGATTCTTCCTTTCATACCGCTTTGTTCACAGCGCTCCGCCAGCAACTCACTAATCCTGCGCTCATTCCCTGGCGGATTCGATGTATTAATCCGTAACAATTCTTGCAAAAAAGAAACTGGCATGCTCTATCTCCTTCCCAGAACCTGAAGCTTCAAGGACGTCACCTTAAAGCCATTAACAGGAGCCATATCCTGAGAACACGTAGAAACGGCGACCACTACATCTTCAAGCGCCTTTAACTGTACATAATCGCCTGGCTTCGACCATGGCTCTTCAATAATGTAATCCCAGTTCTCGTCCAATTGGTTATTCATGAACCAGTTAATCGGATCAGGAACAGGCCGATTAATAATACCGTTTTGTTTCAACGCCTTTTCTAAGTTGTCATGGCAATTCGGATGTGTTTCATCATTAAAGTCAATTTTATAGCGCCAATAATCGCACGCTGGAAAGAAGAAGTCGTGCCTACCTACTGTATCCTTTACCATTTGCATTAATGGACGACGTCTATTGCTATACAAATAATCGCCTTCCTTCAACCGGATACTGCTTAAGGAAGCTCGCATATGAACAGGGGAGACATACTCATCATGGTCATTATGATTAAAGCAAACGAAATCTCCCACCTGTTTTCCTTCCACATCAATAATAACTAATTCCTCATCCTTGCGAACAAGCACGCTTCTTCCATCATACGGAGGGATGACGACTTCTTCCTTTATATACACGTTTCCTGCAGTTTGAATGCGATTCATATTCTCTTTCCCTCCTAATCCATGAATAATGCTACAGCGCGAATTGGCGAACCTGTACCCTTGCGAATTTTTAGCGGAAGGCCGAAATACAAGAAACGCTTGCCTGCCACTTTATCAAGATTACACAAGTTCTCCGTATTCGTCATTTGGTACTCCCGGCAGACTAAATGACCGGCATATGTCATATCTTTTGGATGGTCGATGGCCGGTGCATCAATGCCGATGTTGACTACGCCTCGCTCTGCGAGCCACTTTGCCGCTTCATAAGTAAGTCCAGTGTGACGGGTCAGCCATTCGTCCGTTCCATATGAGCGATTGAAATGCCCTGTATACAGAAGAACGATATCCCCTTTTTCTATCTGCAGCGAGTGCTTCGCAAGGGCTTGTTCCAAATCTTTAGGCTGAATGTAATCATCCTTCGATACGTGCGAGACATCCAGGCAGACGGACGGACCGTAGAAATACTCCATCGACATCTCATCAATCGTCGGCCCACTCGGATCATACTCATATATCGCATCACTGTGCGTAGGTCCGTGCTCGTTAATAATCAGCGTGTTCGTCGCAAATTCGAAACCGACTTGCTTTTTGGACTCTTCATGCGTGATATGCCGATATACCATTGTTTTTGGGTGCAACGGAAAAACAGGCATCCCGTGAAAAATCTCCTGCGTTAAATCTACAAGTCGAAAACCCATTTCCTTCCTCCTTTATGAGATTACTGTTGGAATCACTGTATACGTATCTACCTCTACCAGACCCATATCTGTAATTTTCCATTCTGGGCTTGTCACCAGAGATACGAATGAAAGGTGCATAAACGGAACATGAATGCCACAGCCTAACTCTTCCTTCGCCTGACGATGCAGCTCAGCGATTTTTTCACTCATCTCTTCTCCACTCAATTCGTCTGTCATCAGTCCTCCGACACGAAGCGGCAAATCGCCTACCACCTTGCCGTCTTTAATCATCGCAATACCACCATCCATTGCAATGACGCGGTTTATTGCCGTCAGGATATCCTCATAGTTCGTACCACATGCGATAATATTGTGTGTATCATGAGCTACACTTTCCGCGATAGCCCCTTCTTTAATTTTGAAGCCGTGTGCAAACGTTTTACCGATGTTCATTGTTCGTCCGTGACGTTCTACTACAAAGATTGGCAGTACGTCCTGCTGCAGGCACGGTTGTATGATCCCGTCCCGTACGTTAAGCGTACATTCTTTTTTGCCTGTCAGATTTTGATCCGGAATAACTTCTAGCGCTCTCACACGAGCTTGCGATCCAGAACCCTGAATGTAGAGCTCTTCGATTTTCAGCGGCTTGCGTTTCACGGAATTTTTCACGGTATCCGGGTATACGTATCTCGGGAGATCGATAACCAGCTTTCCTTTTTCCGCTACTTTTTTGCCGCTAAGATACACTTGCTCAATCGTCATTTGCGTTAAATCACTAATTACCGCGATATCGGCAATTTTTCCTGGAGCGAGTACGCCGATATGCTGGAATCCGAAGTGCGTGGCCGGGTTAATCGTAGCCATCTGAATCGCTTCAACCGGATCTACTCCCTGGGCGATCGTACGTCGTACAATATCGTTCATGTGCCCGTATTTCAGTAGATCTTCCGGAACCATATCATCGGATACGAGCACTGCTCGGCGGGAATCCATACCTTCTTCTGTAATGGCGCGAATACACTCTGCCATATTACGCTGTGAAGAACCTTCACGCATGAACACTGTAATGCCGTAACGAAGCTTTTCCATCATCTCTTCTTTTCCGGTCGTTTCATGGCAAGAAATGTGCGTTCCACCGCTTATGATATGGGCGGCAAGGTCTTCACCATACAACCCGGGGCAATTGCCCTCTACCGTTTTACCGATGCTTTTCGCAAAAGCGACAGAAGCGAGTTGGTCCGTAATGATTTCTGGAGCATGCTTGAATACAGGGCGTACATTCGCAAATCCTTGAATTTCCCCGATCCCTTGAACATACGAATCAGTCAGCAGTTCCTCCATATCTTTTGAATTCACGTCATAACCTGCGGTTTCGAGTCCCGGAACGTCTGGTGTAAGGCAAGGAACCGTATATAGCACACGGTTCGGCAAGGTCTTCGCTTCATCAACCATCGCTTTCATGCCTACCACGCCAAGCACATTACCTATTTCGTGCGGGTCAGCGATAAGCGTAGTCGTTCCGGTAGGAATAGAGAGCCTGGAAAATTCAGTGACAGTCAGCATAGCGCTCTCAAAGTGCATGTGGGAATCGATGAAGCCTGGAGCGATAAATTTGCCTTCCATGTGTTCAACTTGTGTGTTGGGGCCGATTAATTTGGATGCGTCCCCTACCATTAATACATGCTCACCTTTTAGCGCCACATCTGCCACATAAATCTCACGGGTAATAACGTTAATGAAATAACCGCCTTTCAGTACAATATCTGCGTACTGGTTTTCATCAAGTAACGTATCAATAAGCTGACGCCATTGCATAACCTGTTTCAGTGTCTTCGTACTCATATTCAGCCTCCACGCTCAATCTCTATATTGTCAATAATTCCGACGATAGCCGCATCGATAGGTGCTTGACTGTTACGAAATGCCCGGGACGCCATGGAACCCGTCACATACATCACCTTTTCCCCGATGCCTGCCCCAACCGTATCGACAGTCACGACCGGTTGTCCTGATAAACATCCTTCCAAATCAACTGGATGGGTAATTAAAAGTTTTGTTCCTGTTAATTTCTCATCCTTTTTCGTTGAAGTCACGCGACCGATTACTATGCCTATGTGCATGTTTCTTACCTCTCATCGTCTATGGATTTGAATGCCATATTGCCTTGCAAGGTCATCAGCCAAAGGGGTGATGATGGTATCTACGGAAATATGGATGATACTACGATGCTGTTGATGTGCCTCTTCCACATCCCCCCGTGCAATCAAGGGAGCCTGACGGCGTTTCGTACCCGCCTTCCGTACCCATCCGCTCACCTGTCCGGCCTCAAGCAATTCAACTCCGTACCCGCGCAGCTTTTGCAGACGGGATTTCATCTCTGTTTTTAGGAGAGGCGACATTCCATCGTATCCCCGTCGTCCCCAGGCTTTCTGAAACGGATCAGAACCGATGGATAAAGCGCCTACTTTTTTCCCTTGGAATAGCCATTCAAGGATGAATCGGGAAAAAGGATGGCAATCGTCAAAATTCAAAATTTTCGTAACAAGTGAAGCAGATAATACCGGAATAAATAAATATGAATAATCCGTATCATTCTGTTTCCAGTCCGTGCTTAGAATGATATCGTCTAGTAAGGTCTCATTGATGAGGGACGGAAGGGAATACCGTTCCGTCAGTGCCTCATCCACAATCATTTGCATTCGTATGCCTTCACGTTGAAGCTTCTGTAAGCACTGCATTCCTTCCTCCATGCCGACCATGCTGTAGGAAAGAAGAGTTAGCATCCGGGGATACAGACGATCCAACTCCTCTTTTCGATTACGGTAAAGAAGCGGCAGCAAAGTGTTCTGAATTAGAGCGCTTTGCGTTCGAGACTGCTTCATTCATTTTTACTCTCCTTTTTTAACCAGCAACGCACGCTCTACTTCACTATGAGGTCTCGGGATAACGTGAACGGATACGAGTTCGCCCACACGACTGGCAGCACTCGCACCTGCGTCCGTAGCCGCTTTTACTGCACCTACGTCGCCGCGCACCATTACTGTTACAAGCCCGAAGCCGATTTTTTCATATCCGCAAATCTCCACGTTTGCCGCCTTAACCATTGCGTCCGCCGCTTCTACTGCCCCTACTAGACCTTTTGTCTCTACTAATCCTAATGCTTCACCCATGATCATTTCTCCTATACGTTTATTTTTTTAGACCCAAAGCCTACTTCTTTGTGTTTTCGTTCGACTCGCCTGTTTTCTCGATGACAGCTTTGCTTTCCACCGTGGTCTTGTCCTCGACAATACGCTTGTCTTCCTGGGCATTTTTGCCGTCAGACAGATTTGCTGCAGCCGGTGACGCCTCCTTTTTCGGCGAAGGTTTCCCGTTTCGCTTTTTTTCGTTCGAAGCGTCTTCACCCTTCGGCTCATCAGGCACTACAGCCACATCCGGCAAGCCGGTATCTTCGCTCTCTTCCTGCTTTGGAGAAAGTGCGAATAATGGCAGGATTTTATCGTTAACTTCCTGATGAGTCCGTGCGATTACATGGGTCGCAACAACTTTACCCACTTTTTCCGCCTCCATCTTTCCGGCTTCGACGGCGGAACGTACTGCTCCGACATCTCCCCCTAGCTGAATGGTTACACCAAGGGTTCCGTTAACGCCGATTACTTTTTCGACGCCCAGCAGTTCGACACTTGCCGCCTTAAGTGCCGCGTCAGCAGCCGATACCGCCGTAGCATAGCCCTCCGTCTCAATTAAACCTAATGCATATAGGGCCATTTTCTCCCCCCTCTTACACTAACAATTGTTCAATATCTTGTTTTATCTGCTGAACGGCGCCATCTACAATTGAGGGTTGCCCCGTAATGACAAACTCATTTTCTCTAATATCGTACGAAATAGGCATGTCAGAAAACTTTGCAAAACAGCGCTCAAGAAGAGCAATACTATTGAAATAAGAGATATCTTCCACTAATGCCGCGCTTACACCATCCGAAATATTGAGATGCTGTTGTAAAAATCGGGAAGGCTGCTCCACCTTATAAATTTTCTTCGTCTGAATACTTCTCCGATTCAAATCACGATAGGCATCTTCGAGAAACTGCTTCATCCTCTCCCTATCGTTCGAGAACACCTGAACAGCATGAGGTAGAATCTCATAAGAAGCATCGGGAAGTAGCTTGAGCCATTCTTCCATTAAGAAAACAAGTCCATCTCCAGCCTGTTCCCTATTGATGATTCCTGCGCTGCACCCGACCTGGTTCTGCTTGTTCAGCAGTTGGCCTAACATAGAGCTTACGGATGGATAAAACCATACGTACTCTTCACCTCTCGTTTTACCGATTAATCTCGGTTCTTCAGCAGTCGTACTTCCTCGATATCCAGCAACTCCTCGTTGGGTTACTTGTGATATTGCAAACCGATGAAGAGCGGACAATCGCTGTTCAACCGGTGCATCTGTCTGTATGGAAACCACCCTTTGACTTTCTTGATTCCCCGGGCGAACTTGCGGGGATGAAGAGGACGGGGCCGCAATAGAGCCCAATCGATTCTGCTGCTTTTGCCTTTGATAATTAGGACGAGAAATGTTAGGAATACCCGCCGCCTGTTTACTAGCTCCGCCCTGTATACCGATGCCGGCTAACGGATCTGTTTGTGGTTGTTTCTGTTTTTCACCTTTATACAATACTTCTTCGATTATATTTTTCATCATGTCAGCCAATCCGTCTCACCTCCTCTGCCATTAAAACATTCTTGCCAAATCGGAGTGGGGACGCGGAATAACATTGTACGAGATTAAGGCGCCGTTGCCTTCGTACAGCTCTTTCCCAGCCTCAATCGCCGACTTTACGGCACTGACATTTCCTTCGATAATGACGCAGACCAATCCTGATCCTACTATTTTCATATCTACCAAACGGGCGTTAGCGGCCTTGACCATCGTATCCAATGAAACCACGGCAGGAGTTAGCCCTCTCGTTTCAAACAAACCTATTGCTTCCATCGCTTATATCCACTCCCAAAGCTAGAGGTAATCCTTAACATTAAAGGAGGCGGGAACTGGAATCGAAGTGCGGATAAATCGCTCCTTCTCGGCCAATGGATAGGTAGCATCCATCCCCATTTTAGCCGACACGCCCCGCAAATTATGTGAAGGTTCTAACGGCGAACCCTTCGCTCCCGGAACAATGAACAGATCCGTATCCGCCTGCATGCGGGTCGCGATGGCCCATTCCACATCGGCCGGGTCGAATATGTCGATGTCCTCATTGACAACGACAGTATGTTTTAAATCCTTATCACTTGAAAAGGCTGCCAACAATGCCTGCTTGGCGTCACCTTCTGTTTTCTTCTCAATCTGGATGATGGCATGAAGCCTTGCTACAGAAGTAGCCGTAACATGCACATCCAATACGTTCGGCACCGTCTGCCGCACTGCGTTCAACAAATTCGCCTCGCGCACGATGGACATCGGAATACGCTCTTCAAAGCTCGACGGAAAAATGGTTTGGGCGATGGGCTGATTGCGATACGTAATTGCAGTGAATTCTACAATCGGATTATCTTCCACAACTCCGTAGTATCCTCCCACCTCTCCAAAGGGACCTTCCGGGTAACGCTCATGAGGGAGCATTTTTCCTTCCAGCACGATTTCCGCTTCAGCAAGCACTTCTATATCGACCGTTTTGCACTGCACGACTGGAAGCGAGGCTCCTAGAAGCGCACCGGCGACATCAAGTTTATCCGCATGGAACAGATGAGTGCTGATTTGCGAACTTAGCACCACCGCTGGTACAACTCCGAACATCACCGCAAACTCAAGCGGCTCGTTCCTTGCTTCTAGCGCTCTGTATTGGTTATTTAATTCGGGAGACGTAATGCAAATCGCACATCGATTTCCGCCTAAATATTGCATTCGCCGGATGGAAGTATATCTCTTTCCGCCAGCCGGTTCCTTCACTACCATAACACCAGAAACGAGATAGGGGCCGGCATCTTTCTCATGATATGTGGGTATCGGAAAAAAGTCGTCGATGGAAAATTCTCCGAGTACAACATTATCATGCACCGGTCCTATGGCCGACTTCGTTGTCGGTATAGGATTGACGATGGCGTCGATCAGCCTGGAAACCAGCTGTTCAGGCGCAGCTCCTATTGAATCGGCCAGCGTAATACGATCACCACCGAATCCAGCTACCATGGGCATGTTGTATCCTTTGATTTTTTCAAAGTAAACAGGCTGTTTCCCTTCCCAGGCATTGATTACGGCCCCCAGTTCGTAAAGCGGGTCCACTTCTTTCTTGATGTGAACCAGCTTTTCCGTTTGATCCCAGTAATCGATTAATTGTCGAATGGAGGTCTTCATACTTGGCATCTACTCCGTCATTTATTGTGTAATAGGGGTTTCCCTCCAGCGGGCCAACAGACTATGGTCAATATCAAATGCGTCCAGAATCCGTGCCACGATAAAGTTAACCAACTCCCATATTTCCTTGGGACGATGGTAAAATCCTGGAGACGCCGGCATAATCATAGCGCCGGATTTGCTCAATTTCACCATGTTCTCCAAATGGATTAAGTGAAGCGGGGCTTCTCTTGGAACCACAATAAGTTTTCTTTGTTCTTTCAATACAACGCTTGCGGCCCGGCTCATCAGCGTATCTCCCACGCCATTCGCTATTGCACCTAGTGAGTTCATGGAACATGGAACAATAACCATACCTTCCGTTTTTACGGATCCGCTGGCGACGGCGGAGAAAAGGTCACTGTTATCAAGTACTGTAGCGTATTGCTTCAATGTATCCACATCAATACCGCACTCGAATTTCATAACCTTTCTCCCCATCTCCGTGGGAATGACGAATGTTTCCACATTCAATTGGTGCAAAGCTCGAATCAAGCTATAGGCGTAGAGAGAACCGCTTGCTCCGGTAATTCCTACGATAATTCTCATGTACACGCGTCCTCTCTATGAGCCTTTTCTCGCCTATGCTTTACGCCGAAACGTTCGTTTCCTTTTCCGCCAACTTTTGCTTCATTTGCTCGATGTATTCATCGGTGGAGAATACCTGGCCGAAGATGCCGATATCGCGAAGCCCGGATTCATGCATAACTTCATCTTGTGACGAGGTTCCATCACTGATGCATACTACGTTGTAGCCGTGGTAAAGGGCATCGGAGCCTGTGCTACGCACGCACACGTTCGTCCAAACACCAGTCAGGACAACCGTATCGATGGATTCTTCGCGAAGGAATAGATCCATATCCGTGTAGGAAAATGCGCTGTGGCGGCGCTTCTGCACAATGTAGTCCCCTTTATCTTCTTCTGGACGTAGTTCCGGAATGAAATCCGCTCCCCACGTTCCCCGTACAGCATGAACCGGACGTACGCGGAAGTCAGCGTCATCTTTGCGATGCCATTCTTGCACATGGATAACCTGGATACCGTTCTCATGAGCAAATTCAATCAGGCGCTGGATGTTCGGAACAATCTTTTCTCCTCCTTCACAACGAAGCGGTGCCTTCGGACCAATAAAGTCGTTTAGCATATCGATAATAACAATCGCATGTTTATTTCCTTTCAACATTGAAAGATCCCCTCTCATTTACACAAAATTTATTTATTTTTGGGTTATATTGCTGAAAATCGGGTAAGGAATATAGTGAAAATTACAATTTAACGCTTTCTTTCTTTTCAGAGCTTTGGCTAACCGCTTTGCTTTCATTTGATTTCGTGAGGTTAATAACCGCATCAAGCTGCTGTGTGCTCTGACGTTTTACATATTGGCCATAGCCTTCCTGACCTACAATGCCTTTGCCGTCTTCGTATACAACGTTACCGCGAACAATCGTCATAACCGGCATGCCTTTCAGTTTAATGTTATGCAGCGGATTGTATTTCGCCATGGAGTACGTCTGCTCCTGATCAATAACATGCTCCTTTTCCAAATCAATGACTGTGAAGTCGGCGTCGCTTCCAATTTCGATAGCGCCTTTCTTCGGATAAATTCCATAGTGGATAGCCGCGTTCCGGCTTGTTACTTCTACAAAACGAGACAAGGACAGTCTACCTTTGTTAAGTCCTTCGCTGACCAGGATTGGCACCATCGTTTCAACGCCTGGAATGCCTGGGAAGCTATTCCAAATATCCGAGTCTTCTGCTGCTTTTTCCGTAGGGATTTCATATGGAGCATGGTCCGTTCCTACGAAATCAATCGTCCCGTCAGCAAGCGCCTGCCAGTGAATTTCATTATCTTCAACGCCTCGTAGCGGAGGAGCGATTTTCGCAAATGTGCCGTATTTGGTCATTGACTCCTGTGCGTTAAGTACGAGATAATGCGGGCATGTTTCTGCCGTGATTTTCACACCGCGCTCTTTCGCCTGACGGATAAGATGAGCCCCTTCTTTCGTGCTCATGTGTACGATGTGCGCCCGTGCGCCTGTTTCTTCCGCATAGCTAATAATCAATTCGATAGCTACTTTTTCAGCCAGCGCTTTACGAGCTTCAGCCCAAGCTGGACCGTCCAGTCGTCCTTCTTTTTTCAGCTTCTCTGTGTAGAAGCTGCAAATGTCATAGTTTTCAGCGTGAACGCCAACCGGCAGACCTGTCTCTGCCACTTTATAGAAAATCTCCAGCAATTCTGCATCAGATACTTTCGGGAATGTAGGAACCGACGGAGTCATGTAGGATTTGAAAGCAACAACCCCCGCTTCCTTCTGTCCCCACACATTATCAAGCAGTCCTTCACGTACATCTTCACCAGTCATGCCTCCCCAGAAGCAGTAGTCGATATACGCTTTATCTTTAATCGGGTCAATTTTTGCGTAAAAGCTCTCTTCACTGCGTACAGAAGGTTTGCTGCAGCACGGCATATCGATTATAGTAGTGAGTCCTCCCGCCGCTGCTGACATCGTACCTGTGGCAAATGTTTCACGATGGGTGAACCCCGGGTCCATGAAATGCGTATGCGGGTCAATACATCCCGGAACGACAAGCTTTCCTTTCAAATCAATAACATTTTTGGCTTGAAGGCCATTAATCGAATTGACAAAACCGACGATTGTCCCATTCTCTACGAGGATATTAGTCTGGACTTGTCTATCTCCCTGAGGAATATTCGCATTTTTCAGTATTAAATCCATGTGCTTTCTTCTCCTCTCTTTTGCTCATAAATTTATAAATTCAGAAGCAGACGCATCGCTATGCGCGCACTTGCTCCGGAACTATCCCATTATCGTGTTCTTCTTCCTTCTGCGTTTCCTGAATGCCTTTCGTACCGTTCAGGAATAAGTTCAATACAATCGCTGTGAGACTTCCCACGACGATTCCGTTTTCTAAAATAAGACGTGCTCCTTCTGGAAAACTGTCAAAAATCTTTGGTGCAACTGTAACCCCTAGCCCAAGGCCAACGGACAGCCCTACTACAATCAAATTTTCATTTTTGCTAAAGTCAGTCTTAGCCATCATGCGTATACCCGAAGCAACATTCATTCCGAACATCGCCAGCATCGCGCCCCCTAATACCGGAGATGGAATACTCGTCGTCATCGCTCCAAACTTCGGAAAAAAGCTCAGCGTGATGAGGATGATGCCAGCTGCGATTGTAACATTCCTCGTTTTCACTCCTGTCAATGCAAGCAAGCCTACATTCTGAGAAAATGTCGTATAAGGGAAAGTATTAAAAATACCCCCTAGTGTTACTGTTAATCCTTCTGCCCTTAGCCCTTTCTTAATATCTTGTGGACCTATTTTCTTCTCACATACGCCTGAAGCTGCAATGAACACTCCCATCGATTCCACCATACTGACGACAGAAACGAGCGCCATAACAATAATCGCAGGGATATAAAAAGTAGGGTATGCAAAATAAAACGGTTGAGGCACGTGAATCCAGGGTGCCTGCTCTACTGTAGAATAATTGACGATACCCAAAAGATTGGCAACAATAGTAGCGCCTAGTACCGAAATAAGTACAGATACCGCTTTCATATATCCATTAAAAAATCGGTTAATGGTTAGAATGCCTGCCAGCGTGATACCGGCAAGAAACAAATTAAGCGGATGACCGTAAGTAGGAGAATCAATCCCTCCTGCAGCAGTATTGATAGCGACCGGAATAAGTGTCAAACCGATAAGCATAACCACTGTTCCAGTTACGATAGGCGGAAAGTATTTAACAACCTTGCTCATAAAAGAAGCCAATATCATCACGCTGATTCCAGAGGCAATCACCGCACCATAGATTGCGCCTATTCCCTGCGATGTGCCGATCATAATCATCGGACTTACCGCCGTAAAGGAACATCCCAGCATAACCGGAAGCTTATTCCCTACATATCTACCACCGATGGCTTGAATCAATGAAGCTACACCTGCCGTGAACAAATCAGCTGAAATTAGATACGCGATTTGCACCGAGGTTAAACCAATGGCCGGTCCGACCACAAGAGGTACGATAACCGCACCGGCATACATGACAATCATGTGTTGGAATCCTAATAAACCTAGCTTCCAAACGTTTAGCTTCTCCAAGTTACTTCGCCTCCTCCCCCCTTCTATTTATCCCTCCTAAGAATACAGTGCGCTTTGCTTCTATCTTCTTTCATCCTTGTCTGCGGCGTATTTCTGGCACCACCTCCTTAAAAATGAGAACAAAAAAAGCCGTAGAAATAGAAGTGAATCCTATTTCTACGGCTTCCAGCATTTTCGTAAACGAAAACAATAGCTACCGCTTCATATTATAGAAATCGCAGGAGAAGAACTACCTAATTGGACAGCTCAACCCCGGCATATAGCTAAAACAATGTTATTGACTTTCAAAATGAATGACCGTTACAGCTAATTCTGTTTCAGGATCATAATCCTTTAGGATCGCAAACACCTTAAGGCCGAAATTCTTCTCCATTTGCTCTTTTAATCTTGATTTAAACTCTTTTATTAATGCGGCGTGAACATGAACCGTCAGGTCATCGAACTTTCCTTGAAGAAAAGTCAATCCCGGCACTCTCTTATGTTCACCATAAATCACTATCTTATCTTCCAATACATCGATTTGCTGCTTGCGAACTCCTACGCCGTACATTTCCTGATTTACGCTGTTGTACAACTGGGTTACCCTTCTTTTGAAAAGGTTATCATATTTAAGCAACGCTGAATCCATTGGTCCTTCACCCCATCGACTTCTAGTTCATCCCAAGTGTCAACGTGATAATTTGTTGCCTTCTCTCTATATTTTTAATTTATCAGAAAAGTTTGTAATAGTCAATACTTTTCTGATTTTTTCAACAAGAAAAAGAACTTCCCGTCGAACAACCCCAGTTTTTAGCATTTTTCATTCTCTTATCCCTACTTTACTTTTCCGTACACTATTTTGTCAACACAGAGAGGAGCGCGCGGGGTTACTCCATACCCTGCCGAGCTTTTCTCCTTGGCGGGTGCTACGATATATACGTTCGCCCGCTCATGCAAACACTCCACCAGCTTCCGTATACCCAATGCATGGATGCCATCATCATTCGTGATTAATATCGTACACAACACCTGTTCACATCCCTGATATTCCGTTTACTTGACCGCTGTAGCAGTCGGTTTATTCACCTGATGAATGGCACGGCCAAGTGCACTCTCCGCAGCTTCCATGACAATCTCCCCAAGCGTCGGGTGAGCATGGATGGTCTGACTGATTTCCTCAAGCGTTATGCCTGCTTCAATCGCCAACCCTAGCTCTGCAATTAAGTTGGAGGCCTCCGGTCCGACGATTTGCGCTCCAAGAACGGTACCTTCCTCTTTATCAGCGATGATTTTCACGAACCCTTCCCCGGCGTTCAGAGAAAGAGCACGACCGTTGGCTGCATAGGGAAACTTCCCAGTAACAATGCTGCGTCCCTGCTCCTTTGCCTCCGTTTCGCTGATCCCAACACTTGCGATTTCAGGATCGGAGAACACTACTGCAGGAATGACCCGATAATCAACGGTACTGTCGAGCCCAGCAATCGCTTCGGCGGCCACTTTCCCTTCATAGGAAGCCTTATGAGCCAGTGCCACTCCTGCTACAATGTCACCGATCGCATAAATAGTAGGCACACTCGTTCTTCCCTGTTCATCTACACGCAATAGTCCGCGCTCCGTATGTTCAATGCCTATCTGATCAAGCCCGAGAGCTTCAAGGTTCGGCCTACGTCCAACTGTTACGAGCAAATAATCCGCCGTCACTTGCTGTGCTTCCCCTTTATGCGTAAATGTAACTGTTACCGCCTCGTTCGTTTGCTCCGCTGATTCTGCCATAGCCTGAGTAAACACTTGGACTCCCAATTTTTTGAGTGTACGGCTGACGAAACGTGAAGCTTCCTTTTCGAAACCAGGGAGGATAGCATCCGTCCCTTCAATAATCGTTACCTTTGTTCCAAATTTAGCATACGTTTGTCCAAGTTCAATTCCGATGTATCCGCCACCAAGCACGATCATGGTTTGGGGAATTTCATCGAGAGCAAGCGCCTCCGTAGAAGAAAGGATGCGACCACCGTATGGAAACGCCGGTAATTCAATCGGACGCGAACCCGTCGCAATAATGCAGTGCATAAAATGGCACGCTATCGTTTCTTCTCCCTCGATTCGCACCTCATTCGGACTTAGAAAAGAGGCCCGCCCCGTTAGCTTTTGCACCTTATTCGCTTTCAGCAAGGATTGAACCCCAGAGGTCAGCTTATGGACGATACCGTTCTTCCATTCTTGCACCTTGGTGAAGCTCACTTTTGCTTCTCCCGCTTCAATTCCAATACTAGCCGCTCCGTTTACCACTTCAAGCTGATGAGCGGCGGAAATGAGTGCTTTGGATGGGATACATCCCCGATTTAGGCATACGCCGCCTAGTGCATCTTGCTCAACAATCGCTACATGCTTCCCAAGCTGGGCTGTTCTGATTGCCGCCGTATACCCGCCCGGTCCCGCTCCGATTACAAGTACATCTACTGTCACTTTCACTGTAACTCCCTCCGTTGACTCGTATTTTTGACACACAAAAAGGACAGGGGAAAAAGCAGGCTTGTCCTACCTTTTCCTCTGTCCTTTTACCTGAGAGTTTGTCTTCCTTAGATGCAGGAAGCATTCCCCGTGGGTGGCAATTGCTCTCTCCAGAGGTGCGTCCTATTGCGGTTCACTTTACCTGAGAGATTCTCTCCCATGGATTTTTGGGAGTTGCTCCTTCGGTGCCAGGCAATGCGCCAGGTCTCTCCCGCAACAGTCATTCGCTTATGAAAATGCTAGATTATGTATTATGATATCCACCAAGAAGTTCAAAGTCAACAAACTAATCAAAATAAAAATAATAATTAGAATATATTTCGCCGTATTTATGCAAGCAATACCACAACGATAGACTATAATGAATACATTATCTTAATATACGAGAATATAATAAAAAATGGGAGGCAACCATGAAAGTACGTACATCAGCAAAAGCGCTTATCGTGCAAAACAACAAAGTTTTGCTCGTTAAAATGAGAGATGATAGAGGCATTTATTACATCATGCCTGGAGGGGGACAAGAACACGGAGAAACGTTACCACAAACACTTCGCCGCGAATGCCTGGAAGAGTTGGGCATGGACGTACATATCGGTTCTCTTCTCTTCGTACGCGAATATATCGGAAAAAACCATGAAAATGCATTGCTACATAATGATATTCATCAGGTAGAATTCATCTTTTCTTGTCGCCCTGCATCCCTTCCCTCCGCTCCTGCCGAGCCGGACAACGGACAAATCGGCTCAGGTTGGCTAGATATAGCCAACCTGTCTAACTATCGGCTGTATCCAAAGCAGCTTCTTTCCATCCTGGAAAACAAATGGCATACTCTAGAAAACAAGAACGGGGAAGACTTCCCCGCTTATGTTGGTGATATGAACTAGTATAGGGGCAGGCTTTCCAAATAGAGGAGGGCCCGCCTCCTTTTCTCTTTATATGTGCAAACTATATGATTTCTTGCTCCTTCATTGCACGAAAAACACGTTCCGGCGTAGCGGGAAGGTGACGCAGACGCACACCGGTGGCATCATACAACGCCTGAACGATAGCCGGGATAATTGGAATCATGACAACCTCGCCAATTCCCTTTGCACCATACGGTCCACTCGCCTCCGCCTCTTCTACAGGTATCGTCTCGATTATCGGTGTTTCCTTGAACGTCGGAAGAATATAATTAGTAAAATTAGTCGTTCTGTGAACCCCTCCTTCCATTACGGTATCTTCGTATAACGTATAACCGATCCCCATCACAGCGCCGCCTTCAGCTTGCCCTTCAAGTCCTTGCCTGTTAAGAACTCGACCGCAATCCGGTATTGAGACCACACGGAGCACGTCCGTTTCCCCTGTTAACATATCTACTTCCACCAGCACTACATGTGTAAGATAACCATACACGTAGTGAGGCATACCTGCTTTTTTCCCGATTTGCTTTTTTGCTGTCGGTACCATGAAATGTCCTTCTACCCTCATGTTCTTTCTACATTCATAGAGGTGATTATATACATGAGCATATGTCACGCTCTTTTCCAGCGTATCCTCCGGCGATAAGACGCACCTTATTTTTCGTATTTGATAAATAAGACAGACACTCTGGCACGGATGCAGGCGTAATTATCTCTATTTCCGAAACTCGCATGTTTGGCCTCCTTTTTCATAGTCTGCAGGTGTATTGAAATTGTACAGTACAGATGGGTCAGTCATGGGCACATGTACGATCTCGGTGTCATATTTTCGAATAATACTTTTAACACCCTGGCACTCCTCTGAGATTTCGCGCAAGTCAGGCAAAAGCTCGGTAGAAAATAGCACCGGATGCCCCCGTCTTCCCTGGAAAACAGGGAGGTGAATTTTCCCCTGTAACCGCTGATGCGAATCGATCAGTTGATTAATCGAGTTGCTAGGAACGGGCTGATCGACATTAACGAGCAAGACTGCTCCGCATTCAGAATCGAACGCAGAAATCCCTCGTATAACCGAAGCGCTCTTTCCCTGCTCCCATTGCCTGTTTTTTATTACATGAGCCCCTTCTTCTGCAAAGGCTTTCTGTAACGGGTCCATGTTCTCTACGGTTCCGATGCCTTCTATGGTCGTTATCTTTTTGCCTTCCACTTGACCTGTAAGAATAAGACAGGAGCATACCGCTTCTCCTTCCAATATGATGGAGCAACTGCCGCACTCACCTTTTCCACAGCATTCTTTACTTCCTGTAAGATTGAGGTCGTCCCTAAGAACATCCAACAGCGGCTTTGCCGGATAGGTTGAGACATTCACCGTTTGACCGTTTACTGTAAAAGCAATGGACTTCATATCCATCTCCCCCTTCCACATTTAATAAAATCGACTTCTCAAAACACAAAAAACGCAGCTAAAAAAAATCCTAGCTACGAGAAAAAATCGCATAAAGCGGCTTTTTCTCGTAGCTAGGAAAGTTTGTGGCTTCCAGTAGAAACCCCCAATCCATATTGTTGAGGTTATACGAGCAATCTTTATATAATTTTGTTAAAATTTTTATTATTTAGACTTTATTTTACATTGTTCTTGTTTTCAAATCTTTTATTTTCTTATTTATAGCTGTTTTAACTGATTATATTAGGTAGATATTTATATACTCACTTTTTCTCTTATTTTCTACCGGAACTAAATTTTGACAAACTGTAAAAAATTCTTAAAATTCTAAACAGGTGTTATTTTACAGAAACAAAAATATTTCAAAAGTATATACTCGTATAATTCCAACAATAGGGGTTGGAACTATCTAGTGGAAACCGTAAATTTCCTAGCTACGAGAAAAGGTATCCCTGTGTGCCTTTTCTCATGGCTAGGATTTTTGCTGTTTAAGGAGGTGAGAACCATGTAAGCGTTTTAAAAAATTGCAAGGAGGAGCGCTGGATAAGGGAAAACGAGAGCACGAGGTAAAATGAAAATAAAGGAGGATGAAAGCATGTCGGTAAATCCCGAAGCAAGTCCCCAATTGGAAGCGCTACCTAACGAACCGAAGAATACGAAAACGTCCTGGCTAGACAGACAATTTAAGCTATCTCAACGCAATACAACTGTGAAAACCGAACTGATTGCAGGGCTTACTACATTCATCGCTATGAGCTATATCATCTTTGTCGTTCCTGGAACGCTTTCGGAAACCGGTATGCCAAAAGAAGCAGCGATTGCCGCCGTTATTTTCTCAAGCATTATCGCTACACTGCTGTATGCAGTGCTAGCTAACATGCCTATTGCTGTCGCTCCCGGACTGGGACTAGTCGCATTCTTTACGTATACGGTTGTTCTCGGTATGGGGTTGACATGGCAAACGGCATTAGGAGCTGTATTTATATCAGGGGTTACTTTCTTTATCCTTGCTATAACAGGAATCCGGAAGAAAGTCATCGAGTCTGTACCGGAAGTCTTACAATCGGCAATCGGGGTTGGAATTGGCTTATTCATCACCTTTATCGGAATGAAAAACGCGGGTATTATTGTTGCGAGTGAAGGAACAACGGTCGCTCTTGGAAAAATTATAACGCCAGGTCCCATTCTAGCAATCGCCGGTCTCATCCTTGCCGCTGTTTTAACGGCACGAAACGTAAAAGGGGCTTTAATCCTTAGCATTCTCGCTACCACAGTGGTTGCTATGATTGTGGGTGCAGTACAAATGCCAAAAGGACTTGGAGATGTTATCTCTTTCTCTATACCTAGCCTGTCAGATACATTCCTACAGATGGACATTAAAGCAGCGATCGGCTATGGTATCATCTCCGTTATTTTCTCGTTCACCATCGTTGAGGTCTTCGACAACACAGCCGCATTGATCGGCTTGACGAGAAGAGCCGGATTAATGGATAAAAACGGAAAAATCGAAAATGTTAACCGAGCGTTTGTCGCTGATGGATTGGCTACGATGAGCAGTTCTTGCCTTGGAGCAACAGCCATGAACCCTTACCTTGAGAATACTACAGGAATTGCTGAAGGTGGAAAAACGGGACTTACCGCTCTGGTCGTTGCGGGCTTGTTCCTGATTGCACTTCTGTTCGCACCATTAGTCGCAATCGTTCCTCCCTTCGCTACCGCTCCTGCTCTCATTCTGGTAGGCGCCTTCATGTTTACGGAAATTACACGCATTAATTTTGATGACTTTACCGATGTTGTACCGGCTTTCTTGACCATCATCATGATGCCGCTTACATTCAGTATTGCTGAAGGCCTAGCATTTGGCTTCATTTCCTATAGCCTATTGAAAGTTCTGACAGGCAAGGCAAAAGAGGTCACCTGGACGGTGCATATTATCAGTATAGCATTTTTGATTAACTTTTTCTACCATGGCTAGGCCCTATGAACAATAATTAGACACAAACTACTAGAGAGGAGAAAGTTATATGTCATCAATTCTAATTAAAAACGCACAGATTATAACGATGGATGAAAACGAAAGCATTTTGAAAGGTGATATGTACATCGAAAACGATTGTATCAAAGAAATCGGACCGAACCTGCGCTATGACAATGTCGAAAAAGTAATCGACGCTACAAATCGGGTTGTTATCCCAGGCTTCATCCAAACCCATATTCACCTTTGCCAAACGCTGTTCCGTGGACAGGCCGATGATCTCGAACTGCTTGACTGGCTCAAGAAGCGGATTTGGCCCCTCGAAGCATCTCATGATGAAGAATCCATCTACTACTCTGCTATGTTAGGTACGGGAGAACTCATTCAGAGCGGGACGACCTGTGTTGTAGACATGGAGACGGTAAACCATACGGATTCCGCGTTACAGGCCATTGCACAGAGCGGCATCCGCGCTCTATCAGGTAAAGTCATGATGGATATGGGGGGGGAAGTACCGGACCTCTTACACGAAAAAACAGACGCTTCCATTCAGCAGAGTGTCGACTTGTTAGAGAAGTGGCATAACCATGATAACGGACGTATCCAGTATGCTTTCTGCCCTAGATTCGTTGTATCATGCACAGAAGAATTGCTTACGAACGTACGCGATTTGGCGATTCAATACGATACAATGATTCATACCCATGCTTCCGAGAACCGTTCAGAAATCGAATTGGTAGAAGCGGAACGCGGCATGCGAAACGTCGTATATTTGGATCACATCGGGTTGGCGACCGAGCGCCTTATTCTTGCTCATTGCGTTTGGCTAAATGAGGAAGAGAAACAAATCATCAAGAAAAGAAACGTGAAAGTCGCCCATTGTCCGGGCTCCAACCTGAAGCTGGCATCCGGCATTGCAGACGTACCCGACATGCTTGACAAAGAAATTCACTTGAGCTTAGGCGCAGATGGTGCACCTTGCAATAACAGTCTCGATATGTTTAATGAGATGCGTTTGGCAGCTGTTATCCAGAAGCCCGCACATGGACCGACGTGCATGAACGCGAAGGCCGTGTTCAGAATGGCTACGATTGGCGGAGCCAAAGCCGTTGGTCTTGATTCCCAAATCGGCAGCCTTGAAGTTGGAAAAAAAGCAGACTTGGCTATCTTGAACCTTAATAAGTTCCATGCCTATCCTGCTGCAGAAGTGGACATTATTTCCCGTATCGTCTACTCGGCCTCCAAGGCAGATGTAGAAACAACGATTGTTAATGGTAAAGTATTGATGGAGAATCGCATTATGCGTACAATTGATGAAAATATCGTATTAAGTGAAGCTGACCGCTCCATTAAGCGCTTGCTGAAACGTCTGCCTTCTATCGTTACTGTCTAATGGATGCTCACTGTCCGTATCTTAGTGGAATGTTCCGTTAATAAGAAAAACTCGCGGGCGTTGCTGCTCGTTCTTTTTCCACAAAGAAGCTAAACAGCCGCTTTGTGGCCCTTATGCAGCTCTGCTGCGCAAGCAACGTTTGGCACACGCCTCGCGCGTTTTTCAAATGATACGCTCAGACAAAAAATTACACGCTATACGCGCATAACTCGAATTTTCCGTAATCGTCCACTTCGCTGACGATGTGAATACAGGCTTCTCCCATTACTTCCGGGCTGATTTCGTTAATCCATTGAAGCGCCTGTTGCTCGGCCTCCTTCTTGTCGGTCCCCCACACGTAGAAGAAATCTCTTCCAGGCATGCAATCTTTAAAAGCAGGATGATTCTTCAGGCGCATGACTGTACAGGGATCGACAACGAAAGCGAATTTTTTATCCTTTGAGCAGCGTTCATTTATAGCAATATTACGTAATTTCATGACAATTTCCTCCACCTCTTCCATTCTATACACCATATAGGAAGGGACGTTTTTCTGTTGGGTTAGTACACCCTGGTAGTGTACATCAATATGGTCTTTCAATTTGGAAGGATGGTCAATTTGTTTTTCGATAAGGAATTCTCCTACGATGCGGATAGAAGAAATCTCTTCCTGTGTGCCTTCCCAAAGGCGTTCATATATCAGTTTGGCATGCGCTAGAGCTTCCTGCTCGTTTTCAGCCCAAACATAAGCATATTCTTGACCATGCTGCTCAAGAAATGTATTGTCTTTTCTTTTTCCAGCTAGATTCCTGTCCAGGTCCCAGGCATACAGTGTTTGGTTATGGGGCGACTTTATGTTCATTGTACAACTCTCCTCTTGTTTGCCAATATTATTTATTTCTATTAATTTTAAAATATTAAATTATTCAGAACAAGTCATAGTTTTATGTATTATCAAGGGTGTTGATTATCCAGTACGATCCAGAGTGGATAGCCACCACACCGTGCCTCAAACGGGCGTCAGTTCGTCTCCCACACGGAAGCGTAGAGGGCCGCTTTTTGCCCTGGCCAGACGGAACCGCAAAGCGGCGGTGCTTCCTTCTTGCGAGAAAAAGACTAGGAAAGACGCCGACGCGTGCATCTTCTTTCTTCCACCTTATGGATAATCAACAGGTGTGATGTATTATGATATAAATAAAACATGGAGGCATAATGATGCCATATTACGCTGCAATTATGAAGACCGTTGATAAAGAACAAGATAAGATGGTTCGTACCGAACACATTGAATATTTAAATCATCTTATTGAGGAGGAAAAAATTTTTGCTAAAGGGCCTTTCACAGATGGGAGTGGAGGGTTGATTATTTTTCATGTAGCATCTTATGAAGAAGCAAAACATCTCACAGATCAGGACCCGGTAACAAAAGTAGGAAGCCGTATATTCGAGATAAAGGAATGGAAAAGCAGCCTAATCGCTAAATAATCGTGAAAGACAAAAGACGCCGATCTGGAGGCCGCTGATATTGTTTTCCGTTCTTCTCTTCCATCTTTTGTCAGAAAAGAACGAATGAGCCTCCGTATTGAACTTGAGGAACCACATCTGGGGAAAACAACCATGGATGCACGGTCCCTATCTTCGCTTGTCAACGTCTGCACAGGCGTTGACACCCACAAGTTCGTCGAGCATTTCCTTACCGTTGTCTCATAGCCATATCGAAAAAAGAAAAAGCTGCCGAACATACAGCTCGGCAGCTTCCCCTTCTTATTGTTGGGCAATGCCCAATAAGTCTTCGATTTTCGGTTTGACGTTTTTGAATCCCTTATCCCCGGCAGCCCGGTAGACAAGCTTGCCTTCATTGTCGAACAGGAAGAATGCAGGCACAAACTGATTCTCGAATGCATCGGTCATGGCGTGCGTATTATCTACCGCCACTGGCTGCACGATGTTGTACTGCTCGATGTCTTTTTTAACTTTCCCGACATCAAGATCGCTCTCCTGCTTCGGCATATGAATGCCGACAACTTTCAGGCCATGATCTTTGTATGCGTGGACATAAGATACGACTTCATCCATTACTTCATGGCAGATATGGCAGGATACCGCCCAGAAGTGGATAAGCACTGGATGTCCCGCCAAATCCTCCGGCTTAAAGCCTTCGTCGTTGAACCATTCCGTTGCTCCGTCAAGCGAAGGCATCGGGGTTTTCAATCTCATTGGCATACGAATCGTCCTCCCGTTTTTACAGCATTTTCATTCCTGGTTTCCAATTAGCCGGACACAGGCCGCCTGCCTGCAATGCTTGCAGCACACGCAACGTTTCTTCCACGGAACGTCCTACGTTATCATCCGTTACGACTTCATACTTCAATTCGCCTTCCGGATCGATAATGAACAGACCGCGCTGTGCCACACCTTTCTCTTCTACTAGAATACCATAGTCACGCGCCACTTTGTGGGTCAAATCGGCTGCAAGTGGGAAATTAAGCTCTCCAAGTCCGTTCTCATCACGTGATGTATTAATCCATGCACGATGCGTATACACAGAGTCAGTGGACACACCAAGAATCTCGGTATCGAGCTCAGCGAATTGTTCATGCGCATCGCTTATCGCTGTAATCTCGGTTGGGCATACGAATGTGAAGTCCATCGGATAGAAAAACAGAATCAACCATTTTCCACGATAGTCTTCAAGCGATGCTTTGCTGAATTCCTTTCCGTTTCCAAGTACTGTGTCCATCGTAAAATCCGGTGCTTTCTTACCTACTAAACGTTCTGCCATACTGTAAATCCCTCCAGAAATAGTATTAGCTTTGCAGCCATGTTCTTATGCTAACGAATGACGTTAACATAAGCTTAAATCACAATTTTCCACATACTAACGTACCGGTTTCGGGTGTCGTCGCTGCACCATTCTTTCTCTGCGCTTTTCTCGCTTCAGCTCAATCAGCTTTCTTGCCTCAATGCGATGAATTTTCATATTGGACAACCCCTTTCCGGTTATTGTTTCTTATTAGTTATTATCCCTTACATAAAATGATTATAATTTAGAAATGAAAACAAGTCAATATCTTTTCTTATTATGTAACAGTTATCGCAAATAATTTCTTTAAATACAGCTCTATCCGTTTGAATTTATACAGTAGGGGTAAAATACAGTTGAATTTTCTGCTTCTATAGCATCACATACTACTACATTAGCAACTTAAACCTTTGTGAGTTGATTTGCTCAATGGACATACTTTTTCCTTCCAGTTAAACGGTAAAGAAATAGAAAAAGGGCAGACGATTCTTGGCGCCGCTGAGCGGCACGACTGTTTCATTCCTAATATTTGCTATCATTCACAGTTAAGTTGGATGCGCCCTGCGATCCGGCGCCAGTAGTAACAAGAAAGCTTCTTGAACTACTGGCTAATATTTCATTGATTATTACTTATATTTATTGGAATCCCTACTTCACCAAGAGCATGATTGTTTGCATCCTTTGCAATTCTGTTACGGCCAATTTATAACTTCCTGCCATTAAGTGTAAAACTCTGTTCGGAACTTGATCTATATGCGAATGTTCAAACTTGCGTTTATGTCCCGATAATGATGTGCCTTACAACTCGGACACCACCATTCACGCAGGTTAAGATTTTTCAGTACGACCGTACCATTTCGCTTTGTATTCAAGCATGGTTCTGAATTGATACCAAGGCACTTCGCTAATGGCTTTTGCTCGTCTGTGATTCTTCAGCATGTTCGATACCTGCAAATCTTCAATCGCAATGATGTCGTGGTTTTTGACAATATGCGTTGAAATTTTTTGCAAGTAGTCTGATCGTTGCATTTAAAATACGCCCTTTCACTTCTCTTGATTTCGCCAAGCAAACAGTTCGTTTACGTTTTCCAAAGCAGTTGTTAGAACGAGTAGATGCTTACAAAGAGCAAAAAGGTTTGGGTACTCGTACACAAACGCTTTTTCATTTACTTCAAGTGATACTTGAAGAGTCGGCTCATTGACTTGTCAAAAGACATGCCTTATTCGAAGTCGATTCATCCCATGATTAAAATCACGAGTGTTCTCAGCTAATTCATAAAGTTAGATATATGATGGTATAGTGATTAAAAAATATTAAAGAGGTGAGTTTTATGGTAAGAAGAAGAAAAATAGCCTTCTAAAATTAAAAACACATATATTTTAGGAGGCTATTTTAACGCATAGGAGATGTATACCTGATGAAACAAAACAAATATGATGTTCCAAATTTCTTTTCTGCATATAAGCAAATGCTCCAGTAATGAAAAACGAGGATCGAAGACCTATGTTCTTGATTATTTCAACAGAAAAAGAAAGTTCTTCAAACTGACAGGGATATATTAAATCTTTTATGTGAGCGTTTTTAGTTTACCCTTTCTTGCCCCTGATTAAATGATTCAAACCAACCCACTAACAATGCTGTGTCGAATTGTTGGCGGATTGGTTACAGCTTCGAAATTGATTAACTATATAATGCTGGAGATTATTTATTCTCTAAATTATCCAGAGCGGCACTTGAAACATCAAATTCACCTCATGCTCTAACATATAGAAATGCGAAACTTGTACACTTGTACCGTTTTCTTTCCCTTTCCTCTATCATACTATATGGTATCCCACTATCGTATAGGAGTGCATATAGCATGGATATTAACGCGATTATTAAAATTGTGAAAGACATTCCGAGAGACAAATGGACAGATGAGAGGACCGTAAAAGCCGCCATCAGAAAAGCGGGAAGAACGTCCGGAAAGAATTTCACTGAAGCAGAACTAAACAAATACGCCCAGCAGTTCAAACAACTCGCAAAAAGTCGTTCTCCACTGTCATTGATTCCCCTGCTGCTGAAAAATGGTATTAGCATGGATCAAATCAATGAAATCCAGAAAAAAATGCGTTCTAAATAATCGTCGTATATTCCCCCTTCTTTTACGACGGCTTTTTATGTTTGATGCAATACGAGATAGTTAAGAACGGGATACCGAATATCCACATCCGGTGGTCCGCATATAAGCTTTCTTCCTCACCGGACCGAACATGAAATGTCTCGTTCAAAGGGAGACGGAGGAAAAAATAGGGGAAAACATAGTAAATGCCTTCGTCCCCTTTTATTCTGTTACCGGGTACACTGGTAAGTATGAGTCCATCTGTCTCATCATGCATGAGGCGCAACACACCGGTCATATTTCCGCAGGGCAGCGGCAAGGCGATGTTCATGTACGTTTCTGCTTCATACGTATGATGCGAATAGGCAGCTACAAAAATCGTTTTCCCGGTAACGCAGTCCTTTCGTATCCAGGCCCGTACATTCTGCCGCCCATCACGTTCGCTATTCACCGGAACGATTGTACCTTCCATCACTTGCTCTTCTTCATCATTCAACGGAAGATTCAACTGCTCGATTTTTTCCGCCACCGGTTTATATAGCCTGGACAAAAAAGCGAAACCACGTAGCCACCTGACTCTGGACGTTAACTCATAGGTAAGCGTCCGTTCGTAAAAATCCCGGATACAGACATGTAAGCGGGACGGTTGGAACTGCCGGTTTTCATACATAGAGAAGTCGTCAACTAGACCACGGACAGGCTTGCGAGATGTATCTAGCCACCCGGCTTGTTCCAGAAACTCTGCACCAATTTTCCACTGTCCATATAGTCGGCTATACGGTATACCAGAAGCAGAGGTTCGCGCTTCAGGTCGAATACTGGTCCAGGCCAGCAAGCCTAGGAAAACAAAGCCGAACGTGTTCCCTGTCCCGTGAATAAGCACCATTGTCGAGATAGAAACCCATTGGATTCCAAATCCTCTTCCAATGCCGTAGCTAACCGCAAATCCCATGGTTAGCAAAAGAGAAAGCGAAGAAAGCGTCAAGCTCGCTTTTGTAAACTCCCCCTTCTTTTCAACACATATCATTCGGAAAGTGTAGTAGACATACACGAGTAGACAGCAGGCAAAAAATATAACTGCGAGCCACTCAACAGTACGCGAATATGTAATACCGACTGCGATTAGCAAAGGACTGATAACATTTCCTGCAGCCATCCAACGGTACAACTTCGTCTTCTCCATCGTGCGACCTAACAGTCCAGTGAAAATCGGAACAGCCAGCGAAGAATAATGAAAATGAATGGCTGTTAAAAGAATAATAAGGCTACCAAAATTCATGACATCAAAACCGAAGCGGTGGGCCGCAAACCAGAAGCCCCCCAGCGTCATATACATCAACCCGGCATCAATACAAAACTCCTCAAGAAAGTAGAATCCTCTCTTCAGAAAACGAAGCAGTCCATATAAACCGATGAGACACGTAAACAACACCCAACTGAGTGAAAGCAAACCAGCCAACTTTCCCGCAGGATATGCGAACGATAATGTACCGATGACTGCCATTGGCAGATGCAGACGCACTATCATCCGATATAAGCGGGAGGTTTCTCCGTCCCGTCCCGGATGCTCCACTACAAACAAGGCGAGCGGGACCGTAATGAAAAAGGCGAAAAGCAGCAACCTTTCAATATAACCGAGAGGAAATAGCACAAGGCTCCCTATCCATAACACGAATCCAACCAGCAACCGGGCCTTCGTTTCTCTTCTCATATGTGTCTCTCCCTTTACTCCCTTTTTCGCTCTTTTACAGGTACAACGCGATCGGGAATCTCCTCTGGTAACACATGTACATATTCGGTACGGAATGTCCCTTGATATTCAAACAACGTTCCTACTATCGGATTTCGGACCTGAACGTGGATAAAGAATTCATTCGTCTCATCAAGAAACCGTTCCGTAACTATCGCTTCCGCACGTAAAAATACGGGCAACGGAATCGTCAAATCTCCTGGCAACAACCGTTGCTCTTTTGAGGTGATACGCAGTCCTCCGTCATCAAGTACCGTAAACTCCAAATCGGAGACGAAATCCTGATGGGAGCCGAAGTAATCGATAATTCTCTCCTTCTGTTCGCTATATACCATAACAGCATCAAAATGTCGCTTCTTTTTTCCAAAGTCAAACGTACGCGCCCATATGATACATTCCCTACCATATGAGTCTCTGTACACATAGTTCTCCAGCACAAAAGAAATGTTACGGCCTCGTTCAGGAAACACCATCCGTCTTCCTGTCCCTAACCGGAACAACGGACGGAGAAAGGGAAGCCCCCCTGTTATCTCATCCATTATGCCGTGAGAAATCGCCGCCCTGCCTCCTGTGCTGGTCAGTCCGAATTTCTCCTGTAGCTTCGGATGCAAACGTTTGAAATTTTCGCCCAGCGCCTTTTGGTAAATCGACTTCATCCGATTCGACTCCTTACCTTGTTCTGATACAACGCTTTGTGTCAGGCAAACTACCCTGATTCAATATGGCAACAAGAGAAAAAGAAATCATAAGTACGCTTAAAGTTACAGGGTTAAACGGAGCCGTAAACACGGAAGAATTACCAAAAAACGCACCTACATCAAGAAAGAGCAGGAGAACAATATTCAATATAAACAACCCTTTACTCCTCCATAACCAGAAAAAACATAAGCCGAACAGGATTTCAAGCATCCCCGCTCCAGTCAAGACGATAGAAGCCCCATTCTCTGGCACAAGCCCTGTTCCCTTCAACAGAGCCAACTCCTCCGGGTTCTTATATAGTAGCTTTGGTACGGCGCCCTGGTATATCCATGTGAAAGCAAGCGTCCATACAATAATACATTGTATAACGCTCCGCAGCAGGGAAAGTTTCGGGTCCATTCCCTGCTCCAGCCATAACCGTAGACGCTCAAAGCTCCAGGCAGTAGCCCAACCCATCAATGGACGAAAAATCAGCGCGTCAAACCATGTGCCAGCCATACCGAACCTTGTCTGATAATCGTATTGTGTAAGGAAACGGACACCCCCTTCTTCGGGTATGTATTTCCAATATCCGCTTCCTTTTTTTATGAGCGAAACTGGCTGATCGGTCCAGAATTTCAAAGCCGACGTTCTCTCGCCGGTTTCTTTCACATGGGAACCTACACTTTCTCCTTCTCCGGCAATAGAAAGTCCAAACCCGATTTGCGTTTCGTATAAAAAACGTTGCGGCGATGCTTCATCAGGCCGTGGCATGTATGCAATGCGCGAAAAACGCAAGTCCCATCGTTCATGCTTCTTCGGATCCTGCGTGTATTCCCATAAGGCGTCCGTGTCAGATCGGATAAACGCTTCTACATATATCGGCTTTCTTTTCATGATGTACCCTCTTCTCGCTCTAATTGTTCAAAATACAACCCAGTTTCGCCTCACTTTTTTCCTTATATTAACATAAAAAAAGAGGTTTAACAGTAGCTAACAAGAATTCGGTATGGTTTAACGGCGAGCACAAAACAACCCTCGCTTATGTCCGATAAGCGAGGGTACATTAATCTTTTAAAAGTACTAAGCGAATGTAAGCAAATATTTTTCAGCTAGCTCTGCTGTTTTTTCAGTGAATTCTGTTCCAAATTCTTTGGCCGTATCACTATCATGGCGAGTCCCTAACCAAGCCAACAGCAATAGGCGCCGCAGCATAATAAACGTAGGGATCTCGGATTCTTCTTCCTTTGAAAGGGAACGCACCTTCCGATATCCTTGCAACCACGACGCTACTAAATCAGGTACGTATTCTTTATGCTCGATAAAGCTTACCGCCGCTCCTAAATCATAAAGAAACCAGCCAAATCCGCAATCATCAAAATCGATAACTTTTATTTTCTTTTCCTCAACCAGCAAATTTGCTAGCCGCAAATCTGCATGAATAAGTCCAAATCGTTCTGGCGACTTGCCAAACCTGCCGAGTCTTAAAGAGATCGTATCAGATGCTCTCTGAAATAATTGGGCAAGTCCCGATGTTACATCATACCTATCCTGCCAGCGTCCCCATCTAGGTCGATTGCCAAGCATTGTATCATAATCCCATGTCGCCCTGCATATACTTCTCGAATACTCCCAATTGTTTACTTGTTCATGCAAGAGAGCTGTCACTTCCCCCAGCCTCTCAAATTGAAAAATCAAATTCTTTTCATCCTTATCATCCGGCGCGCTCCCCTGTAAAAAGCTGAACATTACGCAATGAAGCGGGTAAGAGTATCTATCATTTTTCAGTGTCTGCACAAACTTTTTATTTTTTCCGGCTATCGGCTTCGGAACAATAATCGGGGAATTAATCATGATAGATTCTAACCACATGAGCTCTGCTTCTAATTCTTCCTTTGTATGATAACCAGGACGATTTATACGTAAAACTGTCCGTGTCTTTCTCTCCGGATCGACTACTGCAAACGTAGTATTCTCTGAATAATTTAACAGCCGAATATATGAAGAAGGGGAAAGATCATATAATTGTAACGCTCTTTTGGCTAACATATCGGCGAAGACTATATGTTCTTCCTGTGTAAGTTTCTTCGCATTTTGCATAATAAGCCCCCTTATTTAAAAGTAGTAGACAACCATATCAAGCCCCCATATTCCTGTTTATACAGACGATTTATATAAAACTTTTAATGGCTTTTATAGAGCTTCTCGCTTGCTGTATACCGCTCTCCATTCTTGTCAGTAATTCATCGCAAAAGCTCTTATCGCACAGAAGGCCCGGCTTAAACTGAAGAACTCTAGGATCGAGCATCGAATAAATAGCCCATACTCCATTTTCATAAAGTGAGCTCATAACATACCTGGCGCCTTCAGGATGATTGAATACTAGCCCCATCACCAATCCGAGTTGGCGAATGCCCACAAAGAAATCAGGATATTGATGCTGAATCGTTTCCAATCCTTCCCGAAGGTAATTTGCGACAAAATGAGCATTATCGTTTATCTCCGGTCTCTGGCAAATTTCTAATACCTTTAACGCTACAAGGCAACCCAACTCCGATCCGCCAAATGTAGAGATATGAGCAAACCCATCCTCGGATAGCCACTGACCTGCCTTCTCACTTACCACTGTTGCCGCTATCGGATATATTCCGCCGCTCAGTCCTTTAGCGGTGACAAGAATATCAGGATTGATGCCATAATTTTCTATCGCCCACATTTTACCGGTTCTCAACAAGCCGGTTTGCACCTCATCTGCAATATAAAGAGTACCGTACTGTTCGCACAGGCTCTTAACTTGCTTCAAATATCCTTCCTCTGGCATCGGGAATCCGTATGTTGCTGGAATCGTTTCGATAATAACGCAGGCCGCATCCCCTTTTACAAGCGCTTGCTCCATCGCATGGATATCATTGAATGGAACATGCACGAACTCTTCAGGATGTCCTTCGCTTAAGAACGGCTTTGAATATCGCTCATTTCCTAAAGCGACCGCAAGTCCGGTATGGCCATGATATCCGTACCGAATGGAGATAATTTTCTTCCGTTGCGTTGCATGACGCGCACACTTTAGCGCAATATCGATTGCTTCTCCTCCTCCGCTCGCATAGATGGTATAGTGTAACCCGTCCGGTGTCACTTTAGAAAATTCCTCTGCAAGCTTCGCCCGGACAATCGAAGGAAAATGGTGATTGCCAATATCAAAATGTGCAAGTCCTTCTTCAAGCGTATGGATAATCTCTGGATTTCTATGTCCCAAATTGTACGTACCGCCGTTGAGATGCAGATCCATCAGCTTTTTGCCATCTATGTCGTACAAATAGTACCCTTCTCTTTTATCAATAACCAAATCGACGCCTTTCTCTCTCCAATCCTTTGTTTTTGCTGGATTCCACCATGTAACGGATCTTTCGTATACGGTATTCTTATTACGGTCATTTTCAAGTAACATACGAGCACTTCCTCCTCATTCTTTTTTCAAATGATATCCTTCATATGAACAGACATTTTCTCGGTTGGGGGCAATGACTAGCCCGAAATCGATTCTTCGTCTGTGCGTTCATGTTGCCCAATTTCCCGTATAGGATTTGCGAATTGTTCCTCAGGCGCATCTGTATTGATACGGTTTCTTGCCCAAGCGTAGTAGTAAACAACAGCCACAACAAAAATAACCAGGCTAATCGCGAAAAATGTAATGTTGGTAAAAAAACTCGAAAATAGCGCGATAACCGCCAAAATAATTGAAACCACCGGTGTAAACGGGTACAAAGGGGTCTTATATGAACGTTCGAGGTTTGGTTCCCTTCTACGAAGCACAATGACCGATACATTCATAGCGATATATGATATTAAAGCGCCGAATGTAGAAATCAAAATCAGATTGTCCGCATCAAACAACGCAACCAGCATTAATCCGATAATTCCTGGAACAATAAGCGCCCAATATGGAGTACGCCGGGTCTCATGCAAATTGGACAGAAACTTTGGCAGATACCCTGCCCGAGACAAAGCGAATATTTGTCTGGAGTAGGCAAGTATCACTCCCGAAAAGCTTGAAATTAAACCGAAAAGCCCGATAGTAGCTAGCACCTGTGCCAGCCAGTAGCTTTTTCCAAAAGCCGTAGAAACGGCATCCGGAAGCGGATCGGAGGCTTTGCTCATCGTTTCCATACCGCCTAAACCAACCGCCACAGTTACGGTTAAAACAGATAAAATAAGCAAGGTGATCATTCCGGACATCAATCCTTTAGGCATATCTTTCTTAGCATCCCGACATTCCTCCGACAGCATCGGCAGCATTTCAATTGCAAGAAAAAGCCACATTGCGTACGGTAAGGCTGACCAGATACCAGATGCCCCATTAGGAATAAGGCGGCCATAATTTTCTCCAAATAATTTGGTAGCCTTAATTTCCGGTAAACCTACAAAATAAAGTAGAACTAGCAGGCTAAGGGCAATAAATACGATAATCATCTCAATCGTGGCGTACTCTTTAATTCCCATGATGTGAACGCCGATAAAAAATGCGTAGAGAACCACCGCAGCCAGTACAGGACTAATAGAAGGAAAAAGAAAGCTGACATAAGCTCCGATTCCAATGGCAATGACAGGTGCAGCAATAAAATATTCTAGTACGACACCAACACCTGTCAGAAATCCTGCGAGTGGCCCTAACGCACGCCGAGCGAATGCATACGGCCCGCCTGCATGAGGCATCATGGTTGATAATTCAGCAATTCCTAAACTCATGGTCATATACATGAGGGCCATTAGCCCGGTAGCAATTAACATCCCAACATAGCCTGAATGATTAATTCCAAAATTCCATCCGAAATAATTTCCTGAGATGACGATTCCTACACCAATGGCCCAGAGATGCAAAGGAGTCAGTGCCTTTTTGAGTTCTTTTCCTTCACTCATGAGATGCCCCCTTATAGATTGTGGTCGGTATGGTGGCGTTGTTACCGTATGCGGTACTTTCCCTTTACTACTCATGCCTGCAACGCTGTATCCATCCTGCTTGATATATCAACCTCCTTCCGCTATTCATCATTCATCCGCCCCCCTCTCTATATACATCTGATTTGATACATCGAAAAATTCTTGTGGTGAGAGGGAAGAAAAGAAGGAAGGGCGGTAGGCGGGAGCGGTCGGAAAAAGACATACTGGCCTTTCTTTTGCTGGAGCGCAGGGCGCATCCACCCTCTTCTCTTTTCCGAATTTCCTCCTTCCAACCACGCTACCCTGTCAAAATATCAAGTGTAATTTATATAGAAAGGCTTTCTTCAAAAGATAAATCATCTTTACTGTCTTTTTATTGTAAGAAACGGAACATTCTGATTTTTATACACGCTATACACAAACAAAGGATAAGGATAACTAATAAAAACAACGCGATTATTAATTTTCGGAATATTATGTTAAAATCAAATGTAGACTGACTTCATTCGATTTTGGAAGGAGAGATTACTTTGGAAAACCTTATTACAAGAAATGCGTGCCATTACTTTCCTTTTCAACCCGAAATCCAATGCAATTCAGATTATTATATTGAACAAAAGCCTGTACGACATATTATTAAACAACACGTTGCCTTGTTTTACCAATTCAAGGTAAAACAAGACGGAAAAAGTGCGGTTTCTATCATTCCTGACGGTTCTTTTGATATTTTGTTTTGCTGCAGTTCCAGATACCCTTCTGTGGTGCTATGGACCAATCCCCTTCATCGGCGCATACAGCCGAACTTTAAAAGCGAATGCGAATATTTTGGTGTACGTTTTTTACCTGAACAATCCGTTATCAGATTAACCTATCCGATGAAAGAACTTTTGGACAAACAAATTCCTTTGCACGATGTTATGTCGATAGATTCCTGTATTGCGGAAAAGATAGGAGAGATACGTTCTTTTGCCGAGAGAATCGAAGCGTTTGAAAAAACGCTGGAAAGAACAATGCTAGAACCAACATACAATCAGCGTATCGTTGATTATTCCATTAAAGAAATTTACATATCCAGGGGCGTGATTAATATCGAGCAATTAGCCAGTGACATCGGTTATACCGCCCGTAATTTGCGCAAAAAATTTGAGGAATATATTGGGTTTTCTCCAAAGCAATTCAGTCAAATTGTCAAGTTCCAAAACTCTTTAGGAATGATTCTTACAATTAATGATTTCCATCTACTGGACATTGTTCATAAGAACGGATACTACGATCAGTCACACCTTATTAAAGCATTTAAGAAATTCACGCATTTAAGCCCTACTCAGTTTAAAGAACAAATTTCCCAAAATCCGGTCAGCTTGTAAGGTTTCATTGCAAAAAAGACTGCCGAAATGCCTTCTGAATATGCTTAAACAATTCTCCTGCAATATTGACTGCACCCATACCCTGCACAACTGCCTCCATTGCAACTTACCCGGCATTTTCCTCAACCTGGCGAACTAATTTCTAAAGATTGCTTACCATGCCATTAAAGGATGTGGCCACCTCTCCAAGCGCATCTTTTGTATGCAATATAATCTGCAATTTGACAAATTACATACGTTACACTAAACTGTAAACAATACACTATAGTGTAACATATACATTAAACTGTACATGAAGGGTGATAAAATGAACATGTATACTGCTAAGCAGTTGACCACCCTGTTGCAGGAGGAAGGGGAAGACATCAATCTGCGTACTGTACGCTATTACACGCAAATTGGTATTCTTCCCCCGTTGGAGCTTGTCGGAAACAAACGCGTCTATACCGACAAGCATATCCACTATGTGCGCGCAATCCTTACACTTGCCCGCACGGGTGAATCTCTGGCCTCCATTCAGGAAAAACTGCAGGATTTACCGCTTGATGCTATCGAGAAAATTGGGGCACAACGTGCGCTATACCAACCTGGACACGTTTTGGAAAATGAAACTCACAAAATCGGGGAAGATGTATTTATTACTGTTAGTCCTCGAATTTCAGCTGAAGTAAAACAAAAAATGCTGGATTCCGTGTCCCGTATTCTAAAGGAGGGGGAACAATAGTCATGATGGAAATCCGATTAACCAAACCCTTCATCGAACGCGAAGAGGGAGTAACGCACCTTTGGATTCGTCCAAAGCCTTGTTACCGGGCCACCATCGCTTCCCTCCGTCTTTCCATCGAGCTTCCGAAAGGCGTTCACCGCCTACCGAACCTTACCGCTCATCCAGAAAAAGAGGATGCGATCGTCGTTGACGTCTCTTCGGATACATGGGATGTGGTCATCGAGTTGTATACGGAAACGCTGGTTTCTTTTAGCGTCGGAACGATCCAGCTAACGGGCTCATATCTTGACGCATATGGGCAAAATTATCGTTTTACTCATTCCATTACCTTGGCTTTTGCGGATGAGGAAGAGACAGAAGAATTTGTAGTAGATGAAGAAGCGGTAGCCCGTTTGAAACAATTACCCGCCTCGCCTTATCTCCAGCAAACGGAAGAGTATCCTATGGAAATGCGGCCTGTCATTCATCTTGTAAGTATGCAGACCTCTTCTCTGGAAAAGAAATACCGTATCGACGGCGGGAGGGTAGGAAGATGAGCTTGATTCCTTATGTTGTGGAACAAACCAATCGTGGTGAACGTTCCTATGATATTTATTCCAGACTACTGGCAGACCGCATCATTTTTCTGGCAGGTGAAATTACGGACGAACTGGCCAACAGTGTCATTGCCCAGCTTCTATTTTTGCAAGCAGAAGACGCGGAACGCGACATTCACCTCTATATCCATTCCCCCGGCGGTTCAATTTCAGCCGGAATGGGTATTTATGATACGATGCAGCATGTCACAGCCGATGTCAGCACCTTATGCATTGGTATGGCCGCTTCCATGGGAGCGTTCCTTTTGGCTGGTGGTGCAAAGGGCAAACGTCTGGCATTGCCTAACAGCGAAATTATGATTCATCAACCGCTTGGTGGTGCAAAGGGACAGGCGGTTGATATCGATATTAGTGCCAGACGCATTCTGCGAATACGGGCACATATGAACAGTATTTTATCCAAGCGTACAGGACAGCCGCTCAATAAAATCGAACGCGACACCGACCGCGATTATTTCCTTAACGCAACAGAAGCGAAGGAGTACGGTATAATTGACGCCGTTATCGCCTCGCAATGAATTCATAAATTACGGAGGCAACAGGAAATATGGATAAAAGAATACAAATGAATAGTAAGGAGAATGACAGATGGATAAATACACAAACAGTTACCTTAATTATAAGGTGACTGTTTGTGTGATTTAAGCATAATTGGACCATTACTTGTCCATCCTATACTGTGTATTACGCAATAATGAAAGGAGTTTCCTTATGACGACCACCGTTTCCCCTCCGAATCAGCAGATGCAAGTACCAATTCCAACTCCCCCGCGTGTCATTACAACAAAAGATCTGCTTTATCTCAAAGATGCGTTATCCTGGGAATTAACAGCGTTTAAGAAGTTTCATTTTTTCGCCCAGCAAGCGACCAATCCGCAAATAAAGCAAGCGCTTGATAAAGCGGGACAAATGCATCAGCGCCATTATCAAAAACTGCTTACTCACCTGCAAGTGGACAACTATACTGCAATGGCAAATCTGCCTGGTCCGCAACAGGCACAGCAGTTGTCACAATAAGGGAGATAGAATCAATGCAAATGCAGCAAATGCAAAACAATAATCAAATTGCCAATCCACAATCAGGACAATTGCCGAAAGTAAAAGGTCCAGAGATGAACGATCGTGACTTTCTAAACGATGGTCTTAGTACGTGCAAATACTTAACCGATAGCCTAAATATCGCTATCCGTGAAGCTAGCCACGAGCAGCTTCATTCCGACCTGCTTCAAATTTTAACGGAAACGCACCAGAGCGCGCGTGAGCTTTATAATTTGATGTTTCAGAACGGTTGGTACAAGCTTGAGGCCGAGGAACAACAAAAACTCCAACAGGCACTACAACAATTTAACGGTTATTCCTCACAATTTCCTTATTAAAAAGTATTGCAACCTTACAGACGATACAACAGCGGCTTCAATAAATACGACAAATTAAGCGCAAGCATAGGATAGTCTGCAGAACCCCTGTAATATAGCAGGGGCTTTCTTGTTATTTTAACTTCTACTATTTGATACCTTAAGAATAAAAATAAGTGTTATTATATTGCATTAAATACAATCCCTATATGGCGTGTTACCTCTACAACAACATTCTCATGAGTAAAGGCTTTCGTTAAGAATACAACAGAGAAAACAATGGCGAAAAAAGGGGATATATGTGCCAATATACTTGCATCCGCCAGCGGTGTCTTAGAAATCGTATAAAAGTAGGCAAGCAAGTAAAGAGCGCCAAAAACACCACGCACTGTAAGCATAGAGATTCCTTCCGTAGAAAAAATAGTCCTGGCACCTACAACTAATCTTGAAAAATTAGCATTATTTATACATATTCATGAACTATAAATAGACGAAAAAAACGCAGGAAACCGTCTATAACTGGTTACCTGCGCTTTCTTTGTTTAAAAATGACTACACTTACCTTTTCAAATTTGTTCCTAACGTTCCCCATGTAAACGTAAAATCCATTCTTTCATATCGACGAGACGTGGATGCTTAGGAGCGCTATCGGTTCCGCAAATAATCATTGGAACAAGCGAATCTTCTTTATGCAACGCACCATGTGCCGCCCCACCTCGATGGTTGGGTGAGCTTTCGCCAACGAATTCACATTCCGGTCTAGCCGTTAGAACAAGATAACGACCGGCATGAGAATACAGCGCGCCATACAGACGAGCAAGCACATCAGGGTAGTCGCCATACTCAATTTCTTCTCCGGTTTTTCGTATATCCAAAAGCGATACATCCCCATCTAGCATCCATGCTTGTCCATAACGATCCTTATGAGGACCATTCGGCTGAAAGGCGAGCGTACTTTCTTTTCCTCCTCCTCTTACCTGGATTCTATCTTCTTCCCGCCAGGCGATAACATCGATGCGCTCTTCCTCCTGAAAAAGCGCGGCAAGTTCAGAAAGCTGAATATTGTCCTGAAGAGCATACACGTACGTCATTCTCTCATTTACACATAAAAAAAGCTGATCGGTTTCCTGCGCACGTTTACCCAGCTTTGTAATCTTGTACTTGTCCAGCATCGGCAACAGATAAATCAGCGCCTGTCTGCGGCTTGCCCCGACCGGGGCTTGACCGCTGTCCCCCATCACTATCCAGATCGCCTCGTCAAGCGCTTTCTCCCAAGTGGAATATGCCCCTAGCACTTCCTGCAGCTGTCTATCCACTTTTTCAAGGCCTTGAATCTCCATCGGTCCCTTCTTATGGACGCTATGATCATTGTCAGGGAGATAGGCAATCGTAAAAGACGGGAGCTTCTGCCGCCGAATTAAGTATGCAAGCTCCCTAGCGACGAATTTATCGTTGAATCCCCCCTTCTTCCATAAGTACCTATGGCGATTTTCCGCATCCAACCGCGCCAATGCTCCGAATGAAAATAAAAGGGGGCCGTGCGTCCGCAACTCGCGCGGAAGAAGTTTAAGCCAGAGGGCGATTTTCGGAATGTTGAATTGTTGTAGAAAGCTGCCGCGATACACAAGACCGTTAATCGATGCGGACGGCATATTATGTAAAGCTAGCTCTTCATGAATCGTTTTGACTTCCTGACTGAGATGTTCATTGTTCAACCGATACAGGCTATCCTGCAATACCTCTTTAATACCGGTCTTCAGCATCTCAAGTATTCCGTTTCCATAGTTTACGAGGCGTCTTTCCTCCTGCCTGTACCACAGAAGTCCGGGTACTCGGTGGCTGTCAGGATACGTACCGGTTAAAAGAGTGCTGTCAATTGTAACAGACATTGTAGGAAATGAGCTCACAACATCCGGTATATAGCGGCCATGCTCCATAAGAAAATGCAAAGCAGGAACGCGCTTCTGCCGAATGGCTTCCTGCAGCGGATGATGCATAAGAGAGTCAACCATAAGAAGAATGACCGGGCGAGTACGTTGTTCCATATGTATATAACCATCCTTTTCAGCGTAGAAACACCCTTTTAATGTAGCAAAAAGCACAATTTCGCTTACGTATATAAACGATCAGATATACAGTATTCCCCTTCTACTACCAGATTATGATTATCAAGCCCCAAGCCTTCATAACTAGGTAGGTGCATCGCTCAAAATACACTTAGCTCCCATTCCTCCGATATATGCTGCAACAGCTTGACGCCTGCTGCACTATTCCCCGCTTCGTCAATCGCGGGACTATAGACGCCAATGCCGCAGCCGTTATGAAACGGAGTGGCTTTGTGTCGGCGCGGCGGTACAGCAGTCATGATACCACCAGACACGCCGCTTTTTGACGGCGCACCTACAAAAGCGGCAAACTTACCTGATGCATTATACATTCCACATGTCAGCATGACCGCCTTGGTCAGACGTGCAAGCTCAACAGGCAATAACCGTTTATGCGTAAGCGGATGAAAACCATCACAGGCTAGTACAAGGCCGATTTTCGCTAAGTCTTCTACCGTGACCTCTATCGCGCACTGCCTTAAATAAATATCAATCGCATCCTCAACTTCACATTCAAGATTGCCTCCCGCTCTGAGAAAATGGGCAAGCGCAAAATTATAATGAGCCGTCTCTTTTTCCGAAACAAATACATTCTCATCAACAATCGGACGCCGCCCCAGCAGCATCTCCAATGTGTCTAGCAAAGCAGCGAATTTTCCTTCTTTCGTGCTTCCGGGAAGAAGAGACGCAACTGTAATGGCACCTGCGTTAATCATCGGATTAAAAGGCCGAGCCGGCTTCTTCAATTCCAATCGCATAATCGAATTATACGGGTCACCCGTCGGCTCCACATCGACACGCTCTAGCGCATACGAGATCCCCCGCGCCATGCATACCGTCATGAAACTGATAACTTTTGAGATGCTCTGCATAGTAAATACGATGTCCGCCTCGCCCCCTTTAATTACTTCTCCATCGTATCCGATAATACAGACGCCAAGCGTATCCGGGTCCGCATATCGCAGCGCCGGAATGTACTCTGCACACCTTCCCTTTACCGTATATTTCTTATGTTGTTCTACCCAGTACTGGAGACGATTTGCACATTCTCCGCACGTCTCAAATTCTTCTTGTGTATCCTTATCCATCCGGCCATCTCCTTTCCGTTCTACAGAATCTGTACGCCTAGTATGCCCAAAAAGAAAAACAGCCGCTCCTATCCGGTAACGGCTGCCTATATTTATGTCTTCTCTTTACCCTCCTAGCATATGGCGGGCGTACGTATAGAATAATGCTGCCGCCTCCTGGCGAAGCAAAGGTTTTTTTGCCTTATAATCAACCATACCCTTCTCAGAGGAAGTAACCCCAGGTCCATATAGCTTGTTAGCTGCTGCATATTTTACGGCTTGAATGGCCCACGGATCAACTTCTCCCGCAAGCGGAGCATCTGCCGGTTGGGCATCAATCAGCGCCTGGGACACTCCCCAAATAATGGCGGCTGCCTCTTGTCTTGTAATTGGACGATTCGGTTCAAATGTATTTTTTGTAACTCCTTTTATAGCGTTCGCTTCTACAGCGGCCTGGATTTCCTTAGCATATTTATTGTTTTTAGTATCTGTAAATATAACCGGATGTGTAGACGCACGGACTCCGATAAGCCGGATTAATTCACCGACAAACTCAGCTCTCGTAACAGGAGCCTCCGGATAAAAGAAACCGTCCGTATCTCCCGGTAACACTCCAAACTGCTGAACATCTTTAATATACGCAGCATACGGATGAACAGTAGGTACATCAGAAAATTGCTTGGAAGCAGGGAGTCTTTCAGCCAAACTAACTGGATTATGATATTGCAAATAGGCAACCCTTCCATCATCTGTTTCCTTGAAGGCTAATAGTGTGCCTTCTTCATCCTTAAACAATAATGGTTCCACTTGACGTAATGTATTTTTACCCATCGGATCTTCCGCCAGTAACTGCCCTTGCTGGGTAGCCGTAATTTTAGTTACCCACGGATTTACCCGTAAATCTCGGTATACGCCTTCGAAACGTTTCAATTGTTCTTGAGTTGAGGCCACATATTTTTGCTCTTTCTTTGGCATAGGATAATACCGATCCATGAATGCCTTAAATAATTCCTCGCGAAAATCTATATCTTTATTAAAAACGATAAACCCTCCGACTCTCTGTTCCGGCAGCAGCCACATCCAGGAATGGGCCCCAGGAAGATCTCCTCCTTTTCCGATAACAAATTGATTGTTATGGCTTGAATGATAGTATGTTTCAAAACCGTATGCCATGTTAGGAAGCTTCGGATGAATAGCATAATGGATCGATTGCATCATCTCCGCTGTATCTTTATCTAGGATTTTATGACCTTTGATCGTTCCTTTATTTAAATGGGCCATCATAAATGCAGCCATGTCCTTACCGGTTGAAAACATTCCACCTTCCGGCTGCTCGATTGGATTGGACGTATAAACGGGAAATGGCTTGTTCGCAGCGTTGTATCCAGTCGCCAGCTTAGCTTTTATTTCCGGTGTAAGCAAGAAGCTGCTATTTTTCATTTCCAAAGGCTGATAAATGTTCTCTGTAATGTATTGGTTAAATGACTTGCCCGATACATTTTGCAGGATATATCCCTGAAGCATAGAAGCAAAGTTGTCATAACGGAATGCTTCTCCTGGTTTACGAATCACAGTAGACATGTTCTCTTTTACGTATTTATCCAAAGGAAGCGGCTCCGGGCGATGCTGGGCGGATTCAAGCGTATCCGTAAAATCAAAACCGGTTGTATGTGTCAATAAATGCTTCATCGTTAACGGATAATCAGTTTTGTTTTTGAGCTTTACATCCCCTAGATATGTCTGAATATCTTCATCAAGATTAATTTTCCCTTGCTCTACTAGCTGCATTATTCCTGTTGCAGTGAACACCTTGGAGATGGAAGCTACCGGAAATACGGTACGATCCGGATCAGCGGGTATTTTTTTCTCTAAATCGGCATATCCATACCCTTTCTTTAATAATATCTTTCCGTCCTTCACTATTACAAAAACAGCGCCGGCCAGTTGATCTTTAATGTGCGGCTGACTGAAAAATGTATCCGCAAACTCTTCTACTTCCTTTGCATCAGTAGGACCCAAAGCCATCTCTTTTACCGATGAACCGTAAGCATACGGTGCGAAAGTGAACACTGCTACTATCATCGTTAAAAATATATGGATAAGCTTTTTCCTAAAAGACTTTCTGATCAACATGATTCTCTCCATTCTATAATGCTGTAGTTAGAAATAAACGATCTTCTACTATGAAACCACACCCAATACCATGCACAACAAGGTAGGTGTTTATTTTTTTGTCCGCCTTTTAGCGGACATGAGAAGAGGAGATAACCTTTCGATGAGCGGAAGACAAAAACGTAAGATAACCACGCAGAGCCTTCCAGCATATCCAAAAAAGTCCGAATAAAATCAGTGCCACAAGCAGTGAAAATGGAAAGCTTAACAGTACCGGCACTTCATAAGTTGGTGTTAGATTCATCTGGACCCAGCTGGCTCCGAACGTGCGCAACAGTCCCAGTATTGGTATGATGATTGATACAACTCCAAAGGTGACACTGAGTATTCCTAAAACCGGGATGAAGATAATACTAAGAAATCCGCTTGTTACATAAAGAAGCAACGCCCTTATCAAAAACAGTGGATGCATTCTGCTTTCCCGAACATAAAAATCACCCAGATACGCACGTGCGAGCTTCGAGGGAGAACCTAATTTTTCGAGAACCTCTTCTTCCTTTTGGCCATTACGAACACTTTCTGCGATATGGCTTTTAATTTCCATTACGGCATCTTCCCGCTCTTCTTCAGGAAGCTGACGTAACTGTTGATACAGTTTCCTTACATATTTCTCTCCTATCGAACTCATTCTGCCTTCTCCTTTTTATTTGAGATTTCTTGCATTTGATACACTGCTTCCGTAATCTTGCTCCATTCTTCTGTCATCTTCTCCATCAGCTGAAATCCCTCTTCTGTCAAGCTATAGTACTTTCTTGGAGGACCTGCTTCCGACTCCTTCCATGATGACGTAATATAACCCTCCCTTTGTAGCCTTTTCAAAAGAGGATACAACGTTCCTTCTGTAGCAGCCAATGGACCCCACTTTCCTAGTGTTGTAACCAATTCATACCCGTATCGCGCTTCTTTACTGACAAGCAGCATAATACAGTATTCCAAAATTCCGCGTCGCACTTGTGAATTCCATTCTGCTATTTCCATATAATCTCTCCTCCACGTAAATAGTAGCACACAATACTTTGCGCTACAAGGTACTATGTTAAATATCTTGCCCAAAACTTGTTAAATAATAAAAAATGCTTCTACACTTATGACTCATAGAAGCATTTTCCTTACTAAACAACTATGTAAAATCCAATATCAACGTATATTATAATGGGTCTATAGCGACCCTTTCATTAACTTCCGCTTTAACTCTTCAAGCACAGCTTTTCGCTGCTCATAGTCCTCCTTTTTTGCCTCTTCCCAGTAGGATAAGTCACCGCCCTGATTAAGTAGCGCAAGTGTCCTTTCCCGAATTGATTCCTGTAAGGTACGATGCCGCAGCTGTAAAGCCGCAAGCGCTATGTATACTAAAGACTCTTCAGCCTGTCGCTCTTCATCTTCGAACTCTTCTACCTCAGCCAGATAGCCTCCAAGAAGAAGGGCTGTGGCCTCTTCTACAGACTGTCCTCTATCCAGCAATTCGTTAAAATCATCCTGTACATCACAGGTTCTGTCATCTTCAAAAATACCGGTTCCCCATGCACCCATGCCTGTTCTCCTTTCATCTCGTTGTCTATCCCATTATACAGAACATACATTCTGCCAACAATCTTTTTCCTCTGCTTCTAGTACGAACCAATTATTATGGAACATTCACGACATCCCCTGCATACTACATGTAGTACGAACACGCACATCAAATCTGGGCCTCCAGATAAATTCCTAGTCCAGGTTTGGAGGAGGAATGACATATAAACGAAGAGAGACAAAAAACAGTAGATATTCCGATACGCTGTTCAACGCTCTGGACGCTTTGTTCCCATGTATATGTATACCTCAAACAATTATTTCAACGCATAAAGTAAAGATAGCTCTCCAACACTACAGCGAAAAAGCCGCATTTTTGCGGCTTTATTTAGTCAGCATTCATGACAGATAAGCCAGCATTTTTACTACATCCTCAACCTTCTTGCTGTGAGAAATAATCCCGTAATTCATCCAAGTTAAAAAATCAACCTCATACACCCGACCGGGATACCAAGAATATTAACAGTATGTATTGTTCACACTTTTGACACATTCGACAAAAATAGAAGTCGTTCACTTGAAATATACTCCTATCGTTTGACAAATTTCATTTGCCCGTCATGTGATAATAGGAATCGTAATTTTGATTCCCGAAAATGTGCAAAACGGAGGTTGTTATGAGAACGGAATGTCTAATATGCTACACTCAACAGCGCACAGCAGAATCAGAAACGCCTGAAAACATTTGCGAAACTTGCGGAGATATCATTGAGTTCGGCTATCCTTCTTTTCCTGCTTATAAGCTAGAAGAAGAACTACATACGGAGGCTTACGGAAAAAACATCCGTATGGCCGTCGGATAACCCGCAGACGAATTTTAAATTTGTGTACTAAATACAAAGAGAAAAGCCGTTTTATGGAATCTATATCCATAAAACGGCTTTTTAGCTTTGACATACAACACACAAACGTAAAATAAAGCTTACAAAACTGTAAGCTAGATGTAAGCAACATCCATAGGAACTTTCTTTTGCATCCGCTACAATAAAATTAACGGTCCGACAGACCGTTATAGTAAAGGCAAAGGGGGGTACATCCATGCATATACTTTCGTCTCCTGCTGCCCGTTCAAACACACGCCGGGAAGGAAAAGCGAGAAAAAAACCATCCTTGCTCAAACGGATGAGTCGGGCTATTTTATCACTTATCGTGCTTCTTGCAGCTGTATGGGCGCTCATCGGCTATATCGGAGAACAATGGATGGACCAGAAAAAACTAGCGGCATTTGCACAACCATCCGCTCAGACATATATTCCAACCAATGAGATGCCAGATTACGTATGGCAAGCATTTATCGCAATTGAGGATCATCGTTTTCCTTATCACCCTGGCGTAGATCCAATCGCTATCGGCCGCTCGATTTGGGTGGATTTATCCACCGATAGTAAGGCACAGGGTGCAAGCACGATTACGATGCAACTAGCCCGTAATCTGTTTCTTTCACACGACAAAACAATGGAACGTAAACTGAAGGAAACCGCCATTGCCATTCGACTTGAACAGGAATATTCCAAGCAAGAACTGCTCACAATGTATTTGAATACAATTTATTTTGGCCACGGTACGTATGGCATCGAAAAAGCAGCCGATTTTTACTTCGGCAAAACGGTACGTGAAAATGGACAAAAACACACGATTACCTTAAGTGAAGCGGCGCTTCTCGCCTCGCTGCCAAAAGCGCCGGAATCATACTCTCCTGTGAAGCATCTAGAAAAAGCAAAACAAAGACAAGCACTCGTGCTAAAACGAATGGCAGACTTAGGATTCATTACGGAAGCGGAAAAGGAAGATGCGCTAAAAAAAGCAATCGTTCTACAGCCGTCCACCCGCGCTTATGTCAATGCATCGTAAACAAGAGAACATAACCCCATTCATTTCCCGTTTCCATCCTCGGAAAATGGGGAAGTATAAAGCAGGAAAGGCATATTCTTTCCTGCATGAATGCTGGGGCCCCTGCGCTTTTCGATAATGCAAGCGCAGGGGCTTTTTTCGTCATGAGTCACCAAGCAGCAGTCGCAGTATGTTTCTGGCTAGCTGATGATAATGCTTATCATCACAATTCATTAGGATCTATACTCTTTCATATACGCTGTCGTGTGATTCATTTCTAAAGGCTTAAAAATGTATTTTTTAATGTACTCTTCCCACTTCATCTTTGTTACTTTTTCTAACACATCAGCTAATAGCGTATATCCCGCAGTAAAGTATTCCCACTGTGTGATACCAATGGCTTGCGGAAGTCCTCCCGTGTGGGTTAATAAATGCTTAATGGTTATTCGATCTGAGATTTCCTTGTTTTTTGTTTGGAAATACGGTAGATATTTCACTACAGGATCATCTAACAGAATTTGCCCCTTTTCCACTAATTGCATAATGGATATAGCTAGTATTGTTTTTGAGACACTTTGGAGATTCATAAGGGTATTAGCTGTCAGAGGAATCGTACGTTCATGGATTTGAGCGTTACCAAAGCCTTCATTACTTTGTAAGACCGAAACACCCATACCTACAGATTGATAATTTTTATATGCTCTTGAATCATTGAACGAATGCTTGCTTGAATTGACTCCATTTATTCTCCTCCAATGCGAAGTGACCATTTTATGTTATCCTTCTTGCATCGAATACCAGCTTTCATACAGCCTTTCAATGTCTTTTTCGCATACATCTAGCTCTGCTTGAACTTCCAACAAAAGCTGATAGTCCTCTCCGCTATTCACCAGCTTTTTCATCAACCCCTCACGTTTTTCTTCCAAAGATGCAATTGCGTTCTCGATTTGTTGAAGTTTAAAGATATTAACCTTTTTTTTCGAGGTTGGTTTTTTCAATGCCTCTTTTTTTGTTACTGTTGTAAGTACCTCTGGATGATCTTGTTTCCGTTTTTCCCTCGCTTCCTCATACGTGCCTTCATAGCGGACGATTTGACCGTTAGTAATCCAAAAAACACCATCTACCGTTTTTTGAAGAAAGTAGCGATCATGCGAAACAATGAAAAGAGAACCTCGGTACTCGGCAATTGCCTCCTCTAGGGTTTCACGTGATTCGATATCCAGATGGTTAGTCGGTTCATCAAGGATTAACAGATTAATTTCTTGATGCATCAATTGAGCTAGACGAAGCCTCATTCGTTCTCCTCCGCTTAAGCTCCCTACCTTTTTAAAAACATGCTCCCCATAAAACAGTACTTTCGCCAGCAAATGACGGGCATCCTCTTCCGTCACCATGACCACTTCACGGAATGCATCAATCACTCTTCGATTCGGGTCTCCCTCTAATGCCTGCTGGGAAAGATAGCCTACTTTTACACTGCTTCCAATTTTGACTACACCATCATCCGGCTTTACTTCTCCCAAAAGCATTCTAATAAATGTTGATTTGCCGCTACCATTACTGCCGAGTAAAGCTTTTCGTTCGCCGTAACGAAGAAAGAGACGGGCATTAGTAAACAACTCCTTTCCAGCGATGGTCTTACTTATGCCTTCTGCGACAATCACATCTTGCCCGCTACGATCCGTCTTCTGAAAGAGCAGCCCCATCCGTTCTTCTTCCATACGCGGCCGACTGATTTTTTCCATGCGCTCCAAGGCTTTTTCCATGCTTTTAGCACGGCGGTGGAATGCTTCATTAGGTGGGTTTGATTGATTACCCCATTCTTTTAGGCGCTTGATTGTTTCTTTCATTTTTTTGATTTTCTTTTGCTGTTCCTGATACTCGGCGAACTGACGGAGTAAACGCTCTTCTTTTTCTTTAACAAATGCACTGTAATTCCCCTGATAAAAATTCACTTCGCCTCCATCCACCTCATAAATAGAAGTAACTACAGCATCAAGGAAGTACCGGTCGTGAGAGATAATCATTACTGTATCTGTATAGTCCCGCAAAAACTGCTCTAACCACTCCATGGACTCTACATCCAAATGGTTGGTAGGCTCGTCAAGCAGAAGAACATCACTCTGCTGGCAAAGCAGTTTGGCTATCCCTATCTTTGTTTTCTCTCCACCGCTTAGCTGTGTAAAGGGAGTAGTCAGCATGGTTTCAGAAATGTGCAAGCCCTCGATGACTTTGCTCATTTTCACACTCATTTCATATCCTTCTAAGCGTTCAAACTGCTCCTGCAATGTTTGATATTTTTTTAACAGCTTCTGTTGTTCAGTTATGTCGCAACTTGGATTTGACATGGCCTGTTCAATTTTATGCATTGATTGAGAGACTTCGCTTACAGCGGTAAACGCGCTCTGAATGACATCCCGTCCATCCCAATCTATTGGATATTGCGGAGATTGCGGTAAATATGCCCATGTGCTACCCTTGGCACGAAAAACTTCCCCCTCATCCGCTGTTTCCATACCGATCATAATTTTTAATAATGTCGTCTTTCCCGCTCCATTCGGTCCGACAATACCGACACGGGTGCGAGAATGAATTTCTAGCGTGATATCCTTTAAAATTGGCTCTATTCCGTATGTTTTCGAAATCCCTTTTGTCGCTGCAATAATCATAATAAGTTTCCTCCTTGAATTTGCAAAAAAGCACAAAAAAACCACAGGCAATATACCTGCGGCATCATTAATTATGATTAAAATAATCACTTTTTTGCGTTATAGATGCATGGTACGCCATGAATAGAATGGTTCTTGTTCAATTGTAGAAGCAAAAAAGGGCAGACTTCTCCCTTGGAGCGAAAAATCATGTGTAATACTGGCAGTTTCTACAATAAACCAAGTTTGAACGATTCCGAACACGTACCCGCACCTCCTTCATGGAAACTTTTCCCTAAAATTATAGCATAACCTATATACCGCTGTATAGATAATAACGTAAAAATCTAAGAGATTCGCCACGATCGAACCGCATAAAAAATGAAAAAACACTCATAAAATATTTAGCTTCTACTTATTAGAATCATCAAACTAGATTGACGATTTTGTTTAAACAGATTTATCATGAGGTTTACACCATGCCTTTACGAATAAATCAAAGGAGGTTCCCTGTGAAAACTGAAACAAAGCAAACAATCGATAGCATTATCAGTGAAATGAAACAAGACGTCATTAGGTGGAGACGCTACCTACATCAGCATCCCGAATTGTCTTTTCACGAGCATAAAACATCTCAATTTGTTTATGAGACGCTACAATCTTTCGGCGGCCTCGACGTATCCCGTCCAACTGCTACAAGCGTTATGGCCCGTCTTATCGGGCGTCAGCCCGGTCCGGTAGTAGCCCTCAGAGCGGATATGGACGCATTGCCTATTCAGGAAGAAAATACGTTTGCTTTCACTTCACAAAACAAAGGAGTCATGCATGCGTGCGGTCATGACGGCCATACCGCCATTCTGCTTGGCACGGCTAAAGCGCTTGTCCGACTACAGGAACACGTGCAGGGGGAAATCCGGTTTTTGTTCCAGCATGCGGAAGAAACATGGCCAGGCGGTGCACAGGAAATGGTGCAGGCAGGTGCAATGGACGGCGTCGATGCTGTCTTCGGCATTCATCTGTGGGCCTCACTCGATATCGGAAAAGTAGGCATCGTGTACGGTCCAATGATGGCGTCTATGGATAAATTTACTCTTATCATCCAGGGTAAGGGAGGGCATGCCGCATTGCCCCAACAAACGATTGACAGCATTGCAGTAGGTTCTCAGGTTGTTACCAACCTGCAGCATATCGTATCCCGAAACACGGACCCACTGGAGCACACTGTTCTTTCGGTAACTCAGTTTGTTGCCGGGACAACATTCAATGTTATTCCCGATTCGGTGCAAATCCGCGGCACCGTACGCACGCTTAATCAGTCGGTACGCCAATCGTTACCCGTACTGATGGAAAGAGTGATTAAAGGTGTTACAGAAGCCCATGGAGCTACCTACGATTTACAATATGTGTTCGGTTACCATCCAGTCGTCAACCATGAGCAAACGACCCGTATTGTCGAAGAGACGGTTCTTGATATATTCAGCGAAGAGGCGTTAGACAAAATGAAACCGAATATGGCCGGTGAAGATTTTTCCGCTTTCCAGCAAGAAGCTCCCGGTACGTTTTTCTATATCGGAGCGGGCAACAAAGAAAAAGGTATTATCTATCCGCACCATCATCCCCGTTTCACCGTCGATGAAGATGCGCTGGAAACCGGTGTCAAAATGTTCGTACACACCGTGTTTACATTCGTGGAAAAAGAAAGTCAACGTCTCCACAACTAACCCTACCATCCTGCAGCAAGATAAAAAGCTCCTTCTGCCTATGCAAAAGGAGCTTTTTTGTCTTGAGAAGCGCTCATTATGAAATTTGAGGAATCCTCGCCTCTTCTTTTGGTTGAAGGGACGGTAACGCATAAGATGCCTCATAATCAATCAGCTCTCCATCCGACCCGGACAGCTTCGCTTTTTTAAAGGCGATATATACATACTGATTGCGTAATAATCCGATCTGGCGTCGATATTCTTCTGTTACCTCTGCCTCAATCGTCTCTTTAATCCCTTCTGCTTCCAGTTCAATCTTTACTCTGGACCCAGCTTGGTATATATGGCTTACCCTGGCTGCAATCATATCGGGCGTAGTACATTCACTGGCAAGCTCAACTTCATGCGGGCGAACGAATACGTCAACACCTTCCTCGTTTGCAGACACGGGCGCTACTGTTTTTAATGTCAAAGGGCCAATATGCACGTTTCCATTTCGGATATAGCCCTGTATGTGGTTAACCTGCCCGAGAAAACGATAGACAAAGGAACCTGCTGGCTTATGGTAAATATCTTCCGGCGTACCTGCCTGCTCGATTTTCCCTTTATTCATTACTACGATCCGGTCTGCCACCTCCAGCGCCTCCTCCTGATCGTGTGTAACAAAAATCGTCGTAATATTCAGCTCATGATGCAGCTTACGTAACCAGCGCCGTAGCTCCTGCCGCACTTTGGCATCCAATGCTCCAAAAGGTTCATCAAGCAGCAGCACCTTCGGCTTGATCGCCAGCGCCCGCGCCAGTGCTACACGCTGGCGCTGCCCGCCCGATAATTGAGACGGATATCGTTTTTCCAGCCCCTCCAGCTGTACTAATTTCAAAAGCTCTAACACCCGGTCGCGAATTTCCTTTTTAGACGGCCGAAGCTTACGGGAACGTACATGAAGACCGAACGCCACATTCTCAAAAACCGTCATGTGACGAAATAGGGCATAATTCTGAAACACGAAGCCAATGTGCCGGTCACGAATATTTCTGCCTGCTTGATCTTCGTTATCTAGCAGCACACTCCCCGAATTCGATACCTCCATTCCACCGATGATACGCAATAATGTTGTCTTACCGGAGCCAGACGGTCCCAATAATGCGACAAGCTCCCCCTCAGCTATGTCCAGATTAATATCGTGCAATGCGGCAAAGCTACCGTATGTCTTACTAAGATTTTTCACTGTAATACTCATGCTTCTACCTCCCTGGATGTTCCCGATGAACCGTTTTCCATTCGACAACGCTTTTTACAACGAGCGTCACTATCGCCAAAAGCGCCAGAAGAGACGCAACGGCAAAAGCGGCAACAAAGTTATATTCGTTATACAGAATTTCCACATGCAAAGGCATCGTGTTCGTCAGACCACGGATATGGCCGGATACAACAGAGACAGCACCAAATTCCCCCATCGCCCGCGCATTACAGAGAATAACACCATACAATAATCCCCACTTCATATTCGGCAGCGTGACACGAAAGAAAATCTGCCACCCGCTCGCTCCGAGCGAGCGCGCTGCTTCCTCCTCTTCCGTTCCCTGTGACTGCATAAGCGGAATCAGCTCACGCGCTACAAAAGGAAATGTTACGAATACAGTCGCCAAAACAATACCTGGCACGGCAAAAATAATTTGCAGGTTATACTTCGCGAGCAAAGGAGCAAACAGACCTTCCGTGCCGAACAGCAGTACGAAAATCAACCCTGAAATTACGGGTGATACTGCAAATGGTAAATCGATTAACGTAAGCAAAAAATGCTTGCCCCGGAATTCAAACTTGGCAATGGCCCAGGAAGCTGCTACTCCAAATATTAAGTTCAACGGAACGGCAATAGCGGCCGTCAGCAGTGTCAAACGAATCGCCGCAAGCGCATCGGGCTCTGTAAGTGAAGCCAGGTACGTCTGTGTCCCCTCCTTTAACGCTTCGTAAAACACCGTAAACAAAGGAAGCAAGAGAAACAAAAAGAGAAACAAGAAGGCGATACCTATAAGCAGCCATCGGATAAACGAGTCCTTCTTCGCTCCCGTTGTTGCGCCGCTTTTCGGCTGTACTGGCATAGACGGAATCGGATTCTTCATCGTTTATCACCCCTTAACAGCATAACGGCGGCCGGTCCGCCATTGGATTAGATTAATAAACAAAAGTAGAACAAAAGAAGCAAGTAGCATAACGGCGGCGAGTGCCGTGGCGCCTGCATAATCAAACTGTTCAAGCTTACTCATAATCAGTAAAGGTGTAATCTCGGTGTACATCGGCATATTGCCTGAAATGAATACGACAGAACCGTACTCTCCTAAAGCCCTGGCAAACGCAAGCGCAAATCCTGTCAGCAGCGCCGGGTATAATTCAGGCAGAATTACTCTGCGAAATGTCTGCCACCCTGTTGCCCCAAGCGAGGCCGCCGCTTCTTCTACATGCGTATCTAGATCTTCCAAGACAGGCTGCACAGTGCGCACAACGAAAGGCAACCCGATGAATGTGAGAGCAACAATGATACCGAGCGGTGTAAACGCTACTTTTATCCCGAGCGATTGCAGATAATGGCCGACGAGCCCGTTCTCAGAATAAATGGCTGTTAGCGCAATACCTGCAACAGCAGTTGGTAATGCAAACGGCAAATCGACCAATCCATCAATCACACGTTTTCCAGGAAAGGAATATCTGACGAGCACCCAGGCTACCAAAAGGCCGAACACTACATTCATGAGCGCGGCGATACAGGCAGCACCAAAGCTTAGTTTATAGGAAGCCAGTACGCGCAGATCTGTCACTGCAGCCCAGAGTGCTCCCCAATCCATTGTCGCTGTCTTAAGAAAAACAGCCGAAAACGGAAGAAGAACAAACAGGCTCAGATAAAAGATGGTAAAACCCAGCGTTAATGAAAAGCCGGGCAATACACTAAATTGTTTCCATTTTGTTTTCATCTCTTTTTCCTCATACTCTATGGTTTGTATATTTGGTCAAAGACCCCTCCGTCAGAGAAATGCGTTTTCTGTGCCTGTTCCCATCCTCCGAATAATTCATCGATCGTAAATGTATTAATTTTCGGGAATTGCTTTTCATACTTGGCCGCAACTGTTTTCGATTCGGGGCGATAGTAATTCTTTGCAGCGATTTCCTGACCTTCCTCGGAATATAGATATTTAAGATATTCCTCAGATATCTCACGTGTGCCTCGCTTATCTACTACCTTATCCACCACGGCTACCGGCGGTTCAGCCAAAATGCTAAGTGAAGGATTAACGATTTCAAAATTCCCCTTACCAAGCTTGTTAACTGCAAGCAGAGCGTCATTCTCCCATGTGATCAATACGTCTCCGATACCGCGTTCGACAAAGGTCGTGGTCGCTCCTCTTGCACCGGAATCTAATACCGGCACGTTTTTAATAATTTTGGTCACAAACTCTTTGGCCCTGTTCTCATCTCCACCCTGCTTCTTCAGCGCGTATCCCCAGGCCGCAAGATAATTCCATCTCGCACCACCAGAAGTTTTCGGATTAGGCGTAATAACGGAAACTCCCGGTTTAGCAAGGTCATCCCAATCTTTAATACTTTTCGGATTGCCTTTTCGCACTAAAAATACGATAGTCGAAGTATACGGCGAACTATTGGAAGGCAAAATCTTCTGCCAATTTTCTTTAAGTAACCCTTTCTTCTGGATAGCATCAATATCGTAGGCAAGCGCCAGTGTTACCACATCCGCATCCAGTCCATCAATAACGGCCCGCGCTTGTTTTCCTGAACCGCCGTGAGATTGTTTAATGTTCACTGTTTGACCCGTCTTTTTCTTCCAATAAGCAGAAAATGCCTTGTCATACTCTTGATATAACTCCCGTGTTGGATCATACGACACATTCAAGATTTGCACCGTCTCTTTTGCTGAAGAATCCCCGCCTGTCAATGCGCCACCCGCTTCTTTAGAAGAACCGGAGCATCCACCGAGTGTCAAGGCAGCCATCATACTAAACGCCAATCCGTAAAGCAACCCTTTTCTTTTTCTCTTGTTTTCTTCTCGTAGCCTTTGCATCATTCTCGCTCCTTCTCTCTCTTCTTAAATAAAATGGATAAAAAAATCGACCCTTTACGTAGGTAAGAGGCCGACGAACAAGTAATACAAAGACGTCTAACCTCTTATCTTTCAGAACGTGGTTCCGCTGGAATTGGCACCGACTTTATACCGGTTGCCGAGGTATCATCAGGCCAGTCCCTCCACCTCTCTGGATAAGAGCATTCGATTATTTTTTATGCGATTAATTGACTTCATTTTATTCTTACTTTACACATTAGTCAAGTAGGAATAAAGGAAATATTTTCGTTTTATTCACACTGGGTCCGGTAAGATTGTCATTTTACTGTATTCTTCTACCATGTTTCAAATGCACCAATTACTACTCACAAAGAAAAAACAGGAGCTTAGTGAATACAAAGCGAACTATATACATCTGATTTGATACATCGACAAATTCTTGTGGTGAGAGGGAAGAAAAGAAGGAAGGACGGTGGGCAGGAGCGGTCGGAAAAAGACATGCTGGCCTTTCTTCTGCCGGAGCGCAGGACGTATCCACCCTCTTCTTTCTCCATTCCTCCTTCTTCCAACCACACTACCCTATTCAAATATTAAGTGTAACTTATATATACAAATCAACACCCAAAAGCTATCAAAAATGCTCATTCGCCTGTTCAACCTCCTACAGCAAAACGGGCGAAAATCTCATCAATACGAGAAGAAAACAGTCTTTGATATATTGGGTGTCATTTAAATATCCTCTAATGCAAATAGTAGCTTCCGTTAGCCATTATTTTGATTGCTGCGGGACCAGATAACGACAGGGATAAGTAGTAGTGAAAGAATACCTCCAGCAAGTGAGAGTGTTGTATAACTGGAATGAGCTACGACCATGCCAGATAGTGCTCCACCCGATGCCCCCGCCAATGCGATCAAGACATCAACAGATCCTTGCGTCTTTGCACGAGTGAACGGGTTAGTTGCATCTACAATGAGCGCTGTACCGCTAATCAAGCCAAAATTCCAACCAAGCCCAAGCAAAGCGAGAGCAATGATAAGTACTAGCATGGAATCAGCAGGTGCAACAGCAGCCAGAACACCAGCAGCGAGTAGAGTGGCACCAGAAGCAATTGCCATTGTAGTACGTCCAATCTTATCTACAAGGATACCAGTCACAAGAGATGGTAGGTACATTGCGCCTATATGGAAGCCAATTACCAGTCCTACTTCTTTCAAGCTATGTCCATGATGCCCCATATGTACAGGTGTCATCGTCATAATTGCAACCATAACAATTTGAGTTAAGACCATTACCGTAGCCCCGACAACAATTCCTCGTTTGTTAATTGCTGGTGCTTTAGAATTCCTGTCTAAAAGTTTACTATCGTCCGCTTTCTTCATATCATCTGCAATTGCTTTCGCAACAATGAAAGGATCAGGGCGAAGTAAAGCTAGAAGCACCAAACCAGCAAGAATGTAGGCTGCGGCAGCTAAAATGAATGGACCAGATAGAGCAGGAACGCCAATTGATATAGCAAATTCGCCCATTACATCAACCAAGTTTGGACCCGCAACAGCGCCGAATGTTGTTGATACCATTGCAATACTGATTGCAGTTGCTCGCTGTGTAGAGTTTGCCAAGTCCGTGCCTGCATAGCGTGCTTGTAGGTTTGTAGCAGTCCCAGCACCATAGATTAGCAGTGATGCAAACAGAAGTAGAATACTATTACTCGCTGCTGAAATCACTACCCCAATCGCGCCAATACCGCCAGTCAGGAATCCTGTTGCGAGTCCAAAACGGCGTCCAAAACGTTGAGAGAGTCGCCCTACAAGTAGTGCTGCCCCAGCAGATCCTAAAGTGAACAACGCAGCCGGCATCCCTGTAAAACTATCTGTACCTAGCATATCTTGTGCAAGAAGCGCTCCAACGGTTACGCCTGCTGCAAGTCCTGCACCGCCAAAAATTTGTGAAATGACAACAATGATTAACGTCCGTTGATATATCTGTCGTTGCTTTTCTGGGGAATCGATGTAACTTCGTAACCAAGCTGGTGTACTTTCTAAAGCTTTTGAGTTATCGGCTTTATGCAACATCACTCAATCTACCTTTCCAAGGAACCGACTTTACATATTTTATAACTTCTTTATTCATTGTGCCCCCCTATAATTTTAAGATTGTAAAGAATAGATAAAGGTGTTACTAAAAGATGTTGCTCTCCTATACTGAAATCCTCTTTATAATCCCTAACTTCATCTTAGCTCTTCCATTATTTAATCTTCTTGTTTTACAAACTCCTGCCAATCTTGAACACTTTTTTCTAATCGAAAAGCATTAATCCCTTTTGTTTTTAATAATTCAACTGCTTCCACAGACATTAAGCAATAAGGACCTCTACAATAAGCAACAACATCACAGTTCGATGGTAAAGAAGATAGTTTCTCTTCTAATTCTTCAATTGGTATGGATACAGCACCAGGAATATGAGCCTCTTCGTATTCCTCTTTCGGTCTTACGTCTAAAAGTAGGACATCTCCATTTTCCATCCGTTTTTTTAGAGCTGATAGTGACAATCCCTCCATCTTGAAATGATTATTTAAAAATTCCTTTTTAATATGTTGTACTTGAACCAATTGTTTCTCAGATAAACTATGTAAGGCACTCATAAATTCTGAAACAGCAGAATCGGCTAGTTCATAAATAACAAAATTACCTTGTTTCTTGTAATTAACTAATCTTGCATTGTAGAGAGTTTGCAAATGCTGTGACACATTGGCAACATTCATACCCGTATTCTTAGCTAATCCCTCAACTGATTTTGGACTTTGCGATAAGAGGTCAAGTATTTCTAACCTTTTAGGACTAGAAAGGCTTTTACCAATGCGGGCAAATTCTTGATACAACATATCCTTTAATGTTCTTTCTCGAACCAATCAAGCTTCACCTCAACTATTCAATTGTTTTATTGAATAGTTGCATTTTAGATGTTTTATACTTCAGAGTCAACTTAATCATGCTATTTTATGCTTAACCATAGCACTCGAAGTTCTTAGCTTGATAGCAATGTAACGGTATACCATTTGTATACATCTGATTTGATACATCGACAAATGTTTATGGTGAGAGACAAGAAAAGAAGGAAGGGCGATGGGTGGGAGCGGTCGGAAAAAGACATGCTGGCCTTTCTTCTGCCGGATCGCAGGGCACATCCAATCTCTTCTTTTTTCCGAATTGCCTCCTTCCAACCACACTCCCCTGTCAAACTATCAAGTGTAATTTATATAAGTAATGCTAATACAAAAGCTAAAGTTTATGAACATAGACTTCAAAAAAAGAAGTGGGAAGAAAAATGGAATAAACTCGGTATTATACACATGAATTTATGATTATATAGCTTGTTACACTGACTAAAATTGATAGTTAAATAAAAGAAGCTGACCCAAAAGGACACGTAAAGTAACCTTTTAGCATCAGCCCCGAAGTCTTATGGCTTTTATTTAATGTGTAATTCTACGGAGGATGGATTTTTGTTGTTTCTGGAAACTTTAATACCTGATCCTCCCTTTTTTTGAACGATCTCAAAAACTACCTTTTCCTTTACACTCGACACGTCTATTCTATAAACTTTCTCTGCTCCAGGCTTTAAGGTATCTACATGTGTAAGCTGGTCATCGGCATAAACAGGTAACAATTCTTTTGCTGACGAATCTTTAACGTATACATTTATTTGAAATTGACGACTAAGAGCTTCGTTCCTGTTTTTAACTTTCACATATAGGTTATTGTTATCTTTTTTCGGCGAAAGTGTACAACGTGAGATGTTTGTTCGTGACATACAATCTCCTCCAAGCTTTTCACTTCTTAGTCTTTTTTGATAGCCTTAATAGCATCCGTGATAGCTTTACGATTACCGTTTTGTACTTGTAACAATTGGTTGAGTGTATTAGTAAGGTTAGAGATTAGGGCTTCTATATTTTCTGAATTCTGATTTTCCTTTAAGGTTTGCAACATAGTAAGTGTAGATAGAGTCATAGCCATATATGCAGGACTATTATCCGTTACGTTGATAATGGTATTGTTTCCGTTTTTAAACGTATTGTGTCCAGAACTTGCTCTTGCGTCAGCGTCAGCGTCAGCATCGGCATCGGCATCCGCGTCAGCATCGGCGTCGGCATCTGCATCGGCGCCCGCATCAGCATCAGCGTCAGCATCAGCGTCAGCATCCGCATCAGCGTCGGCGTCAGCATCAGCGTCAGCATCCGCATCTGCATCGGCATCGGCATCGGCATCTGCGTCCGCATCTGCGTCGGCATCTGCGTCGGCGTCAGCGTCCGCATCTGCATCGGCGTCAGCATCGGCATCCGCGTCAGCATCGGCATCCGCATCAGCGTCGGCATCGGCATCAGCATCCGCA
>SNQW01000059.1_pt1 | contig 120349 bp, 109 predicted proteins | sample 2580511 | NCBI WGS metagenome assembly SNQW01 (sample SAMN10953775, study PRJNA522744) | food fermentation metagenome | isolation source: 8-hour incubation of native-enriched microbial consortia from nixtamalized... | place: Mexico | collected 2017-09-24
GGCGCGACCTCGCGACGCAAGCGCCCGGCCGAGCGCCCGGTGCGGTCGTCGGTCGGCGTGATCGCGAAGCCGCCGATCCGCAAGCTCGCCCGCGACCTCGGCGTCGACCTCACGAGCGTGACGCCCACGGGCGCCGACGGCGAGGTCACCCGCGACGACGTGATGAAGCACGCCTCCCAGGCCAGCGTCTTCCGCAACATCGAGACCCCGGAGTGGGGGAGCGTGCGGGAGGAGACGGTGCCGGCGCCGCAGGCCCCGTCCGGCCTGGCGCGTGGCCTCGCGCCCGTGCGCCCGTCGGCGGCCGGCGACGACCGCACCGAGTCCATCCCGGTGAAGGGCGTGCGCAAGGCGACGTCGTCGGCGATGGTGCAGAGCGCGTACTCCGCCCCGCACGTGACGGTGTGGAAGGAGATCGACGCCACCCGCACGATGGAGCTCGTCAAGCGCCTCAAGGCCTCGCCCGACTACGCCGACATCAAGGTCTCGCCGCTGCTCATCATGGCCCGCGCGGTGATCTGGGCGGTGCGCCGGACGCCGATGGTCAACGCGGCCTGGATCGACACCGAGGCCGGGGCCGAGATCGCCGTGCGCCACTACGTGAACCTCGGCATCGCCGCCGCCACGCCCCGCGGCCTGCTCGTGCCGAACATCAAGGACGCGCAGGACCTCAGCATGAAGGACCTCGCCCGCGCCCTGAACCGGCTCACGCTCACGGCGCGTGAGGGCAAGACCCCGCCGGCCGACCAGCAGAACGGCACGATCACCATCACGAACATCGGCGTATTCGGGATGGACGCCGGCACTCCAATCATCAACCCGGGCGAGGCCGGCATCGTCGCCATGGGCACGATCAGCCAGAAGCCCTGGGTCGTCGACGGCGAGGTGCGCCCGCGCTGGGTGACCACGGTCGCCGGCTCGTTCGACCACCGCGTGATCGACGGCGACGGCATGAGCCGCTTCATCGCCGACGTCGCCTCCATCCTCGAGGAGCCCGCGCTGCTGGTGGACTGAGGTCCCTGCGCCGCAACAGGCAATCGCGCGAGATCAGGCTCTGGCGTGGGGGAGAGCCTGCTCCCGCGCGTCGGCATCATCCCCGGTGTTCGAGTGGCACCTGCGCCATGCGCTCGAGACGAATCAGGGCCAAAGGTCACTCTTCGGTCGGGACGCACGCTCGCCCGGGACGGGTGAGACCTCTTGCCTGGTGTTCCGGCCCGGGTCTACTCTCCGGCTGGGGGAGATATCCGACCGAGATGAGTCGAGATGTCCAGTCGTACATCGCAGGTGCTGGTCCGAAACACGCAGGGCGCTCGTCGTCGCGCGCGTCTGCTGCTCTCGGCAGCGTTGGCGGCGCTCCTCGGCGTCGCGGGCCTCGTGGGCGCGTCCGCCGCGGTGGCGGCACCGGGGAGCCCCGGGGTGCCGCAGGCGCCGGCGACCGCGGTCTACCTGGAGACCTTCGAGAACCAGACGGCGACCAACGGCATCCGGATCGGTCAGTACACCGGCGGGGCGGCGGCGAACACGGAGACCTACGTGACGAGCCCGAACTGGGCTCCGGTCGCCGACCAGTGCAACGGCTGGGTCCTGCGCTCGACGACACCGCGGAACGCGGTGGTGACCGGCGTGGACTCGGGCTGCGACGCCACGGCCTGGGCGTATCTCCAGGGGATGGCGACAGCCATCGGTCTGTACAAGGGTCAACCGCTGGCGGCGGCTCAGCAGAACCAGATCCTGTCGGAGTACACCAACGGCGGCTCCGCGCCCGGCCCCGGCGTCGAGTTCCAGACCGCCAAGCCCATCACCGCAGGGATCGTTCCCGGGCACTTCTACCTCATCAGCGCGGTGTACGGTGCCGCGAACTGCGTGTCCGAGGGGCCGACGTTGAACCGTGTGGATCCGCGGCTGAGCTTCAACCTGATCGTGAACCAGACCGGCAGCGGGCCCGCGCCCGGTACGGGTGGGGGCACGGTCACCACCCTCGCCAGCGGCCTCAATCCATGCACTGATCCGGCAGCGCGAGAGATCACGGTGGGCGGGAGGCTCTTCCATGTCGCGGAGCTGCAGTCCGCGGGATTCCGCGCCGACGCCACGACCACCTCGCTCGGCGTGCAGCTGTTCAACGCGGCGGGCGGGTTCCGTGGGAACGACAGCGGTTTCGACGACCCGCAGATCGTCGACGCGACACCGCAGCTCGACAAGGTGTTCAGTCCGACGACGGTGAAGGTCGGGCAGACCTCCACGCTGACGTTCACCATCACCAACACGGACGATCTCGAGGCGAAGAACGGATGGTCGTTCACCGACACCCTCCCGGCGGGGCTGCGTTTCGCGGGCGATCCCACCACCGACTGCCCGGCGGGAGCGGCGACGGTCGACGGGACGCGCATCAGCGGGACCGGGAACATGGACGCGGGCACGGTCTCGTGCACATTCACGGTTCCGATCACCTCCGACACCGAGGGTTCCTACACGAACGGCCCGTCGAACATCGGCCCGATCAGCGGTCTGCTCGAGCCGGGCAACAGCACGGTGGTCTTTACCGCCGCGGACGCGCCCGCGATCAGCCTCGTGAAGTCTTCGAGCCTCACCGACCCGGCGCAGTACGTACTGAACGCCCCGGTGACGTACTCGTTCCTGGTCACCAACACCGGAAACGTCGACCTGACCGCGGTCGCCGTCTCCGAGACGGCCTTCAGCGGCACGGGGAGCCCACCGGTCGCCGCGTGTCCGCAGACCACGCTTGCACCAGGGGAATCGACGACGTGCACGGCTGAGTACACGCTCACGCAAGCAGACATCGACGCGGGAGAGGTGACCAACACCGCTCAGGCGACCGGCACTCCACCGGAGGGGGATCCGGTCACTGCGACGGACGATGCCGTTATCTCCGGGAGCGAGGCACCGCAGCTCTCCCTCGTGAAGACGGCTGACGCGAGCGGCGTGCAATCCCCGACTCGCGTCGGCGATCCCATCGCCTACACGATCCTCGTGACGAACACCGGCAACGTCACGCTCACCGACGTCGCCGTCACCGACACGCTCCTCGGAAGCGCCATCACGTATACCTGGCCGGGGGCGGCGGGCACCCTTGCGCCCGGGCAGAGCGCGACAGCCACCGGAACGCACGAGGTCACCGCCCTCGACATCGAGACCGGCGCGGTGACGAACACCGCCACCGCCACCTCTCGCGACCCCAACGGCGCCGAGGTGCCGGCCGGGCCGCAATCCACGACGACGCCGCTGGACCAGGCTCCGGCCCTCGCGCTGGTCAAGTCCGCGTCCCCGGCGCTCAGCACGCCGCCGGCACCCGGCGACCTCATCACGTTCTCGTTCACCGTCAGCAACACCGGGAACCTCGACCTCCGCGAGGTGGCGATCACCGACCGGCTTCCGGGCCTGTCCGCCATCACCTACACATGGCCGGGCGACGCCGGGGTGCTGTTCCCCGGCCAGGAAGGCACGGGGACGGCCACCTACGCGATCACACAGGCCGATATCGACGCCGGTGTCGTGGCGAACACCGCCGTCGCGAACGGCACCACGGAAGCAGGAGCCAACGTCCCCTCCAACGAGGCCGACACCTCTACTCCCCTGGAACGGGCACCGGCCCTCACCCTCGTGAAGACAGCCGACGGAGCCGGGATCACCGACCCCGCCGAGCCGGGGCAGCCCATCGTCTACTCGTTCACGGTGACCAACTCGGGGAACACGACCCTCACCGCGGTGGCCATCACGGACCAGCTCTCCGGCCTGCCGCCGTTGACCTACACCTGGCCCGCGGCAGACGGCGTCCTCCTGCCGGGCCAGGAAGCCACCGCCACCAGCACCTACTCCACCACCGCCGCCGACATCGACAACGGAGAGGTCACCAACAACGCCACCGCCACCGGGCAACCACCGGCCGGCGACCCCATCGATTCGGACCCCGCGACCACGACCACGCCATTGACGCAGGCCTCGTCACTCAGCCTCGTCAAGACCGCTGACGCGAGCGGGATCACTGATCCGGCAGAAGCCGGACAGCCCATCGTCTATTCCTTCACCGTGACCAATACCGGAAACACGACCCTCACCGACGTCGCCGTCTCCGACGAACTCGCGGGCCTCCCGCCGCTGCGGTACACCTGGCCCGGCGAGGCGGGAGTGCTGCGTGCCGGCGAGGAAGCCACCGCGACGAGCTCCTACCCGATCACGACCGCCGACATCGACAGGGGCAGCGTGACCAACAACGCGACAGCCACCGGGCGGCCCCCGACGGGCGACCCCCTCGAGTCCGATCCGCAGTCGACCACCACACCGCTCGAGCAGGAGTCTGCACTGGAGCTCCGTAAGAGCGCGGATGGATCCGGGATCACGGACCCCGCCGAGGTCGGACAGCCCATCGTCTACACCTTCACGGTCACGAACACCGGCAACACCACTCTCACGGACGTCATCATCGTGGACGAGCTGGCAGGGCTGCCTGCCTTGACCTACACCTGGCCCGCGGCGGAGGGGGTGCTGCTCCCCGGCGAGGAGGCCACCGCCACCAGCACCTACGCGATCACCGCCGCCGACATCGCCCGGGGCACAGTCACGAACAACGCGACGGCCACCGGCACACCCCCGACAGGGGACCCCATCGAATCCGACCCCGCGACGACGACGACCGACCTCGTCGTGACCCCGGAGCCGACACCGAGCCCGACCCCGGCGCCGAGCACGGGCGGGCTCTCCGACACCGGAGGGACCGTGCCGCTCGTCGCCCTGGCTGCCGCCGTGTGCCTTCTTGTCGTCGGCAGCGGGCTTGCTGTCGCAGCTCGACGGAGGAAGGTCACGCGGAACCAAGATCACTAGATCACGGGGACCGGGATTGAGTCCTCGGGTTGACCAGCTAGAGAGTGGCGACCAACAGGCAATCGCGCGAGATCAGGCAGGAGAGCGGGGGAGCTGCTGATGTCGCGCGTGCGCCTGTTCTGGCGGGAGGGCGGGAGGGGACCAGGCAGGTCGACTCTGCGGCCGTGCTCCCCCTCACGGAGGGCCGTACATCGCACTCGGGTGGTGGACCCAGGCGTTCGCGCGAGAGCAGGCTGCCAGGGAGGGAGGGGCCTGAACTCGCGCGCGTGCCTGTTCTCGCCAGGGGAGGAGGTCAGGCGGTGAGACGCTGTTCCGCGAGGCGCGGGACGGCACGTTCCCGAGCGGCCTTCCGGGCGGTCGCGATGGCCCCGGCCGACACGACCTCCGCGCCGAGCGTCGAGGCGAGGATCTCCGGTGCGGGCAGGTGCAGCTCGTCCGGGAGTATCCGGCGGGCGGTGGCCAGCACGGGTTCGATGCTCTCCGCCACGGCCCCGCAGATGATCACGCGCGCGGGGTCGTACATGCTGCCGAGCACGCCGACGACCCGGGCGAGCGTGGCGCCCACGCGCTCGGCGACGTGGAGGGCGTCGGGGTCTCCGGAGGCGGCGAGCGTCAGCACCAGTCGGGGGTCGACCGGCCCGTCCGCCACGAGCCGGCCGAGGGCTCCGTCGGCGGGGGCCTCGCCCTCCGCGACGGCGGCCCGGGCCTGCTCTTCCAGCGCGTACCGCAGCCCGACCGCCGAGCCGACGCCGATGATGTGATCGAACACCACGCCCTCGCCGACGCCGCCGTGGGCGCCGTGGAGCACGTGCCCGTCGACGACCACGCCGCCGCCGAAGCGCTCGCTGGCGAGCAGGGCCACGTAGTCGCGGCAGTCGACGGCGACCCCGAGCGTCCCCTCGGCGATCGCGGCCAGCTGGGCGTCGTTCTTGACCTCGACCACCGGAGCCCAGTCGTGCAGGGCCTCGGCGAGCCCGGGGTTCGTGCGCTCCCAGAAGCCGTCGGGGTGCGGGGGCGAGATGCCGTCGCGGTTCACGGGAGCGGCGACACCGGCGCACACCGCGAGCACACGCTCCGAGGGCACCCCGGCCTCGTCGCGCGCGGCGCTGAGGTGCTGCAGGATCGTCGCCCGGCGGTCGTCGGCGCTCTGCGCGGGGTCGACCTCCACGCGATGGTGCACGAGCGTGCGATCGAGCAGATCCGCGACGGTCACCGCGAGGTGCGTGTCTCCGGCGTCGATGCCCATCACCACACCGAGGTCCGCCGAGAGGGCGAAGCGGCGCGCGGGGCGTCCGGAGCGGTAGTCGCCGATGGCGCGGGCGTTCGGCAGCTCGCGCAGCACGTCCGCGGTGACGAGCGTGTCGATCGCGTCGATGGTGGTGGAGCGCGTCAGCGAGGTGCCGGCCATGGCCTCGGTGGCGGTGAACTCGCCCGCCGTCCAGGCGAAGTCGAGCACCGCGCTCACGCTCGCGCGGCCGGTGCCGAGTCCCGTCGAGACCTCTGTCACTCCCCTTGACCTTTCTGTCGCCCAGATGAGACAGTACCTCTAGACGGACTAAATTCGCTCACTAGATTTACTCCGCGGATCTACGAAGGGACGATGGTGTCTGCAACACGACCACGAGTGGTGCGCTGGACCGCCGGAGCGCTCGGCCTCGTGCTGACCGGCGCCGCGCTCACCGGCTGCGCCGCGGGCGGGGGAGCGGAGACGATCCGCTTCACGTTCAGCAAGCGCGAGGCGATCCCGTTCATGACGGAGCTCGTCGCGGAGTACAACGCGTCGCAGGACGACGTGCGGGTGGAGATCGACACGTCCGGCGTCGACGTCGTGTCGGCGAGCTTCGTCCGCGGCAACCCGCCGGACATCATGCTCGCCAACTACAACTACGAGGTCGCCCGGTTCGTGCAGCGCTGCGCGCTCACCGATCTCTCCGACACCGAGGCCGCCGCCGGCATCCGCGACGACCTGCAGCCGCTCATGGATCAGTACGGCTCCTGCGCAGGACGCACCAGCGCGCTGCCGTACTCGGTCATGGCCGCCTCCGTCATCTACAACAAGCAGATCTTCGCGGAGCAGGGCCTGGAGGTGCCGCAGACCTGGGACGAGCTCCTCGCCGTCAGCGACAGCCTCCGCGAGGCCGGGATCGACCCGTTCTACGCCACCTTCAAAGACGACTGGACCGTCGGGCAGGGGTGGTACGACTACGCCGTCGGCGGCTCGCTCGACGTGCTGGCGTTCTTCGACGCGCTCGCCGCCGAGGGCACCGACGTCGGCCCGGACTCGGAGGTCTCGTTCGAGAAGGACTTCGCGGAGCCGATGGACAAGATGATGCTGCTCGCGGACGAGTACACGAACGAGGACGCCGCGAGCCGGGCGTACGGAGACGGGAACCTCGCCTTCGCGAAGGGCGAGGCCGCGATGTACCTGCAGGGGCCGTGGGCGTTCAGCGAGATCGCCAAGACCGACCCCGACCTCGACCTCGGGACCTTCCCGCTGCCCATGACCGACGATCCGGACGACCTCGCGGTCCGCGTCAACATGGACCTCGCGGTCATGATCCCGGAGGAGTCGAAGCACCAGGAGGCCGCGCGCGACTTCCTGGAGTACCTCTACCTCCCTGAGCACATCGAGGAGTACAACGCGTCGCAGCTCGGGTTCACCCCGACGACCGACGCGGCGCCGCCGGACGACCCGCGCATCGAGGGCATGATCGAGTACTACGACGAGGGCCGGATCTATCAGGGCCCCTCAGTGCTCGTCCCGAAGACCCTCCCGATCTTCAACTACGCGCAGGCCATGGTCCTCGGCGCCGCCCCGTCGTCCATCCTCCGCACCATGGACGCCGACTGGTCCCGCATCGCCTTCCGCGCCCCCATCCCGAGCTCCGAGGATTCCGCATCGGGCGAGACAGAGGAGTCCGCGCCATGAGCACCACCACGACCACCGGCGCCGCCGCCGGGACGAGCACCACCGCGATCATCACCGGCGGGCAGCGGAAGATCCGCCGCCACACCCGCCGCGTCGAGCCGATCTACTACCTGTTCCTCCTGCCGACTCTGGTGATCTTCACGCTCGCGATCACCGTCCCCGGCGTGATCGGCATCTTCTTCAGCTTCACCGACTCCATCGGCATCGGCGAATGGAGCTTCAACGGGCTGACGAACTACATCGCGCTGTTCAGCGACCCGGCGATCCTGCAGAGCTACCTCTTCACGTTCGGGTTCTCGATCGCGACCGTGATCGTCGTCAACGTGATCGCGTTCCTGCTGGCGGTCGGCCTCACGTCCCGGATCCGGTTCAAGACGGGCCTGCGGACGATCTTCGTGATCCCGATGGTGATCTCGGGCATCATCATCGCCTACGTCTTCAACTTCCTGTTCTCGAACTCGATCCCCGCGGCGGGCGCGGCCACCGGCATCCCGTGGCTGGAGACGAGCCTGCTCGCCAACCCCGATCTCGCCTGGGTCGCGATCGTCATCGTCACCGCCTGGCAGGCGGTCCCCGGTACCCTCCTCATCTACATCGCCGGACTCCTGTCGGTGCCGGGCGAGGTGTACGAGGCGGCGAGCATCGACGGTGCCAGCCGGACTCAACAGCTCACCCGCATCACCATCCCCCTCGTCGCCGGATACGTCGTCATCAACGTGATCCTCGGCTTCAAGGGCTTCCTCAACGCCTACGACATCATCGTCGGCCTCACCAACGGCGGTCCCGGCACCGCCACCCGCAGCGTCGCGATGACGATCATCGCGGGCTTCAACGGCGGCGACTACGCCTACCAGATGGCCAACGCCACGATCTTCTTCATCGTGGCCGTGCTCATCTCCGTCCTCCAGCTCTCGCTGACCCGCGGAAGGAACACGTTCTGATGTCGACGGAGACCCTCACCACCATCCCCGCGGACGGACGCCGGAAGCGGCAGAAGATGGAGCGCGTCAACTGGTCGGGAACCATCATCCTGATCCTGTGCACGGCGACCATCCTCATCCCGTTGTACGTGACGATCTCGATGGCGTTCAAGACCACCGGGCAGGCGGTCGACGGCAACGCGTTCTCGCTGCCGGCGCCGTTCAGCATCGACGGCTTCGTGCAGGCGTGGACGCTGACGAAGTTCCCCGTGGGTGCCGCGATCTCGCTGCTCGTCACGGCGGGGACGGTCATCGCGACCATCGTGCTCGCGGCCTTCGCGTCGTACGCGATCGTGCGCAACTGGGACCGCCGACTGTTCCGGTACTCCTTCTTCTACCTGCTCGCGGCGATGTTCATCCCGTTCCCCGTCGTGGCGCTTCCGCAGATCCAGCTCACCGGACGCGTTGGCCTCGACAACCCGTTCGGCGTGATCATCCTCGCCACGATGTTCCAGCTCAGCTTCAGCGTGCTGCTGTTCACGGCCTTTCTGCGGTCGATCCCCATCGAGCTGGAGGAGAGCGCGCGGATCGACGGCGCGACCACCTGGCAGACGTTCTGGAAGCTGATCTTCCCGCTGCTCGCCCCGATGAGCGCCACGGTCGGCATCTTCGCCTTCCTCTACGCCTGGAACGACTTCATGATGCCGTCGCTGATCATCTCCGACCCCGCGCTGCAGACCCTCCCGGTGCGGCAGAACCTCTTCCAGAACCAGTTCAGCAACAACTACAACGTCGCCTTCGCCTCGTACCTGATGGCCATGGCTCCCGCGATCGTCGCCTACCTCTTCACTCAGCGCTGGGTGATGGAGGGCGTCACGCAGGGTGCCGTCAAGGGCTGACCCGACCCCCGCAAGAAACAAGGAGAGCCTCTTCCTCATGACCGATTCGCTGCTCACCGCGACCCGCGAAGACGACAAGACCGCGACCTGGTGGCGTCAGGCCGCCGTGTACCAGATCTATCCGCGGAGCTTCGCGGACGCCGACGGCGACGGCCTGGGTGACATCCCCGGCATCGTGTCGCGCGCCGACTACCTCGCCGAGCTCGGCATCGACGCGGTGTGGCTGAGCCCGTTCTATCCGTCGGAGCTCGCCGACGGCGGGTACGACGTGGCGGACTACCGGAACGTCGACCCCCGCCTCGGCACTCTCGACGACTTCGACGCCATGGTCGAGGCGCTGCACGCGCGGGGCATCCGCGTCGTCGTCGACATCGTCCCCAACCACACCTCCGACCAGCACGCCTGGTTCCAGGAGGCGCTCGCCGCAGGCCGCGGCTCGGCCGCCAGGGAGCGCTACATCTTCCGTGAGGGCACCGGCCCGGACGGCACCGAGCCGCCCACCGACTGGGTCTCGGTCTTCGGCGGCAGCGCCTGGGAGCGCGTCGCGGACGGTCAGTGGTACCTGCACAACTTCGCTGTCGAGCAGCCCGACCTCAACTGGGACCACCCCGAGGTGCGCGAGGACTTCCTCACGACGCTCCGCTTCTGGTCGGACCGCGGCGTGGACGGGTTCCGCATCGATGTGGCCCACATGCTGACGAAGGACCTCACCGAGCCGCTGCCGTCGCGCGCCGAACTCGACGCGATGGACCGCACCTCGGGCACGCACCCGATGATCGACCGCGACGACGTGCACGAGATCTACGCGCAGTGGCGCGCGGTCTTCAACGAGTACGACCCGCCGCGCACCGCGGTCGCCGAGGCATGGGTGGAGACCCCGGAGCGCCGCGCGAAGTACGCTTCCGCGGAGGGGCTCGGACAGGCGTTCAACTTCGACCTGCTCGTCGCCGACTTCGACGCGGCCGACTTCCAGCGCATCATCGCCGACAACCTCGCCCAGGCGCAGGCCGCGGGCTCGTCGACGACCTGGGTGCTCTCGAACCACGATGTGACGCGGCACGCCACCCGCTACGGCCTGCCGCCCCTGCGTGGGCGTGCGGTCAAGCAGGGCACGGAGTGGGTGCGCGCCGGAGGCCCGGAGGAGGGTCTCGACCGCGAGGGCGGCCTGCGCCGGGCGCACGCCGCGACCCTGCTGTTGCTCGGCCTGCCGGGCAGCGCCTACCTCTATCAGGGTGAGGAGCTGGGCCTGCACGAGGTCGCGGACATCGCGCCCGACCAGCGACAGGACCCCGGGTTCTTCCGCGGTGCGGACTTCGACGGCCTCGGACGTGACGGCTGCCGCGTGCCGCTGCCGTGGACGACGTCCGGCAGCTCGTACGGCTTCGGCGCGGCCGGCGCGCACCTGCCGCAGCCCGGCTGGTTCGCGGAGCATGCGGTCGAGGTGGAGGACGCCGACCCCGGCTCGACCCTCAACCTGTACCGCGAGGCGCTGCGGCTGCGGCGGGTGCTGCAGACCGGGGAGACGCTCGAGTGGGTCGACACGGGCCGCGAGGACGTGCTCCGGTTCCGGCGCCCGAACGGCTGGGAGGTCGTGACGAACTTCGGCACCGAGCCGTTCGAGCTCGGCGCTGCGGCCGGCGACGCCGTGCTGTCGACCGTGGCGCTCGACGGCTCCGTGCTGCCGGGCGAGGCCACGGCGTGGATCGCTCCCGGAGCTCTCGCGCACTGACCGGGCCGATGGGGCGGGGACGCGGGTTTGATAATGGTTCTCATTAGCGTTTAGAGTGAGACTCATGAAGAAGCCCGTCCTCGCCCTCACGCTCGCCTCGGTCGCCGCCCTCTCCCTGGCCGGATGCTCGTCGACCTCCGGCGCGGCGGAAGACGACGGCGCGGTGACGGTCGTCGCGAGCACCAACGTCTACGGCGACATCGCCGCGCAGGTCGGCGGAGACCGGGTCGACGTCACCTCGATCATCGACTCGGTCACCCAGGACCCGCACTCCTACGAGGCGAGCGCTCGCGACCGCCTCACGCTGCAGAAGGCCGACCTCGTGGTGGAGAACGGCGGCGGCTACGACGCGTTCATCGACAGCCTCCTGCAGGATGCGCAGGACCCGCACGTCGTCACGGCCGTGGAGTTCTCGCACGACTACCCGGGTAACGAGGGCCACGATGACGACGAGGCCGCGACCGAGGAGTCGCACGATCACGAGGCCGAGGGGGAGGACCATGCCGGCCACGACCACATCGAGGGCTTCAACGAGCACGTGTGGTTCGACCCGCACACGATGATCCACGTCGTCGAGGCGATCGCCGACGAGCTCACCGAGATCGACCCCGACGGCGCCGACACGTTCCGCACGAACGCGGACGAGCTCGTCGCGGAACTGGAGGGCTTCGAGGGCGACCTCGAGGCGATCAAGGCGGACGCCGCCGGTGCGACGGTGTTCATGACCGAGCCGTTGCCCGGGTACCTGGCCACGGCCGCCGGGCTCACCGACGTCACCCCCGAGGGCTTCGCGGAGTCGGTGGAGGAGGGCAGCGACGTCGCGCCCGCCGTGCTGCTCGAGGCGCTGCAGGTCGTCGGGTCCGGCGATGTGACCGCCGTGCTCACCAACGCCCAGACCGGCGGCGCGGAGACGGAGCGCGTGGAGAAGGCCGCGGAGGACGCCGGGGTGCCCGTGGTCGCGTTCACGGAGCTGCTCGAGGACGGATCGTCGTACTCTGAGTGGATGAGTGACGCGATCCAGAGCCTCGCCGCCGCCGTCCAGTCGTGAGCGGAGCCCGTTCACAGGCTCAGCGACCCGCGCGGGAGACCGGTCCGGTCCTCGAGATCGCCGACGGCGCCCTGCAGCGGGGCGACCGCGAGCTCTGGTCGGGGCTCGACCTCGCGGTGCAGCCCGGCGAGTTCATCGCGGTTCTCGGTCCGTCGGGCTCCGGGAAGACGACGCTCCTGCGCAGCATCCTGGGACTCCAGCCTCTGTCCCGCGGCAGCATCCGCGTGGCCGGCGAGCCCGTGCACCGCGGCAACGCCCGCATCGGGTACATCCCGCAGCAGCGTGCGCTCGCGCCCGACACGAGCATGCGGGCCCGTGACCTCGTCGCCCTCGGCGTGCAGGGCAGCCGCTTCGGCTTCCCGGTCCCGCACCGCGGCGACCGGGCGAAGGTCGACGCGCTGCTGGCGGCGGTCGGGGCGACCTCCTACGCGGACCGCCGCGTGGGCCTGCTCTCCGGCGGGGAGCAGCAGCGCCTCCGGGTCGGACAGGCGCTGGCCGACGAGCCCGCGCTGCTGCTCTGCGACGAGCCGCTGTCGAACCTCGACCTCGCCAACCAGGTCGCCGTCACCGACATCATCGACCGCCAGCGTCGGGAGCGCGGGGCCGCCGTGCTCTTCGTCACGCACGACGTCAACCCGATCCTGAACCGCGTTGACCGCATCCTCTACATCGCCGGGGGCCGGTTCCTCCTCGGGACCCCGGAGGAGGTGCTGCAGACCCGCGTGCTGACGGATCTCTACGGCACCCCGGTGTTCGTGCTCCGGGCCGGCGACCGCCTCGTCGTGGTCGGTGTCCCCGATGCGGAGCCGCACCACGACCACGACCACGAGCACGGGGGAGCCGCATGACCGCCGCGTCCGCCCTCGTCCCGATGGTCGGCTGGGACGACATCTTCTCCTTCCAGGACTACGGCGAGCTCGTCGCCCTGCTCTCGAACTCGATCATCGCGGGTGCCGTGCTCGGCCTCGTCGGCGGCCTCATCGGGGTCTTCGTCATGCAGCGCGATCTCGCCTTCGCGGTGCACGGGGTGAGCGAGCTCTCCTTCGCGGGAGCGGCGGCGGCGCTGCTGTTCGGCGGCAGCGTCGTGCTCGGCTCCCTCGGCGGAGCCCTCGTGGCGGCGATCCTCATCGGGGTCCTCGGCGCCAAGGCCAGGGACCGCAACTCGATCGTGGGCGTGCTCATGCCGTTCGGGCTCGGTCTCGGCATCCTGTTCCTGTCGCTGTACGACGGCCGGAGCGCCAACCGGTTCAGTCTCCTGACGGGGCAGATCGTATCGGTCTCGAGCCCCGACCTCGGTTGGCTCATCGGCATCAGCCTCGTGGTGCTGCTCGGCCTGCTCGTGATGTGGAATCCGCTGCGCTTCGACTCGCTCGACCCGGAGTCGGCGGCCGCCCGCGGGGTGCCCACCCGCACCGTGAGCCTGCTGTTCATGGTGCTGCTGGGGCTCATCGTCGCGGTGAGCGTGCACATCATCGGCGCGCTGCTGGTGATGGCGCTCCTGGTGACGCCGGCGGCCGCGGCCATGCGGATCACGGCCGGCCCCGTCGCGGTGCCGGTGCTGGCGGCGCTGTTCGGGTTCGTCTCGGCCGTCGGCGGGATCCTGCTCGCTCTCGCCGGAACCCTCCCGGTGAGCCCCTACATCACGACCCTGTCCTTCACGATCTACGTCGTGTGCTGGATCGTGCAGCGCGTCCGGTCCCGGGTCACCCGCGTCTGACCCCGTTCAAATCGCGCACTTTGCTCCATTTCGGCTGCGGATGGGGCCAATCGGGCGACTTGAAGCGGGGGTGGGCCGCTCCCAGCCCTCGCCAACCGTCCCGGCCTAGAATCAAAGGCATGGCTCAGCGGAACACCTGGCAGCGCGAGCGCGTGCGCGAAGCGCTCGCCGACGCGCGCGGTTTCGTGAGCGCGCAGAGCCTCCACGCGACGCTCCGCGACGACAACACCGGGATCGGCCTGGCCACGGTCTACCGCGCTCTCGCCGGGCTCGCGGCCGCGGGCGACGCCGACTCGCTGCAGAGCCCCGAGGGCGAGGCGCTCTACCGGGCGTGCACCACTCAGGGCCACCACCACCACCTCATCTGCCGATCCTGCGGCCTCACGGTCGAGATCGAGGCGAAGGACGTGGAGCAGTGGGCCCATCGCACGGCCGCCCTGCACGGGTTCACCGAAGCCGCCCACGTGGTCGACATCTTCGGCCTCTGCACCCCGTGCGCGAACAAGCGCGACGCCGAGAGGGCTGCGACAGCGTGACCGCCCCGGCACGAACGGCCACCCGTCCGGGCCACACGCACCGTCGAGCGCCCTCACCGCGCTCGACGTGGATCGCCGTCGGCATCGGCGCCGTGATCGTCGCGGCGCTGTTCCTCATCGACGCCTTCCTCCCCACCCTCTTCCCCGCCTCGCTGCCCACCCGAGCGCAGGACGGTCTGACGCTCGCCCTCAGCGTGCTCATCGAGGCGCTGCCCTTCGTCGTGCTCGGCGTGCTGCTGTCGATCGTCGTGCAGGTCTGGCTCCCGGCGGACGTCATCCACCGCTGGCTCCCGCGACGGGCGTGGGCTCGCCGGGCCGTGCTCTCCCTGCTCGGCATGCTCATCCCCGTCTGCGAGTGCGGAAACGTCCCGTTCGCCCGCGGGCTCATGATGCGCGGACTCGCCCCCGCGGAAGCGCTGACCTTCCTCATCGCGGCACCGATCGTCAACCCGATCGTGATCCTCACCACGCACGCCGCCTTCGGATGGGACGGCGGCATCCTCGTCGCCCGCCTCGTCGGCGGCTACCTCATCGCGAACCTCATCGGCTGGATCTACAGCCGCCACCCCTCGCCGGAGTCGCTGCTCACCCAGCGCTTCGTCGACACGTGCGAGCGCGTTACGCACGAACCCGGGACGCCCGTGCGCCGCAGCCTCACGCAGTTCCTCGTGGAGCTGCGGGCCGTGATGCCGGCGCTCGTGATCGGCTCCGCGCTGGCGGGCGCCGTGCAGGTGCTCATCCCGCGCGACGTCCTGCTCACGATCGGCGCCAACCCCGTGCTCTCGATCGTCGCGATGATGCTGCTCGCGATCGTCGTGGCGATCTGCTCCAACGTCGACGCCTTCTTCGCACTGTCGTTCGCGTCCACCTTCTCCTCGGGGGCGCTCGTCGCGTTCCTCCTCGTCGGGCCTCTCGTCGACATCAAGATGCTCGCGCTGATGCGCACGACCTTCACCACTCGCACGCTCGTGGGCATCACCGCCGTCGTGCTGGCATCGGCCTTCGCGATCGGGATCGGGGTGAACGTCCTTGCCTGAGCTCTCCGCCCGCTCCCGCGCCCTCGCCACCCGGTGGCTGGGGATCGGCCTGGCATCCGTCGTCGCGGTCGTCACCCTCGGCCTCGCGGTGACCGACCGCCTCAGCCTCTACATCAGCCCGGAGTCGGTGTGGTTCGCATCCGCCGCCGCCGTCGTGACGCTCGCCGGGGCCATCTGGTCGTGCACGCTGCCGCTGGGTGCCGAGGAGGACCACGGGCACGACCATGGCCCCGCGGCCTCGCGCTCCACCGGGCCGGAGGCGTCCTCGTCCGATGAGACCGCGCACCCCTCCGGGCCGTCGCGCCGTCGTCTCGCGGGAGTCGGTGCGCTGGCCGGCGGCGTGGTCGCGACCGGCGTCGTCGTCTCCGCGCTCGTCCTGCCTCCCGCCTCGCTCTCGGTGGAACTCGCGATGTCCCGCGCCGGGGAGGAGAGCGCGCTGTTCGCCGGCGCCGACACCGTCGCCCTCGGGGTCGCGGACACGTCGACCTTCGGTGTGGGCGACTGGGCGAGCGTCTTCGCCGCCGCGACCAACACCACGGCGTACGACGGAGCCGACGTCACGCTGCAGGGCTTCGTCACACCCGGCGAGGGGGACGACGTCAACCTCACACGCCTCGTGATCACCCATTGCGTCATCGACGCCCAGACGGCGGCGCTGCCGGTGAGTGTGGATGCCGACGCGTACAAGACGGGCCAGTGGGTCGAGGTCACCGGGACGGTGCGGGCGGACGAAGACGGCTCCCTGCACATCGAGCCGACCGACGTCGTGGCGATCGACGAGCCGAAGGACCCGTATGAGTACTGACGACGAGCGGCCCGAGTCGCCCGACGTCCCACGCACCCGCGCCGAGCTGCGTGCGGCCAGGGAGGCCGCGGAGCGCGCTGCGGAGGAGCAGACCGCGGCGGAGCGCGCGGCAGCCGAGCAGGCCGACGCGGAGCTGGTCGCAGAGGAGCGAGCGGCCGTGGAGCGGATGGCGGCGGAGGTCGCCGCCGAGCAGGAAGCCGTCGACCGGGAAGCCGCAGCGGAGCGCGAAGCCGCGGCCGAGCGCGAGGCGGCCGAGCGTGCGGCAGCGGAGCAGGAAGCCGCCGCACGTGCTTCCGAGGAGTCGGCCGCCGGCATCCCCGTGATCCCGCAGGCGCCCGAACCGGTGTTCACCCCCGCGGGCCCGACGTCCGCTTCCCGAGCAGACGGCGTCGTCGAAGACGCGGCGGAGCCGGGCTGGACGCCCACGACCGACCTCCCCGCCGACGACGAGGAGCCGCGAAGCGCCCCGTGGTCCCGCCGGCGGTTCCTCGTGACGATCGGCGCCGTCGTCGGAGTGCTCGTACTCGTCGGCACGGGCCTCGGAATCGTGAGCCTCCTCCAGGGCCCCCGGGTCACCGACGTGCAGGTCGACGCCGCGCAGGCCATCGAATCGTCTGGAAGCCGGGTCATCCTCACCGCGAACCAGCCGCTCTCCGCCATCGATCCCGAGCAGGTCACCGTCGAGCCCTCCGTACCGTTCACGGTCGATGCCGCCGGCCGCGGGGTGGGCGTGCGTTTCACAGTGCCCCTCGACGACGACACGACCTACACGGTGACCGTCGCCGGGGTGACGGGCGCCGGAGGAGGCCCCACCGCAGACCTGACGACGTCCTTCGAGACGCCGGCGTCGTCGATCTTCCTCCTGCGCCGCGACCCGGACGGCGACGACATCATCTTCCGCACCGACCTGAGCGGAGAGAACGCGCAGCCGGTGTTCTCCCACCCCCGTATCGACGACTTCCGGGCCACGTCGACGCAGCTCGTGGCCGCTGTCGAGGACGACGACCAGTCCCGGCTGCTCGTGATGGACAGGGACGGCTCCGACCAGCGTGAGCTCCCGCTGCCCGGCGAGGGGTACGTGGGCGCGATCCAGGTGTCCGAGCGCGGCAACCTCGTCGGCTACAGCTACTCCGATCGCGAGCTCAGCGACACCGAGGGGCGCGCCAGCGTGCTCGTCACCCAGTCGCTGAGCGGCGACGACGAACCCCGCATCATCGAGGTCGGCGACAAGGAGGTGAGCGTCTTCGTGTGGCAGTTCGTGCCCGACAGCGCCGCCGTCCTGTTCATCGACTTCGACGGGGCGCTCTCGCTCGTCGACCAGTCGACCGACACGGGCGTGCAGTCCCTCGGGCTCGCGACGACCATCCAGGGGATCTCCCGTGGCACCTACACCGCGATCGTCGAGCGACTGGACGGATCGGTGGTGGAGCTCGACCTCGCGGACGGATCCGAGGAGCCGCTCGCCGCGTCCGAGCCGGATTACGGCACCGCCACCTCCATTACCCCGTTCCCCGGCGGGACGCTGCGCCATGTCGTCGCCCGGGATGAGGGCGGTCTCCCGGTGGGGCAGGCCGTGATCCGGGTCGACGACTCCGGAGCCGCCACGCCGCTCGTGGAAGTGAGTGCCGCCGACTCGATCCTCCAGGCCTGTGCGTCGCCGAGCGGGCAGTACGCCGCCGTCGTGATCGCGCCGGACATGGCCGACAACGCCTATGACGGGATGCTGCTGCCGCTGCCGGAGAAGCTCGAGACGCACCTCATCGACATGAAGACCGGGGACGAGATCGTCGCGCTGACCGGCTTCGATGCGTCCTGGTGCCAGACGGCGCCGCGGTTCTGACGTGACAGAGTCCGTGACGCTGCGGCGCGCGAACCGCGATGACGTGATGAGCTCCGCCGTCGAGGTGGCGCCGACCCTCCTCGGCGCGGAGCTGCGGACCGTGGTGCTCGAGGACGGCCTCCCGGTCGAGGTGCGCGTGCGCATCACCGAGGTCGAGGCGTATCACGGTCAGGGCACGGGGGAGGTGGCCGACCCGGGGTCCCACGCCCGCATGGGGCGCACGGCCCGGAACGCCACGATGTGGGGCGAACCCGGGCATCTGTACGTGTACCTGAGTCACGGCATCCACTCCTGCGTCAACGTGGCCTGTGGACCCGAAGGGCAGGGCGACGGGGTGCTGCTGCGTGCCGGGGAGATCGTGTCCGGCGTGGAGGCGGCGGCCCGACGACGACGTGCGGTCCCGCCGCTCGGCCGCACCGCACTCCGGGACCTCGCGCGCGGACCGGGGCGGCTCGGACAGGCCGCGGGGCTGCGGCACTCCCTGCACGACGGCCTGGACGCCATCACGGGGGCGGAGCAGAACGGCGCGAAGGCGGAGCTGTGGCTCGGCTCGCCCGTGGTCGAGGTGGCCCAGGGTCCGCGGGTGGGCGTGGCGGGCATCGCCGGGACGGATGCCTTCCCCTGGCGCTTCTGGATCCCCGGCGACCCCACGGTGTCCGCCTTCCGGTGGGGGCGGGGTGCTGCCGACGCTTCGAGTCGCGCGAATGGTGGCTTCTCGGGCTGAGATGGGACCATTCAGGCGACTCGAACGGCGGGCCGAGGCCGTGCTAGACTGACTCTTCGTCTGCGCACGCTCCTGTGCGCAGTTCGTGTGCTCCCCCTTCTTCCGCCGAGAGATCGGCATGCGGGGCGGCGTGCAGACAAGGGATCTTGGGTGAGGCCGTCCGGTCTCACGGTAATGAAGGAGTCATCATCATGGCAGCAGTGTGCCAGGTGACCGGAGCTGTTCCCGGCTTCGGTCACAACGTCTCGCACTCGCACCGCCGGACGAAGCGTCGCTTCGACCCGAACGTGCAGAAGAAGACCTATTTCGTGCCCTCGCTCGGTCGTAAGATCACGCTCAACGTGTCCGCCAAGGGCATCAAGGTGATCGACGCGCGTGGCATCGAGAACGTCGTCAAGGACCTCCAGGCGAAGGGTGTGAAGCTCTAATGGCCAAGAAGGCTCAGGACGTCCGTCCGATCATCAAGCTGCGTTCGACGGCGGGTACGGGTTACACGTACGTGACCAAGAAGAACCGCCGCAACACCCCCGACCGCCTCGTGCTCAAGAAGTACGACCCGGTCATCCGTCAGCACGTCGAATTCCGAGAGGAGCGTTGATCCATGGCTAAGAAGAGCAAGATCGCGCGCAACGAGCAGCGCAAGGTCATCGTCGAGCGCTACGCCGAGCGTCGTGCCGAGCTGAAGAAGACCCTGGTCGACCCGAACGCCACCGACGAGGCCCGCGAGGCCGCCCGCGTCGGCCTGCAGAAGCTGCCGCGCAACGCGTCGCCGGCTCGTGTGCGTTCGCGCGACGTCATCGACGGCCGCCCCCGTGGTGTCCTCACGAAGTTCGGCATCTCGCGTGTCCGCTTCCGTGACATGGCGCACCGTGGCGAGCTGCCCGGCGTGACCAAGTCGAGCTGGTAAGCATCGAGCGAAGAAGGGCGAGGATCTCGGATCCTCGCCCTTTTTGCGTGCCCGGCGACGCAGGCGATCGCGCGGGATCAGGCGCGTGCGCAGGGGAGCGCCTGATCCCGCGCGGGTGCCTGACGGCGCGAGCGGGCGGCTGAAAACCTGTGGCACGAGTGGCCAATGTGACGCGACACGCCGGGAAATAGGTCGAAACCCGCGAAATGACGCGGAAATCCGGGTGGCCGTTGGTACATTCGAGGCGGTCACACGACCAACGGGGAGCACCCGCTCCTCGCACCCACACACGATGCGACGGTCCGTCGTCGCTGGAGGATGACATGGCTGACAAGTCCATCACCAAGACCGAGCTCGTCGCGAGCATCGCTTCCGCCACCGGCCAGAGCCAGGCCACCGTCTCCGGTGTCCTCGACTCGCTGTTCGCCACGGTCTCCGACGCCGTCGCCAAGGGCAGCAAGGTCTCCATCCCGGGCTGGATCTCGTTCGAGCAGGTCGACACGGCCGCCCGCACGGGCCGCAACCCGCAGACCGGCGCCGAGATCAAGATCCCGGCCGGCAAGCGCGTCAAGGTGACCGCCGGTTCCAAGCTCAAGGCTGCCGTCAAGTAAGACCGCACCTTTCGAAGGCCGCTCCCACTTCGGGGGCGGCCTTCGTGCTTCCTCCCGGCTGCGCGCGCCTAGGCTGGAGGGGTGAGTTCCCGCACCGAGACGCCGCGCTCGACGTCGGCGTACCGTCTCGCCGGCATCGTCATCCTCCTCGCCGCCGCCGGCGTCGCCCTCGTCTGGGCGCTGCTCGTCGGGGGAGGGGCGAACCCGCCGCTGCTGCAGGACCCCGGGCCCGTGGTGCTGTGGGGCACGCCGCTCGCGAAGCTCGTGATGAACCTCGCCGGTGCGCTCATGCTCGGATCGCTCGTGCTGGCCCTGTTCGGTCTGCGGGCGGGGGAGCGGACTTTCGACACGGCCCTGAACATCGCCTCGGTCGGCGCTGCCGTCTTCACGGTCGCCGCGGGCCTCGCTGGCTTCTTCTCGTTCATGGCCGCCTTCAACCCGCAGCTCAGCATCGAGCGCGAGTTCGGCTCGCAGCTCGGGCGCTTCCTGCTCGAGCTTCCGCTGGGGCAGTCCTGGCTGATCACGACGATCCTGGGTGCGGTCATCACGGTGCTCGCGTTCGCCTGGCGCACCTGGACGCCCACACTGCTCACGGCGCTGCTGGCCGCGGTGTCGTTCCTGCCGCTCGCGACGCAGGGGCATGCCGGCGACCTCGACGGACACAACATGGCCGTCAACTCCATCTTCCTGCACACGATCGGCGCGGCCGTCTGGCTGGGCGGACTGCTCCTCCTCGTGCTCCTCCGCGGGCAGCAGGGCCTCGATCTGCCCACGCTCGTCCGCCGGTACTCCTCCCTCGCGATCGCCGCCTTCGCGGTCGTCGCGGTCTCCGGCTTCACCCGGTCGATCGTCGCTGTCGGGAGCTGGGAGGCCGTGTGGACGACCCCCTACGGGCTTATCGTCGTCGTCAAGGCCATCCTGCTCGTCGGGATGGGGCTGCTCGGCGCCTGGTACCGCACGCGTCTCATTCCGAAGCTGAGCGGAGCGCGCGCGTCCCGCTGGTTCTGGGCGCTCGTCCTCGGCGAGGTGACGCTGATGGGGCTCGCCTCCGGTGCCGCGGCCGCGCTCGCGCGCACGCCCCCGCCCACCGGCGAGGTCGCGGCGTTCGCGCAGACCCCGGCGCAGATCCTCACCGGATCGCTGCTGCCGCCCGAGCTCACGCTGGAGCGCTGGTTCACGGCCTGGGACATCGACGTGCTGTGGCTCGTCGCTGCGGGCTTCGGACTCTTCTTCTATCTCGCGGGTGTGCGCCGACTCCGGCTGCGCGGCGACCGCTGGCCGATCCACCGCACGGTGTTCTGGGTGCTCGGCCTGCTGCTGCTGGTGTGGGTGACCGGCGGTCCCATCAACGCGTACCAGGAGTACCTCTTCAGCGTGCACATGCTGGGGCACATGATGCTCTCGATGGCGATCCCGCTGCTGCTCGTCTCCGGGGCGCCGATCACCCTCGCCCTGCGCGCCATCCACAAACGCGACGACGGCACGCGCGGCGGTCGCGAATGGATCATGTGGGCCGTCCACTCGCCGTTCGCGCGGGTGGTCACGCACCCGATCGTGGCGGCGGCGATCTTCATCCTCTCGCTCTGGGCGTTCTACTTCACCGACCTCGTGCGCTGGTCGATGTTCGAGCACCTCGGGCACGAGTGGATGGTCGCCCACTTCCTGATCTCGGGTTACCTGTTCGTGATGAGTCTGATCGGCGCCGATCCGGTGCCCTACCGTCTGCCGTATCCCGGCCGGCTCATCACCCTCATCGCCGTGATGGCCATGCACGCCTTCTTCGGCATGGCGATCATGATGCAGGAGGGGCTCATGGTCGCCGACTGGTTCGGCGCGATGGGTCGCGACTGGGGTGCCGACCCGATGACCGACCAGTACGTGGGCGGTGGCATCGCGTGGTCGATCGGAGAGATCCCGACCCTCATCCTCGCGATCACCGTCGCGATCCAGTGGAGCCGGAGCGACACCAAGCTCCAGCGGCGCCGAGACCGGCACGCCGATCGCACCGGCGATGCCGAGCTGGAGGAGTACAACGCACGGCTCGCCGACCTCGCCGCCCGGGATCAGCGCGCGGCGGAGCGCCAGCGCCGCTGATCCGCCGCCGGGCTCACTCCACCGGGTCGTCCGGGGAGCCGACCCGGATCGAGGCCGAGCCGTCCGGGAGGATGGCGATGGAGCCGTTGACCCGGAAGGGCACGTCTTCGGACACCGGCTCCACGGACCCGTCGAAGAGAGACTGGATCTCGACCTCGACATGCGCCACGGCTGCGGTGGTCGGGATCTGCCAGTGGCCGTCGTCGGACGGCGCGACCATGATCTCCGGCTGCTGGGCGATGGACCATTTCGGTGGCGCAGCGATCCTGTTCTCGACACGCAGGCCGAACGGACACGCAGTGGGCTGCAGGACCTCCTGCGTGGTGCACGCCGTGAGGAACTCCTCCACTCGCTCCTGGACCACGTCGACGAACTCCTCCGTCGGCTCGGCCTGCACGTCGAGAGGGGTCACGGCGAGCGGCTCGTCGGCGAGCACGCCGTGCCCGGAGGATTCCGCGATCGCGGTGTCGACCGTGACGGAGTAGAGCCCTGGGGTGAAGACCAGCAGCGGCAGAGGCTCGAGGGGTTGCGCCGCGGCCCCGGCGGCGGAGATCTGGCGGCGGTCGACCTCGAACCCGTTCACGGCGAACTGGTCGGCGCCGCGCACCGTGAGCTCGACGACGGCGAGGGGGCTGGTCGTGAACCGCCAGTTCGGCGTGATGCCGGCCCAGCCGTCCTGCGCGACGTGGAAGGTGCTCGTGCCGGAGTGGCCGCCGGCGTGGTAGCTGACGGTCACCGCTGTGCCGTCGCCGGAGGGCTCCTCCGATTCGACCTTGACGTCGCTGAGCGGACCGAGGGCCGAGCGTCGCAGCATCGCCTCGGACGCGGCGGGGTCGATGCCCGCCTCATCGAGGGTCTCCCGATCGATCGCGACCCCGGGCACGCGGAGGGCGTCGGCGGCCCGGCCCTCGGCGAGCAGATCGAGATAGCGGACCACGAACGCCGACGGGCCATAGAACTGCCGGTAGAGGGTCGCGCCTCCCGCGCCGATCGCGGCCAGCAGGAGGACGCCGATGAGTCCGAGGATCGCCAGATCGGCGCCCAGGCGCGACCGCCGGGGCGCGCGCGTCCCGGCCCGCTCCATGCCGGTCAGTCTAGGAGGGCGTCCTGGGGGGACGCCGAGCGTCGGCGGACCCGTGCCCGACGGGGCACGTAGCATGGGGGAGCGTCCCGTGTCCGCCCCACCAGCCCTGTGAGAACCGTGTCCCTTCCCGCCCTGTCCGAGGAGCAGCAGGAGCTGTTCCGGCTCATCGAGGACACCGCGGAGCACGTCTTCATCACCGGACGCGCGGGCACCGGCAAATCCACGCTGCTGCAGCATTTCGCCTGGAACACGAAGAAGCAGATCGCGATCTGCGCTCCGACCGGCGTGGCGGCGCTGAACGTCGAGGGGCAGACGATCCACTCCCTCTTCCGGCTGCCGATCGGGCTCATCGGTGACGGCGATATCGACCAGAACGACGGGACGCGACGCATCCTCAACGCCATCGAGACCCTCGTCATCGACGAGATCTCCATGGTCAACGCCGACCTCATGGACGCCATCGACCGGTCGCTGCGCCAGGCGCGCGGGCGGCGGGGCGAGCCGTTCGGCGGCGTGCAGATCGTCATGTTCGGCGACCCGTACCAGCTCGCTCCGGTCCCTCCGCGCGGGGATGAGGCACGGTACGTCAAGGACCACTACCGGTCATTCTGGTTCTTCGACGCGAAGGTGTGGGCAGGCCCTTCGAAAAGCCCTTCGACAGACTCAGGGACCCAGGGGGCGCTGTTCGAGGTCGATACCCGGGCCGAGCTGCACGTGCGGGAGCTCGTGCAGATCCACCGCCAGTCCGACGACGGCTTCAAGTCCATGCTCAACGCCGTCCGCTATGGACGGGTCACGGCGGAGATCGCCGGGATCCTCAACGCTCAGGGCGCGCGCACCCCTCCGGATCCCGAGCCGGGCGAGGTGCCGATGATCACCCTCGCCACGCGCAACGACATCGTCAACAGCATCAACAGCCGGCATCTCGCCGCGCTTCCGGGCAAGGAGCAGACGGCGCGGGCGGAGGTCAACGGCGACTTCGGCCGCGGAGAGGCGTCCCTTCCGGCCGAGTCCGAGCTGAAGCTGAAGGTGGGTGCGCAGGTGATGTTCCTGCGCAACGACACCGCGATGACCGGAGAGCCGCCGCGGTGGGTCAACGGCACCATCGGCACGGTGACCCGCATCCTCGGCGGGACCGTCCGCGTGGAGATCGACGGCGAGGAGGTCGACGTCGAGCCGGCCGTCTGGGAGCGGTTCCGGTACGCCTACGACCCGAGCACGAAGAAGCTCTCCCGCGACGTCGTGGCTGAGTTCACGCAGTTCCCGCTGCGGCTCGCGTGGGCCGTGACGATCCACAAGTCGCAGGGCAAGACCTACGACCGCGCCGTGATCGACCTGGGCTCCGGGGCGTTCGCGCCGGGGCAGACCTACGTCGCGTTGAGCCGCCTCACGTCGCTGGACGGCCTCTACCTCTCCCGACCGCTGCGGCCGAGCGACATCCGCGTGGACGAGGACGTGCGGCGGTTCATGCGCGATGCGTGGCTCGCCGCCTCGACGCCCGAGCTGCCGCGGACCTGACCGCGACCGCCGGCTCAGGCGGCGGCGCGGGCGCGGTCGAGGTCTTCGAAGAGCTCGGTGTTGAAGCGGTAGGCGAGGAGCACCTCGTCGATGACGCGCTCGCGCTCGGCCTCGTCCCACGGAGCGGCGTCGAGCTGCTCGCGATACACGTCCTTGAAGGCGGAGGGGTCGGCGATGTCGTCGAAGAGGTAGAAGCCGATGCCGTTCGTCTCGAAGCCGAAGCGACGCGCCATCACCCGCCCGATGAAGATGCCGCCGGAGAGGTCGCCGAGGTAGCGGGTGTAGTGGTGCGCCACGAAGCCGCCCGCCCAGGTCGCGCCGACCTGACGGATGCGGTCGACATAGCGCTGTGTGGTGGGCAGCGGGGCGATCCGCGTGCGCCACTCGGGTCCGAGGAGGAAGGCGAGATCGGCCTCGAGCGCAGGGAGGCGCGTGAGCTTGTCGCTGAGGAACACGGAAGCCACCGGGTCCTGGCGCATCCGCTCGCCGGCACCTTCGAGCGCGTCGTAGATGAAGTAGTGCTGCGCGACCAGCGCGACGTAGTCCTCGCGCGACCCCTCGCCCTTGAGGAGATCGGACATGAAGCCCGCCGTCTCGCTGCGGGAATGCGAACCGGAGGAGCGCTCGCGGAGGGCGGCGGAGAAGGACAGGATCTCGGGCATGGCTTCAGTGTAAGGGCAGCCTAACCTTCGATGGAAGTCCGAGCTCCGGGACCGGGTTCAGTTAAAACTGAGAGTGTGGCCTCAGGTCATCGATCCTCACGGTCACGGAATCGGGTCAACTGTGTGTCGACGTGATCGTGCAGGTCGTCGTGCTCACCGAAACACAGCTCAGTTGAGGTCAAGGTAATCGTGGGGGATATGAGTGTTCGGAGGCGCTGCGCCGGATCCTGGATACGTCGTTTCAATGCGAATTAGTGTGCAGGAGAGTCGAGAAATGGAACAGTCAGCTGAAGGAGTATCGCATCTTCGCTCCCGTAAAGATCGCTTCGAGCGGTGCTGTTCGGGGACACCATTGCGTTGATGAGATTGCGGCGGTTCGACCGAAGCCTCCCATTGAACGATGTCAGATCGACTCAGCGTGTGTTGCTCGACGCCTGCCGGAGCTTTCCAGCTGGCCCTAGCCCCTCGCCGGCATGAGCAGATTTGACGCCGACGAGGTCGACGAAGCGCTGAGGAACCTCTGAGACTGGTGCGAGAGGGCGCCGAGATGTGGAAGCAGGCAGGCGGAGCAGTGACGAATCGCTCGGCTTCACCCCCGCGACGCTTCGCCGGATGGACATTCCAAGCAGTTCGGCGAGCAGTGCGGGTGTCGCGTTTCCTACCTGCACAGTCTGCTCGCGATGATCTCCAGCGATTCGCCACTCATCGGGGAACCCTTGAAGCCTGAGCTGCTCTTCGACCGCCAGCGGCCGGTTTTCCCAGTGAAAAGGACCGGTCGAAGGACCGGGTGACGCAGGCAGCGTCCACGACGGTTGGTCGTGCGCGAGTTTCAGCAGGAAGTTCCAGTACTTCGTACGGTAGCCGAACAGCTCGGGGCCGCCGCCGCGACTCGTCAACCACAGGTAGTTCCCGCCTTCCGGGATCAGCGGCAGGAGCTCTGTCCACTTTCCTCGCGGGAGTGGAGGTTTGCTCGGGCGGACGTCCCACAACGCGTCCCACGCAGTCAGGGGGCTATTTCTATGCGTCTCCTCCGGCCATTCGAAGTCGCCGCCGTCCCGCAGTGCGACGACAATTGCCCGGCGTCGGTTCTGCGGTACACCGTAGTCGGCCGCGTTCAGGATCCGCACGTGCAATCGATATGCCACCCCCTCCTCGCGGTTGATCCTCGCAAACTCCTCATCCAGGTACGCCATTGCCGACCGCGGGCCTCGAACGAATCCGCTGACGTTCTCAAACAGCACGGCGTGTGGGAGGAACATCCGCACCAGTGCGAGAGTGCTCTCGACGGTTCGAGCGCGGTTGTCGAGCATGCCCCGGCGGCCTTGCGCGGCCCACTGCGCCGCCATCGAGAATGGCTGGCATGGCGGGCCTCCCGCCAGCAACCCTAGGTCCCCACGTGACATGCCGAGGTCACTCGGCTTGAGGCTCGTCGCGAGGTCGTTGACATCGCCATCACCCAAGAGCGGCCAGCTGGTATTCAACTGGATAGTCATTCGTTGCAGGCGACCGATCTCCACTAGACCGACGTGCTCGTACCCAGCACGGGAGAGGCCGATGTCCATCCCACCGGCACCGGAGAACAATGACAGAACACTTCGAGTCAAGCTCAGAACTCCAAACTTCATGCTGAGCTCACCAGACGCACCCGCGAATGTCAACCCCAGAGGCGCCTCCGCCCCCGTCTCGCCGGAGATCATCCACAGGACAGAGCGCCCGAGTGTGAACAAGGTACGGTAGCCAAAGACAATCTACCCGCCCTGGACGCGGGTCACGCGAATGGGAGCGGCGGTGCCAAACTACGTGCAGCGAACAGTCGACGCCCTGACGGGTCTTCAACTTGATCCGTTTAACCCCCGACTGCGCAAGGAAGAGGAAGGCAGCGACCAGGCTGCAATCGTGAAGGTCATGCTCGACCGATTCAAGGTCGAGGAGGTCGCGGAGTCCATTGCTGTGGCGGGATGGCTCGAGCAAGACCCTCTCATCGCCGTTGAGGAGGACGGAGCCATCCTGGTTGTTGAGGGCAACCGCCGCCTGACCGCCGTCAAGCTCCTTCTCGATCCGTCGCTTGCACCGCCGGCCAAACAGTCCCGCTGGAAGCAACTCGCGGCGTCTTTGGGGCCGGTCGTCCGCGATGACATCAAGTCATTGAATGTGCGAGTCTATCCGGACCGCGACGACCCCGAGGTGTCCGCCTACATCGGTTTTCGACACGTTACGGGAGTGTTGCCGTGGCCAGCGTTAGAGAAGGCGAGCTACATCGCGCGCCTCGCTTCGAGAGGTGCATCGTATATTGAACTGGCGGAGAAGCTGGGAAGCTATCCGGCCCACATGGCCCGTCACCATGTGGCGTTCCAGCTTGTCGAGCAGGCGGAGGAGTGGGAGATCGACGGCTACGAGCAGATGAGCAATGCATTCGGTGTGCTGCTTCGTTCACTGCAGACCGAAGGGGTCCGATCCTTCTTGGAGCTGACGCCGGCGAGCGAACCGTCCGAGAATCTCTCACCGGTTCCCGAACGCAAGAAGGACGCCTACAAGGATTTCGTAAAATGGACTTTCGGCACTGACTCGCAGGCTCGAGTACTACCCGAGTCACGTGAACTGACTAAGTGGAGTAAGATCCTGCAGAGCCCTGCCGCCGTGCGGTACCTGCAAAACGCGGAGGAGCCGAAGTTCGAGAAGGCGTGGTCGCGATCTGGAGGCGAGAGCGAATCGGTCGCTGGGGCTCTCTGGAAAGCTTCGTATTTATTGGCAGATGTCGTTCCGCTCCTCAGCGAACATGTGGGGGACCCAGCGATCCGTGATGCCGCCGCCGAAGCGCACCGTTACATGAAACAGATCAGGACGATCCTGGCACTTCGAGGCGACAAGTAGCGTGCTGGCGATTCCGCCCGGGTGCAGTTCTGAGGATCTGCACAGACTTGCTGACTGGCTCGAAGCGTCAGTTCTCGTTTCTGACGGTGCGGTCGCCAAGTCGGAAGTTATAGAGGAGCTTCGAGCCAGCGGGCTCGTCGGTCTGGCAGGTGAGTCGTTTGGCGAAGATGTCGACGAACTCGGCTCCGGATCTGACGAGATGCCCGAGGACTCGCTTGAGCGCCTCGCAGACGATATTCTCGCGGAGTGTCGGCAGCGGGAAACGGTACTTAAAGACGGATACCCGTTCCAGGTCACAGCCGATCTGCTTTCGATTCGCGAAGGCTCAGAGCCCGATAGCTACGCGTTTCTGCTCGTATCTGACCTAGGGCATCACTTTTCCCAACTCAAGGATGCGCTGAAGCCCGACAGCCATAGTGGAATGCTTATGGAGAAGGTAGTCGAGGCCGCGACAAGAGGGATTTTTGGGCGCTCGCAGCGATTCGGATGGCCCAGAGAGCAAGAGTGGCCGACGCCGATCAAGAAACGCGTAAAGAGGCTCGCAAAGGAGCTAGAGGTACCGGTCGATTCACTTAAGCGCAAAGTGGAGCCGGTGGATAACGATCGAACGCTCGATGTGGTGGCGATTATGGCTCTGGACGATACCCACGAGGCAAGCCTGATCATTCTGATTCAGTGCGCGGCGGGTCAGAACTGGAAATCGAAGCTCGGGGATCCTTCGATATCCGCCTGGGAAAACTTGCTGCACTGGCAGTCACCGATCATTCGCGCAGTCGCGCTGCCGTGGCGTCTAGGCGGCCGACGAAGCGACTGGACGTATCGGCGCGTTTACAGCATGTCGAACCACGCAATGGTGCTTGATCGTCCCCGTCTTCTCGCTGGCCGGCCAGACTCGCACCTGGACGCCCGGATTCGTCCGGAACTTAAGGAATGGTGGACGTCAGCCATCGCCAAGATTCCCGATGGTCAGCGCGTCTAGCGTTACCGTGACGCCTTATCGGTCGGGCGCGAGCCGTCCCTAGGCTGGAAGCCCGCCGGAAATCGCGTACGACGCGCACATGCTTCTGCGGAAGTACGCGGCAAGCGAGCGCTCATGATTACCTGGGTCGCGTGCAAGTGAAAATCGTGCGGTGGGCCGTGCGGAGCTGCGGCGCGACGATCCTCATCGCGCGCCTTCGACAGCGTGGCGACTCCATTGGCGATGTAGCGGTGATCATCGCATCGCCTTCCGCCGTGAAAGTGAACGATGTCGCGTGTGGCGGCTGAGCAAGGACTCCGTGCGCTCGTGTGCATGAGCTTGACGATCCGATAGGGCGGGAGGCTCTTGAATAGAGCACTAGTGGCACACGATCGCTCGCGGCCCGCGTTATTGAGCCCGATGTCAGCGGCCTGATCGGGGGGGCAGATGGCGGTTTCGTCCATCGAGCTGGCCCAGAGCTATCGATGTCCGTGAGTCGCTTGCCGACGTGCGCGGGACTCTACTGCGGGGACGCCGAAGGTGCACGAATGCCCCTCCGTTCCGTTTCCTGCCTTCCCCCCCCCCGAAGCGCAGCTGCGAGAGCGAGCAGCAGGGAAGCGCCCCTATGAGCCGTTGCGTGTTTCCAGGGGGACCCAAGAGACACGCAAGGCAACTGTCCCAGCGGATGTTCATGCCATCCGGCCGTATCGCTCGCGATCTCGGCGGGCCTGAACATCGAAGCCGTGCAAAGCTCCGCGGTGTCGGGTTGGCGCGATGGCCTTGATGTGTATTCAGACGGGTTCGATGTCGATTTTGACCACGTGGCCGGTCGCCTCAACGAAGCTACGAGCGAAAGTATGGTCACAGTGCGGTCGCGTCCCCGCCGACGAAGCAACCCAAGAAACGGACTGCCCCTGAGGCCAGTAGAAGGCCGGGATCGGGGCAGTGGCTCCGGGAGCGTCGATTCCGGAGCCCCACGGTTGTCAGTCGTGCGGCCGTGGTTCGACGCCCAGGCGCTCGCAGGCCGCGTCGTACAGCGCCACGACCTCTCGGCGCACTTCGCGGCGCTCGGTGATCGGGCCGCCGGGCCAGGGGACACGGAGCTCTGACGTCGTCCCGCCACGGGAGATCTCCCAGACGCCGACCTCGCCGTCGAAGCCGGTCATCACGGACGCATCGATCGCCTCCGCGGACGGTTCGGCGAACGCGCGGGCGATGAGGAGGTTGTCGTCGGTGTGGTCGCCGTTCATGTGGCGGAGGACGGCGGTGATCACGTCGGCATCGAACTCATGGGGCACAGGGACACCCTACGACGACGCGCGGGGCCGACTTTCAGCATCCGCGTTCTAGACTCAGGAGACACGTCTTCGGGGGTTCCCACACATGCAGCTTCTCTCGTCGCGCCGGTGGCGCGCCGCAGCGGCCACGGCGGCCGTTCTCGGTCTCGTCCTCACCGGATGCTCCTCCGAGGGCTCCTTCAGCTATACGCCGCCCGCGCAGGTCGACGCCACGCTTCCCGACGACACGGTCGCGGCGCTGCAGGGCGCGGTCGACAACGCGCTCGCGGCCTCCGGGGCCAGCGGGGCGATCGTCGGGGTCTGGGTGCCGTGGAGCGGCACCTGGGTCACCGCTACGGGCACGCAGGACAAGGCGGAGGGCGGCGAGCTCTCGACCGACATGTCCTTCCGCATCGCGGACATCACGCGACTGATGACCTGCGACGTCCTCTACGCGCTCGCGGACGAGGGCACCGTCGAGCTCGACGCGACGGTGCCGGAGTACGTCTCCGGTGTCGCCGACATGTCCGACGTCACCCTCGTCGACCTGTGCAACGGCACCAGCGGCGCCGGCTCCTCCGAGGCGACGGTCAAGAGCGCGTGGCTGAACACCCCGGAGCGGGTCTGGGCGCCCCTCGAACTCGCGGGTTACGGTCTCGGCCGCGCCCGCATCGCTCCGCAGACCACGTTCCGCGACTCCGACGCCGGCTACCTTCTCCTCGGCCTCGCGCTGGAGCGCGCCTCGGGGATGAGTGCGCGCGAACTGATCGCCGAGTACGTCACCGAGCCGCTGGCGCTCGCCGACACCTCGCTGCCGTCCCCCGCCGCGGCGCCGCCGTCGGAGGGGTCGTCGCTCAGCGGGCACTACATGGGGGCGGTCGAGGGCGGTTTCAACTGCGCAGCGCCCATCGACATCACGACGATGTCCTCCAGCACCGGGTTCACCGACTCGGGAGCGGTGTCGACGATCACCGATCTCGGCCGGTACATGCAGGCCGAGGCCAAGCAGGTGCTGCGCACCAAGGACGAGCCGGACCGCTTCGGCGCGCCGCTGCCCGCCTACGACAAGGCGCCGTCGTGGTACCAGGCGACGGGTGGCGCCTACATCGTCGGCTCCATGATCGGTCAGCACGGCTGGACTCCCGGCTATGCGACGGCGGCGTACTCGGACCCGACGACCGGCTTCACCGTGGCCGTCGTGCTGAACGATTCCACCGGCGGGGCACGCTTCGCTCAGCAGCTCTCCTGGGAGCTGGCCGCGATCGCCTCCAAGGCTCCCGCGGCATCCGGCGAGACGGCTCCGGAGTTCGGTCTGCCCTACACGGCCGAGCAGTACCACAAGGCCACCACGGACGCCGCGCTCGTGTGCGTCCCCCCGGCCGGCTGAGCGGAGCCCGGACGAGCAGGAGGGCCGTATGGCGATCGTGGACAACGCCGTCTACGTCGACGGTGTGCGCGCCGAGGATCCCGGCAGCCTGAACGACACGTTCGAGCGGATCCGGGAACGGCGGGGCATGGGGTGGATCGGCCTCTACCGGCCGAGCGCGGAGGAGGTCAGGGCCGTCGCCGACGAGTTCGGCATCCACGAGCTCGTCGTGGAGGACGCGCTCTCCGGGCATCAGCGCGCCAAGCTGGAGCGGTACGGCGATGTGCTGTTCATGGTCCTCCGGCCCGCGCGCTACCTCGACGAGCGCGAGGAGGTCGAGTTCGGCGAGGTGCACGTGCTGGTCGGGCCGGATTTCGTCGTGACGATCCGTCATGCGGAGTCGCCGGACCTCGGTCGGGTGCGGCGCCGGCTCGAGGCCGATCCCGCTCTGCTCGCTCATGGCCCCGAGGCGGTGCTCTACGCGATCCTCGACGAGGTGGTCGACGAGTACTCGCCGGTCCTGGCCGGCCTCGAGAACGACATCGACGAGATCGAGGGTCAGCTCTTCGAGGAAGACGCGGATGCCACGCAGCGGATCTATGATCTCGGTCGCGAGGTGATCGACTTCCAGCGGGCGACCCAGCCACTGGCCGGCATGCTGGAGGCGTTGCTGCGCGGGTCGGAGAAGTACCGCGTGAGCGAGGAGCTGCAGCGGTACCTGCGGGATGTCCTCGACCACACGTTGCGAGTGAGCGACAAGGCGACGACCTTCCGTTCGGTGCTCGACAACGCCCTCACGGTCGAGTCGACCATCGTCGCGCGTCGGCAGAACGATGAGATGCGCCGGATGACGGAACTGAGCATCCGCCAGAACGACGAGGTGAAGAAGATCTCCGGGTGGGCGGCCATCCTCTTCGCTCCGACGCTCGTCGGCACGGTCTACGGCATGAACTTCGACCATATGCCCGAGCTGCACTGGGTGTTCGGGTACCCGATGGCGGTGCTGCTCATGGTCGCGATGGGGGTCGGGCTGTACGCGGCCTTCAAGCGCAAAGGCTGGCTGTAGCGGGGCCGGCATCGCGGAGATCGATTCGCTCGGATACCCTCTAACATGTTAGACGTATCCGTTCCGGCTGATCTCCTGAGGACTGGCGATGCTCCCTTCGGAACCCCTGTCCCGTGCTCGCGTGCCCGAACGCTCCCACGTGCGTGGCCTCACCGGCCTCCGGGCGCTCGCCGTCGTCGCGGTTCTGGGATTCCACCTGGTGCCGGCGGCGGTCCCCGGCGGGTTGATCGGGGTCGATGTGTTCTTCGTCGTGAGCGGGTTCATCGTCACCCGCCTGCTGCTGAGGGAGCTGGCCGCCACGGGCCGGATCAGGTTGGGGGCCTTCTGGGTACGGCGCGCCCGACGTATCCTCCCCGCCCTCGCGGCGATGATCGTCGTCATCGTGCCGCTGGCGTTCGCGGTCGATTCGGACCTGTTGACCGGCATCCGGCGCCAGCTCATCGGCGCGCTCACCTTCAGCTTCAACTGGGTGTCGATCGCCGCCGACGGGGACTATTTCGCCGACGAGCAGCCCGACATCTTCATGAACCTCTGGTCCCTCGCGGTCGAGGAGCAGTTCTATGTCCTGAGTCCGCTGCTGGTCGTGCTCGCTCTTGTCTGCTTCCGGATCCGCCGACGCTCCCTCTCGGTCGTTGCTCTGGGGCTGGCAGTCGTCTCCGCCGTTGCGATGGGGGCGCTGAGCGGAGACCCGTTCGGCTCTCCGACCCGGGCCTACTTCGGCACGGACACGCATGCGTTCGGGCTGCTGATCGGCGCGGCGCTCGCGCTCGCCCTGGGGCCGGATGACCTCGCCGTGCCGTCCCGTCGCTCTCGCGTCTTCCGCACCCTCATCGGGAGCGCCGCCCTGGGGACCCTCATCGTGATCGCCCTCACGCTGTCGTCCGCGGGGGGACTCCCGACGAGGGGAGGTCTGCTGCTGTCGAGCGTCGCCGCCGCCGGTCTCGTGTGGTCGGCAGCGACGGTTCCGGCGCTCGGGCGCTGCCTCGACATGCGGCCCCTCCGCTGGGTGGGCGAACGCTCCTACGCGCTCTACCTCTGGCACTGGCCCCTGCTCGTGATCCTCGGCGCCACCCCACTCGTCGGCGCCACCCCGCTGCTCGTGCTCGCAACGGTCGCGCTGAGCGTCGCCGCGGCGGCCGCCTCGTACGTCTTCATCGAGAGCCCCTTCCGGCGTGCGCCGCGGTCAGGACCTCGCGCGGATCGGCCCCGAAGGGCGACGCGGGTCGCCGCCGGTGCGCTGGCGGGGATCCTCGTGATCGCCGCTCTCGGGATCGCGGTGGTGCGAGGCGATGCGTCGGAGGCGGAGCAGCTCGTGGCACGCGGAAGGCAAGCGGTGGAGGCGCTGCCCTCAGCCGGCGAGAGCAGCGCGCCGGCGACGGCAACGCCGGCGCCTCCCAAGCCCCCGTCGTCATCGTCCCCCGCACCGCGGACGCCCGCGGTGCGGGGGACGGACATCACCGCCATCGGGGACTCCGTCATGCTCGCGGCGGCACCGGCCCTGCAGCGGGGATTCCCGGGGATCGCCATCGACGCTGCCGTGTCGCGGAGCATATGGGCGGCTCCGGATATCCTGGGACGCCAGGCCGATGCCGGCGCCCTCCGGCGGTATGTGGTGATCGGTCTGGCGACGAACGGCGAGATCCCGATCGGAGTCCTCGAGAAGGCTCGGGCGACGATCGGCCCCGACCGTGTTCTCGTGCTGGTGACCGGCCACGCCGACCGCGGATGGATCGCCGCCGCGAATGCGACGCTCGCTGCCTTCGCGGCGAGGTCCCCGCGGACGGTGGTCGCGGATTGGGATGCCGCGATCACCAGCCGCCCGGGCGCACTCGCGCGCGACGGGATCCACCCCCAGCCGGAGGGCGGGCAGATCTATACGGACGTCGTCCGTCGCGCGATCGCCGCGGCGCGTGCCGCGGGGCCGGGCGCGCCCTGAGCGACTCTGCGGGTTGCACGGGGCCACCGCGAACGCGACATGACCCTGAAGCGAGCCGGCGCTCGTGCGTGCGGGGTCAGTCCTCGCCGTCGGCCTCGGGCATGCCAGGACCGGGGCCCGGACGCACCTCGGCGTCGTCTCGGATGTCGATGCGGGTGTTGCCGTCGTGCTCGGACACGTCCACGCGCGGCGCGGCGTCCGCCTCGGTCGCATCCGGGGCGGACGTCAGCTGGTCGTGACGGTTCTCCTCGAACGTCTCGTCGGCGGTGTCATCGGGCGTGCTCATGGCTCTCCTTCGTGTCGGCGGTCTTCGAGCGGTTGCGGGTCCACCGGGCGACAGCGTAGAGCACACCGCCGACGGCGAGGAGGATGGCGCCGAACAGCCACACCTGCGGGCGCTGCTGGGTGAGCAGCAGGATGCACGACGCGATGCCCAGCACAGGAACGAACGTCCACACGCGGAAGTGGTCGTGCGCGACCGTGTCGCGGCGCAGGACCAGCACCGAGATGTTGACGCTGAGGAAGACGACGAGCAGCAGCAGCACGACGGTCTCGGCGAGCGTCGCGAGGTCTCCGACCAGTGTGAGGCCCATCGCCACGAGCGTCGTGGTGAGGATCGCCACCCACGGGGTCTTCCGCCTCGGCAGGACGCGCCCGAGCGCGGACGGCAGGAGGTTCTGCTCCGCCATGCCGTAGGTGAGGCGGCTGACCATGATCATCGTCAGCAGGGCTCCGTTGGCGACGGCGATGAGCGCGATGAGGCTGAACAGCCACGACGGGACGCTGACCCCGGTGGCCTCGACGACCGCGAGCAGCGGACCGCTGGACTCCTGCAACTCGGACGCCGGCAGGGCGACGGCGCTGGCGATGCCGACGAGCACGTACACGACACCGGCGGTGAGGAGCGCCCCGAACAACGCGCGCGGGTAGGTCCGCCGCGGGTCCTTGACCTCTTCGATCATGTTGGCCGAGGTCTCGAAGCCGACGAACGAGTAGTACGCAATCACCGCGCCGGAGAGGACCGCCAACGCGACATTCGCCCCCTCGGGCACCTGCGTCGCCCGGGACAGGTCGCCGCCCCCGCCGCCGACGAACACCGCCACGACGACGATCACGATCACGAGGCCGCTGAGCTCGATCGCCGTCATCACGAGGTTCGCGCCCATCGACTCGCGGATGCCGCGGGCGTTGAGCAGGCCGACGATCGCGAGGAAGACGATCGCGACCGGGATGGTCGGCAGGTCGATGAAGGTGCTGAGGTAGTCGCCGGCGAAGGCGATGGCCAGCCCGGCCGCGCTCGTCACCCCGGCCGCGAGCATGCTGAAGCCGACGAGGAACGACACCAGCGGGCTGCGGAACGCCCGCTCGGCGAACACCGCGGCCCCGCCCGCGCGCGGGTACTTGGTGACGAGCTCGGCATACGACCCTGCGGTGAGCATGGCGAGGAGGAGGGCGAGGACCAGCGGTGCCCAGAGCAGGCCGCCCACGTCTTCCGACAGCACGCCCATCAACGCGTAGATCCCCGCGCCGAGGACGTCGCCGAGGATGAACGCGAACAGCAGGGGGCCGGTGATGGCGCGGCGCAACCGGGTGGGTGTCTCGGCGCGCGGCTCGGTCTCGACGGTCATCCTTGCACGGTACGGTCCGGAGCTCCGGCGGGCGACGGGCTTGACAGTTCCGCCGCCAATGAGCCAGCGAGAGCCGACCGCGCGCTATCCTCGGTGCCGCAAGGCGGGTCGTCGCCCGGGCCGTTCCGGGGAGACGGGGGGCCGCCTGCGATCCCACAGAAGGACACCATCATGATCGGTACACCTCGCAAGGCGCTCGCGGAAGCGGTCGCCACGTTCCTCTTCGTCCTCGCGATCATCGCCGCGGTGAACAGCGGAAGCCCGCTCACTCCGCTCGCGATCGGCTTCACACTGATGGTGCTCGTGTACTCCACGGGCCACATCTCGGGCGCGCACCTCAACCCGGCGGTCTCGCTGGGCGTGTTCCTGCGCGGCGGGCTCAGCGTCGCCGACTTCGTCTCGTACCTCGTCGCGCAGTTCGCCGGCGGGGCGCTCGCGGCTCTCGTGGCCCTCGCCGTCTGGCCGGCCGGCGAGAAGGCGATGGTCATCGAGGTCGGCCCGGCATTTCTCGTCGAGGCGCTGTTCACGCTGATCCTCGTCTGGGTCGTGCTGAACTCCGCCACCTCGAAGGACACGGCGGGCAACTCGTTCTACGGGCTCGCGATCGGTGCGACCGTCTTCGTCGGTGCGGCGACGGTCGGCTCCATCTCGGGTGGCGGATTCAACCCCGCGGTGGCCCTCGGCCTCTCGGTCAGCGGGCACTTCGCGTGGGGCTCGCTCTGGCTGTACATCGTGGCTCCCGCGGTCGGTGCCATCATCGCGGCCCTGCTGTTCCGCGTGCTCAACGCCGACGATGCGCGGAAGATCGCCGCGGACGCCGAGTAGACGCCTCGCCTCGGAGCGCCGCATCCCTCCCGGGTGCGGCGCTTCGTCGTCTCGTCAGCGGCGTCGGCTCCGTCGGCGCAGCGCCGCGGACGTGACGGCCACCACCGTTCCGACGACCACGCCGATGATCGTCTCCAGAACGCGGTCGGTCAGCAGGTCGGCGACCGGAGTCGGCGCGGCCAGGTGCACCATCAGGAGGGCGAGCGGGGTGACGAACACCATCGCGATGCCGTAGTTGCGGCCGATGAACAGTTCGGCCGTTCCCTGCAGGACCACGACGACGGCGATCACGGCGAGCGGCGGCATGTCGAGGGCGAGGATCCCGGCGGCGACCAGCACGCCGAGCAGCGTACCGACGAGGCGCTGGATGCCGCGGATCACGCGGGCGTTGAGCTGCGCGCCGCTGACCGCCGCCACCGCGCCGACCGCCGCCCAGTACCAGTGGGTGCCGCCGAGGAGCAGGCCGACCACGCCCGCTCCGACGATCGCGGCGGCGACCGAGGCGGCCATCTCGGCGGCGACCGGCCCGACGGACGGGCGTGCCTTCGGTGCCGCCTCCGCCGTGGTCCGGGTGACGATGGCGACGAGGGCGGTGAGCGCGAGGCCGAAGAGCACGCTCGCCCCGCCGACGAGCAGGACCGCGCCGAAGGAGGCGCCGGTGGCGGGGATGGTCGCGCACGCCCCGGTCGCGAAGACCGTGAACAGCGGACCGGGCGGGTGCCACTGCAGGACGTAGGCCAGCAGCGTCACGGCCGCGGCGACGAGTGCGACGACGACGATGCTCAGCACGGCGGGTGCAGCGAGGACCGACAGGGCCGTGCCGATCAGCATGGCGCCGAGCAGCACCCCGCCGGCGCTGGCCTGCATGCGGATCCGGTCGTGGAAGACGTCGTGCCGACCGTAGAGAGCGGCGAAGGCACCGAAGCTCGCATAGATGCTGAGGTCGAGCCGGCCGACGGCCCACAGCACGAGGAGCGGGACGGCGACACTGACCGCGGCGCGCAGGGCTACCCGGTGATCCCCGCGGTGCGGGCCGACGCGGAGAACTCCCGTCCACACCCGCCCCTGCGATTCCGTCACCGATCAAGCCTACGTCCGTCGCCCGGTGACGATGTGCGAGGGTGGGAGGGATGACCACTCCGCCTCCGTCACGCCGCACCCTCCTGGTCGGCTTCGGGAAGCTCGGCACCCGGCTCGCTCCGCTGCTCCTCGCGGACGGCGGTGAGGTCCTGGCCCTCCGCCGCCGTGACGGACCCGTGCCGGACGGTGTCGAAGCGATCTCGGCCGACCTGACCGCTCCGCTCACGGCGCCGCTGCCCGAGGTCGACGCCGTCGTGATGACGCTGCCGCCCGGCCCGGACGTGTCGTCGTATCGCACGGCGCTCGCGAACCTCGCGGCAGCGCTGCCGACCCGGCCGGCGCGGACGGTGTTCGTCTCGTCCACCGGGGTGTTCGACGGCACCGGGAGTGCCGAGCCTGTGACCGAGCGCATCGAGCCGGTGCCCACCACCGACCGGGGCCGCGGTCTGCGGGACGGCGAGAAGGCGGCCGTCGAGCTCTTCGATGCGCTGGTCGTGCGTCCCGCGGGCATCTACGGCCCCGGGCGCGAGTTCCTCCTCCGGAAGGTCAGGCAGGGGGCTCCCGTCACGCACCGCCGGCGCACGAACCGCATCCACGAGACCGATCTCGTACGCATTCTCGACCTGCTGCTGCGGATGCCGGAGCCCCCGGCGCTCGTGCACGCCGTCGACCAGGCGCCTGCTCCGCTGGGAGACGTCGTGACCTTCCTCGCCGACCGCCTCGGCGTGCCCGTGCCCCCGGACGACGGCGGTGCGGCGAGCGGCTTCGTCTACGACGGCTCGCTGGTGCATGCGGTCCTCGGCAGGCTCGACTACCCGACCTACGAGGACGGCTATGCGGAGATGATCGCGGGGGACTGAGACCATTCCGAGCGTCCGTCGTCCGGCGTACCGTGGGCGCATGACGAATGCGCAGACGGCTGTCGAGGTCGTCGACTGGCGGCGACGGGTGTTCGCCCTGTACGAAGCGGTGCGACGGGCCGACTCCCCGGAGGAGGCGCACGAGCTGTGGCGGATCGAGCGCGACGAGCTGCTGCTGCGGCACCCGGCGACGCCCCTTCTCCCGCAGGACAGGGCGCTGTTCGAGGGGCTGCCGATCGCCTCGTACGACGCCGCCTGGCGGTTCGAGCTCCCGATCCTCGACGCCGATCCGGCCACGTTCGAGTTCGCGACGGGGACGGACGGCATCGTGCCGTTCGAGCGCGTCGGCGTCGTGGAGATCCCTGACGTCGGGTCTCTCGACGTGTGGCGGCTCGCCTCCTACGGTGGCGGCCTGTTCGTGCCGGTGCGCGATGCCTCCGCCGGGCAGAGCGGGGGGACGTACGGCGGCGGGCGGTACCTCATCGACACGATCAAGGGCGCTGACCTCGGGGCCGACCCGCGCCGTGGCACGCTCGTGCTCGACTTCAACTTCGCGTACAACCCGTCCTGCGCCTACGACCCGGCGTGGGCGTGCCCGCTGGCGCCCCCCGGCAACATGCTGACGGTGCCGATCCCGGTCGGAGAGCTCCGATGAGAGCGCTGCGGTACGCCATCAACGTGACGCTCGACGGCTGCTGCCATCACGAAGCCGGACTCCCGCCCGACGAGGAGTCGATGCGCTTCTGGACCGCGGAGCTGCAACGCGCCGACGCCCTTCTCTACGGTCGGGTGACGTACGACATGATGCGGGCCGCGTGGCGGCGTCCGGAATCCGGGGTCTGGCCGGACTGGATGGAGGAGTGGGAGACGCCCTTCGCCGAGACCATCGATCGCCTGCCGAAGCACGTGGTGTCGGCGACGCTCGATGCCGTCGACTGGAACGCGGACCTCGTGCGCGGCGACCTCGCCGAGGCCGTGCGGGGGCTGAAGGATCAGCCGGGGGAGGGCTTGTCGGTCGGCGGAGTGGCTCTGCCCGCGGCGCTCGCGGACCTCGGGCTGATCGACGAGTACCTGTTCGTGGTCCACCCGGTCGTCGCGGGGCATGGTCCCCGGCTGCTCGATGGCGTGCACGAGCGTCTTCGGCTTGAGCTCGTGGAGCGGCGGGAGTTCCGCTCCGGCGCCGTCGCGCAGCGGTATCGGCCTGCCGAAGTGCTCCCTGCATAGAGTGCCCTGGTACGGTATGCGCAAGCCCGCAACCGGGCCCGCGGACGAGGGCGCAGTACCCGCTGAGCGACAAGACTGACCAAGAAGGGTCGTCGGGTGTCTCAGCGCGGGAACCGTGCGGTCGAGGTCCTTCTTGTGCGCCCTCCGCGCGAGCAGAGAAGGACAGCACATGAACATCCGTCCGGGACGCGGCCCCGAGCCGCTCGTCGATGAGGCCACGATCCATGCGATGGAAGTGGTCTTCACCAGCCTGATCGTGGCCGCCGGGGTCGCGATCTCCTTCGTCGCCGTGGTCGTGCTCCGCGGCCTCTATCGGGGACAGCGATGAAGCGCGGAGCGCGCGTGTCGACGGCCGGCGCCCTCGGGGGGATGCTCATGCTCCTGACCGGATGCGCGGCGTCGGAGGCGCCGGAGTCCGGACCACCGGTGATCGAGCACGTCCACGCCGTGGCCGAGGCGCCCACGGGTGACGCGCTGCTCATCGCCACGCACAACGGTGTCTTCACCGTGGACGCGGACGGTGCCCTTGCGGGACCCGTCGGCGGCCATGACTTCGACGCGATGGGGTTCACGGTCGCAGGGCGGACGCTCTTCGCCTCCGGACACCCCGGGCCGTCCACATCGCCCGACCTCGGTGAGGGGAATCTCGGCATCATCCGCAGCGACGACGGGGGCCAGACCTGGGCTCCGGTCGCCTTCACCGGGGTCGAGGACTTCCACGTCCTGACGGCCGGTCCGGACGGCACCCTCTACGGCATCGGGTCGAGCGGTCCGGAGCTGCTGACGAGCGTCGATGAGGGCGTCACCTGGAGCAAGGGGCCGCAGCTGGAGGCGGTCGACCTCGCGGTGACGGATGCCGGGATCCACGCGGCGACGGAGTCGGGGCTCCTGCACAGCAGCGACGGGCGAGCGGGTTTCGAAGCACTCGCCGGGGCGCCGGTGCTGTACTCCGTCGACGCACGGGCGGACGGTCGTCTCGTCGGCGTCGATGTGGAGGGTGCTCTGTGGGCGACGGACGCCGACGGGGCCTGGGCGACGGTGGGGGTCGCCGAGGGCCCTGTGCAGGCGTTGAGCGCGGTCGGCGCGGAGCGGATCGTGATCGTCGACGAGCGCGGCGTGGTGGACATCGCGCCGGACGGGGAGACCGTGCTCGTGCCGCTCATCCGCGAGTGAGGTCGGGGGTGGCCCGCCGGGAGGCCGGTCGCCCCGGCCACCAGATGCGGTCGCCGACGAGAGCGAACAGCGCAGGGACGATCACGGTCCTGACCACCAGCGTGTCGACGATCACGCCGACCCCGACGATCAGCCCGAGCTGCCCGAGGGTGACCAGCGGCAGGACGCCGAGTGCCGCGAACACGGCGGCGAGCACGATCCCGGCGCTCGTGATGACGCCGCCGGTGTGAGCGACCGCTTCCACCATGCCGTCTCGGGTGCCCCGCAGCGCCGCTTCGCTCCGGGCGCGATGGACGAGGAAGATCGTGTAGTCGATGCCGAGGGCGACCAGGAACAAGAAGGCCAGCAGCGGGACGGGGAGATCGAGTGCGTGCTGCCCGAACAGCACGCGACTGAGCCAGGCCCCGGCGCCGATGGCGGCCACGGCACTCGCCACGTTGACGGCGAGCAGCAGCAGCGGCGCGACCAGCGACCGCAGCAGGAACGCCAGCACCAGGAAGCTCACCGCCAGGACCAGGGGCACCACGACGCCGAGGTCCGCGAGGTTCCCGGCACGGGCGTCGAGATCCGTCGCCACCGCGCCGCCGACGACCGCCCCCGCCCCCGGCACATCGTGCACGGCGTCCCGGAGTTCCGTGATCTGAGCCAGGCTGTCGTCGGTGCTGGGCGCATATTCGCTGGTCACCAGGATCTTCGTGAGCTTCTCGTCGTCCGTCGTCCCGACCGGAGTGGCGCGGACGATGCCCTCCACGTCGCGCGCCGCGGTGAGGACGGCTTCGGCTTCGCCGCTGTCCGTGACGATGAGGATCGGCTGCGCCTCTCCTGCCGGGAAGTGGTTCGAGAGCACCTCGAGACCCGTCGCGGACTCGGACGGGACCCGGAACTTGTCGACCTGGTCGAGCCCGACGGTCGTCCCGACGAGCCCGACCGTCATCACGGCCAGCAGGGCTGCACCCCCGAGGAGGCTCACGACCGGCCGGCTCACGACGCGCGTCGCGATCGTCCGCCACACCCCGCCGCGCCGTGCGGCAGCTCCGGGACGAGGGACGAACGGCCAGAACACGTTCCGTCCGCACACCGCCAGCAGGGGAGGCAGCAGGAAGAGGACGGACGCCAGGGCGATCAGCAGCCCGATGGCGGACGAGACGCCGAGTCCGTGCGTGCTGGGGATCACCGCCAGGGCGAGTGTCAGGAGGGCGAGGACGACCGTGAGGTTCGAGGCGAGGATCGCCGGAGCGGTCCGGCGCCAGGCCGTGCTGAGCGCGCGGCGGTGGTTCGTCGTGGTGGTGAGCTCCTCGCGATATCTCGAGATCAGGAGCAGGGCGTAGTTGGTCCCGGCGCCGAAGACGAGGACGCTGATGATCCCAGCATCGAACTGCAGGTCCCACGCGGAACCGGCAGCCGCGGTCAGTCGTCCGGCGAGCCCGTCGGCCAGGCCGACGGTGGCGGCGAGCGGCAGCAGCCACAGCACCGGTGACCGGTACGTGACGATGAGGAGCACGGCGACGATCATGATGGTGACGAGGAGCAGAGTGAAGTCGGCGCCTTCGAAGGAGGCGGCGATATCGGCGCCGAACGCCGGTCCGCCGGTCACGAGCAGGGTAATCCCGTCCGGTGCGTGCTCGTCGATGTCGGCGCGGAGCGCCGCGACCACAGCGGCGGTGTCGGTGCTCGTCTGGCCGACCGCGATCGGTGTCACGAGAACCGCGGCCTTCTCGTCCTCGCTCACGAGAGGCCCGGTCGGATCCGCGTCCGCGTGCGAGCCGAGCACCGGGAGGAGGCCTTCGAGCGCGGCGACGTCGGGTGCCGAGAGCGTCGCGCCGTCGTCGCGCGACGCGACCACGATCACGGACTGCCGATCCGCGTTCGGGAACTCCGCCAACAGCGCGCTCGTGCGCGCCGATTCCGACCCTGCGGGGGCCTGCTCGTTGCCGGCGGGTGCCTTCGCCGACCCGAACAGGCCGAAGAGAGTCATCATGATCAGGAGGACCGCGCCGAGCGTGATCCAAGCGCCGCCACGGGAGGTCATCCACTCGGGAAAGCGCCGAAGAGCGCGAGAATCTGCCATACCTGCCACTCCACCAGGAGCACCGGGCGGCGACATCGTCAAGACGATGGAGGGAAGTCTCCCTCTTTCGATGGATGCCGGTCGGGCGGCGTTGGGCATGCCGAAGCGGTCGCATCGCAGCGAGGATCAGAGAGGTCGGGAGTCATGGCGTGAGGCGGGTGGCGCGTGGCAGTATCACCTCATGGTGGGATCCTCGAAGCTCGCGTCTGTGCTGTATGTCGAGGACGATCCGGATATCGCGGCGATGACGGTCGAGGTGTTGTCGGAGGCATATCGGGTCGATCATGCGTCCGATGGCGGGGTCGCTCTGCGTTTGGCGCTGGGTAACCGGTATGACCTGATGGTGGTGGACAGGCGGCTGCCGGGGATGGATGGTGTCGATCTTGTTCGCGCGGTGCGCACGGCGCAGATCACGACCCCGGTGCTCATGCTGACGGCTCTGGGCGCGGTGGATGACAAGGTCACGGGGCTCGACGGTGGGGCGAACGACTACCTGGTCAAGCCGTTCGACTACGAGGAGCTGCTGGCACGCTTGCGCGCACTGCAGCGCGCTTTCCAATCGGGTGGGGCGCGGCGCGAGCTGGGTGAGTGGAGTTTCGTCCCGACAGCACAGGCGGTCTTCGACCCGTCGGGGTACCGGATCGCGCTCACGGCTACGGAGAGCACGTTGCTGGAGGTGCTCAGCGGGAGTCCGGACCATGTGTTCAGTCGAGAAGAGATCCTCCGGGCAGTGTTCCCTGCCGGTGATTCCGCGAGTTCCGTGGACACGTATGTGCACTATGTGCGGAAGAAGACGACTCCCGAGATGATCGAGACGGTCAGAGCGCGCGGGTATCGGGCGGGGAACCCGTCATGAGTGCGCAGAGAGACCCGGATGCGGAGGAGGTGCGGCGGGCCGCTCGGGTCGTCGCGGTCTGGGTGGGCGTCTCGTCCGGGGTGATCGTCCTCGGAGGTGTGCTGATTCTTCTCGCGGTGGTGCTGTCGTCGTCGCGCCGTGAGGGTGAGAGGCACGAGGGCGGATGGTTCCCGGGTGCGGCCGGCGACGACTTCGTCGTCGACATCAGTGTTCTCGTGCCCGCCGTGGTCCTGCTCGGCCTGGTGGGGGTGCTGTTGCTCGCCGTGGTCGCGAGTATCGCCGCGCGGCGAGCAGCACTCCCGCTGAGCGACGCTCTGCGCCGGCAACGACAGTTTGTCGCGGACGCGAGCCATGAGCTCCGCACGCCACTGACCGCGCTCACGAGCCGGATCCAGATCCTGCAGCGCCGTCTGGACCGCGGCGAGGACGTGACCGCGACGGCGCGGGAGCTGCGAGGAGACGCGGATCGCATGCGCGACGTCCTCTCCGACATGCTCCTCGTCGCAGAAGGACAGGAGTTCGCCGGGGAATCTGCAGTCCTCGGTGATGCCGCCCGCGACGCCACCGCCGCGATCCGCTCCCTGGCGGACGACGCGGGCGTGAGGATCGACGTCGACGTCGTGGACGCCATCGTGCCCGTGCCGCCGGTGACTCTCGTGCGGGCCCTGGTCGCACTCCTGGATAACGCGGTCGCGCACTCACCGGCCGGCGGCTCGATCGAGCTCTCAGCGCGGCGGTTGGCCAGCGGGGTAGAGATCCGTGTGGCGGATCATGGGGCGGGGATCTCCGGTATCGACCCCGCTGAGGTGTTCGAGAGGTTCGCTCGCACTCCCGACAGCGGCCGTGGGCGCGGATTCGGGATCGGGCTCTCGCTGGTGCGGGATATCGCACAGCGCGCCGGAGGAAGCGTTGTGGTCGAATCGACGTCCCCGGGAGGGACAGTGTTCCTCCTCACGCTGCCCACGACGACGCCGAGGTGACCTCGACAGGTGTCGAGCCGATCCACCGCGCTATCGCTCCGCCATCCGTGACGAGCAGCCCGGTCTTGGTGTGGGAGGCGGCGATCCAGGTGGTGTCGGAGGGGCCTGCGGCGACGGCGGCTGTCGCCCAGACGTCTGCGTGCGCGAGACTGTCGGCGACGACGGTGACAGAGGCGACGCCGTGCGCGCGGTGACCGGTGCGCGGATCGATGATGTGGCTGCCGCGTTCGGCCGGACCGGACGTGGCCACAGCACCATTCGTCACCTGCATCGTCGCGAGGACGCTCCCGGGGCGGCGGGGGTCTGCGATTCCCACGTCCCAGACCCAGTCCGAGCCCTGTGCGGTGAACAGTTGCAGGTCCCCTCCGGCGTTGATGCCGACGGCCCGAGCCGATGCGAGAAGAGTGGCGAGGTGACGCCTGCTCGCGTGCTCCACCGCCCAGCCCTTGACGTACCCGGTGGGGTCGAACCCGCCCCTCCACGACGCGGAGAAGAGCCCGCCGGTGGCGTGTTCGTAGTCGGCGCACGCGGCAGCGACCGCTGCCACGCGCGGGTCAGCATCCTGGATGCGGAGGGCGCCGGCCCGGATGCGACTGATATCGGAGTCGGCCCGGTAGGGCGAGAACACGCGGTCGACGTCGCAAAGCTCGGCGACGCACGTCTGCACCGCATCCCGTGCGGCGGCGTCGTCACGCGGGTCGACGATGTGGATGCTGATGGCGGTGCCCATGATGTGCTCGACGTGCACGTGGATGTCTGGAGCGGTCATTGTTGTGCCTGATCGATAGCGCTCTGCAGCGAGCTCGTGTATCCGTCGCTGGTGTAGGTCGCGCCGGACACCATCTGGATGTGTGCGCTCTGGCCCTGGACGGTCTCGGAGACCAGTAACGGGATCGCATGCGCGTTGATCTGTTGGTCTCGACCGTTGCTGTCGGGATACCGGAGCGCTTGCGCGTCGGTGATCTTCCCTCCCGACACGGTGATCTGCACCTGGACGGGACCGTAGCGCGTCTGCATGGTGTCACCGGTGAACGTCCCGTCCGTGAGCCCCGCCGTGGTCCCGCCCGCGGCGGTCGATGCCGACCCGCTGGTGCTCTGGGTGGTGCCGCTAGCGGGGCTGGCGATGTCGGAGGGAGGAACAGCGTCGAGGGAGGTGCGGTAGCTGAACAGGAGGACGATCCCGCTCAGTGTCGCGACGAGTGCGTAGATGATCTTCTTCATGGCGATGCTCCCTCGATGCTCAGGGGGTGAAGGATTCGGAGTGGATGCGGTCGGCGATGAAGCCGGCGCCGCGGAGGTCTTCTCGTAGAGCGCGCATCCACCCGTCGGGGCCGCACAGGTAGACGTCGTACTCGTCCGGGTCAGGGGCGATGTAGCGGAGCAGATCGGGGCCATTCCAGGCGGTGTGGGTGGCCGGAAGCCACGGGGAGTTGCCGCCGGCGCGCGGGCCGGTGAGCGGGAAGTGACGCACCCCGCGCTCACGGATCAGCGACGAGATCGGCTCCCGCAGCAGGGCGTCAGAGTCCGCAGTGTCCCGGACGACCAGGGCCGCGTCACCTGACTCGTATCTCTCCGCCTCGAGAAGCGATACGAGCGGGGCCACTCCGGCTCCCGCACCGACCATGAGGAGCTTCCGGCCGCTGCGGCGATCTCCGGTCATCTCCCCGAACGGACCCTCCACCAACACTCGGGTGCCCGGACGCAACGACGCGAGTCGCGTCGTGCCGTCGCCGACAAGGCGCGCTGTGAGTGCGTAGGTGTCTCCCGGAGCAGCCGAGAGGGAGAAAGGGTGCCCTCGCATCCATCCCGGCCCGTCCAGGAACCGCCACACGAAGAACTGGCCGGCCCGTGCCTTCAGCTCACGGAGGTCCCGACCGGACACGCGCACGGTGACACCGGCTGCACCGTCGAGTGCGACGGTGTCGACGCGGAGAGCGTGTCGATGGGAACGGACAAGCGGTGCGACGACGCGGAACACGATGACGGCTACAGCTGCGACAGCCCACAGCGACCACCAGTAGATCGTGGCCGGTGTCGATGAGAGGAAGTCCGCTCCCGTCCACAACTGGTGCGGCAGAGCGAGGAAGACGCCCAGGTACGCGTACAGGTGTAGCAGATGCCACGACTCGTAACGCAGACGGCGGCGGGCACGGCGGATGGAGGTGACCACGACCATCACGAGGAGTCCGGTTCCCGCGGTGGCCAGCAGCATCCCCGGGTAGTCCCAGACGAAACTCCACAGCTGCTCCCACACGCCCAGACCTGCTGCCGCGGCATATCCGATGACCAGCAGCAGGATGTGCACGCCCATCAACCAGAACGACCAGAAGCCGACCTGTCGATGAAACCGGGTGATTCCCTCACGACCGAACCCGCGCTCGAACAGCGGGACCTTCGCCATCAACAACACCTGATAGAGCAGCAGGTTCGCTGCCACCAGCCCGGAGAGCCTTCCCAGAGTGGTCACGGACTCTGCAGAGAAACCGAGGATAGCGGTCACCCCGCCCCCGGCTACCCACAGGGCGACGACGAACAGGCTCGTCGCCCAGATCACGCCGAGTGCGGCGACTCGCCACCACGAGGTGGCGACCCGGGGCTTCGATACATGCACGCTCGGCGTGAGTACGGGGGCTGTGTGGAGGGTGCTCATGACGACATGGTCCCCGCGGTCCTCTGAGGGAGCTCTAAGACAACAAGGCGCACACCGTTGTCATAGGTGATTCGCAGGCAATGCCGGTCGTTCCGAGACGACCGACTCGATCGCCAGGGAGTTCGGGATGTCGATGGCCCGAGCAGCAACGCGCCGACCGGATCACCCAGTGCCGCCAGGTCGTGCTCGACACCTCCGCGTCATCCGACGGCGCAGGGATCGATCTCGCCGCGGATCGGGGCGCATGCGACAGGGAGGCCTGCTGTTCGTGACTCTTGGAGGTGTCCTTCCAGAAGCGAGATCCTCAGTCTGGATCGGCTCCAGAGTGTCCGGAACAGCTTGGGAAGTCACAGGTGGAGGGGCTGACGGGAATCGAACCCGCGCTGTCTGCTTGGGAAGCAGAAGTTCTACCATTGAACTACAGCCCCGTACCCGCCCGAGAGCAGGTGGAGCAAGCCTACCTGTCTCCCGGGCGTTGACCAAAGCGTGCCTCAGGGGCGCGCGTCGACGAGGCGCTGGCGCTGGGTGCCGAGCCCCTCGATGCCGAGCTCCACGACGTCGCCCGCCCGCAGGTAGGGGAAGCGACCGGAGAGCGCGACGCCCTGCGGGGTGCCGGTGTTGATGAGGTCTCCGGGCTCGAGCACCAGGTACTGCGACAGGTGGTGAACGATCTGCGCGACGGTGAAGATCATGTCGGCCGTGTTCGAGTCCTGCCGCGGCTCGCCGTTGACACGGGACCAGAGGTGCAGAGCCTGCGGGTCGACCTCGTCGGCCGGGATGAGCGCCGGACCGAGGGGGTTGAACGTCTCGGCGTTCTTGCCCTTCGACCACTGTCCACCGGAGTGCTCGACCTGGTACGCCCGCTCCGACACATCATGCGACACGACGTACCCGGCGACGTGCGCCAGCGCCTCTTCCGGGCTGGCGAGGTAGCGCGCGCGGCTGCCGATCACGACCCCGAGCTCCACCTCCCAGTCCACCTTCTCGGCGCGCGGGGGGATGAACACGTCGTCGAAGGGCCCGACGATGGTGTTCGGGTGCTTGTGGAACAGGATCGGCACGGACGGCGGGGCGTCACCGGATTCGGCCGCGTGGGCGGCGTAGTTCTGTCCGATGCACAGCACGGCCATCGGCCGGGCGATGGGGGCCCCGACCCGCAGCGCCTCGGCGCCGTCGAGCAGCGGCAGCGACCCGGCCGCGAGGGCCTCGCGCGTGCGAGCGATGCCGTCACGCGCGAGGAACGCGCCGTCGATGTCGGCGGTGAGGCCGGTCAGGTCGTAGGTGCGGTCGTCGTGGCGCACCGCGGGGCGTTCGGCGCCGGGCGCGCCGAGGCGAAGGAATTCCATGGGGTCGTGTCTCCGGGGTCAGTGGGTGTACGGGCGGTGCTTCTCGATCGCGTCGGAGAGCTCGACGCCGAACCCGAGGGTCTCCGGCACGCGGAGGCGGCCGTTCACCGGCACGGGCTCACCGACCAGCATCGGCGAGAACATCGGCACGATCTCCTCTGCGGTCGGGTGCATCATGAGGAACTCCGCGAACGGGCTGTTCGTGCGCGTGACGACGAAGTGGTACGAGTACACGGACGACCCGTGGGGAACGACCATCGTGCCGTGGGCATCGGCCAGGGCTGAGATCTTCAGCAGCTCGGTGATGCCGCCGCACCAGCCCACATCGGGCTGGATCAGGTCCACCCCGGTCTCCAGCAGCTGCCGGAAACCCCACCGGGTGGCCTCGTGCTCGCCGGTCGTGATGAGCATCGAGGAGGGGGCGCGCTTGCGTAGCTCCGCATAGCCCCAGTAGTCGTCGGGGATGAGCGCTTCCTCGATCCACTTGAGGCCGTAGTCGGCGGCGGCGTGCGCGAGACGAGTCGCGTACTCGACGTCGAGCGACATCCAGCAGTCGTACATGAGCCAGAAGTCGTCGCCGACCTTCTCGCGCATGTCCGCGAGGAGGGCGATGTTCTTGCGCAGCCCCTCTTCGCCTTCGGCGGGTCCGTGGTGCAGCGGCATCTTCCCGCCGATGAAACCGAGCTCCTTCGCGCGGTCGGGGCGTGCCCCGGTGGCGTAGAACTGCAGCTCGTCGCGCACCGGCCCGCCGAGGAGCTCGAACACCGGCACCTGCCGCACGCGACCGAGCAGGTCGTAGAGGGCGAGGTCGACGCCGCTGATCGCGTTGAGGACGACGCCGCGGCGGCCGTAGTAGAGGGTCGACTTGTACATCTGATCCCAGATACGCTCGATGTCGGTGATCTTCCGGCCTTCGAGGAACCGCGCCAGGTGCTTCTCGACGATGAACGCGCCGATCTCGCCCGCCGTCGTGACCGAGAAGCCGACCGTCCCGTCGCTGGCCTCGATCTCGACGACGAGCGTGCCCAGCACGTTGAGCCCGAAGCTCTGCCGTGACTGCCGGAACTCCGGGTAGACGCTCATCGGGGTGGCGATGTGGTCGTCGATCCAGTGGTCGGCGCCCTGGTCGTGATAGTCGGCCCCGCCGCCGCGCACGGTGTACGCGCGGACCTCGCGGATGGTGGGAGTGCCGGTCATCGTTCCTGTTCCTCTCGGTCGAATCGGACAAGGACCTTGCCCGGGGTGCCGTCTCCCGCCGCGAGGGCGGAGAAGGCGGAATCCGCGTCGGCGACGTCGATCTCGCGGCTGATGAGCGCCCGGTAGACATCCGGCTCCGCGCCGATGATCGCGGCGGCGTCGGTGAAGTCGTCGGAGCCGTACGTGAAGCTGCCGATGAGTGACCGCTCCTCTGTGCTCACGAGGAAGGCGTCGAGCGTCACCTGCGGAGCGCCCATGCCGACCAGGCAGATCGGGGCGCCGAGGGTGGTGCTGCGCAGCGCGTCGCGGACGGTGGGGGTGAGGCCGACGGCGTCGACCGCCGCATCCGCGAGGCCGCCGCGCTCGGCGAGCTGTCCGGCCACCGGGCCGGCGGCCGGGTCGATGGTCTCCGCGCCGAGCCGCTCCACGAGCTCGCGCCGGGCGGCGTCCATCTCGCTCACGATGATCGAGCCGGCTCCCGTGTCCCGCAGTGCGATCACGACGGACTGGCCGATCGGTCCGCCGCCGATCACGAGCACCCGGCCGAGGCGGTCGGCGGGCAGTCGCCGCACGGCATGCACGGCGACGGCGAGGGGCTCGATCAGTGCGCCGAGCTCGATCGGCAGGTCCGCGGGCAGCGGCACCACATTCCGGGCCGGTATGACGACGTAGTCGGCGAACGCGGCCGGGATCTCCTTCGCCACCCCGATGACGTGCTTGCCCGCGTGGTGCTGCTCGCGACCCGCGAAGGCTGCCGCGTCCTCCGCGGGCACGACGACGGGGTTGAAGGTCACGGGAGTGCCCTCGGCGAACCCGTCGACGTCGTCGCCGACGGCGGCGATCACTCCGCTCGACTCGTGGCCCATCACCTGCCCGGGGAATCGCCGGCCGTTCTCGCCGGTATAGCCGTGGACGTCGGAACCGCAGATCCCGGTCGCGGCGACCCGGATGAGCACCTCGTCGGGTCCGGGGCGGGGGATCGGGGCCTCACGGACGTCGAGGCGTCCGATCTCGGTGAGGACGAGCTCGCGCATGCGTGTCTCCTGTTCTGCCGACCGCGGTCAGCGCTGGCGGGCGGGGGTCTTCGTCGTGTCGAGGCCCACGCCGTCGGTCTCGCGGACCGCGGGGCTCACGACGCGGCTGAGGGCGATGAGGACGGCCCCGAGCAGAGCGATGACGGCGAGGGCGATGAGTCCGGCGCTGTCGCCGAAGGTCGCGTCCGCCCAGTTCTTGAGCACCGGGGCGAGGAATCCGCCGAGGCTGCCGAGGGAGTTGATGAGGGCGATGCCGCTTGCGGCGGCCGCGCCGAGCAGGAACGACGTGGGAAGGGTCCAGAACACCGGCTGCACGGAGATGAAGCCGGCCGCGCCGACGCTCAGGGCCGCGAGGGCGATCACCGGCTCCTGCACGATCGCCGACACGATGATGCCCGCGCCGGCGGCGGCCAGCGCACACGTCGCGATGAGGCGACGCTGCCCGGTGCTGTCGGCGAGGCGCGACAGGACGAAGGTGACGAGGAGCGCGAACGTCCACGGCACGGCGGTGAGGAGGCCGACCTCGAGGCCGACCGGCTTGCCGACGATCGTCGCGACCTGCGTGGGGAGATAGAAGGTGACGCCGTAGACGCTCATCTGGATCGTCAGGTAGATCGTGGCGAAGTAGAGCACGACCGGGTTGCCGAGCGCGCGCAGGGCTCCGCGGGGGGAGTGGTTCTCCTTGGCGCTGTCCTCGTCGTCGAGGGCGGCCACGAGGGTCGTGCGCTCCGCGTCGGTCAGCCACTTCGCGTCCTTCGGGCCGTTGTCGAGGTAGAAGAACGCGACGATGCCGATGAGCACGGTGAGGATGCCGGTGGCGAGGAACATCAGCTGCCAGCCGTGGATGCCGACCTTACCGTCGAGGTCGAGCAGCATGCCCGAGAGCGGGCCGCCGAAGATGAAGGCGAGTGGGGCGCCGAAATAGAAGAGGCCGTTGACCCGCGCGCGGAACTTCAGCGGGATCCAGTACGTGAGGAAGAGGATGACGCCGGGGAAGAACCCGGCCTCCGTGATTCCGAGGAGGACGCGGAGGACGTAGAAGACCCACTCGTTCGTCGCGAACATCATGAGCGCCGACACGATGCCCCACGAGACCATGATGCGGGCAAGCCAGATCTTCGCCCCCACCCGGCGCATGATGAGGTTCGACGGCACCTCGAAGACGGCGTAGCCGAGGAAGAAGATGCCGGCGCCGAGCGCGTAGGCGGCATCCGAGATGCCGGTGTCCGCCTGCCAGGCGGCCTTCGCGAAGCCGAGGTTGGCGCGGTCGAGGAACGCGAGGATGTACATGAGGAGCAGGATCGGGATCAGCCGGAGCGTGACCTTACGGACGATCGCGGCAAGTTCCGGCCGCGTGGAGGACTGAGTGGACATCGGGGCATCTCCATTGACGAGGGGTATCCAGTGCGTTCACGTATGTGAATCGGATGTCTCAGACCTGAACGCGCGATAGTGTGACACACGTTCGTGCCGCGCACAATTCACGCAGGGGGACCCATGACGGACACCGATCAGGCGGTGGGGGCGGTGAAGTCCGCCGGGCGCGCCCTCGAGATCATCGAGCACCTCGCCGCGACCGGATCGCAGACCTTCCCCGAGCTCCTCGACGACCTCGGCCTGCCGCGGTCCAGCGCCCACGGACTGCTGCGCACCCTCCAGGCGGCCGGTTGGGTCGACCACGACGCGACCAGCAAGCGTTACTCCCTCGGACTCAAGGCCTGGCAGATCGGCCAGCGTTACGACGGGCACCGTCTCCTGCTCGAATCCGGGCCCGCGCTCATGGCGGCGCTCACCGAGGAGATCGGCGAGACGGTGCAGATGGCGCGGCTGGACGGCGTCGAGAACGTCTATATCGCGATCAGCCCCTCGCCCAACCCGATGCGCCTCGCCTCCAATGTGGGGATGCGACTGCACGCCCATGCGACCGGAATCGGCAAGGCCCTGCTGAGCACCCTCGACGACGCCGACATCTCGCGACGCCTGCGCCAGGTGGCCATGCCGCGCCTCACGAGCCGGACCATCACCGATCCCGACGAGATCCTCACCGTGATCGCGAAGGGGCGCGACATCGGCTTCCACGTCGACGACGAGGAGTTCATCGACGGCTGCCGGTGCGTGGCCATGCCCATCACCTGGCCGGAGGAGACCGGTGTGGCGGCGGCGCTGAGCGTGACGATGCCCACGAGTCGCACGGACGAGCGCTGGCCGCACTCCGTGGTCGAACCCCTCCGACGCACGGTGCTCCGGCTGCGGCGCGCGATGAGCCTCCCCGGCACCGGACCCGCGCTCCCCTGAGGGCGCGACGGGCCGGAGATGCCGCGTCGACGGCGCGACCGCATGACTAGGCTTGTGCCGTGCTTCTCAGCGATCGCGACATCAGAGCAGAACTCGCCTCCGGCCGCGTCGGCCTGGAACCGCATGCGCCGGAGATGATCCAGCCGTCGAGCATCGACGTGCGACTGGACCGCTACTTCCGCCTCTTCGACAATCACAAGTACCCGTTCATCGATCCCTCGGTCGACCAGCCCGAGCTGACGCGGTTGATCGAGGTCGATCCGGACGAGCCCTTCATCCTCCATCCCGGCGAGTTCGCGCTCGGGGCCACGTTCGAGCAGGTCACCCTGCCGGACGACATCGCCGCGCGGCTGGAGGGGAAGTCGTCGCTCGGTCGCCTCGGGCTCATCACCCACTCGACCGCCGGCTTCATCGACCCGGGCTTCTCCGGGCATGTGACGCTGGAGCTCGCGAACGTGGCGACGCTGCCGATCAAGCTGTGGCCCGGCATGAAGATCGGCCAGCTCTGCTTCTTCCGGCTCACCTCGCCGGCGGAGAACCCCTATGGCTCCGGTCCCTACGGCAACCGCTACCAGGGTCAGCGCGGTCCGACGGCGTCCCGGTCGTTCCAGAACTTCCACCGCACCGACGTGGGTGTGACCGACATCGGAGCCGTCGGAGGCTGACATGAGCGACGCGAGCGGGACGGGTTCCGACGAGTCCGCGGTGCCCGAGGGGGCGGCGCTGCCGGATGACTCGGGGCTGGAGATCGCTCACGCCGACGCGGTGATCCCGCCGGCCGACGCCGTGATCCCGCCTCCGCCACCGGAGACGCCGATCCCGGAGGGGCTGCTGGCCGCACCCGAAGCCGCGGGCGATACCCTTCCGGCACCGACCCGACGCTCGGAGCGATCCCGTCCGACGCCCGCGATCCTCCAGGGCGAGCAGCCCGCGGCGGCGGCGGACGACTGGGCGCAGCGATCGATCGCGCCGGAGGTCGCCGACACCGGCAGCTACCGGGTGCTCGCGGTCGTCGTCTTCGTCGTGCTCTTCCTCCTGCTCGCGGCGGCCGTGGTGACGCTGGTCGTGCTGATCACCACTGTCGGGCTGCCGTTCGCGGCTCCCGACCCGGGCGCGGGCTTCCTGCCGACCCGGGTGTAGGGCTCCGCAGGGCGGCGGGCGGGTCGGCCGGTACGGCGTCGGTGGCGGCTCGTCCCGTCGCGGTGCCGAGCGCATCGACGGCGTCGAGCCCGCCAGTCACGAGGGCGACCACGGCATCGAGGGTCGGATCGGCCGACAGCACTCTCGTGTGACCGAGGCCCACCGTACGGACGAGACGGGAGCGGCCGGTGTGGGCGGTATACAGCCGGAGGGCGTCGTGGTCGGGCATCCGGCGGTCGCCCCGGTCGTGCACGACGAGCAGCGCAGTGTCGGCGGGGAGTGGATGGGCGGCCGCGTCGTACCGTTCGACGGCGGTTGCGGGATCGAGCCGGAGGCGGCGGTGGAAGCGGATGCGGAGTCGGTCCGCGGTGGCGGCGTCGAGCCGGAGGTCACGGACGAACTGGGCGAGGAAGGCCTCGGGCGCTGCGGCCCCGGCGACGACGGCGACGGCGGGGACCGAGCCGGACGACCGGGCGACGGTCAGCGCCGCGAGCCCGCCGAAGGAGTGGCCGATGAGGGCGGAGAAGGGGCCGTGGGTGCGGTCCAGCTGCTCCGCGGCGTCGACCCAGTCGCGGATATCGGTGTGCCGCCCGCCGGAGGAGCCATGCGCTGGGGCATCGAAGGCGACGACCCGGAACCCCTCGGCGACGAGTTCCCGTACGAGCGGGGAGAACTGCGAGGCGCGGCCGCGCCAGCCGTGCAGGAGCAGCACGGTGCGCGGACCCGTGCTCCACGTGTAGGTCGTGACCGGGATACCGCGCACGAGGAGCCTCCCGCGGCGGGCGTCGTCCTGGGTGGCGGCGTCGGCGGCGCGCACGGCCATGCGTGGGCGGGTGAAGAAGAACAGCCGGTAGGCGAGATCGCCGGCGAGGCGGGGGGAGAGGCGTCCTGCGGCCGGGAGGGTGCGGACGAGGAGAGTGGACGCGGACGGCATGGAGGCTCCTTCACCGAACTATACGAACGATCATCCGTATACTAGGCGAACGGTCGTTCGTATACTAGAGGCGTGGCAGACACGGTGATGCAGGATGGCCGGCGGGCGCGTGGCGACGCCTCCCGCCGCATCGTGCTGAAGAGTGCGACCGACCTCGCCTCCGTCGAGGGTCTGGACGGCGTGACGATCGGACGCCTCGCGACCGCCTCGGGGTCGAGCAAGAGCAGCATCGCGACGCTGTTCCAGAGCAAGGAGGGCCTGCAGCTCGCGACGGTCGCCGCCGCTCGGGACATCTTCGTCGAGCGGATCATCGAGCCCGCCCGCGCCCAGCCGAGGGGAGCGCACCGCCTGGCCGCGCTCCTCCACAACGCCTTGGTCTACTCGAGGGACCGCGTCTTCACGGGCGGCTGCTTCTTCGCGGCGACCGCGGCGGACGTCGACTCCAAGCCCGGTCCCGTGAGCGACGCCGTGCGGGCGGCCCTCGTCGACTGGTACGGATACATCGAGGCCCAGCTGCGGTTCGCGGCCGCGGAGGGGGAGGTCGACGCGGCCGACGTCGAGGTGTTGGCGTTCGAGCTCGTCGCCCTCAATGAGCAGGCCAACGCACGGTCGCTCCTCCTGCGGAGCGACAGGCCGTATGCGCTCGCGGCGGCCGCGATGCGCGCACGTCTCCGTGACGCGGGCGCTCCCGACACCGCGCTCGCCCTCCTCGATCTCTAGCCGCATCCCGCGTCCGGGGCCCCGTGACCCTTCCCCCTGCGGGATCACGAACACACCGCAATCCCGCTTCGAAGGCCCGTTTCTGATCCCGCCCCACGGTCGGGCCCTGCCCCTTTTGCGTGCGGGATGAGAATCGGGCCTCGGGGTCCGGCGGGAGGGGCGTTTCTGATCCCGCCCGACGGTCGGGCCCTGTCGCCTTGCGTGCGGGGTGAGAAGTGGCCCGCGAGGAGCGACGGAAGGGTCGTTCTTGATCCGCGCGCGTGCCTTCCCCCTACGTGTCACCTCGAGCCCTTGCGCTTCCACCGGGGCGCCTCGTTCCTCGCCCCTTCCGCTTCGCCTGCCTGCATCCCGTGAGGGATCGAAAACGTGCCGCTGAGGCGCTCGGGAGGGGCGATTCTGATCTCCTTCGCAGAGTGGGCGCTCGCGTCGCCGCGGTGTGGGATCGAGAACGTGCTGCGGGATGGTTTGGGAGGCGCGACTCTGATCCCGCCTCGGCTCAGGGCGCTTCGCCTGCGTCCTCACCTCGGGTCCGGGCTGGGGTGCGTGTGGGGGGGATCAGAACAGTGCCGCGGGGGCGCCCGGGAGGTGCGGAAGTGATCCCGGAGGGGCGTCCCGGTGCGCGGAAGCGCCTCACCCGGGATTCGGGTGAGGCGCTCGAGTGGGACGATCAGGCGGCGTGGCCGTGGCGGAATCCGGCGTCGAAGCCACGCTCGAATGCGCGCTCCGCCATCCGCTGCGCGCGGTGGCCATGGCCGCGGTGTGCGTGACCGTGGTCTCGGTTGTCGTGACCGTCGTGGTGACCGCGCCCGCGGTGCCCGCCGTTCTCGTGGCAGTCGTGACGGTCGAAGCCGTGCCGGGGCTCAAAGTCCGCGTGCCCGAAGCCGTGCCGGGGCTCGAAGTCCCCGCGGTCGAAGCCGTGCTGGGGACCGAAGCCGTGCCGGGGCTCAAAGTCCGCGTGCCCGAAGCCGTGCCGGGGCTCGAAGTCCCCGCGGTCGAAGCCGTGCTGGGGACCGAAGCCGTGCCGGGGCTCGAAGTCCCCGCGGTCGAACCCGTGCCGGGGGCCGAAGCCACGCCGCGGACCGAAGCCGAACCCGGGGCGCTGCTTCCGAGGGAGAGGCGTCTCCTCGTCCCAGCCGAAGGCGCGGGCGATCTTCTCGAGCGCCGCGAGGGTCGTCGCCATCTCCTCGTCGGAGACCGCGCCGGCGACCTTCGCGCGGAGGCCGTCGACGGCGGCGCCGAGACGCTCCTTCGCCGCGCGGCCCTCGTCGGTCAGCGCCCATCCGTCGCCGTCCGCCTCGACCCAGCCGCGGTCGATGAGATCGTGCAGCTTGTGCGGGGTCAACGGGCGGCGCGCGGGTACCGAGCCGTCGACGACGTTCAGCAGCCGCCAGTCGCGGCGGGTCGCGCCCTCCGCGGCGAAAGCGGTGGCGAAGTCCTGTGCCATCAGGCGGTCGACGGCCTTGAGCCAGAAACCGAACGGGCGGGAGGTGTTGTCAGAAGTGCTGTCTGCAGTGGTGTTCATGGTGATCCTTCGTGTCTGTGGTGCACCGACGACGGATGTCATCCGACATATTAATGTCACTGTGCATGTACATGCAGTGTGACATGAAAACTGAACGCATGTCAAGCTGCATGTAAAATCGGGGCATGGCCACCGATCCGATCGACCCCGCGTCCCCCGACGCCGCCGAAGCGATCGCGCAGGCGCTCTCCCGACTGCGCGGACGCCGACCCGGGCCCGGGGGTCGCGAGCACGGCGGGCCACGCGGTGCGCACGGGCACGGGCCCCACGGCGACCCGCGCGAGCACTTCGCCCATCACCGCGGCCACCCGGGGATGCCGCCGTGGATGGCCGACGGCGGCCGCCTCGGCGGACCGGCCCGTCTCCGCATGCTCGAAGCCCTCGCCGCCGCGCCGGAGCCCCTCAGCGTGAGTGCGCTCGGGCAGGCGATCGGCGTGGATCAGCCGCGGGCGTCCCGGCTCGTGCAGCAGGGAGTGCAGGCCGGTTTCGTGCGCCGCGAGGCCGACCCGGACGACGCCCGCCGCACCCGCATCGCGCTGACCGACGAGGGTCGGCGACTGGCCCGCGGGATGCGGGGCGAACGCCGCGAGCTGCTCGGCCGCGCGCTCGAGTCCTTCACGCCGGAGGAGCGCACGGAGCTCGCGCGGCTGCTCACCAAGCTCGCCGACAACTGGCGCGCCTGACCGGCCTCACGCGCGGGCGAAGTCCAGCGAGGGCTCGTCGTCCACCGAGAGGGACAGCACGACGGTCTCCACCGCGTCGTGCGCCTCGATCCGCCGCTCCACCTCCCGCAGTCGCCGGGCCACGTCGTGCTCGCGCGCATCGCCCGCGAGGTCGATCTCGGCGACGAGGAATAGCCGGTTCGGCCCCACGTACTCGATGTGCAGGTAGGTGACCCGCTCGATGTCGTCCATGCCGAGGAGGGCCGTGCCCACCCGCGAGCGCAGTGCGGGCGACACCGACGTGCCGACGAGGAACGCGATGTTCCGTCCGATCAGGATCACGGCGACGACTCCCAGCAGGATCCCGACGAGGATCGACCCGATCGCATCCCACGCGGCGACACCGGTGAGCTGATGCAGGAGGATCGATCCGCCCGCCAGCACGAGGCCGATGAGGGCGGCGGAGTCCTCGAAGAACACCGCCCGGAGCGTGGTGTCGCTCGTCTCGAGAACGAAGTCCCACGTGGAGGATCCGCGCTCCCAGGCCAGCCGACGGGAGCGGACCATCGCCTGCGTGAACGACGCGCCCTCCAGCACGAAGGCGATCCCGAGCACGATGTACGCCACGACCGGGCTCTCCACGGGCCCGGTGTCGGACAGCTCCTGGATGCCATGCATGATCGACACGATCGAGCCGGCGGTGAAGATGCCGAACGCCGCGATGAGGGACCAGACGAACGCGTTGCGGCCGTAGCCGAGCGGATGCCGGGCGTCCTTGGTCTTCGCGCCGCGCCGGTCGGCGATGAGCAGGAAGATCTCGTTCCCCGCGTCCGCCCAGGAGTGCGCGGCCTCGGCCACCATCGACGCGGACGAGGTGATGACGGCGGCGACCGTCTTCGCGATCGCGACGAGGATGTTGGCGAGGAAGGCGAGGACGACGGTCACCGGGTCAGGCTACTCCCGCCCGACCCGTCCGACGCCCGGAGCGGGCTCAGCGCGGTGCCTTCACCGGGAGCAGGAGGAGGAACCCGAGGATGAGCACGATGACGATGCCGAGGATCCCGTATGCGGTCTGGCTCGTCGCGACGATGAGCACGGTCCAGGCGGCCGAGGCCATCCAGCTCGCGGCCCTTCCCGTCGTGGCGTAGAGACCGAAGATCTCGCCTTCCCGGCCGGCCGGGGTGACGCGGGCGAGGAAGGAGCGCGCCGCCGCCTGCGCCGGGCCGACGAAGGCGCAGAGCACGAGGCCGCCGATCCAGAACACGAGGGACCCGGCGTCGCGGAGCAGGAACACGGCGAGGCCTGCGACGATCATCGATCCGATCGACCCGAGGATGATCCGCTTGGGGCCGAGGCGGTCGTCGAGGCGTCCCGCGATGATGGTCGAGACGCCGGCGACGAGGTTCGCGGCGATGCCGAAGACGATGATGTCCTGGGTGCCGAACCGGAACACGGCGGTGCCGATGATGGCGCCGAACGCGAAGACCCCGCCGAGGCCGTCGCGGAACACGGCGCTGGCGAGCAGGTACCAGAACGTCGACCGGGTCTGCGGGTCGCGGTAGAGACCGATCACGTCCTGCACGAGGAGGACGTAGGAGCGGAAGAACCCCACCTTGCGCTCCGGCCGACCGAGCGACGGCTCCGGCACGTTGAGGAAGATCGGGATGCTGAAGACGATCGCCCAGACCGCGCACCCCACGGCGATGAGCCGGTACGCGAGGCCGTTGTCGGTGGACATGCCGAACCAGTCGAAGGTGTCGAGCAGGACGACGATGACGAGGGCGATGATGCCGCCGAGGTAGCCGAAGCCCCAGCCGAGTCCGGAGATGCGGCCGACGTTCTTCGGGTTCGCGATGCCGATGAGCATGGCGTTGGAGTTCACCGCGGCGATCTCGCCGAACACGGAACCCGCGGAGATCAGCGCGACGCCGAGCCAGAAGAGGGCCGGCTGCGGCTCGACGAACCACAGTCCCAGCATGCAGAGGATGAGAGCGCCGGTGCCGATGCCCAACCAGAGCTTCTGTCGTCCGGCGGCGTCGGCGCGCTGTCCGAGGACGGGGGCGAGCAGGAGGATGCCGAGGGCGGCGATCGTCGAACCCAGTCCGAGACCGGAGGCGAGGTCGGCCTCCGCGGCGACGCGGACCGGGTCGCTCGGGTCGAGGGCGACGATCTCCGGCGGCAGGAACGAGGCGCTGACGAGGTACAGCGCGGTGAAGACGAACGTGAGGATGACGGTGTTGAACGGCTGCGTCGCCCAATCCCACAGCGCCCAGGAGTACACCTGCTTCCGAGGCGCGGGGGTGTCTCCGCGCAGATCGAGGCCGACGACGGCCACGGCGCCGCTGTTCGCTGTCGCCACGGGCTCGGGGGCGCCCGCCGCGGGATCGGGTGAGGTCATGGTCGAAGTCTGGCCGCGGACGGTGAACGCCCGGTGACGGCGCGCCGTCGGCGTCGGGCGACCGGGGCGTTCAGAGGGCGGGGCCGCGGCGGATCCGGACGGGGCCCCGGGCGTCGGCGATGCTCACCCGCTCGCCCTTCTGTGTGACCACGACCACCTCGCGGGAGGCCAGGTCGGCCGCGACACGGCGCACGTCGGGCATCCGGTCGCGCCACTCCTCGCCGCCGATAGCGCGGGCGACATCGCTCGGGCAGATCGACGAGTCCGCGCGTTTCCGGGTGAGGGCACGCATCGTCGCGGCGATCCGCTCCTCGGCCTGCGCCGCGGAGGGCTCCTCCCACCATGGGGCACCCCGCTCGCCGAGGGCGGTCTTCGCATCCTGCACGCGACGGCGGGCGTCGGGCTCGGCCGCCTTGACCGCGCGCCGTGCGGCCATGAGCTCGTCGACGAGCTCCTGCCGCAGGTTCTCGGGGATCGACGGATCGGTGGCGCGCCACCGCCGGCCGTTCACGACGATGTGGTGTCCGTCCGCGGTGGGCGCGGGGCCGTCGTCCGTCATACCGGCCATCCTGCGCGCCGGCCGCGCGTGCCGCCATCCCCTTGACGTCCGCGCGGCTGCCGGTCAGCGGTAGAGGAGGTCGGCGTCGACGAGCCCCGTCCAGTCCGGCACCGCGAGCGACTCCGGCTCGTCCCACTCGCCCGCCGTGATCCGACGGCCGCGGCCGGGCGCGGGATCGAAAACGCTCCTCCACGCGGCTGCCGAAGCCCCGTTTGCATCGCGCGTGGGGAACCCCTCGCGGTGAGTGTGCAGAAACGTGCCGGGGATGGGTGAAAGAGGTGCAGTTTTGATCCCGGGACGGGCCGGACGGGAGGGGGGTCAGTCGGTGCGGAGGGGGCGGAGGGTGCGGGCGTAGTCCTCCTTGAGCACCGCGAGATGCAGCCACGCCTCGATCCGGGTCACTCCGGGGAGCGCGCGCAGCCGCTCGAGACTCGCGTACAGGGCTCCGGCGGAGGGCTCCACGAGGGTCGCGACGGCGTCGAACCGCCCGAGGGTCCGCGCCGCGAAGTCGACTCCGCGCCCGCGCCGCAACTCGTCGATCACGGCCTCGTCGTCGTCTCCGAGCGTCATGCCCACGCCCATGGAGAGCTGCCGGTGCGCGAGCCCTCGAGCCTCCACGGCGCTGATCTTGATGACACCGGCGTCGATGAGCCGCTGCACCCGGGTGGCGACCGCGCTGGGGGAGAGCCGCACCTGCTCGCCGAGGGCACGGAAGCTCATCCGCCCGTCGGATTGCAGGTGTTCGATGAGGGCCTCGTCGATGCCGTCGAGGGTCACGCCCCCGTGGTACTCCGAGACGAAGAAGCCCTTGATCACGGTCGAGTAGATGATCGTGTTGATGTCGAGCACGCCGGCGCTCCCGCGGATGCGCGCGAGCAGATCGTGGAGCTCCGACATCGACCCCACCCGCACCTCCGTCACGATGTCGTGGGCGCCGCCGACCGCCGACACCAGCACGGTCTCGGACATGTCGCGCAGGCGCTCCGCGACCACCTCGACGGCGCCGTCGGTCCGGATCGACACGTGGGCGAGCACGTGCTGGCCGAGGAACACGGGGTCGACGGCCGCGACCACCCGCACCGTGCGGTCGGCGAGCAGGGTGCGCAGACGAGCCGCCACGACGGCCCGGGACTGGCCGACGCGCTCGGCGAGGGAGCGGATGCTGGCGCGGCCGTCCTCCTGCAGTGCCCGGATGAGTTCCGCATCGAAGTCCATGTCGCACCCGATTCCGTCGATTTCCCCGCGATGCACGCCCGCACCCGCAAAATCTCAGCGTAGAGCGCTGTTCGACCGAGCGGAAGGCCCGGAGTGCGCGGCAGGAACGACATAAATCCAGTGAATGCTGCGTATCGCTGGAGTTCTGCCCTTGCCCGTGATGCTTCACGTCCGTAGCATCCTTCGCTATCCGACACCATCCGCGAAGGAGCGGGTCCATGACCACTACCCCCACCCCCCGAAGCGGCGTCCACAGCCGCGCGCGCCGCGCCGGCTTCGCCGCCTTCGTCGGCACCACCATCGAGTGGTACGACTTCTACGTCTACGCCACGGCCGCCGCCCTCGTGTTCGGCCCGCTGTTCTTCCCGAGCGGTGACCGTCTGGCCGAGACCGCCGCGGCCTTCGCGACGTTCGCGGTCGCCTTCCTCGTCCGCCCCCTCGGTGGCATCGTCTTCGGCCACATCGGCGACAAGCTCGGCCGGCGTGTCTCGCTCGTCATCACGCTGCTGCTGATGGGGGCCGCGACCGTCCTCGTCGGCTGCCTCCCGACCTACGAGAACATCGGCATCCTCGCCCCGATCCTCCTCATCCTGCTCCGCGCCATCCAGGGCCTCGCGGTCGGCGGCGAATGGGGCGGCGCGGTGCTCATGAGCGTCGAGCATGCTCCCGAGAAGTCGAAGACGTTCTACGGCGGCTTCACCCAGCTCGGCAACCCGGCCGGCGCCCTCCTCGCCTCCGGCATCTTCGCGATCATGGCCCGCGGCGGCGACACGTTCATCATCGACGGCGGCTGGCGCATCCCGTTCCTGCTGTCGATCGTGCTGATCGGCGTCGGTCTGTGGGTCCGGTATCGCGTCGAGGAGTCGCCGGTCTTCGAGGAGAAGATCGAAGGTCGCAAGCAGTCCATGCCGCTCGCCTTCGCCCTCCGAGTGAACTGGAAGCCGATCCTCCTCGGCATCGGCATCCTGCCCATCTCCACCGGCGGCTACTACCTGGCCACCACCTTCGCCACCGCGTACGCGACCGGCGAGCCCATCGCTATCAGCGAGCAGGCCATCCTCGACGCGATGACCCTGGCCTCCTTCGTGGAGTTCGTCGTGACGCTGCCGGTCGCCTGGCTGGGTGACAAGTGGGGCCGGAAGAACGTGATGTACATCGGCCTGATCACCTCGGTGCTGACCTTCGCGCCCTTCCTGCTGCTGATGCCGGGCCGCGTGGAGCCGCTGATCTTCCTCTTCGCCTCGCTCGTGCGCATCGCGATGAGCGCGACCTACGCCCCGATCGCGGCGATCCTGGCCCAGATGTTCCGTCCGCAGGCCCGCTACACCTCCATCGCGCTGTCGTACGGCGTCGGCGCCGCCGTCTGGGCCGGCTTCTCGCCCTGGTTCGCGACGCAGCTCATCGCCTGGACCGGCAGCGTCTGGTCGGTCATCGCGATGTTCGTCGGCATGGCCGTCATCGCCGGGATCTGCACGCGTCTCGCGCCGCAGCACTCCGACGAGGCCCCGGTCACGGCGTCGTTCACCGCCCGGACCGACACCACGGCGAACCGCCTGCCCTGACCGGCACTCTTCCTCCGCACGACACCACCGCGAACAGGCATCATGAGAAAGCTCACCCCCTTCGACCGCTCGGCCCAGGCCGCTCCCGTCCTCGTCACCGCACGAGCCATCCACACGGCGGACCCGGCGGACACCACCGTCACCGCGATGCTGACCGACCGGGGGCGCATCGTCGCCCTCGGCACGGCGGCGGAGTGCGAGGACGTGGCGGCGCGGGCCGGACTCACCCCGGAGCGCGTCGATCTGGGCGAGGCGGTGGTCGTGCCCGGCTTCGTGGACGCGCATGCGCATCCGCTGATGTTCGGGCAGATGATGACCTGGGTGGACTGCGGTCCGGAGAAGGCGGGGAGCATCCCGGAGATCGTGGCGCTGCTGAAGGCCGCGGCTGCCGAACTCCCCGCCGGCCGTCCGGTGCGCGGCTACGGCTACGAGCAGCGCAACCTCGCTGAGAAGCGGCACCCCACCCGCTTCGAGCTCGACGAGGTGGCCGCCGACCGCGAGGTGTACCTCATGAACGCCTCCGGCCACGGCGGGGTGGTGAACTCGTACACGCTGGAGCTCAACGGCGTGGACCGGGACACCCCGAACCCGGACGGCGGCGAGTTCTTCCGCGACGCCGACGGCGAGCTCACCGGCGAGCTGTCCGACGCGGCGTGCAACATCCTCACCGGCGTCCACGGGGTGAAGATCGGCCACCACGGTCCGAACTTCCACCTCGCGGACGAGCCGGAGGAGCACCTGCGCCAGCTCGACGCGGCGACGCAGCGGTTCCTCGCGGGCGGGGTCACCTCCATCGGCGACTGCCAGGTCACGCGTCGCGAGTTCGACATGTACCTGCGGCTGGCCGAGGCCGGGCGGCTGGAGCTGCGCGTGTCGATGTACCTGCTGTCGCACCTGCTCGACGAGGCGCTGGAGATGGGACTGGTCGGGCAGTTCGGCAACGCCCACCTGAGCTTCGCCGGCATCAAGTTCTACGCCGACGGCACTCTCGGGGGCTGGACCGCGTACTTCCCGGACGGCTACGTCGGCGACCCCTGCCGCACCGGCCAGCTCTACCACGAGCCCGCCGACTACGCGGAGCTCATTCGCACGGCGCACGCGGCCGGACTCCAGACCGCGACCCACGCCCAGTCGCCCACCGCGATCGAGATGGTCGTGTCGGCGATCGAGGCGGCACTCGAAGAGCGTCCGGACGCGGATGCCCGGCACCGCATCGAGCACTGCGGCCTGCCGACCCCCGCGCAGATCGAGCGGATGGCGGCCGCCGGCATCCGTCCCGTGAACCAGACGCAGCACTACTTCAACTGGGGCGAGGGCGTGGAGGAGGCCATCGGCACCCCCGGTGAGCGATTCAACCCGCTCGGGGAGTTCGAGCGTGCGGGCGTGCCCATGACGATCTCCTCCGACGCCCCGGTCGCCGAGCCCATCCCGCTGGAGGCGATCCAGACCGCGGTCACCCGGGTCACCCGTCGCGGACACCGGCTCGGCCCGGACGACCTGCGCATCTCCGCGACCGCGGCGCTGCGGGCGCACACGATCGAGGGTGCGGTCTCGATCGGCCGCGAGGACGACCTCGGCTCCCTGGAGCCGGGCAAGTACGCCGACTTCGCGGTGCTCTCGGACGATCCGCTCGCGGTGCCGGCCGAGGAGATCGCGGCGATCCAGGTGCGCGAGACCTGGGTCGACGGCGTCCGTCGGCACGCGATGTGAGGATGACACGATGAGCACCGACACCATCGGAGACGACCGGTACGCCGACACCGCGGGCCGTGCGGTCCTGGAGACCATCCGCGCCTACGGGGTGACCGCCGTCTTCGGCATCCCCGGCACGCACAACCTGGAGTTCTACCGGCCGCTCGCCGACCTCGGCATCCGCGCCGTGACCAACCGCCACGAGCAGGGGTCGGGGTACGGCGCGGACGGATGGGCGCAGCAGACCGGGCTCCCCGGCGTGGTGATCACGACCTCGGGCCCGGGCCTGCAGAACGCGATGAGCGCGATCGGCACCGCGTTCTGCGAGTCTCGGCCGCTCATCGTCCTCTCGCCCGGCGTGCCGCTCGGGGCGGAGTTCGCCGACGTCGGCACGCTGCACGAGACCAAGGACGCGACGGCCATGGTCGGCGCGATCGCGGAGTGGTCGCGGCGGGTGTCGACCGCGGCGGAGGCGGTGCAGGCCGTGCACGACGCGTTCCACGTCTTCCGCACCGGCCGCCCTCGGCCCGTGCACATCGAGATCCCGCTCGACGTGCTGGAGGCGCCCGCCGAAGTGCCAGCGGAGGACCGGAAGCCCCGGCCGATGCCCGACCGCGTCTCCGGGGATCCGATCGCGCTCGCCGAGGCCGCCCGGCTGCTGTCCGCCGCCCGCCGCCCGGTGATCGTGGCCGGTGGGGGTGCGGTGTACGCCGCGCACCAGCTCGTCGCCGTGGCCGAGCGGCTCGGGGCTCCGGTGCTCACGAGCCTGAACGGCAAGGCGGTGCTCGACGAACGGCACCCGCTGTCCCTCGGCTCGAACCTGCGCCTCGCCGCCGCACGGGCCGTGGCCGAAGACGCCGACGTGCTGCTCGTGGTCGGCTCGAAGCTGGGCGAGGCGGAGCTCTGGGCTCCCCGGCTCGAGGCGCGCGGCGCCGTGATCCGCGTCGACATCTCTCCGGTGCAGCAGGACAAGAACCTCACCGCGACGGTCGGCCTCACGGGAGACGCCGCCGCCGTGACCGACGCCCTCCTGCCGCTGCTGCCGGACCCCGCACGGCCCGCCCGTGACCTCACGGCCGAGCGGGCTGCGATCGAGGCCGAGTCGCGGGAGACCGCGCCGGACACCGTCGCGCTGGCCGAGATCATCGCCGACGCCCTCCCTGCCGACGCGATCGTGGCGGGCGACTCCTCCCAGATCGTGTACATGGCGCTCGGCAGCGTGCTGCGGCAGGAGCAGCCGCACTCCCTCCTCTACACGCCGACCTACGCCACGCTCGGCTATGGCCTCCCCGCCGCGATCGGCGCGGCCGTCGCGCAGACCGAACGCCCGGTCGTCACCGTCATCGGCGACGGCGCTCTGATGTTCTGCGTGAACGAGCTCGTCACCGCCGTCGAGCAGCGTCTCGACGTCACCGTGGTGTGCGTCGACAACGGCGGGTACGCGGAGATCCGCCAGAACGAGCTCGACCGGGGCATGACCCCGATCGGCGTCGACCTCGTGCAGCCGGACTGGGCCGCGCTCGCCACCGCCTTCGGGGCGACCGGGCGACGGGCGGCATCACGCGCCGACATCGCCCCCAGCATCCGCGCGGCCATCGCCGACGGCGGGGTGCAGCTCGTGCACATCCCGCAGCATGCCCTCTGAGACCCACACCTCCCGACGAACAGGAACGAGAAATGACCGACAACATCGGCCCCGTCGACGCCTCCGTGAACCCGCGGTATTCCGGCATCGCCACCTTCGCCCGCCTGCCCCGCATCGAGGACGTGCCGCGCGCCGACATCGCCGTGGTCGGCATCCCGTTCGACTCCGGCGTGAGCTACCGCCCCGGCACCCGCTTCGGACCGTCGCACGTGCGGGAGTCGTCCCGGCTGCTGCGGCCCTACAACCCCGCGCAGGACGTGTCGCCGTTCCAGCTCGCCCAGGTGGTGGATGCGGGCGACATCCCGGTGAACCCGTTCGACCTCACCGAGGCGGTCACCGAGGTCGAGCGCGCGGCGCTGGCGCTCGGCGAGCAGGTGCAGCGCCTCGTCACGATCGGCGGCGACCACACCGTGGCCCTTCCCCTGCTGCGGGCGGTGGCCGCGAAGCACGGACCCGTCGCGGTCCTCCACTTCGACGCCCACCTGGACACGTGGGACACCTACTTCGGGGCCCCCATCACGCACGGCACCCCCTTCCGCCGCGCGAGCGAGGAGGGGCTGATCGACCTCACCGCGAGTTGCCACGTCGGCACCCGCGGACCCCTGTACTCGAAGCAGGACCTCGAGGACGACGAGCGCCTCGGCTTCTCCATCGTCTCCAGCGAGTACATCGAGGAGCACGGGGTGGAGGCCGCGATCGACCGCATCCTCACCCGGATCGGCGACAAGCCGCTGTACGTCTCGATCGACATCGACGTGCTCGACCCGGCGCACGCGCCCGGCACCGGGACCCCCGAGGCGGGAGGGCTCACGAGTCGCGAGCTGCTGCGCATCCTCCGGGCGTTGCGTGACCGGGACATCGTCGGCGCCGACGTCGTGGAGGTGTCGCCCGCGTACGATCACGCCCAGATGACCGGGATCGCCGCGAGTCACGTCGTGTACGAGCTGGTCACCCTTCTCGCCGCCCGACTCGCCTCCTGACACCCGGGGTCAGAACAGCATCCCGAGGAGGTCCGCGAACAGGGCCTCGGCGTCGCACTCCACCCGTCGCCGTGCGAACCAGTCGCACACGTTGACGCAGTCGCGGTGCAGGAGGTCGAGGCCCTGCGGGTTCGCGATCACGTCGACGATCTGCGGCAGGTCGATCACCCGCACCCGCCCGTCGTGCACGAGGAGGTTGTAGGCGGAGAGGTCGCCGTGCGCGAAGCCCGCGGCGGCGAAGACCCGCATGAGCTCGACCACCTGCGTGAAGTACTCCTGCATCTCGGCGTTCGACCCGCGCACCTGGGCGAGCCGCGGTGCCGCGATGCCCCGGTCGTCGCCGAGGAACTCCATGAGCACCTCGGTGCCGCTGACCTGCACGGGATAGGGGACCGGGGCACCGCGCTCCCACATCCGGCACAGGGCCTCGAACTCCGCGAGCGACCACTGGGCTGCGGCGACCTCCCGTCCGTGGGCGGTCTTCTTGGCGAGGGCGCGCGTGTCGCGGGTGTTCCGCGTGCTGCGTCCCTCGGTGTAGACGGCGGAGCGCTGGAAGCTCCGGTTCTCGATGCCGCGGTAGCGCTTGGCGGCGAGGAGGGTGTGCTGCGTCGGGTCGTCGGGCACGGCGCGCTCCAGCAGGAACACGTCGGCCTCCTTGCCGGTCTTCAGGATGCCGAGCTCGGTGTCCAGGGCGCCGGCGGAGGTCACCACCCAGGCGGGGCGGGGGTCCGGCCCCCGCTCGGTGGGGGTGGACGAGGGCCAGGTCGTCCAGCGCTGGTTGGCGCCGGGCTCGACCTCGGCGAAGGAGAGGGCGGTCTCGAGGGAGTCGAAGGAGGTGGCGTCGAAGGACGCGGCTTCCGAGGAAGCGGGGGATTCGGTCACGGTGTGGCTCCGGGAAGGGAGGCCACGCGGCGATCAGGAGCGGGTGGCCTCGAAGGGAAGGTGGTCGGCGATAGGCGCGACGACGACAGCGTTCATCTCATCGCCTCCTTCGCTCGGGCTTCCCGGGCGGATCCCGGTGCGTCGTCGAGCCTAGGGGGTGCCTCGGGGGTTGTCCAGGGTCGGACGATCGGTCGGATGCGGCGGACGACCGGTCGGGCGCAGGCCGGTCCCCGTTGCGAGTCTGGAAGCATGACCACGACCGCCCCCGTCCCGACCCTGCCGACCAGCCGCGGTGACCGCATCCGCTACGGCGGACTCATCGCTCTCATGGTGATGGGCTTCCTGCTGGTGACCGCCGAGTTCCTCCCCAACGGAGTGCTCACCGAGATGGCGGACGGCCTCGGGGTGACCCCCGGCCAGGCCGGGCAGACCGTCACCGTCACCGCGCTCGTCGGGCTCTTCGTCGCCCCGACCGTCGGCCTCGTGTTCCCCCGTCTGGACCGTCGGTCGCTGTTGGTGTGGATGGCGCTCGCCGCCGCCGTGTCGAACCTCGTGGTCGCCATCGCGCCGAACCTCGTCGTCGTGCTGCTGGCGCGGTTCCTGCTGGGAGCGGCGCTCAGCGCCTACTGGACGATGTCGATCACGGTCGCCGCGCGGCTCGCGGGGCCGGAGCACCTCGGTCGCGGGGTGATGTTCACCTCCGCGGGCGTCTCGCTCGCCACGGTCGCCGGCGTCCCGCTCGGGGTCATGCTGAGCGAGGTCGTCGACTGGCGCGCCGTGTTCGCGATCGCGGGAGTGCTCATGGTGGTGCTGGCCGTGGCCCTGCGGTGGGCGTTGCCGACCGTCCCGGCAGAGCGCGCGTCGAGCCTGCGTCTGCTCGTCGACACGGTGCGGCGTCCGGGCATCGGCCTCGGGATGGTCGGACATGTGCTGGTCGTGCTCGGCCACTTCCTCGCCTACACCTACGTCCGCCTCGCGCTGGAGCGCATCCCGGACGTAGACGCCTCGACGATCGTCGTGCTGCTGGCGCTGTTCGGTGTCGGGGGCCTCCTGGGCAACCTCTCCATCGGCCTCGTGATCGACCGCTCCTTCGCCTTCTTCGCGGTATTCGCGCCGCTCGTCATCTCCGCCGCGGTGCTCTCGATGGTGCTCTTCTCCGGATCCATCATCGGCATCGGTGCGGTCGTGCTCCTCTGGGGCTTCTTCTTCTCGTCGTGGCTGATCGTCGTGAACACCTGGGTGGGCCACCGCATGCCGGACCGCCTGGAGGCCGGGGGGAGCCTCGTGGTCGTCGGGTTCCAGGGGGCGATCACGCTCGCGGCGGGCGTGGGCGGACTCCTCGTCGACACCCTGAGCATCGAACTCGTCTACACGATCGGTGCGGTCTCGCTCCTCGCCGGTGCCGTCCTCTTCGGACTCTCGAACCGCCGCAGCGCCCGCTCCTGACCTCCGGGCACAACTTCGGAGCTGGCCGACGACACGCCGTCCCCTCGGGCCCGGGGTCGGCATGTCGTCGCCGGTCTCCGAAGCCGTGCCCGCCCCGGGAGGGGGGAGATCGCGGGGTCAGGCCGGAACGAGGGAGTGCGAGGCGCGCCAGGAGGACGGGGTCATGCCCGTCCGGCGGCGGAAGGCGCGGCTGAAGCCCTCGTCCGAGGCGTAGCCGAGCTCGCGCGAGACGCTCGACACCGACTGCCCGGCCTGGAGCATCCGCTTCGCGGCATCGATCCGCACCTCCGTGACGTAGTCGGCGGGGGAGCGGCCCACGGTGAGACGGAACCGCTCCGCGAAGGCCGAGCGCGACATGGCCCCGACGGCGGCCAGGCGCTCGACCGTCCAGTCCCATCCCGGCTGCTCGTGGATAGCGTCCACCACCCGGTCGAGGAAGGGATCCTTCGACAACGAGGGCCACCCCGCGGGCGCACATCCGTTGGCCGCCCAGGCCCGGATGACCGAGAGCAGCACGGTGGTCGCCATCATCCGGCAGATCAGCGGGTCTCCCTGGCGCACCGGGCACGCGGGCGCATCGACCACGCCCATGTTCTCGGCGAGGGCGGCGGCAGCCGGCTCCAGCGCGTCGAATCCGGTCACCGCGAGGAAGGGCGGCAGGAGCGCGGGCAGGGGAGAGGCGGTGTCCGCGAGCTCGATGTCGACGAGGAGGAGCGCGGTTTCGGCGTCGGCCTCCAGCGCGAAGGCGTCGCCGCGGAGCAGCAGGAAGGCGTCGCCGGACACGAGTCGGTCGCGGTGTCCTGGCTCCTCGACCGTGAGCTGCTGCGAGGAACGGTCCACGTCGAGGCGGCAGCCCGTGCCCAGAGGCGGATGCCCGTGCACGGCGCCGTCGGCGACGTAGACGAGGGTGATCCGGCCGGACGGCAGCGGGAGGAGTCCTCCGGGGGTCAGCCGCACGCGGCGGGCGATCCCCACGCGCAGGTCCACCGTGCCGAGCACCGAGGACAGCGCGTCCGCATCCACCGTCACCATGCCTTCGGCAACGTCGGCCGCCGTCCCCCTATTCCCCTTCGAATCGCTCACCTTGCTCCATTTCGGCGGCGGATGGGGCCAAGTGGGCGATTCGAAGCGGGATACGCTGGAGGGGTACCCCACCCGAGGAGTCCCGTGTTCCGCACCCCTGGCCGCCTGTACCGAGTCCTCGCGATCGCGGAGGCGATCACCTGGACCATCCTCATCGCCGCGATCATCGCACGCGCCGTCGGAGCCCCCGGCGTCGTGGTGACGGTCGGCGGCGGAATCCACGGGTTCGTGTTCCTCGCCTATGCCGCGACCGCCGTCCTCGTCGCGCTCAACCAGCGGTGGCACCCGGGCGTCGGCGTGCTCGCCGTCCTCAGCGCCGTCGTGCCGTACGCGACCATCCCGATGGAGATCTGGCTGCACCGCACCGGTCGGCTCCGGGGCGACTGGCGGCTCGACGCCACCGACGACCCGCGCGACGGTCGCTGGTACGACCGCCTGATGCGCTGGTTCCTCCGTCGCCCCTGGGTGCTCGCGGTGCTGCTTGTCGTGGGCATCGTCGCGCTGTATGTGATCCTGCTGCTGGTCGGCCCGCCCGGGGGCAAGTGACCCGACCCCGAAGGGCGTGATGCCCTAAGGGATCGGCGTCGGTGCCGTCGCGCCGGGAACGCCGGCGACGTGGAGGGCCGTCCGCAGCGCGGCGACTCCCGTGAAGTGGTGCGTGGTCATGCCCAGCGCTCGTGCGCCGCTGAGCTTCCCCGGCGAATCGTCGAGGAAAAAGACCTCCTCCGGAGGGAGGTCGAGGGCTGCGACCACGTGGCGGAAAGCCCGGACGTCCGGCTTGGCGTGTCCGATGTCGGCGGAGTTGAACACGCGATCGAAGTGCGCGTCGATGCCGCTGTCGCGAAGCTCCTCGTCGATGGTGTCGGTGCCGTTCGTGAGGATGGCGCAGGTGGTCCCGTGAGACCGCACCGCGTCGACGAGCGCCAGCACGTCCCGGTCGGCGGCGAACGGCGTGCGTCCCCATTCCTGCGCCGCGGCGGCCGACCCTGCGGCCTCTCCGACGCGGATGATCCATTCCTCGCGGGTGAGGAGTCCCGTGGTCACCTCGTCGATCAGCGGGGAGGAGAAGGCGGTACGGGCGATCGCGCCGTCCGCGAGCCCGTGCCGTGCCTCCAGGGTGGTGTCGTGGTCGAAATGACGGATGACCCCGTCGAGGTCGAAGAGCACGGCGCGGATCATCCCCCCATCCTGCCTCCCGGCCACCACCTCCGTGTGGATGGCGTGCCAGCTCTCCGCGATCCGCTCCATCGAGCCCAGGTGCACCCCGCAGACGGCGTCCTCCTCGGCAGCGAGCTCGATGATCTCGATGCCGTCGGCGGCGGGGCCGGAGTAGGAGTATCCGGCGACGACCTCCATCCCGTCCGGCAGCGTCCGGTACTGGGCGATCGGGGTGGTGAGGGCGCGGGGAGGGGCTTCTGGACGATCTCGATCTGCGACGTGTGCTTCTCCTTCTCGATGAGGTGGAGGCGCCGCTCCACATCGACGAGTCGCGCGGCGGCGAGCCGGTGCTCCCGCTCCACCTCGGCGCGCCGGATGCGCAGCAGTGCGGCGATCCGGTCGGCGCAGACGCCCTCCGCGAGGATCGACGAGATAGCGCCGAGGCCGAAGCCGAGCGATATCGCCGTGGCGCACAGTGCATCCCAGTATATCGTTTACCGCGTCTGAACTGGGCTTTCAATGTCGGTGGCCCCTGCTTCACTCGGGGTATGACAGGACTGGCGGACGCGACGATCGAGCAGGTGGAGGCGCTCCGAGCGCTCACGGAGATGCTCGTCGGTGTCGAGCGGACGATCAGTGGTCTGCAGGCTGCGCGGGATGGGATCCTGGCTCTGGGATCGCGCCTCGCCGTGGAGGTCGCGGCACAGGCCGACCATCCGGACGGCGCGGATCTGAGCGTGCGCACGGTCGCGGCGGAGTTCGGTGCCGCGCTGAGGGCGAGCGACAGGACGATGCAGCGGCGGATGGCGGATGCGGTCTGGATCGTCGAACGCTTTCCCCGGCTGTGGGGTGCATGGGGCGCGGGGCAGGTCACCGCCCGGCATGCCCGCGTCATCGCGGAGGCGGGGGAGCACCTCGAGGACGGGGCGGACCGCGACGCGTTCTCCGCGCGAATGATCGCCTTCGCCGAGGACGAGGCGCCGAATCGTGTTGCGCGAATGGCGCGCCGGGTCGCGGAGGAGTTTCAGCCACGTCCCCTCGCGGACCGTCACGAGGTCGCCCGTGAGCGGCGGCGCGTGTGGGTGCGGGACGCCCCTGACGGGATGGCTGAGCTCGGACTCCTGGGGCCGGCGGAACTGGTGCACGGCGTGTTCGATCGGCTGACCAGCATGGCCAAGACTGCACAGGCCGGCGATGACCCGACGGACCTCCGAACTGTCGCGCAGTCCAGGGCTGACCTCGCGCTCGACCTCCTCCTGACCGGCGCTCCGGCAGGCCATGACGACCGCGGCGGTGCCCTGGCCGCCATCGTGCCCACAGTCGCGGTCACGGTGCCCGTCATGACCCTCCTCGGTCGGGGAACGGCGCAGGCGGAGCTCGACGGCCGCACCCCTGTCGACCCCGCCACGGCGCGGAAGTTGGCGGGAGCTGCTTCCGGATGGGATCGCATCCTCACCCACCCCGTGTCGGGCGCGGTCCTCGCGGTCGACCGGTATCGCCCGAACGCCGAACTACGACGACATCTGCGGGCCAGAGATCAGCGATGCCGCTTCCCCGGATGCGGGTACCCGCCCGCCAAATGCGACATCGACCACCACCGGGACGCCGCGCTCGGCGGGGAGACAACTGCCTCGAATCTCGGTCACCTGTGCCGTCGCCATCACGTCTTGAAACATCAGTCCGCCTGGCATGTCGAGGCGCGTGGCGACGGCCTCTATGCCTGGACGAGTCCGACGGGGAGGGTCTACATCGACCGCCCGCCACCGTCGAACACCGTCACCTTCACCGAAGAATCGACGGACGCGCCGTTCTGACCGCCGGGCGGGAAAACTTGAGCCTGTTCATATCAAGTTCATTTGACAGCCTTCGGGCCTCGGCGTACACTTGAGCCATCGCGACTCAGGTTTCCCTGATCGCCGCAGGTTTCCAGACCACTACAGACTTCCCAACAAAGGAGAGAACACATGGCACGTGCTGTCGGTATCGACCTCGGAACCACCAACTCCGTCGTCAGCGTCCTCGAGGGTGGCGAGCCCAAGGTCATCGCCAACGCCGAGGGCTTCCGCACGACCCCTTCGGTCGTCGCCTTCACCAAGGACGGGGAGGTGCTCGTCGGCGAGACCGCGAAGCGCCAGGCCGTCACCAACGTCGACCGGACGATCGCTTCCGTCAAGCGCCACATGGGCACCGACTGGACCTTCGACGTCGACGGCAAGAAGTGGACGCCGCAGGAGATCTCCGCGCGCATCCTCCAGAAGCTCAAGCGCGACGCCGAGTCCTACCTCGGAGACACCGTGACCGACGCCGTCATCACGGTTCCGGCGTACTTCAACGACGCCGAGCGTCAGGCCACCAAGGAGGCCGGTGAGATCGCGGGCCTCAACGTGCTCCGCATCATCAACGAGCCGACCGCCGCTGCCCTGGCCTACGGCCTCGACAAGGGCAAGGAGGACGAGCTCATCCTCGTCTTCGACCTCGGTGGCGGAACGTTCGACGTCTCCCTCCTCGAGGTGGGCAAGGACGACGACTTCTCCACGATCCAGGTGCGCGCTACCGCCGGTGACAACCGTCTCGGTGGAGACGACTGGGACCAGCGTCTCGTCGACTACCTGATCAAGCAGTTCAAGGAGACCACGGGCGTCGACGTCTCGGGTGACAAGATCGCCCTGCAGCGCCTCAAGGAGGCCGCGGAGCAGGCGAAGAAGGAGCTCTCCAGCTCCACGTCCACGAGCATCAACCTCCCGTACCTGTCGCTGACCGACTCGGGCCCCGTCTCGCTCTCCGAGACCGTGACCCGCGCCAAGTTCGAGGACCTCACGAAGGACCTGCTCGACCGCACCAAGAAGCCCTTCGAGGACGTCATCCGCGAGGCCGGCATCAAGGTGTCCGACATCGACCACATCGTCCTCGTGGGTGGTTCGACCCGTATGCCCGCCGTCGCCGAGCTCGTCAAGCGCGAGACCGGCAAGGAGGCCAACAAGGGTGTGAACCCGGATGAGGTCGTCGCCGTCGGCGCCGCGCTGCAGGCCGGTGTCCTCAAGGGCGAGCGCAAGGACGTCCTGCTCATCGACGTCACCCCGCTCTCCCTCGGCATCGAGACCAAGGGCGGCATGATGACCAAGCTCATCGAGCGCAACACGGCCATCCCGACCAAGCGGAGCGAGACCTTCACCACGGCCGACGACAACCAGCCGTCCGTCGCGATCCAGGTCTTCCAGGGCGAGCGTGACTTCACGCGCGACAACAAGCCGCTCGGCACCTTCGAGCTGACCGGCATCGCGCCGGCTCCCCGTGGCATCCCGCAGATCGAGGTCACCTTCGACATCGACGCCAACGGCATCGTCCACGTGTCCGCGAAGGACAAGGGCACCGGCACCGAGAAGTCGATCGTCATCTCCGGCGGCTCGTCGCTGTCGAAGGAGGACATCGAGCGCATGGTGCGCGAGGCTGAGGAGCACGCCGCCGAGGACAAGGCGCGTCGCGAGGCTGCGGAGACCCGCAACCAGGCCGAGACCCTCGCCTACTCCATCGAGAAGCTCATCTCGGAGAACGAGGACAAGCTCCCCGAGGACGTGAAGACCGAGGTCAAGGCCGACGTCGATGCGCTCAAGACGGCACTGGCCGGCGACGACGACGAGGCCGTGAAGACCGCGTTCGAGAAGCTCAACCAGTCCCAGTCGAAGCTCGGCGAGGCGATCTACGCCTCCTCGCAGGCGGACGCCGGCGCTTCGGCCGAGGGCGAGGCCCCGACCGGTGACGCCCCCTCCTCCGAGGAGGACGTCATCGACGCCGAGGTCGTCGACGACGAGGACGAGAAGAAGTAATCATGACGGACAAGAACTTCGACGAGAACGAGGTTCCGGAGGGGTCGGATGCTCAGGCATCCGGCCCCGTGCCGCAGAACCAGGACTCCCGCGAGGCGAAGGCCGCCGAGGGCTCGGATGAGACCCCGGTCGACGCCGCTGCCGAGACGGAGGAAGGGCTGACGGTCGAGGACATCCTCGGCGCCGCGCAGACGGCGGACGCCGCCGCCGGCGACGCCGCGATCGCCGACGCCGAGAACGCCCTGCTGACCGACCTCAAGCGCCTGCAGGCCGAGTACGCGAACTACCGACGCCGCACCGAAGAGCAGCGCCAGATCGAGATCGAGCGCGCGAAGGGCGAGGCCGCCAAGGGCCTCATCCCTGTGCTCGACGACCTGGCCCGCGCCGAGCAGCACGGCGATCTGGTCGAGGGCAGCCCCTTCGCCGTGATCGCCGAGAAGGTGCGCGCGGTCGTGGAGCGGCTCGGCGTCGTCGCCTACGGCGAGAAGGGGGAGGAGTTCGACCCCCAGCGTCACGAGGCGATCTTCCAGCAGCCGACCCCCGGCACCTCGAAGACCACGGTGCTCGAGGTCGTCGAGGTGGGCTACCGCCTCGGCGAGGTCGAGCTGCGTCCTGCGAAGGTCGTCGTCGCCGTCCCTGCGGAGTAGGTGATCGATGGCCAGCCAGGATTGGTTCGACAAGGACTTCTACAAGACCCTCGGGGTCTCGAAGGACGTCAGCGACGCTGACCTGAAGAAGACGTACCGCAAGCTCGCGCGCAAGTATCACCCCGACTCCAATCAGGGCGATGCGAAGGCCGAGGCCAAGTTCAAGGAGATCAGCGAGGCCTACTCGGTGCTCTCCGACGCCGAGCAGCGCAAGGAGTACGACGAGATCCGCGCCATGGGCTCGGGCGCTCGCTTCACGGCGAGCGGCTCGGGCGCCGGCGGGTTCGAAGACGTCTTCAGCCGGTTCGGACAGCAGGGGCGCGGCCAGACCGCCGACTTCGAGGACATCTTCGCGATGTTCAACCAGGGCCAGGGCAGCTCGTTCGGCGGTGGCCGGTTCGGGCAGCCGAGCGGCGGCTTCCGAGGCTTCGGCGGCCCGCAGCGCGGCGCCGACGTCACGGCCCGCACCACGCTGGACTTCAGCACCGCCGTGCAGGGCGAGACCATCACCCTGCAGGGCGAGGACGGCAAGCCGTTCAAGGTGAAGATCCCCGCGGGTGTCGCCGATGGGCAGAAGATCCGGTTGCGTGGCCGTGGTCGTCCCTCGCCCGACGGTGGGGAGAACGGAGACATCGTGGTGCAGATCACGGTGCGTCCGCACCCGGTCTTCACACGGGACGGTCTCAACCTCCGCCTCGTGGTCCCGGTGACCTTCACCGAGGCGACGCTGGGCGCGACCATCGAGGTCCCGACCCTCGGTGGCGACGTGGTGAAGCTCCGCGTGGCCCCCGGGACCCCGTCCGGTCGCGTGCTCCGCGTCAAGGGTCGCGGTGTCGCGACCGCCAAGGGGACCGGCGACCTGCTCGCCGAGCTCCAGGTCGCGGTGCCGACGCACCTCGATGACGCCGCGCGCGAGGCGCTCGAGAGGTTCCAGGAGCTGGAGCCCCAGGAGAACCCGCGGGCCGAGCTCATGGCGAAGGCCCGCCGTTGACGAGCACAGGCTTTCGCGTCGGGTCAGGCGCTTCCGGAGGGGAGTTGCCTGACCCGGCGCGGCGGCCTGACGTGAAATCAGGAAGGAAGGCGTGATGGACGCGGACACTCCGGTCTTCGCGATCGCCGCAGCCGCCAAGCTCTCCGGCCTGCACCCCCAGACCCTCCGTCAGTACGACCGGATCGGCCTCGTGGTGCCGGGACGGACGCCCGGCGGCTCCCGTCGTTATTCGCACCGCAACATCGAGCAGCTGCGCGAGGTGGCCCAGCTCTCCTCTGAAGGGGTCAGTCTCCCCGCGATCGCCCGGCTCCTCGACCTGGAGGACGAGAACCGGATGCTGCGCGACCGTGTCGTCGCGCTGGAGAGCGCCCTCCGCGCCGAGCGGGAGAACCGCCCCGGCGTGCGGGTCTTCGCCGCCGGATCCGCGGGCGTCGTACCTATGCCGACCGGCCGCCGCATCCGCCGCTCGACGGAGCTCGTGCTCTGGAGTCCGCGCTCCGGAGCCTGACCGCGCACCCCGGTGTGTATCCTGTCAACTGTTAACAGGAGGTCACCATGACGCAGACCGTCACGCGCGGGGAGTCGCTCGGAGCGCAGGTCGCGCGCGTGCTGCGCCAGCGCATCGTCCGAGGGGAGCTCGCGCCGGGGGCCCGGCTCACCGAAGAGGCCCTCGCCGAGGAGTTCGCCGTCAGCCGCGGTCCCGTGCGCGACGCCCTCACCCAGCTCAGCTTCGAGAAGCTCGTCGAGGTGCAGCGCCCGCGCGGCGTCTACATCGTGGGCCTCACGAGTGACGACGTCGACCAGCTCTACAGCCTCCGGGGCGCATTGGAGCAGCTCGCCCTCTCGCGGGCGATGCGGGTCGACGACGACGAGCGGTGGCAGCCGATGGCCGACGCCGTCCAGCGCATGGCCGAAGCCGCGGACGCGGGTGACCATGCGGCCTTCGTCACGGCCGACCTCGACTTCCACTCGCAGATCTACGCCCTCGCCGACCACCCCCGGCTGGAGGGCGCCTGGAACCAGTACCTCCCCACGTTCACGGCCCTGCTCGAGGTCACGATCAACCACGACGAAGACCTCCACGAGTCCGCGGACGACCATGTGAAGCTGCTGGATGTCATGCGCACGGGGTCTCCCGACGCGGCCGCCGCCGTCCTCTCGGCGCACCTCGACGGTGCCCGCGAGCGGATGCTCCACGAAGTCGGCTCTCGCTGAGTCGCGGGACGCGAAGACGCGGGCACATGTTCCGTGCGCATGCGGACATGGGCCGCGCTCCCTGGCGGGGCGAGCATGGAGCACATGACGGGACAGGACAGGAAAGAGAATCCGATCGTCGTCCTCGGTGCCACCGGTACGACCGGTTCGCGCGTGGCGGCACTTCTCGAGGATGCCGGGCGAGCGGTGCGCCGGGCATCGCGCCGCTCGGAATGGCGCTTCGACTGGGGTGACCCCGCAAGCTGGGGGCCGGTCGTCTCCGGAGCGGCGGGCGTGTATGTCGTCCTGCCCGAGGAGCCGATGGACCTTCATCCGTTCATCGAGACTCTCGACCGTGCGGGTGTCCCGCAGGTCGTGGTCCTGACGGCGCGGAACCCCGAGGTGAGCGGTGACGGGATTGCCGCAGGCGCCGAACGGGTCTTCGCCGCGGCGGATGCCGCCTCCACGTTCCTCCGCCCCTCCTGGTTCTCGCAGGGGTTCATCGACGGTCTGTTCGCCGCCCAGCTCGACGCCACCGGAGAGCTGCGGCTTCCCACAGGCGACGGGGGCGAGCCGTTCATCGACGCGGCCGACATCGCCCGCGTGGCGGCGCGCCTGTTCCTCGACCGCACGGGTCCGACGCACGTCGAGCTCTCCGGCCCCGAGGTGCTCACGTTCGCGGACGCGGTCGAGATCGTCGCGCGGCGCACCAGCCGGACGCTGCGATATGTCCACGTGGAGCCGGCGGAGTGGGCGGCCTCCGTGGCGGACTACCTGCCGCCGCGGATGGTCGGGGCGCTCGGGAACCTGTTCGCGGCGATCCGCGATGGCCGCGACGCCTATCTGTCTCCCGGGGTATCGGAGGTGCTGGGGGTGCCGCCTCAGTCGCTCGGGGCGGTCGTCGACCGGTCTGCGGAGTCCCGGCGATGACTGTCGCTGAGGTCGGGGGTCCCGTGCCCCGCGGGGTCAGCCGACGGACGGTGCTCGGCGCCGCGCTCGGTGTCTCCGCTGCCGTCGCCGCTGCGAGCGTCGGACAGGTGTCCACCGCTTCGGCGGCTCGAGCCCGCACCGATCTGGTGTTCATCCACGGTGGCTCCCACGGCGGCTGGGCGTGGCGGCGTGTGGTGGAGCGTCTCGATGTCCGGCGTGGTCGCATCCTCACACCCACCCTTCCCGGGGCCGGTGATCGCGCGCATCGCCTCGCACGCGGGATCACCTTCCAGGACGGAGTCGACGACATCGTGGCGAGCATCGAGGCGGAGGAGCTCGAGAACGTCGTCCTCGTCGGCCACAGCATCGGCGGAGCGTATGCCTCGGCGGTCGCAGAGCGGATCGCCGGCGGCCTGCGCGGGGCCGTGTATCTGGATGCCGTCGTCGTCGACCCCGGGGAGCGGGTCCTCGACGTCCTCACCCCGTCGAGTCGCGCTGCGCTGCCGACCGTGGTCGCTCAGGCCGGAGAGGGCTTCTTCGTCCCCAAACCGCGGGATCCCGAGATGTTCGGCGTCTTCCGTGAACCCGACGTCGCGTGGCTGCGGCGTCGCCTCACCGCGCACCCGTGGAGCAGTTGGGCGGACGTGGTGCCGCTTGAGGGCGCGGGGCCTTCGATCCCGCGGCTCTACGTCGATTGCACGGAGCCGTCGTTCGCCGATGTCGCGCCATCGAAGGAGCGCGTGCGCGCGCGGCCGGGAGAGTGGCAGGTGCAGCGGCTGACCGCGGGACATGACGCGCTCGTCACCGAACCGGCGGCCGTGGCCCGCCTCATCAGCGGTTTCTGCCGTGCGCTGTGATCATCCCGCCTGCGATGCGATCGACGCCGTGTCGTAGTGGCGCGGACTCACACCGAACCGCCGCTTGAACGCGGTGCTGAGGGCGAACTCGTCCGAGTAGCCGAGGCGCTCGGCGATCTCCTTGAGCGGAGTGTCGGGCGCTTCGTCGAGGATCTCCATCGCGTGCGCCATGCGCCAGCGTGCGAGGTGGGCGGAGGGAGTCGTGCCGACCACATCCCGGAAGGTCCTTGCGAAGGCGGATCGCGAGAGGTGAGCCAGGGCCGCCATCTCCGCGACGGTCCAGGACCGCGCGGGATCTCGGTGCAGGGCGGTGAGGACCGCTCCGATGCGTGGATGCGCGATCCCGCCGATCCACCCCGGCGGTGCAGGGGAGGCGGCTATCCACGCGAGGACGGCAGCGGTCGCCGCGACCTCCGTGAGTTTGAGGAAGAGCCCCGCACGGGACCCTTCACTGCCGATCTGATCCTTCAGGAGCCCGGTGACCGTGGACAACACCGGCGTCTCGTCCACGATGATGAGACGCGGCAGCTCGCGTTCGAGCAGTGCATAGACGTGGCCGCGACTTTCGAAGGAGATGATCCCCGCGGCCTCCGCGTCGAGAAACCCGATGCTCTCCTCGGCGGAGAGACAGACGACAGCGACCTGATGGGGCCTCACCGCGATCGTGCGACCGTCCCGGAGCAGGTGCAGTCCGTCGGCCCCAGCCAGGACGAGCAGCTGCCGTCCAGCGGGGCCGGGGCCGCCGTCGCCCGTCAGAGTGGCTCCGATGCCGGGGAGCGTAAGGGGCTCTGCCGACACCACCCTCATGCTGGTGAGTGCCCGGTTCACCGAATCCAGCCCCATTCCTCCATTGTTCCGCCTCGCGCGGGACGGGGATCCGCATCGCCGAGGCGTTCAGCGGACGGAAAAGAACGGTTCCTACCGTGGGGGCCAGGGCAAGAGCCCTGTTCCGCGCCCGCGCGGGTGTCCTGCCACGAAGGAAGAACCTCCTCATGACGAACACCACAGCCTCCGCCTCCTCCGCCTCGTCGCTCGGACTCCTCGTCCTGCGCATCGTCGTCGGCGCGATCTTCGCCGCCCACGGCGCTCAGAAGATCTTCGAGATCACGATCCCCGATACCATCGGCAGCTTCGCCGATGTCGGGGTTCCGCTCGCCGAGATCGCCGCGCCCGTCGTGGCCTTCCTGGAGCTCATCGGCGGGATCCTGCTGATCCTCGGACTGCTGACGCGTCCGGTCAGCGTCCTCCTCGCCGTCGACATGCTGGTCGCGCTCGTGCTCGTGCACCTGCCCGCGGGCCTGTGGGTGACGGCCGGCGGTTACGAGTTCGTCGCCGTGCTCGGTGCGGCGGCTCTTGCGCTCGCACTCACGGGGGCGGGGCGCTACTCCATCGACGCCGCCGCCCTGCGCGGGCGCGCGCCGGCCTGGCTCGTCTGATCGCCTAGTCGCCCGCCGCGCGCGCGGGGTCCACGCGCCGCACGAGGATCCAGGTGTTGCCGAGATCGGTGACCGTGTGGGTGAACTCGTCGAGCGCCGCCTGCGACAGCGCGAGTCCGCGTCCGCTCTCCGCCTCCTCGCCCGGCATCGTCACCGCGTCCCAGTCGATCGGTGCCGGCGGGGCGCTGTCGCGGACGTAGGCGCGCGCCTCCTCGGCCGTCACGCGGACGTCGATGCTCAGCACGACGTCCGCGTGCTCGTTGTGCTGCGCGACGTTGGTCGTGACCTCGCTGAGCGCGAGGGCGAACAGCACCTGGTCCTGAGCCGGAACCTCCGGAGCCTCAGACCAGAGCCGGTCGAGCTCATCGAGGGCGCGGTCGACGAGGGCGAGCCCGGCGGGCCCGTCGATGTGGAAGGACCGGGTCTCAGCGTCCATCGAACGCCGATTCCGGCGTCGGGTAGTCGCGGAGCACGCGGTCCAGGTTGGTGAGGTGGAGGACGGTGCGCACGGCCTCGGGGACGGCGGCGATGCGCAGATCGCCGCCCGCCACGCGGGCGGTCTTGAGGCCGCCGACGAGGGCCCCGAGGCCCGAGGAGTCGACGAACTCGGTGCCGCTGAGGTCGATCGCGATGCGCGGCTGCCCGGCGGCGACGAGGTCGCTCACCGCGTTGCGCAGCAACGGCGCGCCCGAGGCGGTCAGGCGCCCCGTGATCGCGACGACGGCGTACCCGTCCCTGGTGTCAGTGCTGACGTTCATTCGACTCCTTCTCGAGGACCTGCGCGGCGGGACCGCGATAGCGCGCCGCCTGGATGATGACGCTGAGGACGACCAGGTCGTACAGGACCCAGGCCGTGTTGACGAGGGTTCCGGTGCCGTCGCCGGTGCCGACGATGACCCGGGCGACCCCGATGACGAGGGCGATCACGAGCACGACCATGGCGGTCAGCTGCGGCCAGATCTCCCGCCACGGGACGCCGCGCGGATCCCGGCCGTCCTTCCGCGTCACGGCGAAGGACAGCGGCCGACCGAGCACGACGTTGGCGAAGGCCGTCCAGCATGCGCGGATCCACACGGGGAACAGCGCGAGCGAGTACTGCTGACCGCGCCAGGTCTTCACCCCCTTGGCGACCACGAGGAACAGCGCCTGGTTGACGAGGAAGTACGGCAGGAACCGCACGAAGAAGTCGACCGACCAGGCGGTGACGGGGAGCACCCCGAACACGAGGTAGATCACCGGGGCGGCGAGGTAGACGATCGCCGCGAAGCCGGAGAGGTAGCTCCACATCGTCGCGAAGTACATGAGGCGCTGCCCCACCGAGAGCCCGCGCTTGGCCAGGGGGTTGTCGCGCAGCATCACCTGCAGCGTCCCCTGCGCCCACCGCAGGCGCTGCGTGAGCATCGTCCGGAGGTCTTCCGGGGCGAGGCCGTGCGCCAGGATCTCGTGGTGGTAGACGCTCTTCCAGCCGAGGGCGTGCAGCTGCATCGCGGTCGCCATGTCCTCCGTCACCGAGATCGTGGCGAGGGGGAGGATCGGCTGCGCCTCATCGGCCCGGTCGAGGCGGAGCGCGTCGAGCAGTCCGCGGACGGCCTCCACGGCGGTGAGGGGGGAAAGGTCGGAGGCGGCGAGGGCTTCGAGCCCCGCTTCGTCCACGATCACCTGTCCGAGATCGGCGTCATGCTGCACCGGCAGGGATTCGATCACGGCGAGGTCGGCGCGGATGCCGTCGAGGTCGTGGGCCACGAGAATGCGGGAGGCATCGTCGACCGCGTCGCCCACCCGGGCGGCGACCTCGGCGACCGACGTCCCCGCGGCGAGCTCCTTGCGGCCGCGCGCGATCGCGATACGGAGCGCTCCGAGCTCCGTGGCGAGGGCCGGGTCCGTCGCGGTCTCGGCCTCGCGGGCGATCAGCGCCTCGGAGGTCTTCAGCGCCCGCGCGGCGGAGTCGGTCACGTTCCGCACGTAGCCGACGATGCCGAGCTGCATGAGGGCTTCGCGGCGGAGCACGGCGTTCGACCCGCAGAAGAAGGCCGCGTTCCAGCCGTCCTTCCCCTGCTGGATCGGCCCGTAGAACAGCGGCGCCTGGCTGCCGAGCGGATCGGCTTCGTCGACGTTAACGAACCACTGCGGCGTCTGCACGAGGGCGACTTCCGGGTCATCGGCGAAGTACCCGAGCGTGCGGTGCAGGATCAGCGGATCCGGCACCTGGTCGGCGTCGAGGATGAGGAGGAACTCGCCATCGGTCTGGAAGAGCGCGCTGTTGAGATTGCCGGCCTTGGCGTGCCGGGGTTTGCCGGTCCAGTCCTCGGAACGCGTGAGGTAGCCCACGCCGGCCGCTCGGGCCTCCGCCTCGAGTTCGGGGCGGGAGCCGTCGTCGAGGATCCAGGTGGAGTGCGGACAGGCGATCCGCTTCGCCGCCTTCGCCGTCGTCATGACGAGCCCGATCGGCTCATCGTAGGTCGTGATGAACACGTCGACCGTGCCCTGCGGCGGCGACACCGGCGCGGGACGCTCCTTCGCGCGCCACATCGTCAGACAGAAGAGGAACGTGTCGATGAGGCTGTAGGTCTCGGCGATCACGAGCGGCACCGCGATCCACCAGGCAGACCAGTTCACCGACTCCAGCCACCGCCAGGCGACGTAGTTGACGCCGAGCAGGACCGACAGCAGGGCCAGGACGCGGATGGTCGCGAACCGCGCGGTCATGCGTCCCTCCGCACCACCACGACGGTGATGTCGTCGGTGGCGCGGTCGTCGTTCGCGAGTCGCAGGGCCTCGCGCACGGCACCGTCGGGTCCCATCGCGGTGAGCACGCGCTCGACGTGACCGAACGGATCGTCGGCGTCGAGCACGTCGAGGAGTCCGTCGCTGCAGCAGAGGAAGGCGTCGCCGACCTCGAGTCGCGCGGTCATCGGCACCCGGGGGTCGGCGATGCCCATCCCCATTCCCAGCGGCAGGTTCGTGGAACGGAGAGGCGTCCACGATCCGTCCGAACGGACGATGAACGCCAGGCTGTGTCCGGCGTCGATGACCTCGAGCTCTCCCGTCTCGGGTCGCAGCTCCGCGACGACCGCGGTCACGAATATCGACGTGTCGGCGAGGTCGTCCTCGAGCAGGCGGTCCACCTCGATCACGGCGTCGGCCAGCGAGCGCTCCGGTGCCGTGCGCAGCGACGCCCGCACGGTGGCCGCGACCAGGGCCGGCCCGGTGCCCTTGCCCATCGCGTCCGCGAGGGTGACGCGGATCGCGTCGCCGTGACGGGAGAAGTCGTAGTAGTCCCCCGCGAGCATCCCTCGGGGGGCGGCCCCGGCGGCGATCGTGTAGCCCTCGACCTCCGGGTGCACCCGCGGGCGCAGCGCCCGCTGCACCACGGCGGCATGGTCGATGTCCGCATCCTGGGCAAGCTCCGTCTGCACCCAGAACGCGAGGTCACGCAGGAGGTCCTGCTGGGCGTCGGTGAAGGTGTGCGGCTCCGTGTCGAGCACGCACAGCGTCCCGACCGGCTCGCCGCCCGGCGCGTGCAGCGGATGGGCCGCATAGAAGCGGAGGTGCGGATCGCCGGTCACGAACGGGTTCTCGGCGAAGAGGTCGGTCGTGCTCGCGTCCTCCACCACCACCGTCCGGTCCTGCGACACGGTGTAGTCGCAGAACGAGTCCTGTCGCGGTGCCTCGTTCCCCCCGAGGCCGATCTGCGATTTGCGCCACTGCCGGTCGCGGTCGATCAGCGAGACGCTGACCATCGGCACGCCGAACATCTCCTTCGCCAGTCGTGCCACCCGATCCACCCGCTCATCGGGTGGTGTGTCAAGGATCCCCAGTTCCTCGAGCGCTGCCTGTCGCCGTCGCTCGTCGAACATTCCCCCGGCCCTCCTCCGTGTTTATTCCCCACATCCTATTGAGGAACGTCATCCAGGGAATCAGCGCGCCGAGTGGGCATTCAGGTGAACCACAGGAAACGGTTCTGCGCAAGCCCCGAGGGGAACCGCTTCTGCGGACCTAGCATCGCGCCAGGACGGGACCGCCGTGTCTGCGCGTCCTCGGACAGGAGGCAGGTGGATGCCGATCAAGACCCGCCAGCGGGACCGGTACAACCGCCGAGAGGCCCTCGCCGGCTATCTGTTCATCTCTCCCTGGCTCCTCGGATTCCTCATCTTGACGGCCGGCGCGATGGTCTACAGCCTGTACATCTCGTTCAGCAGCTACAACCTCGCCACGAACAGCGCCCGCCCCGTCGGGATCGACAACTACGCCAACCTGTTCGAGGACCCCCGGGTGGGCGTCTCGCTCGCGAACACGCTGTTCTACGTGGTGATGGCGGTGCCGCTGGAGATCGTGTTCGCGCTCATCCTCGCTCTGCTGCTCAACCGCGTCGGGCGCGGTGCCGGAGCCTTCCGCGTGCTCTACTACCTGCCGAAGATGACGCCGGCCGTCGCGACCGCCGCCGTGTTCTTCCTGCTCCTGAACGGCAACTCCGGCGCGATCAACCAGTTCCTCCGGGTGTTCGGCATCCAGGGACCGCAGTGGCTCGTCGACCCCGCGTGGGTCAAGCCGAGCATCGTGATCATGACGCTGTGGACGGTCGCGGGAACCATGGTGATCTTCCTCGCGGCGCTGAAGAACGTGCCCGTCGAGCTGTACGAGGTGGCCTCGCTCGACGGAGCGGGGGACCGATCAGGAAGTTCTTCTCGATCACCCTCCCGATGATCTCGGGGGCGATGTTCTTCAACGTCATCGTGCTGTCGATCGCCGCGTTCCAGATCTTCGACCAGGCGTACCTGCTGTTCTGGCGGGATCAGAGCAACTCGTCGCCGGAGGCCTCCCTCTTCTACGCGATCTACCTGTTCCAGCAGGCGTTCCGGCAGTTCAACTTCGGCTTCGCGGCGGCGATGGCATGGCTGCTGTTCGTCCTCATCATGATCATCACGCTCATCCAGGTGAAGGTCGGCAACCGCTTCGTCTACTACGAGGGAGACCGCTGATGTCCCAGACCCTGCGTCAGGTCCCCGTCGAGGCGGAGTCCGAGAAGGCCCCGGGCACGTTCACGACCACCGTCGCCGCCCGTTCGCGCTGGCGACGGCGGCTGCGGCAGCCGAAGAGCCTCGTCGCCCGGATCGTCCTGAACGTCATCCTCGTGCTGTTCGCGCTGCTGTTCCTGTATCCGTTCGCATGGCTCATCGCGGCGAGCTTCAAGCCGCGGGGAGAGGTGTTCGACAACGCCCTCATCCCGAAGACCTTCGTGCCGGAGAACTACGTCGAGGTGTGGAATCAGCTCCCGTTGCTGAACTGGATGGGCAACAGCATCGCCATCGCGCTGCTCGCCGCCGGTGCCGTCGCGATCTCCAGCTCGATCGTCGCGTTCGGGTTCGCCTACTTCCGCTTCCCGGGGCGCGGGCTGCTGTTCGGCCTCGTGCTCGCGACGATGATGCTCCCCGGCGCGGTGACGATGATCCCGATCTACCTCATCTGGAAGGAGACCGGACTCCTCGGCACCTGGGTGCCGCTGTGGGGCATGAACCTCTTCGGCTCGGCCTTCTACATCTTCCTGCAGCGCCAGTTCTTCCTCGGCCTGCCGCGGGAGCTGTTCGAGGCGGCGCGGCTCGACGGGGCCAGCGCCTGGGGACTGTTCTGGCGGATCGCGATGCCGCTGTCGATCCCGTCGTTCGTCATCGTGTTCCTGTTCGAGTTCCAGGCCAGCTGGAACAACCTCCAGGCCGCCCTCATCTACCTCAACGCCGGATCGGTGGACGAGTTCACCGCGCCGCTCGGCATCGCCTACGCCATGACCAAGTACAGCCCCACCGCGGGCGGTCACGGCGACTACCAGTACGTCATGGTCGCCTCCCTCCTGGTGACCCTCCCGATGCTCATCCTCTTCGCCTTCGGGCAGCGCGCCTTCATCGAGGGCGTCGCGACCCAGGGGCGCAAGGGATGACGAACCACAGATCGAAAGGAGCAGTCATGCGCACACGCATGCTGGGAATCACCGCGGTCGCCGCGGCATCCGTCCTCGTCCTCGCCGGGTGCGGCGGGGGAGGGGGGAGACGACCAGGCAGCCGACGCCGACTTCGGTGCGGAGCCGAGCGGCACGCTGAAGGCGTGGGGCTTCGAGAACGCCGACAACGTCGGGACCTCGCGCATGGACTACGCCGCCGAGCAGCTGAAGGACGTCGAGGTCGATCTCGACGCGACGGCCTTCGACGCGCAGAAGTTCACCACCCGCATCGCGAGCGGTGACGTGCCCGACGTCGTGCAGATGGACCGCCGGTACGTGACCACCTATGCCGCGCAGGACCTCATCATGCCGCTCGACGAGTGCTTCGCCGCCCAGGACGTCTCGCCGCGGGACCACTGGTACCCCTTCGTCGTCGACGACGTCACCTACGACGATGCGGTGTGGGCGGTGCCGCAGTTCTACCAGCCGCCGGCGATCCTGCTGAACAAGGCCGTGCTCGACGAGGCGGGGGTGACGGCGGACGAGATCGACACCTCCAAGCCCGACGTGCTGCTCGGCGCGATCGAGAAGATGTACCAGGAGTCAGGCGGCGTGCCCACGCGGCTCGGGTTCGACCCGGTCGCGACCGGCCAGGCCGGGCTGTGGATCCTCGGCATGGGTGGCCAGCTCAACGATGAGAAGGGGGCGCCCACCCTGGACGACCCCAGCAACGTGGCCGGCATCGAGATGCTCAAGCAGATCACCGACGCGCAGGGCGGCTTCGCGGCCGAAAAAGCTTCACCGATTCGTTCGACGCCTTCGGCGACCAGAACCAGTTCGTCGCCCAGCAGGTCGGGGCGCAGGTGAATGCCCAGTGGTACCCGAACGTGCTGAGCCCCTACGCCGACCAGATCGACCTCGAGGCGGTGCCGTTCCGGAATGCCGACGGGGAGCCGTTCTCGGTCGCCTCGGGCACCGCGTTCGTGATCCCGGCCGGCGCGGAGAACCCCGCGGCGGCGTGCGCGTGGATGGTCAACCTCACCTCCGACGACGCGTGGAATGCGGCGGGCGAGGCGCGTGCCGAGACCCTGAAGACCGACGGCGGGATCAACACCGGGCTGTTCACCGGGTCGCCGTCCGCTGACCAGTCGATCCGAGAGACCTTCGTCACCGACAGCGGCAACGCCGGCTTCGACCAGGTCATCTCCACCTACTACGACGTGGTGGACTACGGGCAGTCGTTCGGCTCCTCCCCGGCGGGCCAGGAGATCCAGAACGAGCTCAACAACGCCATCACGGCGGCGCTGCTCGGGGACAAGTCGCCGGAGGACGCGTTGAAGGAAGCGCAGGAGGCCGCGATGCGTGCGTACGAGAACGCCACGGCCGGCTAGCCCGGCCAGACGCGGAGGGACGGCGCCAGGCGGGCATCCCCGCCTGGCGCCGTCCTTCGCGCAGGCGGGCGTGGATGATGGAGGCCTACCGATCGGAGGGCGACCATGGACCAGCGCGAGCTCGATGAGCGGATCCGCGACTACTACGAGGAGCAGTTCGACGAAGCGGCGCGGTTGACGACCCGGTCGGCGCAGGGGCCGCTGGAGCACCAGCGCATCCAGGAGCTGATCGCGGAGCACCTCGCCGAGGGTCGCGTGATCGATGTCGGAGGCGGGGCGGGCGTCCATGCGCGCTCGCTCCTCGACCGCGGACATCGGGTCACCCTCGTCGACCCGGTGCGGGGTCATGTCCGGAGTGCGGCGGAGCGAGGTGTGGACGCCCGCGTGGGCGACGCGCGCTCGCTGCCGTTCGCCGCGGATAGCTTCGATGCCGCCCTTCTCCTCGGCCCGCTGTACCACCTGGCCGACCGCGCGGACCGTCTCCAGGCGCTCGGCGAGGCCGCACGGGTGGTGAGATCCGGCGGATGGGTGTTCGCGGCCGGCCTCTCGCGGTTCATCGGATTCGGTCAGCTCGCGCTGGGCGTCACCGACCTCCACCTCGACGACGAACACGGCGCACTGCTGGAACACGGGGCGCCCTCCTCGCGGGGTCGCTTCCCGGCGGGGCACTTCCATACGGCGGAGTCGCTCGCCGAGGAGGCTGTCGCCGCCGGACTCGACGTCCTGGAGGTGCATGGCGTCGAAGGGCCCGGCGGGCTGTTGCTGGAAGGGATGCCCGCCGAGGAGACGGCGCTCACGCAGGCGGCTCTCCTGCTGGCGCGAGCCGGGAGCACCGTCCCCGGAATCCGGGAGCTCAGCCCGCACCTCCTGGCCGTGTGTCGGGTGCGGTGACCCCGTCAGTGTTGACTGTTAACAGTCAACACTGATAACCTCGCGGTGTCGACAACACGGTCGACCCACGTAGAGGAGCAAAGATGCCCCGCATGCGCATCACTCGGGCGGCCGCTGCCTTCGCCGCCCTCGCCGCCACCGCTCTGGTGCTCTCGGCCTGCACGAAGGTCGACGAGAGCGAGGGGGCTGCCTCGACCTATCCCGAGGACGACATCCGGCTGATCATCCAGGCCAACCCCGGCGGCGGCTCCGACCTGTCGTCCCGCGCGCTCGCGACCGAGCTGGAGAAGATCCTCGGCGTCAGCGTGATCCCGGAGAACATGCCCGGCGCCGCGGGAGCCCTCGCAATGGAGTACGTCGGCTCGCAGGATCCGGACGGCTACGTCATCGGCTTCGCGCCCGTCGAGATCGCGATGCTCAACACGACCCAGAGCGCCGACGTGCTGCCCGACGACTTCGACCTGCTCGGACAGATCATGCTCGCCCCCGGCGTCATCACGGTAGGTGCCAACAGCGGCATCGAGACCCTCGACGACCTCGTGACCCAGGCGAAGTCCGGCGCGGTCACGGTCGCGAACTCCGGCGCCGGCTCGATCTGGGAGGCCGCCACCCTCGGCCTCGGCAAGGCCACGGACGCCGACTTCACCCCGGTCCCCTACGACGGTGGCGCCACGGCGGTCGCGGCCGCCGCGTCCGGTGAGACCGTCGCCGCCGTCTCCGGACTCGGCGAGGCCCTCGCGCAGGGCGAGGCCGTCCGCATCCTCGCGGTCATGAACGACGAGCGTCACCCGGACGCGGAGGACGTCGAGACGGTCGAGGAGGCCATCGGCGAAGAGGTCGTCTTCGGCGGCTGGGGCGGCATCTACGCACCGGCCGGCCTGCCCGACGACGTGCACGACGACCTCGAGGCCGCCGTCAAGGAGGCCGTGGAGTCCGAGAGCTACCAGAAGTTCCAGGCGGACGCCGGCAACCTCGTGGTCTACCGCGACTCCGCGGAGTGGACCGGGTTCGTCGACGACCAGTTCGCCCTGTTCCAGGACCTCCTGGGCTGAACACCTCCGGTGGGGTCGGCACGCGCCGACCCCACCGCGTCCTCCGACGAAGGAGCACCATGACCAGCCCCGACACCGCGGCCGAGTCGGCCGCGCCGGGCGGCTACGAGGGGGCGACCGCCTCGCGACTCCTCGAGATCGCGTTCGCCGCCGTCGCCCTCGCGATCACCGCCGGCTATCTCTTCCTCGCCGCGCAGATCCCGCTGCGCCGCGAGGCCGCCCCCGGACAGATCGACGCGCGCTTCTGGCCGCTCGTCATCGGCGTGACCGGCGTCGTGATCGCGATCGCCCTGCTCGCCGTGGCGATCACGCGACCGGCACCCACGCGGGAGGACCTCGAGCGCATCCAGCCGGGCGGCGTCCTCCGGGTCGTCGTGACGATCGCGATCGCCGGTGCCTTCATCGCACTCTGGGCCCTCGGCTCGGTCATCCTCTTCGGCTACCGGATCGAGGTCTTCCCGATCGCCTGCGCCCTGCTCATGGCCGCACTGATGCTCCTCTACGGCCACCGCCGCTGGCTGAGCCTCGTCATCTACTCCGCCGCCGTCACGGCGTTCGTCTACGTCGTCTTCGGCATGCTCCTGAGGATCCCCCTGTGAACGCGCTCCTGGAGGGGCTGAACTCGCTCCTCGACATCTCGATCCTGTTGTACATGGCGGTCGGCCTCGTCCTCGGCTTCATGGTCGGTGCCTTTCCCGGCATCACCGCGACCATGGCCGTCGCGCTCGCGGCCGGCTTCACCATGACCCTCGAACCCGTGCAGGGCCTCGCGGTGCTGCTGACGATCTACGTCGCGGCGAACTTCGGCGACCGGGTGCCGTCCATCCTCATCAACACCCCGGGGACTCCCGCGTCCATCGCCACCACCCTCGACGGCTATCCGATGGCGAAACAGGGCAGGGCCGGGCTCGCGCTGACCATCTCGGCCATCGTCTCGGCCGTCGGCATCCTCGCCTCGCTCGCGCTCTTCTCGGTCGCCGCCGTGCCGATCGCCAGCTTCGCCCGGGACTACTTCAAGTCGCCCGAGCTGTTCGCGCTCGTCGTCTTCGGCATCGCGATCATGATCGGCATCTCGTCGAAGTCGATGCTCAAGGGCATCCTGGCCGGTCTCTTCGGACTCATGCTCGGCAGCGTGGGCACCTATGCGGCCACCGCCGACCAGCGCTTCACGTTCGGTGTGCTGGAACTCGTCGAGGGCGTGAACTTCATCGCGGTCATCATCGGGCTCTTCGGCATCGCCGAGCTGTTCGATCAGCTCCTTACGCACCGGAAGTCGCATATCCGACCGATCTCGAGCCTCGGCCGGTGGTGGCCGAACCGCGCCGAGCTGAAGCAGAGCGGACGGGCCACCGCGGTCGGCGGGGCGGTGGGCCTCGGGGTCGGCCTCATTCCGGCGGCCGGCGGCGACATCGCCGGGCTCATCGGCTGGGAGCGGGCGCGCAAGGCGTCGAAGCACCCGGAGATGTTCGGCAAGGGGTCGATCGAGGGCGTCGCCGCGTCCGATACCGCCTCCAGTGCCACGCTCGGCGGCTCGCTCACCACGACGATGGCGCTCGGCATCCCCGGGGACTCCGTGATGGCGGTCATGATCGGCTCGATGATCATCTGGGGCATCACCCCCGGGCCCACGCTGTTCACCAACCGTCCCGACCTCGTCGTCTCGATCGTCGGGATCATGCTCGTCGCGACCCTCCTGTCGCTCGCGCTGAGCCTCGTACGGATGAAGGGCATGGTCAAGCTGCTCGACGTGCCGCAGCCGTACCTGTGGAGCGGCATCCTCATCTTCTGCATCATCGGCACGTACGCCACCTCGAACAGCCTGTCGACGGTCGTCACGATGCTCGTCTTCGGTGTGATCGGCGTTCTGCTCAAGCGCATGCAGGTTCCGGCCGGACCCGTGGTGCTCGGCCTCCTGCTCGGTCCGCTCGCCGAGGAGAACCTCGCCCGCACGCTGGCGATCCTGCCGACGCGGCCGTTCTTCGAGGTCGTCAGTCCCATCGCCCTCGTGCTGCTCGCGCTGGCCGTGCTGTCGATCGTGATGCCGGCGATCCGTGCCGCCCGCACGCCCCGGGCAGAGCGGGCCTCGGTGGAGGACTCGATCCTCCACGCCGACAGCATCGTGCAGATCGAGAAGGCGCACGACGAACTCGCGGCGCAGCCCGACCTGCTCACCTCCACGGTCCGCAACGTCGACGCCGGTGCGCGCCGGGGACGCGCCGACCGCAAGAACCGCCAGAGCACGACCCCCGAGGAGACCGAGAAGTGACCCGCTACGACATCCTGACCGCCGTCCCGACCGCGTTCCACCGCGATGGTGCCCTCGACCTCGAGGGGTCGCGCGCGATCTTCCGGTTCGTGGCCGACTCGGGCAACGAGGGCGCCTTCGTCCTCGGCACCACGGGCGAGTTCCCCGCCGTGGACGCGGATGAGTTCCGGGGACTCGTGGGAGCGGCGCTGGAGGAGCTGGCCGACCGGATGCGCGTCATCGTGCACGTCGGGCAGCCGAGCACCTTCGAGGCCGTGCGCCTGGTGGGCATCGCGAAGGAGCTGGGGGCCACGGAGTTCGCGGCCCTCACCCCCTACTACCTGCGTGCCACGGACGACGCGATCCTCGACTACTATCGCGCCATCTCGGCGGCCGTGGGGGAGGGGCGCCTCTACGTCTACATCTACCCCGCGCGCAGCGGGAACCCGGTCTCGCCGGAACTGCTCGTGCGCATCGCCGCCCTGCCGAACGTGGTCGGGGCCAAGGTGAGCGAGCTCCCCCTCGACGACATCGCGGCGTACCGCGCGGTGGTGCCGGCCGACTTCGAGCTCTACACCGGCGCCGACCGTGACCTCATCGCGGCCGTCGAAGCGGGCGCGCAGGGCGTCGTCTCGGGCGTCTCCTCCGTGACGCCAAAGCCCTTCCGTGCCCTCGCCGACGCCGGACGTTCGGGCGATGCGGACGCCATCGCCGCGGCACAGACCGCCGTGGACGATGTCGTCGCGCTCATCGGCGGCGACATGGCGCGCATGAAGGAGGCGTACCGCGTGCTCGACGTCGTGGACACGCACTGTCGTATGGCGATCGCCGAACCCTCCGCCGACGAGCGGGCGGCCGTCGCACAGGTGGTTGCCGCGCACCGCTGACGGTTCGTTGCGGAGGTCTGAGAGGGCTGAAACCGGTTACAGTGGGTGCCCATGGCCACGATCTACGACGTCGCGCGGCGGGCCGGCGTCTCCCCGGCCACCGTCTCGCGCGTCTTCAACGGCACGAGCGTGTCGGAGGAGAAGGCGGCGGCGGTGCGGGCGGCGGCCGAGGAACTGCGCTTCACCCCGAACCGGACCGCGCGCACCCTGCGGACGCAGAGCTCCGAGGTCATCGCCCTGGTCATCCCGGACATCGAGAACCCGTACTTCACCGAGATGGCCCGTGGCGTGGAGGACGCGGCGTCCGAAGCGGGGTATTCCGTCGTATTGTGCAATTCCGACGCCCAGGTAGAGAAGGAGGCGACGTACCTCCGGATCGCGATCGCCGAGAACATGTCGGGGGTGATCATCGCGACGGCGGATGAGCACTCGGATCTCGCCCCGGTGCGGGCGACGGGGCGGCCGGTGGTCGCCGTGGACCGTCGCACGGTCACCGACATCGACGGCGTGGTGATGGCCAACCGGGAGGCGGGAGCCGCAGCGACGCAGAGCCTGCTCGACGTCGGGTATCGCCGCATCGCGTACATCGGCGGCCCCGCGCACATCGACACCGCGGCCGAGCGGGCGGAAGGCTGGCGGAAAGCCCTCTCGGCGATGGATTCCGATCATGACCTCTCCTCGCTCCAGCGCTTCGCCACGTTCCGTGTCGACGGCGGGCGCGCGGCCATGGAGGAGCTCCTCGCGCTGCCGGAGCCGCCGGACGCGGTGGTCGCCGGAAACAACCTCATCGGCGTCGGCGCGATCCAGGTCCTCACGGAGCGCGGACTCACCCCGCCGCAGTTCGGCGTCGCGGTGATCGGGTCGCTGCCCTTCACGACGCTGTCGCCGTCCGCCGTCACCGTCGTGCGGCTACCCGCGCGCCTCATGGGTGTGACGGCGGCGCGGATGCTGCTGGATCGGATCAAGGGCGACGAGCAACCGGCCCGGACGATCGTCCTCTCCGGCGAGGTGCAGCGCGCGGCCGCGCGTGCCTGAACCGGACGCTTCTACTGCGAGCGCCAGAATCGTGCTGCGAGGTTCGTCATCTCCTTGTCGAGATCGTCGACCTTCACCTCCAGCCGGTCGAGGCGGTGATCGAGGCCGTCGAGCCGTGCGGTCATCTCGCCGCGGAGCCCGGTCATCTCGCCACGGAGCCCGATCATCGCTCCGTGCTGTGCTCCGATCGCCGCGCGCAGCCCTCCGACCTCGCGCATCATCGCTGCGTGCAGCGCCGCCAATGCCCCGTGGAGTCCGCTGACCTCGTTCGTCATATCGGTGCGGAGGCCCGCGGCCTCGGTGGTCGTATCGGTGCGGAGCCCGGAGATCTCGGTGGTCATGTCGATGCGGAGCGCACCCATCTCACTGCGTAGTCGTGTGGTCTCGGTGGTCATGTCGATGCGGAGCGCACCCATCTCACTGCGTAGGCGTGTGGTCTCGGTGGTCATGTCGGTGCGGAGGGTGCCGAGCTCCGTGGTCATATCGGTGCGGAGCCTGCCGATCTCGCCGGTGATCTCTCCGCGCAGCCCGCCGATCTCCGCACGGAGCACGCGACCGAACTGCGTCGTCATGAGGGTCATGCCGCCGAGCATCGTCGTGACGAAGATGCCGATCAGCGTCCATACCTGCGGGTCGTTCAAGGGCATGCCTCCAGTCTCGATCGGAGGGGTCAGGATGTCACGGTATTCCGGTGCTGAGCGGCCCTTCTTTCGCGGTGACGACGCAGATCGTGGAGTCTCACGGAGCCACGATCACTTGTGGAGGATCAGTCCGTGCCTTGCATCATGAAATCGATTTCGCGTAGCCTGGATCCGGGCCCGCACGGCCCGTCGGGATCGAAGGAGAGACCATGCGCTGCACCCTCGGGGTGGACATCGGCACGTCCAGCAGCAAAGGCGTCCTCGTGGACCCCGCCGGCACGATCCTCGCGACGGCGACCCGCGCGCACGACGTCTCCCGTCCGCAGTCCGGATGGGTCGAGATGGACGGCCGGATCTGGTGGGACGAGTTCGTCGAGCTGGCCACCGACCTTCTCGCCGCGGTCCCCGACGCGGAGGTCGTGGGCGTCGGCGTGAGCGGCATGGGCCCGTGCGTCCTGCTCGCCGACGAGGACGACGAGCCCGTGCGCCCCGCGATCCTCTACGGTGTCGACACCCGTTCCACCGCGCAGATCGAGCGCATGACGGCGGAGCTCGGCGCCGAGGAGATCACCCGCGTGGGCGGCTCGACGCTCACCTCGCAGGCCGGTGGGCCGAAGATCGCCTGGGTCGCCGAGGAGGAGCCGGAGTGCTGGCAGCGCGCACGGCGGCTCTACATGCCCGCCTCCTGGCTGGCCCGCAAGCTCACCGGAGCCTACGTCCTCGACCACCAGTCCGCCAGCCAGGTCTCGCCGCTGTACGACATCGAGGGCGAGCAGTGGCACGACCCCTGGTGGCAGCGGTTCGCCGGGACGATCGAGCAGCCGCCGCTGCGCTGGGCGGGGGAGGTCGCGGGCACCGTGACCACCGCTGCGGCCGCCTTGACCTGCCTGCCCGAGGGGACCCCGGTCATCACCGGCACGATCGACGCCTGGACCGAGGCGGTGAGCGTCGGCGCCCACGAGGTCGGCGACCTCATGCTGATGTACGGCACGACGATGTTCCTCGTCGCGACCGGGGAGCAGACCCTCCGCACGCCCTCGATGTGGACGACGGCCGGCGCCTTCGCGGGCACGCGCAACCTCGCCGGCGGGCTGTCCACATCCGGAGCGCTCACCGCGTGGCTGAAGGACCTCTCCGGTGCCGACTACCCGGCGCTGCTCGCCGAGGCGGAGGAGTCGGGGCCCGGCGCGAACGGCCTGCTGATGCTGCCGTACTTCGCCGGTGAGCGCACCCCGATCCAGGATCCCGACGCCCGCGGGGTCATCGCCGGGCTCACCCTCCGGCACACCCGAGGAGACCTCTACCGCGCTGCCCTCGAGGCCACCGCGCTGGGCGTGCGCCACAACGTCGAGACCATGCGAGCCGCCGGCGCCGACATCCGCCGCATCGTGGCGGTCGGCGGCGGCACGCAGGGACGGCTGTGGCTGCAGATCGTCTCGGACATCACCGGGCTCGTGCAGGAGGTGCCGCAGACCACGATCGGCGCGAGCTACGGCGCCGCCTTCCTCGCGGCGACGGCCACGGCCGCCGACGGTGCCGCGCCCGCGATCACCGACTGGAACCCCATCGCCGACACCGTCCGCCCGGACGAGGCTCTGCGCCCCTTCGCCGACGCCCTCTTCGACCGCTACGTGCGCCTTTACGACGGCTCGAAGAACGTCGTCCATGAACTCGCCGCCGCCCAGCGCGACGGATCCCCCACCCCCTCGACCCCGGAGAACTCATGACCGCCTACACCCTGCCCGCCCCGGCCTCCCGTCCCGCCGCTGCGCCGAAGACCGCCTACCTGATCGCCTCCGGCGACCTCCGAGAGTCGGCCAACACAGCCGGCTGGCCCACCCAGGTGGAGCTCGAGGCCGGAGTCACCGGCGTGCTGAACGACCTCGGGTGGACGGTCGTGCGCGCCAATGAGGTCGACCCGGAGACCGGTCACGGCTTCATCTCCAGCCAGCGCATGGGGCTCGAGGTCTTCAAGAACATCCCCGTCGACGCGCCGCTCATCGTCGCCGAGGCCGTGTGGCAGTACTCGCACCACGTGCTCGCGGGCCTCCGCACGCACGAGGGCCCGATCCTCACGGTGGCGAACTTCGCGGGCGACTGGCCCGGCCTCGTCGGCCTCCTCGGCCTCAACGCGGGCCTGACGAAGATGGACAAGCCGTACGCGACGATCTGGTCGGTCGACTTCACCGACGACTGGTTCCGCGACGGCATCCGAGAGTGGACGGAGACCGGCACCATCACCCACGATGCCTCCCACGTGCGTCCGCTCCCCGCACTGCCGGACAGCCCGGAGAAGCAGCTCGGCGAGGCGCTCGCCGCGGAGCTGCGCGCCGAGAAGGCCATCATCGGCGTCTTCGACGAGGGCTGCATGGGCATGTACAACGCCATCTTCGACGACGAGCTCCTCAACCAGACCGGCATCTACAAGGAGCGCCTGTCGCAGTCGGCTCTCTACGCGGAGATGCTGAACGTCACCGAGGAGGAGGCCGACGCCGCCTACGACTGGCTGATCGAGCGCGGCATGACCTTCCGCTACGGCGAGGACGCCGCGACCGAGCTCACCCGCGAGCAGGTGCAGTGGCAGCTCAAGATGTACATCGCCGCCCTCCGCATCGCCGACGACTTCGGCCTCGACGCGGTCGGCATCCAGTACCAGCAGGGCTTGAAGGATCTCGTCCCGGCGTCGGACCTGGCGGAGGGGATCCTGAACTCCACCGAGCGCCCGCCGGTGACCTCGCGCGACGGCTCCCGCGTGCTGCACGAAGGGCGCGCGTTCCCGCACTTCAACGAGGCTGACGAGGGCGTCGCCGTCGATGCGCTCGTGACCGACCGTGTCTGGCGCGCGATGGGGCTCGTGCCCGACAACACCCTCCACGACGTGCGCTGGGGGGAGGACCACGACGGGCAGTTCGTCTGGGTGTACGAGATCTCCGGCTCGGTGCCGGCCTCCCACCTCGGCGGCTGGCAGAACGCGGAGGGCTGGCGCCAGGGGCACGTGTTCTTCCCTGCGGGCGGCGCCACGATCAACGGTGTCTCGAAGCCCGGCGAGGTCGTGCTCTCCCGGGTGTTCATCGCCGAGGGCGTCCTGCAGGCGGACATCTTCCGGGCGTCGGTCGTCGAGCTTCCCGCGGAGGAGACGCAGCGCCGGAAGGACGCCACGAACCCGGAGTGGCCGATCGCCCACGTGGTGCTGCACGGCATCTCGCGCGACCAGTTCATGGCGCGGCACAAGGCGAACCACGCGCAGCTCGTCTACGCCCCCGACGCCGAGACCGCGGACAAGGCGCTGATCGCCAAGGCCGCGATGTTCGACGGCATGGGCATCAAGGTCAACCTCGTCGGCGACGTGGCGATCTGAGGCTGCGTGCCGGTCACTGCGAGCGCCAGAACCGCGTCGCGAGGTTCGTGAGCTCCCTGTCGAGATCGTCGACCTTCGTCTCGATGCGTCCGAGCCGGGCGTCGAGGCCGTCGATCCGTGCGGAGAGCGTGCCGTCGATGCGGTCGATCCGTGCGGAGAGCGTGCCGTCGATGCGGTCCACCTCCGCACGGATCACGCGGCTGAGCTGCGATGTCATGAGCGTCATGCCGCCGAGCATCACGGCGGCGAAGACGCCGATCAGTGTCCATACCTGCGGGTCGTCCATGGTCATGCCTCCAGTCTGAGTCCGGGGTCTCAGGCTGTCACGGTATTCCGCAGCGACAGAGCCACGAACACGGAAACTGTGGACGGGAGCGGCGCACCGCGCGCGGTGCACGAACAGCGCTCAGGCGGAGGGGCGGAGGTCGCTCGGCGGACCGCTCAGCGCGCGCAGGGCGTAGAGGATCGTCGCGAGGTCGACGAGCTCCTGCACCAGTGCGCCGACGACCGCGGGGATGACACCGGTCATCGCCACGACCATCAGCCCCACGCTCAGACCGATGCCGATCCAGATGGCGGTGAGGGCGACACGGAGGGTGTGCCGTCCGATCGCGACGGCGTCGACGACCTTGGCGAGCGAATCCACGAGGATGACGACGTCGGCGGCGTCCCCGGCGGCCGTCGCTCCCTTCGCGCCCATCGCGATGCCGATGTCGGCCGCTGCCAGCACCGGGGCGTCGTTCACACCGTCGCCGACCATCAGCACGGGCCGTGGTTGCATCTCGGCGGCCAGACGCACCTTCTCGGGCGGCAGGAGCTCGGCGTGGATCTCGTCGATCCCGACCTGCCGTCCGATCGACGCCGCGGTGGTCTCCACATCCCCGGTCAGCATCGCGAGTCGGTCGACCTCGTGCGTCCGCAGCCACGAGATCACGGCCGACGCCTCCGGGCGGGCGGCATCGGCGAGGACCAGGACCCCCGCGAACCGTCCGTCCACGGCGACATAGGCGGCGGCCTGTCCCGGCGCCAGCTCCGCCCGCACGGTGTCGGGGGCGAGAGAGGCGACGTGCGCGGGCTTGCCCACCACGACCGCGCGGCCGCCGATCGTCGCGGACACCCCGTTCGTCGCGGTCTCGCTCGCCTCGGTCGCACCGTGCAGGGACAGGCCTCGGGCGGAGGCGGCGCGACGGATGCCGTCGGCGAGCACGTGCGAGGAATACTGCTCGGCCGAGGCGGCGAGTCGCAGGATCTCATCCGCATCGAAGCCTGGCGCCGGTCGCACGTCGACGAGCTCCGGCCTCCCCTGGGTGAGCGTCCCGGTCTTGTCGAACGCGGCCGAGCGCACCCGCGCGATCTGCTCGATCACCGCACCGCTCTTCATGATGACGCCCGACTTCGCGGCCCGCGAGAGCCCGCCGAGGAAGGCGACGGGTGCGGCGATCAGCAGCGGACAGGGCGTCGCCAGCACGAGCACTTCGGCGAACCGCGTGGCGTCGCCGGAGATCGCCCACGCCGTCCCCGCGAGCACGAGCGCGACGGCGGTGAACGGGATAGCGAACCGGTCGGCGAGACGCACGATGGGAGCGTGGGAGGACTCGGCCTGGGCGACCAGCGCCACGATCTGCTGGTACTGGCTGTCGGCACCCGTGCGCAGGGCGCGGAGACGGATGGCTCGGCTGCCGTTGATCGCGCCCGACAGCACCTCGTCGCCCGCGCCACGCGTCACGGGCAGGCTCTCGCCCGTGAGCGAGGATTCGTCGAACGACGCGCTGTCGGTGAGCAGTTCGCCGTCCACGGGGATGATCTCCGCCGGGCGCACGAGGAGCACGTCGCCCACGGCCACATCGTCGACGGGGACCTCCCTCGCCTCGTCCGAGTCCGCATCCTCGGGGTGGATGAGGACATGAGCGCTGCGCGGTGAGCGGTCCAGCAGTGCCGAGAGGTCGCGCTTGGCCCGGCGGCCCGCGAAGTCCTCCAGTGCCTCGCCGCCGGAGAGCATCAGGACGATGATGAGCGCCGCGATGTACTCGCCGACGGCGAGGGTCGCCACCATGGCGACGACGGCGAGGATGTCGAGCCCGACATGACCGCGGAGCACGTCGCGCACCATGCCGACGAGGGTCCACACGACCACCGCAGCCACGAAGACCGTGGCGATCCACCGGCCGATGGTCGCTTCGCCTGTGGCGTGCAGCACCCCGACCACGACGAAGACGATGACCGTGAGCGTGATGACCGGGTATCGCCAGAGGAGTCGGAGGGCGCGCATGCGTCCAGCATCGTCGGAATCCGCGTGCGCCGCCAGCATCCGCCGCCGGTCGGGGGCATTGGTACCGGTCAGTCCAGATCGAAGAGCTCGATCTGACGGAGCGTGACCTCGGCCTCCGCGCGGATGCGGACGGCCGAGGTCACGACCCGCGTCTCCAGAGCGAACGGTGTCGTGCGATCGGGCGCCAGGTCTTCGAGGTGCGTCGTGGTGAGCGGGTGCCAGCATCCATCGGCCCCCTCCACCTCCCCGCGCAGCACACCGGCCGCGACGGGCTCGCGGCTCGTGACGGTGATGTCGGTGAGGCCGCGGGGCGAGGGGAATCGCCAGCCCACCCACGAGCCGTCCGGCAGCCGGACGCCCTCGTCACCCTGCGGGTCGCCGTCGTCGAACAGGCGCCGCGCCTCGCCGACATCCGCGGAGGCGACGGCCTCTCCCTCTCCGCCCGTGAGGTCGCGGCGCCATGGCGCAGCGTCGAGCGTGTCCTCTCCGCTCTCCAGCGCGCGCGCCGGGTCCGTGCCGAACACGAGCTCGAGCACCGCATCTCCCTGGAGTGCGTCGATCGGGAAGTCGGCGGTGGACAGTCGGCGTCCGTCCAGTCGTGCGTCCTCCAGCACGTGCGCGCCGGGGGAGCTCCGTCGCGAGCGGATGCGCAGCGACGAGCCGTCTCCGCGTGCGACCCGGATGTCGTCCGAGAGCGGCGACCCGATGCGCAGAGACCCCGCCGCGAGTTCCAGGGGATACAGGCCGAGCGCGGCCCAGAGCCACCAGCCGCTCATCTCCCCGTTGTCCTCGTCGCCCGGGAAGCCCTGGCCGATGTGGGCACCGGCGAAGAGACGGCGTGCGAGGCCGTGCACGAGGCCCGCGCTGTGCCACGGCCGGTCGCTGAAGGCGTACATGAAGGGGATGTGATGGGCCGGCTGATTCGACAGGGCGCACATGCCCGACCGCTGGGCGCGGGCTTCGCGCTGCTCGTGGATGACCGTGCCGTACGCGCCGCCGAAGCGCTCGTCGGCGGTCTCCGGCTCCGCGAAGAGGGCGTCGAGGTGCCGGCCGAGTCCGGTCCGCCCGCCGTGCAGCGCCGTGAGTCCCGGCCCGTCGTGCACCGTGCCGACCGACATGCCCCAGGCGTTCGTCTCGACGTTGTCCCCGCCCCAGACCCGAGGATCGAAAATCGGAGCGAACAAGCCGTCCGCCGCGCGACCGCGGAAGAATCCGGACGCCGGGTCGAAGAGCACGCGCGCCGCGCGGGAGCGATTCGCGAAGTACCGCGCGAAGGCCCGATAGCGCGCGGCCTGGTCCGCCGCCGTCGCCGATGCCGCGAGTCGGGCGGCGAACCAGCCGAGGGCGGCGTCGCTCACGGCGTTCTCGATGCTCCAACTCATCCCCTCCGGGACGTCGGACGGGATGAAGCCGAGGAAGCGCCCGCGGCCGATGCCCTTGCGACCCCGTCGCGGATCGGGTCCCGGTTCGCACGCGTGACGCCACCCGCTCTCGAACGCCGTCTCCCGGTCGAAGGGCACGTCCCACCGTGCGGCGTCGGCGAAGATCTGGTCGCTCGAGGTGCCGACCATGCTGTCGACGTACCCGGGGGCGCTCCAGCGGGCCATCCAGCCGCCGCGGCGATACTGGGTGAGCTGCCCGTCCAGCAGGCGTCCGGCCAGCGCGGGGTCGAGGAGCGCGAGCGCGGGCCACTCCGTGCGGTACGTGTCCCAGTAGCCGTTGTTGACGACGAGCTCGCCCTCCGCGACCGGCGCCCCGGTGGTGGTCTCTCCGAAGGTGGTCCGGGGCGCGAACACGTCGGCGAACCGCCATTCCGGCGCGTCCGCGGTGCCCGCATTCTCCGCCGCCGTGTTCGGATACAGGTGCATCCGGTGGAGTGCGGCGGCGATCCGGGCGCGCTGCTCCTCGTCGGCCAGGCCGCGGAACGGACGCTCGGCCTCGGGGAGCGCGGGGATCGTCACGCGCCCGAGCAGGCGGTTCCACGCGGTGGCCGCGCGGGCGCGGAGCTCGTCGAAGGGGACGGCGGGAGGTGCCTCGAGGGCGAGGCTGTGCCGAGCCTGCGCGATGGAGAGGAACGAGACACCGACCCGCACCTCGACGGCGCCCACGGCGCGGACGAAGCCCGCGACCCTGGCACGCCCGTCGTCGTCGAGGGCGCCGTGCGCGGCGTCCGAGGCGCTCTGCACCGTGCCGGCGAAGTAGCAGCGCGGCGCGTTCCCCCAGTCCTCGGGCCCCTCGGGAATCCAGCCCTCGAAGCCGGCGTCGGTGAAGGTGAGTCGGCCATCGTCCGTGAGCTGGTCGATCACGAACCCCACGGCGGCGCGCGGGTCCTCGCACCGCACGCGGAACGCGGCGGCATGCGAGGTCGCGGTCATCTCGACCTGCAGCCCGTCGCCGAGGTCCGCGGTGTACTCGTGCGGGCGGGCGCGCTCGCTCTCGGGGACGATCCAGCGGCGCCGGGCTTCCCTGTCCGACCTCGGCGTCCCCCGGAACGGCATGAGCTGGAGCACCGAGCGATCACCGATCCACGGGCTGGGCTGGTGCGAGAACTGCAGGGCTTCGAGACGCCGCCCCGGCGGATCGTCGTGCAGGAACGGGCGATAGGGCCAGCGCGGGTCCGCCGCGTCGGTCGCGGGCGTGACGAAGGTGAAGCCGTGCGGCACGGCGACCGCGGGGATCGTGTTCCCGCGGGAGAAGCGGGGGCCGGAGTGGGAGCCGCGCCGCGTGTCGACCCGCTCGACGGGCGGGAGATCGCCGGGGGCAGGGCGCTCCTCGACGCGGACCTGGACGAAGCCGCTGACCTCGGCGGGCGCCTCCGGCGTGGTCGCCAGCTCGGCCGTGCCGAAGACGAGCTCGACCGTGCCCGTGCCGGTGCCCCTCCCGACGGCGAGGGGTGCGAGGGCGACGCTGTCGGCGTTCCACTGCTCGGGCATGCTCCACCGGGCGGCGAACTGCCCCTCGGCCGTGGGCGGGAAGTCGTAGCGGTCACGGACGGCGGCGATGTCGCTCAGCCGGCTGCCGTCGGGGGTCCGCACGTCGACGGCGACGGCGAGCGCGGCCCACGGGGCGAGGGTCGCGGCGGGGCCGTCGGCGTAGAACGCCCAGTGCAGCACGGTGTCCGGGGTGAAGGCGATGCCGTCGAGGCCGGGGACATCGATCCGCTGCGCGCCGTGGGAGGGATCGAACGAGTACGCGAACACGACTCCGGGGAGCACCCCGGCGTGCGGGCGCGACGACGGAGGATCCGCGGGCCCCGAGGCCGGGCGGAGCAGCGGCGCGTTCACCCCTTCAGTGCACCCTCCTGCACGCCCTTGAAGAAGAAGCGCTGCGTGAACGAGAACATGATGACGATGGGCACGAGCGCGATCATGGTGCCGGCGGCGATGAGTCGCGGATCGACCGAGAAGCTGCTGTTGAGGTACGCCATGCCGACGGTCAGGGTGTACTTGGCCGGGTCGGAGAGCACGATGAGCGGCCAGAGGTAGTCGTCCCACGCGCCGATGAAGGCGAAGATCGCCACGACCGACACCATGCCGCGGATGTTCGGCCACACGATGTGCCGGATGCGCTGCCACGTGGTCGCGCCGTCGACGGTGGCCGCGTCGAGCACGTCCTTCGGGATCATCCGGCACGCGGTGGCGACGAGCAGCACATTCATGGCGCTGATCGCTCCGGGCAGGAAAACGCCCCACAGGGTGTCGGCGAGCCCGAGGGCGCGGATGGTGAGGAAGTTGCTCGTCACGGTGACCTCGCCGGGGAACAGCAGGGTGGACAGCAGGATGCCCATGACGATCCACTTCCCGCGGAAGCGCATGCAGCCCAGGGCGTAGCCGGCGAACGTGGCCAGGATCACGTTGCTGAGCACGGTGCCGAGCGAGACGAGCAGCGAGTGCCAGGCGTAGAGGTAGACGGGGACGATGTCGGCGACCCTCGTGTAGTTCTGCAGCGTCGGATCGCGGGGGATGAGCTCGGGCGGGAAGGAGTAGATGTTCTCCTGCGGGCCCTTGAACGAGGTGGAGAGCTGCCAGACGAAGGGGCCGATCACCAGGAAGAGGACGAACAGCAGCAGCGCGTACCGGCCGATGAGTCCGCCGAGTGTGGGCTTGCTGAAGTCGCCGGAGCCGCGGCGCCGGAAGATGCGTTCGCGGGACGGGCGCGCGGAGTCCCGGACCGGCGGAGTGCTCTCCACCGGGGGCGTCGTCAGAGTCGTCATGCGGAGACCTTCGCCTTCTTCTCGCGGTTCATGAACGCGATCGCCGCGAGCGGCACGAGCGTGAGGAGGAACAGCGCCACGCTGATCGCGGATGCGTAGCCGATGTTGCCGTTCAGGCCCGACCCCACCTGGCGGATGAGCATCACGAGGGACATGTCGTAGCCGCCGGGGCCGCCCGTGCTCTTGGAGAGCACGTCGAGCTCGGCGAACACCCGCATGGCGGACACCGCGATGAGAACGGCGATGAGGAGCATCGCCCCGCGCACCGACGGGATCGTGACGGAGAGGAAGCGGCGGAACGAGCTCGCCCCGTCGAGCATCGCGGCCTCGTGCAGCTCCTTGCCCACGTTCCCCAGAGCGGCGAGGTACACCACCATGTAGTACCCGAGTCCCTTCCACACCGTGAGCAGGATCGCGCAGCCGAGCAGCAGCCAGCGGTCGACGAGGAAGGCCATGGGCTGATCGATGAGGCCGAGGAACTCCAGGGTCTGGTTGATGATGCCCCGGCTGTCGAACAGCCACGTCCAGATGAGGGCGACCACGACGACCGAGGCGATGACGGGGAAGTAGAACGTGGTGCGGAAGAACGAGATGCCGGGGAGCTTCTTCTGCACGAGGAGGGCGAGGAGCAGCGGGAGGATCGTGAGCAGCGGCACACACACGACCACGTAGATGAGGCAGGTGGTCAGGGCGTTCCAGAACATCTCGTCGCCGAACATGCGCTCGTAGTTCGCGCTGCCGACGAACTCCGGGGTCCGCAGGGGGCGGGCGTCCGTGAAGCTGAGGACGACGGTGTTCAGGAACGGCCAGAGCGCGAACACCAGCACCCAGATCACGGCGGGGGCGAGGAGCAGCCACGGGGTGAACCACTTGTGGGATCTCATCGTCGACCTCCGCTGCCGGGTGCCGGTGTCCGCGCGCATGCTCACTGGTCCACGCGGTTCGCGTTGGCGTACTCGACGATCTTGTCGAGCTGCGTCTTGGCGTCGGCCTCGCCGTTCACGGCCAGGGCGATCTGCTGGGTCATGTAGGTGGCCATGTCCGAGGTCCACTGGAACGGCAGCGCCTTGGCGTCCTTCATCGCGCCGAACACGGTGTCGATGGCGGCGAGCTGCTTCTCGTCCGTGACCGAGGAGGCGATGTTCTCGACGACCTGGTCGCCGCCGTCGGCCGTACCGGGGGCGGTGCCGACCGCGAGCGAGGAGAACGCGATCTGGTTCTCCTCGTTCGTCGCGAACTCGGCGAACGCGAGGGCCGCTTCCTTGTTGTCGGAGTCGGCGGAGACGTTGAGGCCCTGGACATAGAGCGGGGCGACACCCAGGCGCGGGGTGGCGACGGTGTTCTCCAGCAGTGCCGGGGCGTCCTTCTGCAGATCGGTCGTGAAGCCGGTGCCGCCGGTCGTGAAGGCGACCTTCTCCTGGATGTACGCCTCCGCGTTCCCGCCGTAGTCGCCGGTCAGTGCCTCGGCGGGCATCGCGCCCGCCGCGAAGGCGTCGGCGTACTGCTCGATGATCGCGGCGGCCTCATCGGTGTTGAAGTCGAACTCGCCCTCGTCGTTGATGACCTCCATGCCGGCGGCGGTGAAGGTGTCCAGCGCCGGGATCGAGGAGAGGAGCTGGACCTTGCCGCCGGACTCCGTGGCGACGTCCTTCGCGAGGGTGAGCAGCTCGTCGACCGTGGTCGGGAGGTTCTCCTCGGTGACGCCGTACGGGGCGAGCTGGGCGAGGTTCCACCAGGACGCGTCGCTGGAGAGATACCAGGGCAGGCCATAGGTGCCCTCGACGCCGGGGTACTGGCTGTAGGCGTCCCAGGCGCCCGCGTTGTAGGCCGTCTTCAGGTCGGGGTCGGCGGTGTCGAGGTCGACGAGCTTCCCGGCGGCGACCAGCGGATAGGCGATGTCGGGCGGCAGGTTGAGCACGTCCGGAAGGGTGTCGGCGTTCGCCTGGCTCAGGATCTTCTCCTGGTACCCGTCGCCGGGCTGGTCGAGCCACTCGACGGTGACATCCGGGTGCTCCTCCTCGAAGGCCGCGATGAGGTCTTCGAAGTAGGGGGTGAACTTCTCGTTCTTCAGCGACCAGGTCTGGAACTGGATGGTTCCGCTGAGCTCGCCGGAGGTGTCGATGGGGCCGGCGCCGTCGGACGCGGCACCGCCTCCGGTGCAGCTCACGAGCGCCAGGGCGCCGATCGTGAAGGTTGCCAGAGCGACAATGCGTGCGGGAACTTTCATCGTGCTTCTTCCTCGAGGCGGGCGATTCGGCGTGGTCCGACGAAGGGACTACAGCGCTTTAGCAGATGAAACCATCGGATTCCGTCGGTGTCAAGGTGTGCCCTATCGACGGCGATGCTCAAGCGTTATAGTGGTGCGACATGTCCTCGCGGGAGGGCACGGTCCGAAAGGTGCACACATGACGCAGCGCGGCGCTCTCGACGCCCCTCTCCGCTTCGGGGCGAACTACACGCCGTCGAAGGACTGGATGCACTCCTGGCTCGACTTCACCCCGGACGACGTGCGTCGCGACTTCGCGGCCCTGGCCGCGCTCGGCCTCGACCACGTGCGCGTGTTCCCGCTCTGGACCGTCCTGCAGCCGAACCGCACCCTCATCCGCTCACAGGCGATCGATGACGTGCGCACCATGGTCGATATCGCCGCCGAGTTCGGGATGGACGCGAGCGTCGATGTGATCCAGGGGCACCTGTCGAGCTTCGACTTCGTGCCTTCCTGGCTGTACACCTGGCACGACCGGAACATGTTCACCGATCCGACGGCGCTCGACGGTCAGGCGCAGCTCGTGGAGCGGCTCGCCGGCGCCCTGCGGGACGCGCCGAACTTCCTCGGGCTCACTCTCGGCAACGAGACGAACCAGTTCTCCGCGCACACCCACCCCTCGCCGTGGCCGGTCACGACCGACGAGGCGGGCGGCTGGATCGAGGCCCTGCTCGCGGCGGCGGAACGAGGCGCCCCGGGGCTGCCGCACGTGCACAGCGAGTACGACGCGGTCTGGTACATGGACGATCACGGATTCACGCCGGCGCACGCCTCACGGCTCGGCGCGATGACGACCATCCACTCCTGGATCTTCAACGGCACCGCCCAGCGCTACGGAGGTCGCTCGATTGCGGCCGACCGTCATGCGGAGTACCTCATCGAGCTCTCCCGCGCGTTCGCGTCCGACCCTGCCCGGCCGATCTGGCTGCAGGAGGTCGGTGCTCCGTCGAACTGTCTCGACGAGGCCGAGATGCCCGGCTTCCTCGAGGCCACCGTGCGCTCCGCCCTCCGCACCGAGAATCTCTGGGGCGTGACCTGGTGGTGTTCGCACGACGTGAGCCGGGAGCTCGCCGACTTCCCGGAGCTGGAGTACTCCCTCGGGCTGATCGACCAGGAGGGGGCGGCGAAGCCCCTCGGCCGCCGGTTCGCGGAGCTCATCCCCGAGCTGCGCACCCGCACCGCGGCTCCGGCTCGTCCGACGGCGATCGTCGTGGACGTCGACGAGCAGGAGGTGCCGGTGAGTCGAGCCGCCCTGAGCCCTGGCGGCGCCGTCTTCCAGGCCTGGGTCGACGCGTGCACCGCGGGCGACGACCCCGCTCTGGTGACCTCCCGCACCGCACAGGACCCCGCGGCGCTGGAGGCACGCGGCATCCGCCGTCTCATCCAGCCCGTCCCGTCCGCGTCCGACGTGACGCGCTACGCCTCCGTCAACACCGTCGTCTGAGTCTCTCCCCGTCTGAGTCGCCGAGACCCCGGGTTGTCGTCGAAACCCCGGGGTACGTGCGTCGAGAGCCCGGGGTGTGAACGGGGAGGCGGGGGCTCAGCGGGGCGGAGGTGCCGTGCTCTCGCGAGCGGTGAGCACCGGGGTCGGGCCCTGGACGCTCGGCAGCGTGGTGCCGGCCTCGATCTGCTGCAGCAGGAGCGTGGCCGCCTGCTCGCCGAGCTCGAACGTGTCGCGGGTCATCGCGGTGATGGACGGATTGATGAGTCCTGCGATGACGGAGTCGTCGAACGACGCGAGGGAGACGTCGCGGGGAACCGCCCGGCCCATCTCCTGCGCCACGCGGAGGCCGGCGACGGCCATCACGTCGTTGTCGTAGACGATCGCGGTCGGGCGCAGCCGGCCGGAGAGCAGCGCGCGCGTCACGGCGGAGGCGCGGGCGGGAGAGAAGTCGGTCGTGATGACCTCGCCGGCGACCCCGTCCGCAGCCATCCGCTCCAGCACCTCGGCGCGCAGGCGGGTGTGCTCCAGCTCCGCCGGACCGGCGACGTAGGCGATGCGCGTGTGACCGAGGGCGGCGAGGTAGGAGAACAGGGTCTCCGCGACGGTGTCGTCGCCGATCCACACGCTGGGCACCGCGCCGTCCGGGGAGGGCTTCGAGCCGATCATCACGGCGCGCGCATCCAGGGCGGTGATGCGCGCGCCGCGGGGGTCGTCGTCGCGCGGGTCGATGAGGATGATGCCGTCGACCTGGTTGGACGAGCGCCACTGCCGGTGCACCTCCATCTCCTCGTCGATGTCGGCGACGAGGCGGAGCTGCAGCCCGACCTTGCTCTCGGAGAGCCGGGACTCGATGCCGGCGATGAGGTCGGTGAAGAAGGCCTCGGAGCCGAGGGAGCGCGCCGGGCGGGCGAGGGCGAATCCGACCGCGTTGGCCCGGGCGCCGACGAGGGCGCGCGCGGCGGAACTCGGCTGCCAGTGGTGCTCCTCGATGATCGAGAGGATGCGCTGCCGCGTCTCCTCGCTCACGCCGGGGCGGCCGTTCAGGGCGAACGAGACGGCGCCGGGGGAGACGCCGGCCAGGCGCGCGATATCCGCGATCGTCACGCGTTTCCCCGGGGCCATAGGCATCACCCTACTTGATCGGTTTAGCCTCTCGAAAGCAGGGGAGAACGTGCCGTAGACTCCCGTGCTAGATCGTTTTAGTAACAACACGCATCGAAGCCCATTCCTCACCGTCGAGCCCGGAGAACCCCACCATGCATGACGACACCTCGCTCACCGTCGGCCGCGTCAAGCGGGTCCTCGAAGAGCGCATCCGCCCGGCGATCCACTCGGCCGCGGTCCCCCTTACGGTCGAGGCGCATCAGCTCCCGGGAGAGCCCATCGCCCCGGCGGAGGGGCTGGCGCTCTCGTTCGCCCCGGCCGCGGTCGGCGAGCTGTGGGGCCCGGCTTGGGGGACGACGTGGTTCAAGCTCACCGGTCGGGTGCCCGCGGAATGGGCCGGCCGCCGGGTGGAGGCGCTGATCGACCTGGGCTTCGACGTGAACATGACGGGCTTCCAGTGCGAGGCTCTCGCCTACCGCCCCGACGGCACGCCGATCAAGAGCATCAACCCGCGCAACCAGTGGGTGCCGATCGTGGAGACGGCGGAGGGCGATGAGCCCGTCGAGCTCTACCTGGAGGGCGCCTCCAACCCCGTCCTCCTCGATTACCACCCCTTCCTGCCGACGCAGGAGGGCGACATCCTCACCTCCTCGAAGGAGCCGCTGTACCGGCTGCGGCGCCTCGACCTCGCGGTGTTCGAGCCGGAGGTGTTCGACCTCTCCCTCGACCTCGAGGTGCTGTTCGAGCTGCAGGCGGAGCTCCCCGCGACGTCGCCGCGCCGCATGCGCATCCTGCAGGCGATGGACGACGCGCTCGACGTACTCGACCTGCAGCGCATCGTGGAGACCGCGGGTGACGCGCGGGCGCGGCTCGCCGACGTCCTCGCCGCACGCGGCACGTCGCTCTCTGGCAGGCGAGGGGGACCGCGAGCTGCGGTTCGAGCCGACCTCGGTGGGTCGGGGGCGCGCACTCGGCGCCTCGTTCGTGGGGGAGTCGACGGTCGCACCCGTGACGCTCGTCGAGGAGGCCGATGGCTGGCGGATCGAGAACGAGCTCGTGTCGGTGCTCGTCTCGGGCGAGGGCCTGATCGTCTCCGCCGTCGACAAGCCCACGGGGCGGGAGACGGTCGCGCCCGGCAGGGCCGCGAACCTGTTCCAGCTGCACCAGGACTTCCCGAACATGTGGGACGCGTGGGACATCGACCGCTACTACCGCAACAGCGTCGACGACCTCACGGCGGTGTCGTCCATCGAGGCATCACTCGTGAACGGTGTCGCGCAGATCGTCGTCGTGCGTCCGTTCTCGGAGTCGACCATCACGCAGACGATCCTCCTCGCTCCCGACTCGCGCACGGTGCTGCTGCGCAACGAGGTCGACTGGCACGAGACCGAGAAGCTGCTCAAGCTCGCGTTCCCGCTCGACATCCAGGCGTCGCATACCGAAGCCGAGACGCAGTTCGGCTACCAGGCGCGCGTCACCCACACGAACACGAGCTGGGAGGCGGCGAAGTTCGAGACCTCGATGCACCGCTTCGTGCTGGTGCGCGAGCAGGACTTCGGTGCGGCCCTCGTGAACGACTCGATCTACGGGTACGACACGACGCGCGAGGTCGGCGAGGACGGGGTCACCACGACCGTGCGGCTCTCCCTTCTGCGGGCGCCGCGCTTCCCCGACCCGGACACGGACCACGGGCTCCATGAGATCGAGGTCGGCTTCGTGATCGGTGCCGACGCCGCGATCGCGACCGCCGAGGGCATCCGCCTCAACAGCACGCCCACGGTGATCCGTGGGGCGCGCGAGGTCGAGCCGCTGGTGGAGGTGTCGGGCGAGGGGATCGTCGTCTCCGCCGTGAAGCTCGCCGACGACGGCTCCAGTGATGTCATCGTTCGTGTGTATGAGGCGCTCGGGCGTCGGGCGGTCGGCGAGCTCTCCGTCGGCTTCGAGCACCGCGAGGTGCGCGAGGTGAGCCTGATCGAGGACGAGATCGAGGCGCCCCGCCTCGGCGGCGGGCTCCACCTCCGCCCCTTCGAGGTGCGCACCCTCCGCATCGCACGCTGAGCCCCCGGCCTCCCCGCGCCGGGCTCTCCGTGCCGGATCAGAAACGCGCTTCCCCGCCCTTCGGGAGGCGCGTTTCTCATCCCGCCGGGCGGGATCGCTCTCAGGCGGGCGGGAGGCGGAGGACGTCGGGCGACTCGCCGCTGGTCAGGTCGTCGGCGATGCGGAGGCTGCGGGCCAGTTCGTCGAGCGCGCCGATGAGCGTGCCGAAGCGTTCGCGGTCGCTGCAGACGGCCGTCAGGGTCACCAGGTGCGTACCGGTGTCCCACGTGTAGGTCGCGAAGGGCGGTGCCGAAGGCGAGGGCGGGGTCGGGACCACGAGCTTCTCGCCGACGCCGAGCCGGGTGGGGAAGGAGGTCGTGTCGTCGTACTCCATCGGCATCGACGCGCGGGCGATCCGGATGTCAGGAGTGAGCGCCTGCACGGTCGCCATCGCCACGACGAGGTCCGGCTCCGCCTTCCACGTCCACGCGAGGACCCGGCCGTCGGCCTTCTTCATGAGCATCGGCGCGGCCTGGCTCATCGCCCAGGCTCCGAACCGCGAACCGGGGCGCTCCGTCGCGCCGACCGCGGCGTTCACCTGGCCGAGCAGCATCCGGATCGCGGCCTTGCGATGCCGGCGTCCCCTCCACCCGAGCGAGTCCGTCACGGGGATCCACAGCTGGGGGTCGGCGTCGGCGTGCAGTCGCATGGCTTCACGGTATCGGCCGAGGCTGAAGGATGCCGGTATGGCTCGGCGTCGGGGACAGGGCCCTCGGGTAGAGTTGCCACCGCCCGACCAGGGCTTCTCCTTGGCCGCCACCCCGTTAGGCATCTCTGTGACCTCCTCCGACGATCCGATCGATGCGTCGCGCGACGCCACCGCCGTACAGCCCCGTCCGCTGAAGATCCTCCTTGGCTGCGACACGTTCGCCCCCGACATCAACGGCGCCGCCCGCTTCGCCGAGCGTCTCGCCGCCGGACTCGTGCAGCGCGGACACGAGGTGCACGTGGTCGCCCCCAACCAGGCCTACCGTCGCACCGCGCCCCGCACCGAGGTCATCGAGGGGGAGCCGATGACGCTCCACCGTCTGCCCTCCGTGCGGTGGGCCCCGCACGACTGGCTGCGCTTCGTGTGGCCGTGGCGCTCCAAGCACTACGCCCGGAAGGTGCTCGACGCCGTGCAGCCCGACGTCGTGCACATCCAGTCCCACATCGTCATCGGACGCGGACTCGCGCGCATCGCGAAGCAGCGCGGCATCCCGGTCATCGCGACGAACCACGTCATGGCCGAGAACATCCTCGATCACACGACCATGCCGAAGTTCGTCGACGACCTGGTGCTCAAGCTCGCCTGGGCCGACGCGAAGCGCACCTTCGACCTGACGCGGGCGATCACCACGCCCACGCGTCGGGCCGCCGACTTCCTGGAGAAGACGGTCGAGGTGCGCGGCGTCATCCCGGTGAGCTGCGGCATCGACCGCTCCCAGTACACCCCGGTCATCGCCCCGCGCGAGGAGAACCGGCTCGTGTTCGTGGGCCGGCTGACGGCGGAGAAGCAGGTCGAAGTCATCCTCAAGGCGATGACGAAGCTCGACCCGGCGCTGAACACGACGTTCGACATCGTCGGTGGCGGAGACCAGCGCAAGCAGCTCGAGCACCTGACGGCACAGCTCGGGCTGTCGGACCGGGTCACCTTCCACGGCCGGACCACCGACGAGGAGCTGCGGGCGCTCCTGTCGCGTGCGAGCCTCTTCGTCATCGCGTCGATCGCCGAGCTGCAGTCCATCGCGACGATGGAGGCCATGGCATCGGCGCTGCCGATCGTCGCCGCGGACGCCGTCGCCCTGCCGCACCTCGTGCACGACGGCGAGAACGGCCACCTGTTCACGCCGGGAGACGTCGACGACCTCGCCGCGAAGCTCACGGCCGTCCTGACCGCCTCCCCCGGCGAGTACGAGCGGATGCAGAAGGCGTCCCTCGACGGCGTGGCCATCCACGATATCAACCGCACGCTCGACACCTTCGAGGCGCTGTACCGCGACGAGCCGCTGCCCGAGTGACGCGGATGCACGTCGTCTTCTTCGCCGATCAGCACCTCGACTCCCTCGGCGGGGCGCAGGTGTCGATGCGGCTGCAGCGGACGTTCCTGGAGCGTGCAGGGCACACCGTGACGGTCGTCGCGCCCCGCATGCACGCGCGGCCGGATGCTGCTGCACCGTCGGAGGGGAACGTCGACCTCCCGTCGCTGCCGATCACCCTCGACCGGGAGTACGCGATGACCTGGCCGGGGCGGGCGACCGATCGGACTCTCGACCGCGCCATGGCGCATCGCCCGCCCGTCGACCTCGTGCACGTGCAGGCCGACTTCTGGGGCGCCTTCATCGGGCACCGTTTCGCCGCCCGCCACGGGATCCCGGTCGTGCACACGATGCACAACCGCGTCGACGTGGGACTGGCCGCGGTCACTCCGCTGCACCGTCCCGTGCTGGCCGTGCTCAACCTGTGGCGCCGCGCCGCCCTCCGAGGCGTCGGTGTGCCGGTCGGTGGCAGCGACGGGTGGTCGTACCTCCGCGGTCTCGCGTCGGGCGCCGCTGCCGTCACGGCCCCGTCCGGGCACTTCGCGCGACGCCTGGAGCAGAACGGCGTGGCGCGGACGGTCGACGTCGTGTGGAACGGCATCGACGACGACGTCCGCGCGCAGACCCTCGCGGCGACCCCCGCCGAGCGGGCACCGGGGCGCCCGCGCTTCGTCTGGCTCGGGCGGATGAGTCCGGAGAAGCGCCTGCTCCCGTTCCTCCAGGCCTGGGTTGACGCGGGCATCGACGCAGAGCTCGAGGTGATCGGCGGCGGCGGACAGCGCGCCGCGGCCGCGCGCATCGTCGCGGGGCGTGCGGACGTACGGTTCGCCGGTCGGCTCTCCTATGCGCAGACGCTGGAGCGGATCGCCGCCGCCGATGCGCTCGTGCAGACGTCCATCGGGTTCGAGACCCAGGGCATGACGCCGTTCGAGGCGGCCACCCTCGGCACGCCCTCCGTCGTGTGCGACCCCGACATCGCCGCGGAACTCCAGGGCGGGCTCTGGGCGGTGCCGACGGCGGATCCGCACGCGCGCGGACGGGACCTCGAGACACAACGGATCGACGCGCTCGCCGCGACGCTGCAGCGGGCGGCCGCGGACATCGCGGACGGGACCGCCCCGCAGCCGGTGCCGGCCGTGGCGGACGCCTTCCGGCAGTCGTCGCGGACGGGCGCCATGATCGAGGTCTACGAGCGGGTGCTCACCCGATCCTGAGCGGTCACAGGAACCCGTAGAACGTCGACGAGAGCCAGCTCAGCACGATCGTCAGCAGACCGGCGCCCGAGATGCCGATGGCGATCCCGGCGAGCAGTCGCGGACCCGGGCGTCGCGCCGCGATGAGGCCGAGCACGAGCGCCGCCCCGTAGCCGAGGAACGTGAGGATGCCCGATGCCCCTTCGATCAGGCCGATGATGCTGTAGGTCCGGTCCGACATGTAGACGAACGGTCGCGCGAGGATCAGGAACACGTCGATCGCGAGGGTCACCAGTGCGACGATGAGCGCGGCGCGCCCGAGGCCGGTGCCGGACGCGCGTGGGGTCGGGGTGCCGTAGGGCGGGATGCCGGCGGGTCCGGGCACGAACCCGGGCGCGGTCGGTGACGGCTGCGGGGCCGCGGTGGCGAAGGTCTGCGGGGGCACGGTCGGGAACATATGGCCGCCGCCGGGAGCGGGGGCGTACGGTGCCCCCGGGGCGGGGGCCTGGGCGCCGGGGTACTGCGGCTCCGCCGGGAGCGACGGAAGGGTCGGGGCGGCCGGGTCGCCGGCTCCGTCGCGCGAGGGGTGTCCGGGCTGCTGCGGGTCGCTCATGACCCGAGCGTAGCCCTCCTCCCGGACAGCCGGGAGGTCAGCGGTAGAGGTGGCCGGGGTCGGCCTGCGACAGGGCGTCCTGTCCGGCGACGCGGCTCCAGTCGGTGGGGGAGAGACGATAGCCGTCCCGCCGCAGTTCGACGAACGTCGCGACGAGCGCCCAGATGGCGAGGGCGAGGAGGAGGATGAGGAGTAGCATGGCAGAAAAGCTACGCTCGATGCGATGCTGCCACGAGTGGCGGTTCGGGCACCGTGCGTAGGAAAACTGCCATTCCGGGAGTGTGATGAAGACCGTCGCGTGCGTGGTGCAGGACGGCTTCGCGCCGTTCGAGTTCGGGGTCGCCTGCGAGGCGTTCGGCCTCGACCGGTCGGCCGACGGCGTGCCGAACTTCGACTTCCGCATCGTCGCGCCGCGGCCCGGGGTCGTGCGCTCCAAGATCGGCTTCTCCATCAACGTGGAGCATGATCTGTCGTTCGCCGCGGACGCCGATCTTGTCGTGTTCTGCCCGGTGCCGCGCGAGGTCTGGGGCGACATCGATCCTCTCCTCGTCGAGGTCGCGCGTGCGGCCGTCGAGCGCGGCGCCTGGGTCATGAGCGTGTGCAGTGGGTCGTTCATCCTCGCCGCGGCCGGAGTGCTGGACGGGCGGCGGGCGACGACGCACTGGATGTACGCGCACACGATGGCCGACATGTACCCCGCCGTCGACATCGATCCGGACGTGCTCTTCGTCCAGGACGGCCGCATCATCACGAGTGCGGGCACCGCTGCCGGCATCGACGCCTGCCTGCACCTGCTGCGACAGGAGCTCGGGGCGGAGATCACCAACCGGATCGCGCGTCGGATGGTCGTGCCGCCGCAGCGGGACGGGGGTCAGGCGCAGTTCATCGATCGCCCCATCCCGGTCGCACCCACGGATTCGCTCGCTGTGGTGGCCGACTGGGCGGTGGAGAACCTCCGCGAGGAGCTGACGGTCGACCAGCTCGCGGCGCGGGCGCTCATGTCGCCGCGCACCTTCGCGCGCCGCTTCAAGGCCGAGTACGGGGCGACCCCCGCCGCGTGGCTCGGTCGGCAGCGGATCATTCAGGCTCAGCGTCTCCTTGAGCGCACCGATCTTCCGCTCGAACACATCGCGACGGACTGCGGCTTCGGTTCCGCGGCCGTCCTCCGGCAGAACTTCGCCCGCGTGCTGGGTGTGACCCCCACCGCCTACCGCGCCCGCTTCTCCTGCGCCGACGCCCTCCCCGCCGCCTGACCCCCTCCCTCCTTCAGCCGTGCGGGATCATTTTCGTGCCCCGTTCCCACGCATCCGGGCCCCTTTCCGTCCGGCCACGATTCCGCCACCGTCCCCCGCTGTCATGCGGGATCGAAAACGCGCGCGAGCGCGCCGCGTCCGGAGCGTTTACCGTCCCACATCGGCCCGAACGGTCCCGCCGCAGGCCGCGGCATTCTGGTCCCAGCCGCGCCGCGCGGGTATCGCACCGCACGTCCGCAGGGTGCTCGTCGAACCGAGGGCGCGGGCGCCCGCATCGGTGCGGGATCAGAAAGGCCCCGCGGGATGGGCGGTCGGGTGCGTTTTCGATCCTGCGCGGGATGCGGCGGGGCGGGCGGGATCAGAAAGGGACCGCAGGCGGGGTGGGGG
>SNQW01000060.1_pt1 | contig 120126 bp, 107 predicted proteins | sample 2580511 | NCBI WGS metagenome assembly SNQW01 (sample SAMN10953775, study PRJNA522744) | food fermentation metagenome | isolation source: 8-hour incubation of native-enriched microbial consortia from nixtamalized... | place: Mexico | collected 2017-09-24
GGGGTAAGCAGGAACTTGGTATCCGGATCCGCCATCAAGTCGTCCTTTAAATTTTTTAAATCGTTGTCATAATGGATGATCGGCTGGAGTGTCTCCTGTTTGACGACGGTTGTGGTGACATTGCCCGATCCGCCTCCGCTTTTTCCGCCACCCATGGCTTCGGCCGGCAGCTTTTTGCGCACGCTGCTAAGTGCGATGCCTTCGGCTTCATTCGAGCCGGGGAAATAAATCCGCACATCATCGCCCTTCTCCGGCATAGCATACCAGCCCGTTTGGTCTTCGGAAGCATACATCGTCGAATAGGGGAATAGCCAAGCGGTATCCATGCTCCAACCCTGGTCACAATCCAGCTTCACTTTGACCTCGTCCCGGACTACAGCCGCGACGTTCCCTTGGATCGATGCGCCGATGATCTTGGAATTGTACATTTTACGCTTGTATCCGGCTTTTTTCCGGCAAAGTACATATTTATGAGTCAAGATACCACGGGTCATTTCCGTATGAACCTCAAAAACATGCAGCTTCTGCTTGTTGAACGTGACTATATCACCAAGCTCCAGCACCTGATCAAGCACGACTTCATAGCAGATAAAGTCGGACTCATGAAGTCCGGATTCCCCCGAGGCGCCGGCATTTTTATAGGCCAGTAAATCCTTATATACTTTGTAGTGGGTGGCCTGAATCGGCCCGGCATCGCGGTGTTCCGGTATTCCCAGATACACGGCAATATGATCGTAGGTTGCAACCGGAACAAGCGGGGCATGATAATGTGACGCCAGACGTTTCAGAAACTGCCAATCGGTTTCCTGATACTGCAGCGTAAATGCGCCCAGCTTGCGTTTTTCCGTATACGTGTTATTAAAATCGGCTTTGGCATAGGCCCCTCCGACTTCCTTCATCACATCCTCAATGAGCAAGGACTTATTCTGAAAAGCGCGGTTTTCCAGCTTAATATCCATCGCATAGGTATGAGATACCGCTTCGGCCTCCAGCCAATAGACCTCCCGGTCCACCCTTACAAACAGCTTTAAGAGCATGCCATGAAATAGCGTTTTGTTCTTCCCGTTTTCATCGGTGTATTGGAGCTCCACATCCGTCTGTTCGCCCGCCATTTTCACATACTGATCCTCTTTCTCTTCCGGGATAATCCCGGTAAAGGTCAGCCTCGCGTGGTCATCGATGGTTTTGGTCAGGTTCACCTCGTGAAGTCTGATTTCAAATGGAGCGATTTTCAGCGTATTGTAGGCGACAATAGATGATGACGACATTCAACTCATCTCCTTTACTCAATCGGATTTATTTTCACAACTTTCCTTCCCCTAATCCACAATCACCCGTCCCCCGCCGCCCGGGCTCATGCCCATCCGGTGGCCGCCGCCGCGGGCGCTGTCCAGGATGCGGGCCAGGTATTTGTGGATGTCCGCGTTGCCGTAATCCTTGTACGCGATGCCGAGGCGGCCCGCGATGTAGTGCAGGATCACGCCGCGGTGGAGGGTGCCTTCGTTTAAGCACATCATGGCAAACGCAAGGTCCTGCGGTTCGGCGCTTCCCCGGCGCAGCAGTTCGTCGCCGAACAAGCGCATCACGACCGGAGAGACGGTACTTTGCCCGTAAGCGGCGATGGGAACATGCAGCAGGTTGACGGTGTTATATTCCGTGGCGAGGTCCCGGAAGTTCTGGTAATCCTGGCGCAGCCGGGCGCCTTCCTTGAGTTTGAACCGGCACAACTCCAGCTCCGCCGGCCCCGCTTCCACCCGCTCGTCCAGCACAATTTCGCTCCGGTACACACTCCAGTCGCTGTCTTCCTTCCCCTCCAGGAAGCGAACCTTGACGGCGGTCTCCCGCCCGGTGGTCTGGTACGCAAGCTCGGCCGGTTCGCTCAGCGAGTATAATCGCCCCCTATGCTTTACGATACCAGGGTGAATCGTCAGCGTGTCCGGGCCAACCTTGACCTCCGCCCCCGTCACGACGCCGTCCGCATAATCCTGGTAGTAGATATCCGCGAATTCGCGCGGGAAGTCCCGCAGATTCTCCAGCATCGCCGTCTTCAAAATACGTCCCTTCTCAAACTTCGGCGCGATGTGGGTAAACAAAGGCATCCTCCTCCTTTCGGTTTCTATCGGTTACGAGCTTGTCTTACTTCTTCAAAAGCTTCCAACAATGCGGCGGCATTCGCGTGAGTGTGCGCCGCTGGATTTCCCTGCCCGGTTAGCCCCTGACCGTATTCAAGCGCCTTCTTGTTGACGACATAGGTCCTGGCGATCTTGTCGTGCAGTGCTTGCTTCTTTTCCGTAAATCCGGCCATCATGTAACCGACCGTCACCGTCAAAATCGACAAGAACTGCGCCCAAAATCTCCCGCTGGCCCGCCAGAACGAAACTCTCCCGTTTTGCCCGTCTACCACGGCAATGCCCAAAGCCATCTTCCCAAGCGTCCCCTGCAGTTTGGAAGACTCCATAATCGCGTAGTACAGCCATTTAATAACGGAAAACCACAGAAAAGAGAGTCCCAAGCTAAGGAGCACATTAACCGGATTTATATCGGATGGAGAAATCTCGCTATCGGAAGCCGGCCACCAGCCAAAAATGCTTCGGATGGCCATGCCCAACAGTCTAACCCCCAAAACGAGAAAATACGAAATGATAAAATCCAAAAGATAAGCAGCAAGCCTCTTCCAAAATCCCGCGTACATCCGTTTATTCCCCTCATCCATCACAAGTTTGATCCCTTACGCGCCGCCGAATGCTCCGGGACTTTCGCCCCCTGGAAACTGAGGGTTTTGAGCATTATAGTTCTCCGCCATCTCCAGCATCCTCTTATCGACCACATAGGTCTTGGCAATCTTGTCATGCAGCGCCTGTTTCTTTTTCGTAAAGCCGGCCATGACATAACCGATATAAATCGTCAAAAGCGAAACCATTCTGCTCCAAAACCTGCCGCTCGCCCGCCAAAACGAAACCCGTTCATACCGCTCGTTCACCACAATGATGCCCAGCGCCATTTTGCCTACAGTACCTTGCAGTTTGGAAGATTCCATAATCGCATAGTAGAGCCATACCGCTAACGGGGCGATCAGTATTCCGATGATATGACCGGACGCATTATAAATTTGATAGACTCCCGGCCAGTTCTCCAACACATAGTAACCGAGTACCCCGAAAATCATAGATAACAGCAAAGAAATAAGCATCATTACCCAGGCAATAAAATACACAATGATCGAATCCAGCAGATTCGCAAAAAATCTTTTCCAAAAACCCGCGTACATCCGTCCCTCTCTTTCGAATCAATAATCCCCGTACCGCGACCTCAATCGGGCCAATTAAAACCTGTCGAACGGTCCGCCCGAATTGCTTGATGCAGCCGAGAAAATTCCGTATCCGCATCGCCTTGCATTTCCCGTGCCCTGAGCAAGGCCTTATCGACGACATACGTGCCCGCAATTCGGTCATGCAGCGCCTGTTTCTTTTCCATGAAGATCGCCATCAAATAACCAATTCCCCAAGTGAGAGCTGAAAGAAGCTTCCCCCAAAACCGAGCATTCGCCTGGCCGTAGGATAACCTTCGATGATTCCGATCAACTACCACGACGCCGACGAGTCTTTTTCCCAAAGTCGCCTGATATTTGGAGGATTCCAGCATCGTATAGTAGAGCCATTGGCAGACGAATGTAATCAACATCGGTATCCCCAAGGTCGGCGTATCCGCAGATTCGGAGAAAAACTCGCGCGGGGAAATCCAAATAAAACTGATGAGCAACGCGCCTATGCTGACAATCAGCCGATCGACGGCCCAGGCGCCGTACCTTCTCCATAACACGTCATACATGTACATAAACTTCCCCCACTTCGTACATTCCAGGTTAATTACGCACCTTATACACTGCCGATGGTCCCGGGAATATTAGTCCCTAAAGATTGGCTCCGTGCGTTATAACCGCTCTTCGTCAACTGAAGCGCTTTTATTGACCACATAGGTTTGCGCGATTTTGTCGTGAAGCGCCTGCTTCTTCTCCGTAAATCCGGCCATGATGAACCCGATGTACAATGAAAGAACCGACAAAAATCTGCCCCAAAATCTTCCGCTGGCTCTCAGGAAAGACATCCTCTCATAACGCCTATTCACCACGACGATTCCGAGCGCCATTTTTCCAAAAGTCCCTTGCCATTTAGATGATTCCATAATTGCGTAGTAGAGCCATGCGCCAAAAGCAGTAAGCAGCAGCCGGGTGATCCATCCGATCCATTCATAGAATTCAAAAAAATAAAACCACTGTTTTATACCCAATGAGATAAAACTCATGAGGAAACGGAGGAAAAGCTTATCAATCAGCGAAAAAATAAGTGTTATTACCAAGACAATAATGTTCACGACAAACAAATCCAAAATATAAGCGCAGAATCTTTTCCAAAAACCGGCGTATATCTGTCCCATTCTTAGGCTTCCTCGCCCCATTTCCTCAAATCTTCCCGCCGCACGTCCAGCGCCTTTAGCGCGTCCGCACACGCGGCCTCGCCGATCTTCCCGCTAATGAGCGCGACGAACTCCGCCGTCCCGCGGATTCCCGCCGGAATGCGAACCGCGCCGGCCGCGCCTTGCAGCACCAATTGCCCGCTGTTGAAACGGCTATAGCTCACGCTCCTGAGTTCCTCGTAACGAACCGTCCGGCTGCCGCCCAGCGAACGCACCTTCACGGAATTTTCGCCGGCTTCGGCCCGGAAGACCAGATGGTTCAGGACATGGAACAGCAGCAAGACCGCAGCGAAACCGATCAGCCAAGCAATCGGCATGAACTCCTTCATCTCCGGGCTTTCATCCAGCAGTAAAAACGCAAGACCCGCCGATGTCACCAATAAACCGATAACGCACCATACGAACACAAACTTCGATTTTTTTAAAATCATGTCGCCGAAGATATCTCGCACCGCCGGACGAAACGTTTCTCCCAATAAATTACGAACCACTAAACGAACAAAAAATCCCCTCATGTCTGACCCTCTCCTTATTTCATCCCATCAAAAAAATCCAGCTCCGATTTGTCCGTCTCAAACGGGAACAGCGCTTTGCGGCCCAGGAACAGGCCTTCATCCCGGCGGGCGACCGGCAGCACGTGGAACCCCCAGTGATTGTCGTCGGCGAACACGAAAAACTTCGTCTCCCCGTTCACGATCGAGTCGGTGTCGTCCTGCGGAATCCGCTCTCCGTATTGCGCGCGAATGTCCTCGTACAGCACCGGCTTGTAATCCTGCGACCGGTTGTTGTAGCTGTACTGCTGCCGCAGCGTCCCGTCGCTGCCGCGCAGGAACAAGTCCAGCTGGACGACGTCCGACGGACGCGAGATCGCCCCCGGCGCGCTGTCGCTGCGGCGCAGGCTGCTGATCAGCTCCACCTCGCGGCGGTTATGAGTGAACGCGCTCACCGTATACGGGATCACCGCCGAGCGGGTCGTGATGCTCGCTTCGATCTCCCCGGCTTTGCGCGCGTTCAAATAACGGATGGCCCCGCGCAGGCAGGCCAGCTTCAGCTCGGGCACCCGCCCCTCCGCAGGCTTCTGCCGGAACTCGATGCTGCGCCCCGGCACAAACTCCTTCAGCGCCTCGCGGAACACGTCGATCCGGCACGACTGCCCGGTCAGCTTAATGATCGAATACTCCCCAAGCGCGCCCGCCCGGTAAAAATCCTCAAGAAACCGCCGCACAACCTCGTAAATGTCCGCCTTAATGAGCTGCGTAATCTCCTGGATGTTGAACACCACGTCGGGAATTTCATATTCGTCCTTCAAATCGCCGCTCCGGAACACGGACAAGAACCAGCGTTCCACCCGGGTCATCTCCAGCACGCCATCTCCCTGCGGCAGCGCCGTCCGGCCGCCGTAACGCAGCCCATGTCCATCCGAAGCGGACACGCCATGCTCCGCCTGGAAGCGGTTCATCAGCACGCCCGTTTTGCGGAAAAACTGCTCCTTCATTTCCTCGGCAATATCCCACAAAAAATAAAAATTGCTCCGCACCCGCATGTACTCCTCGCGGGAGCGGTTCTCGTACATCGCGAACGCCGTCGGAATCACGGCCTCCGCCTCCTTGTACCTGCGCTCCAGCTCGGCGTAAACCGCGTCGACGCCCCGTTCGTCCACCTCCCGGAACAAATCGTTGCCCGGAAACGCGATCAGCGCGTCGATATCCGTCAGGCCTTTTTTGCCCGTGTAGTAGTCCGCGAAGACGATTTTCAAAAATTGCATAATCCGGTATGTAATGTTGTTGCCGCCAAAATGGGTGTCCCCGTTCTCATAGGTCGCCTCGATGGCGATCCGGTACGACATATGCCCGTCTTCGACCCGGAAGGCGCACGAGGACAAATCCGTCGTCCCGCCGCCGCAATCGATCACAAGCGCCTTGTATTCGGCCCCTTCGTCAAAGATGTTGCGTTCGATCCCGTCGGCAATCGTGTTGTACAGCACGGCCATCCCTTCGTCCAGCGCATTTTTCCGTTCAATCCGGTAATCCGGCAAAAGCTCCGCGAACATATCGAGGTACGGCGTCTTCATCTTCACCGGCGCGGTGAAATGCAGATGCTTGAATTTGCATTTGAACTGATGCTCGGCCATGCGGATCACGTATTCTAGATAGGCGCGCAGCAGCTCGGTCCGCGTCACGAGCGCGGTATTGCCTTCGCTGTCCATTACTTCGACCGTTTTCCCGTAATCGTTCACCCAGCGCTTCAGCCCCTGGAACACGGAGGCCCGGCTGCCGAAGCTGCTGCGCCGGCCGCTTTGCAGCGCCTCATGGCCAAAAACATACTTAACCGCGCCGGGGTCGGAGCAATCCGCCACGCCAACCGCCGTCGGCAAGGCCTCCGTCCGCTCCGGGCTGTCCGGATCGGGGAATTTAACGAAATTGATTTCGCCAAGCCGGATTTGCCCGTTCAGCGGGTCGGGACCCGACGGGAATTGGGTATATCCGGGGTAGAGGTAGGCTCCCGCCGTCGTATTGCAGGTTCCAAAATCGATTGCCAGCACGGCGTCCGTTATCTGCAGCTCGCAAATTTCCAGATCGGCCAGCGGGATTTTGTAATAGTGGATATGGGTTGGGGGAAGTTCCCGCTCCTGGTAATAGGTCTTGTACACATAATCCGAATCCTGCCGGCGCAGAAACAGCAGGCTGTACTGGCGGTTTGCCGTACGCCGCCACTCGCCGTCGTGATGCGCGGCCAAATAATAGCCGCCCGTCCTTTCCTCGTCCCGGCGCAGATGGAAAATCCCGCATAGCTCCATCCGGTCGTTGACGAGCAGCACGTTGGACTCCGCATATCCCGCCGGCGCCTTCACTTCGTATCCGTCCGCCCGCTCCACGGCGATCCCGGGATACAAAACGATGCGGGCCGGAACGCGAATGCCGCCGTCTCCCTGCAGCGGAGCCTGCATATACTTGCGCATCGCCGTCTGTACCCGCTCGATTCCGCCCTCGCAGCGCGGTCCGATCAACAAACGCTCCTCCACGCCCAAATATTTCAATATGATGCGGATCGTCTCTTCCCGGTCCAGCCGCTGGCTTAGCCCTTCCACAAGCCGTTCCCGGTAACAGATGTTCCGGAGCTGGAACGTGGTCATTTCGGCGAGTTCCTCCCGCGAGTAACGGGCTTGTCCGCGCCCGCGCTCCCGGCCGGCGGAATCGGTATACAATTTAAATCCCCTCATGCGCTTTTTCCCTCCTGTATCGTGACGACGACGCCGTTGATCCGCAACATTTTCGCGTCTTCCGCAGCGGCTTTTCCTCCATTCCCCAGACCATCCTCTTTGGCCTACAAAAATAGCGGAATTTAATGTTCTTATTTTCCGCAGCCAGGCTTGTTCATCCCCAATAGGGGAATTTTTTGTCCTTATTTTCCTATGAATAGTCTAGATCGCAGGCATTTCCTTGCGGTTCGAATAAATAGCGGCATAAATTTCCTCTATTTCTCTCAAAATGGGGGATAGCGGCGGAATAGCGGTATTTTTTTCCTCTATTTTCTCGCTTGAGTCTCGCGGGCAGCATGAAAATCAATACAGCGCAATCCGGTCCAGGACCATCGTCTCCTCCGCGTCGATAATGCCGACATGGCAGTCCCAATACACCTCGGTGCGGTAGCGGACCGGAAGGAACAGCTCCATCAGCGTCTCCAGCTTTAGGCGGCCCTGCTCCGTCCGCTTCTGGCCGATATAGAACAGCATTTCGTCCTTCTCCTCGCTGTTTACGTAGATCGTGGAGCGGCGGAACACGCGGCCGACCGCGCTTTTCAGCAGATGCAGCGGCTCGCCGGTATCGTACATCCGCAGGATCGCGCCGGCGATAAATTCCTGTTCGTCGCGGTCAAACAGGCTCATGCGTTCTTTTACCCGCTCCCCGAACGCCCCGGCCTTCAGATCGCGCAGCACGAACCGGATGTAATACTCCCGCTTGTTCATACCCTGCATCAAATCGAGCTCGGCCAAAAAATGCATCAAAATATCGAACAGCACGCTCCGGAACTCGGGGTCTTCCGTCAGATTGATATCCAGCAGTTCGCCGAACAAAGCCGGGAACCGGTAATGGGGATTCACCTCGACCTCCAGACCGTGCTGTCCCGCGCCCGCGTTGAGTTCGTGCAGGCTCAGCTCCATATACGGCGAATACACTTTGGCCGGCAGGAACTTGACTTGCCGTTTTTCGATCCCGGCTTCTCCGGCCCGCACGAGCAGATCCCAAATGTAATTCAAGCCCATTCTCCTTCACAGCGGTATTCCGGGAACAAAAGCTGGACCTCCGAGACGAGAAAACTCATCACATCCTCAGCCATAAACGCAAGCCGGCTTGCGAAGCCGCGGTCGCCAAACTTCAGGCACATTCGCCATTTCCCGTTGTCCACCCGCACTTCATCGGTAATAAACCGGTTCAGCTCATACGTGATCGCCCGGCTCACGCCCGGCGGACGAATTTCCACATCCGTCAGTTCCAGCGCCTCCGCCGCGGCAAAAGAATGCACCAGCCGCAAAATCTCGCCCCGGGAGCGGACGATCTGCCCCTGCCGGCGGCGGTAGCTGCCGATGAAATCCTCCTTCTGCCGGTTGGAGAGCAGCGCGTATCCCGGTCTGCTGACCACCGATTCAAAAGGCTCGACCAGCATAAGCACCCGCCACATATCCGACTTCTCCAGCGGCGAGACGACGGTCAGTTCTTCCGGCGTGCGCTTGACGTAGCGGATGCTGTCATCGTCGACGTCCACGAGGTAACCGTGCTGTACGCCCGTTTTCCGTAAAGGCAGCACGTGTTCAAAGTTAACGCGGTCCGCGGCCGGCACGGGAAAACCACCCGTTTTCAGCTCAAGGCGCTGGATGTTCCACAAAGGAATCATATCCGCCCGTTTGTACGGCTCATATTCCTCCAAATGAACGGTAAGCTCCAGCGCCTCTTCCTCCTCGCCGAGTTCTCCGTCCACCTCGGTCAGCACCGCATCCACAAACTTATGGGCATACGGATGATTGACCGTTTTCCAGGGCAGCCCGTTGCTGAGGAAAACATGATACAGCTTCTCGATCTCCCGGATGTATGTCATATTCCGCTCCAGCTTGAACTCCACGGCATAGCGGCCTTGGGACGTGACCAGTTCCCCTTTGAACCGGCGGCCGCTAAGCAGCAGCTGCTGAATTTCCGCGTACTTGCATTCCAGAAAAAGCGTGCAGATCCGCACCTCTTCACCGCCGCGCAAGCCGGATACCACCGTCCGCAGATCGATTTTGCCCGCTTCCGTGTCCTCCGGAATCATCGGGAACAAATATTCATGCAGCGGGTCCCATTCCTCTCTGGAGCACGCGGAGACGAAGACGTCGTATTTTCCGTCGTATTCGCCCACTTCCTCGAACACCCGGCGCTCCAGCTGCCGGTTCAGTTCTTCCTGGTATTCCACGAGATTCAGGAACACGCCGCTCATCAAATTGCGCAGCAGCCGGCGCTGCTGCAAATCCTCCATTTTGCTTAAGCGGTCCATGATAATATCCTTCATGAAGCGTTCCCTCCTTTGGAAGAAGTCGGGCCTGCCGGGGAAGCCCCATTCGCCGCCCCGCCATTTGCCGAAACCGCTTCCGCATCGGTATTAGATGTGGTGTCCGCACCGGCATAGGATTTGGTGTCCGCACCGGCATAGGATTTGGTGTCCGCACCGGCATAGGATTTGGTGTCCGTACCGGTATTGGATTTGGCATCCGTACCGGCATTGGTCTTGGTTCCCGTATCGGTATTGGATTTGGCGCCCGCATCGGCATCGGTATTGGACTTGGCATCCGCACTTTCATTTGCCTTACTATCCGCACCGTTACCGGCCTTGGCTCCCGTATCCGGCTTGTTACCGCCATCTCCGGCGTTTTCACTGGTCTTTCCGGCTCCGGCATTTCCGCCAGCCGAGCCGTTTCCATCGTTTCCACCGTTCGTGCCGTTGCCGCCACTCCCGCCGGTTGTGTCATTCCCGCCTTTGCCGCTGGTTCCGCCTTCCCCGCTGTTGCCGCCAGCCTTGCTGCCGCCGTTGCCAGCTTTGCCGTTGCCGTTTCCGCCAGCTTTGCCGTTACCGCTTGTTGTGCCGGCTGTACCGGTCCCCCCGGCCGAGCTTTCGCCGCCGCCCGAAGGAGTCCCGGACGGCTCCTTAGCGGACGAACCCGCCGCCGCGCCTGACGCCTGCTGGCTTCCCCCGGCTTGACCGCCGCCTGCTGAATCCTCCGCAGCTTGCTGCTGCTGATTCAGATTGCCCGCGGCGCTGCCGCCCGCCCCGGCAGCCTCACCGGATGAACCTGCCGCCGGAACGGCGGGATTCAGCTTCTCGTCGGCTTGGGAGATTTTGCGCTCCATCGCCAGCACCCGCTCCAGCTTGTCGATTTCCTGATAAATTTCCTGCGCCAGCTTGTAAGACTCGATCGCCGCGGCGTAATCCATGGCAGCGAGGCTGCGGTCGCCTTTTTTCTCCAAATTGTCCGCCTTCAGCGTTCTCGTTTCCTTGTAAATGTTGTCGATCTTGGCCTGCGTCTGCTCGATCTTCTCCTCCACTTTCTTTTGCCCGCTCTCGTATTCCGCTTCAATCGCCGCTTTTTTCGCTTTTTGGAAAACCGCGAGCGCTCCGTTGTAATCCTGTTCCTGAAACAGCTTATCGCCTTCTTTGATCACCTCGGACAAGGCTTCAATCGCCCCGGCGCGTTCAATCCTCGCTTTGATATCCTCCGCCTTAAACGGCTTGTATTTGTCCGCTTGCTTCAGCGCGTCGTTGTAGCTGTCCACCGCCATATCGTAGCTGCCGTCCTGCACATAGCCGTCGCCGTCGCTGAGGAACTGCGCCACCTGCTGCTTGCCGCGCAGCAGCTGAAAATGCAGCTTGTCCTTCAGCTTGCTGGCGGCGTTCTTCGCCTCGCTGTAGGACTTCAGCGCTTTGGCGTAGTCGCCGGCGGAAGCGTACCGGTCCCCGTCCTCCTCGCTCTCGACCATCAAGACGGCCGTCTGGGCCAGCTTTTCCGCCTGCTTCGCTTTGACGTACCAGACGCCGCCGCCGGTGATCGCCAGCGTCAGCAGCAGCATGGCGCCGCGCAAAATCCACTTTTTGATGTTTTTCGGTTTTTCCGTAAACGTCTTGTTCACATACACGGCGGCCGCCGTATAATTATTGACCGACTTTTGCTGCTTGCTGAGCACGACCTCCTCCAGCGTATCGGTCAAGCTCTCCGGATCGCTTGCTTCCGCGAGCGCGTCCAGCATTTCCGGCAGATCCACCTGCTCCCAGACGCCCTGGGTCGCCAGCAGCAGCACATCGCCGTCCGACAGCGGCATTTTGTCCGAAACATACGGCTCGAAGCGGTCGGGCCTGCCCATGTAATTGAGCAGATTGCCGCGCTCTTCGTGATTGTGGTTGCGGTCCTCGGCCAGCCTTCCCTGATCCAGCATCAGCTGCGTCAGGCTCTGATCCTTGGAGCGCAAATTCACCCGGCCGCCGCGGAATTGATACAGCCGCGCGTTCCCGCAGGTCGCCCACACCATCCGCGTATAATCCGTGACGACGACCAGCACGCTTGCCTTCAGCCGGACCCGGCGGCTTTCGAATTTCAGCCATTCGTGCGCCGCCTCCAGATCCTGGCGAATTTTGCGGCGGGACATCGAAGGCTTTTCCATAAAGCTTTCCAGAATCACCTCAACCGCCATCTGCGCGCTGCGCACTTCCTTATCCAGGTCGAGGCCGTCCGCAATGACATAGCAGGCCATGTCGTCAAGCTCCACGAAAGCAAAATAATCCCGGTTGTCGAAATGCGAACCCGCTTCGGAGACGAATGCTGTCTTGAAATCGCTGTTCTCCTTCCTCATGCGTTCCCCCGTTCCCCCCGTGCACACACGCGAGGGTGATGATTAATGCTCCAGAATGAGGACCGTCGCATTATCCTGATGCTTGTAGCTTTTCCGCTCCACGCAAGCGATCATTTCCTCCGCCGTATCCTGCGGCGGCATCCTTTGCATCAGGATCTCTTCCATCTCCACTTCCGTCAGCGCGTCATAGACGCCGTCGCTGCACAGGATAACGATGTCCCCCGGCTCCAGCGGGATCGGCTCGCCGATCTCCATGCTCATAAAGCCACCGTAGCCCAAATAATTGGTCAGTTGATTTTTCATCGGATTGCCGCTGACCTCTTCCCGGCCGATCTCCCCCGCCAAATATCTGGCTTCGAGCACGCTCTCAAACGTATCCTTGGAATTCACCGGCAGAAACTCTCCGTCCCGGAACAGCAAAATCAGACTGTCCCCGACCGCGCCCCAATGCAGCCAATGATCCGAAATCACGGCGGCGACGAGCGTCGTGCCTCCAATCGCTCCGCCAAGCTGCTCCATAATGGCCCGGTTGCTGACAATCGACGCCTTGTGAAAAAATTCCGGGATATCCCCGGCATCATCCAGCTTCAGAAACTCCCGCGAAAACATCGTGACCGCCAGCGTGCTGGCCATCCGCCCGTTGGACACGCCGCTGATGCCGTCGGCGAGCACGGCCAGCGTGCCCACTTTGGTCACGGCGCTGGCGAAATAATCGTCCTGCTCCGCGCGCCGGCCGATCGTCTGCGCATTGCCGAGCGAAATTTCCCGGTCCGGCTGCTGCTCCGAGCTCGCGAGCTCCGGCGAAGGCGCCGCCTTCCGGGACGGGCCCGCAGTTACGGCCGCGCGCAGCCTTTGGCGTACAACGATCAAAATAGCGACCACGACGAACACCGCCGCATAGACGGCAAGCACATCGCTCGTGAACCATTTTTCCATCCCCATCATCCCGGCTCCTAACCGTTGTCCCACTCGAAATGCGGACCGCATAACGGCACGAACACAAACTTGCTGTGCCCGAGTTGGATCAAATCGTAGGCGTTGAGCTCCACGGGAGAGTACACCGCCTCATTATTGTGGTAAGCAAGTCCCGAGGCATCGCCCGGCAGCAGGTAAAAGTTGCGCTTCTTCGGATCATAGACGATGACCGCGTGATTGCGTCTGGACACGGCGTTGTCGCCGATGATCCGGATATGCATCTCTTCGGCGCGGCCGATAAAGTTTTTCTCCGCCATGATCCGGTAGTCTTGGCCCATTTGCGGACCTTCAACGCACACCAGCCAGCCGGTTACCGGCTGAATCCCGGTCGTTTCCCCCAGATAAGGCATCGTTTTTTCGTCCATGTCCGCGGCGGCCGCAGGGCTCTGCGCGTTTTTGGGCGCGCGGGCGGGCTGCTCCACGGTCGTATTGCAGTAGGGGCATGTGTTGCCGTGCTTTCTCGAACTAAACATATGCCCGTTCATACATCTCGTCAGGCTCATTTTTCGATTCATTCCTCCGTATGTAAATGTAAGTGGGAGTACCGCTTATTTAATCAACAGCCTGGTGTTCGCGATAAAAATCATATCTCCCGCACCGACCCGTACCGGCTCTTCGGCAATGAGCCGATTCGCGTCGCTGCGCCCCGCCTTGCGAATCCCCGTCCCGCTGTAAGATTCCGCGTCCTCGATATACCATTCGGCGCCGACGCGGTTCAGCACGGCATGCTCCGGGCTGACCAGCGAGGCGTACTCGCAATCCGTCAAATCGATGTCCACTTCGCCTTGATCCGATTTCTTGCCGATCAATACGGACGTCTCCCCTTTGATCAGCCATTCCTTCACCCGTTCTCCGTCGTCATCGAGCAGCACGATTTTGCTCACTTCCTGCGGCTTCCTGTCCGGACGCAGCTTCGGTTCGCCCCCCGTCCAGATAATTGCCGAGATGATCACGGCGGACACCGCAACCGTGCCCATTTGCGCCACATAATAAACCGGCCGCAGCAATACATAGATCACCAAACCGACCAGTATGGCATAAATCATTAGTTCAACGTATCCGATCCAAGCGGATTTCTCCGTCTTCACAGGCAGCTACCCCCGTCAGATGAATTTAGGCTCATTTGCTATTTCTTGCGATAGCCGAAAAAACTATTGAACAAGGCGGAAGTATCCAGCGGATTTTTCCCTTCGGCGCTCTTCCCTTGTTCCGAGTCCTTTTGTCCTTTGCGCGGCATGGCAAAAAACTGCTCAAACTGCTCCCTCATCCGCGCGGGATCGAAAGGTTCCGCTGCCGCCGCCCCGCCGCCGGTCCGCCGCTGCGCTTCCGGCCCTGGCTTTCCGCTTTTCCCCGGCGTGCCGAAGTTCCCGCGCTGCAAGCGCTCATCGTAAGCGGCCCGGCGCTCCGCGTCGCTTAACGTTTCATAGGCTTCGACGATGTCTTTAAACCGTTGTTCCGCCTGGGGGTCTCCCCGGTTCGCATCCGGATGATGTCGCTTGGCCAGCTTGCGGTAAGCGGCCTTGATCTCGGAGGCTTCCGCATTCCGGGAAACGCCCAGCCGTTCGTAATAGTCCGCCAAATGCTTCCCTACTTTCGAATTCGTGATAGGTACAGTAAATCTCAAGAGGCCTGGGGCCTCTTGAGATTTACGAAATGCGGGCGCCCCGCGCCCGGGTGACGCAAGCTTAGATGTCGTTGACCGGATAGCCGCCATTGAGCTTGGCCAGTTCGGTCTTGTCTTTTTTCTGCTTCACATAAAGCTCGAATTGCCCTACGCCTTCGGTGTCGCCAAACGCTTCCTTGTAGTCAACCACAAATGCGTTCGGGAACACGATCTCCCGCACCACCTGGTTGGCGGCGATAACTTCCAGCGTCAGCTTGCGGTAGCAGTCCGCTTTTTCCGCGGGAACCAGCGACCACAGGGCCAGCTTCAGCGTATCGTCGGCCTTGTCGCCGTCGGTCGCCGTGATGATTTTGCCGATGATTCTCAGCGTGGAGCCTACGTCCGTGGATCTGGCGTTGGAGTCGTCCGGCGTATCGGTGTCGTAGTACACCTTCTGGATGTTGTCCAGCCCGAGCTCGATTGTTTCGGCTCCTTCAACTTTCAGTCTGAATCCCATAAAATACATCCTCCTTAGAGTAAAAATATGATGGCTCCAGGGCGTTACGCTATTGTTTGAGCTAATGATATTGCAGAAAAAGGCAGCCGGGTGAAATGTTCTTACGATCACAAAGGCGAACTCAAGCTGATGCTTCCGAAGCAGCTTTCTTGCAGAAAGCTTTCAGCTTCTTCAGAATCATTTCCCCCTCTTGCTTACCCTTGCCCTACTTCTTAGCTCAACCTATATAGCGCCCCGGAATTTATGTAACGAGGTCAGTCGCCGGATAGCGGCCGGTCCTCCTACATACGACAGTTGCGTATTCCCCGAGCCGGCCAAAAACGGATTTCCCGCGTCTTGACCGCCCGGTCATTTACTTGCATCATGCTTTGACAGGGCTTGTGCCCTTGGTGATCATCACTTCGAGATTTTTCACGTTGCCGTTGTAGATCAAGTCGATATGGCAGAGGTTGTTTTTCTCGTCGATGACGTAATTCATATCGTCCCCGTCATAGATGATCGAGTTGATGAAGCCCCGCTTGGCCAGCCATTGGCTCTTCTGACTGCTCGGGTTGTTGCTGAAAAATTTGATGATATTTTCATGCTTGAAGTCGGCGGTCTGGAAGCGCAAAATCCGCTCGATATACGTGCTGACCAGCGTCTTGTAAATCGAGTCGAATCCGTCCTCGGACGCCGCCAGGCTTCTCGCTTTGTAAACGGTGATGCGGCGAATGTCCTTGCCCTGGAGCTGCGCGTTTTCGGAGGAGAACACAAAGCCGAAATTTTTCCGGTTGATCGAATCCTTGATCGTATTCGTGAAGCCGGTGATTTCTTTGGCCATGGTCGTCACGGCGCGCAGGCTGTTGTCGCCCGCTTCGATGTCGAAGCGCACGCCCGGAAACTCCTTGCTCGTGTTCTTGAACGATTCCCTCAGGTATTCCGGACACTGATAAGCGGCCACAATCCCGGCGGCGACGTAAGACGCCCCCACATAAACGCCCTCGATCCACAGCTTCAGGATGTCTTCCTTCTCCCGGGAGAGCCGGGCCGCTCCGCCTTCGGTTTGAACCATGCGGCTGTCGATGATCACGCCCGATTTCTCCTTGGGGATAACCGTAAAGTTCGGCAGGCACGGGATGGCGAATTCGCTGTAATCCTTGCGGATGAGCGGCGCGCATTTGTCGATGTATTTGTCGACTCCCGAAGTGGCGATGTTGTTGAACGTCGTCTCCTCGCCCGATTCGAAGCTGAAGAAAACCTGCACTTTGAACTCCTTCACGACCGTAAGCAGCATCGCCAGCGATTCCATGTTGTTGCCGTCCTGCTTGACGATTTTCTCGTTGCCCTTGAAGCGCTCGCGGCTGACCTTCACCTTGCCCGCGCTTTCCAGCTCCACCGAAGGCACGATGCCGAACCAGATCGTATCGGTGAAATCGTTTTTCGCGTTGACGGTGTTCAGATACGTCTCCAGCCGCGGGATGTTGGCGCTCTTGACGGTCATATCCAGCTTGTTGTTCGTGACGAGCATCGACGGCTGCATCCCTCTGTTCTTCACGGCATATTGGTCAAAAAACATTTTCACGCCCAAAATTTTCTCGACAAGCGGCTTGACCGTTTTCACAAAATCGTCCTTGGCCGTCTTGTAAAATTCCAGATACGTGTTGTAATTTTGCACTTCCTGTTCCACGTTGACTTCCGTGCTCACGGCCGGTAACGGGCTAAAGGTACGTACAACCAAGTCGCGAACATAACCGGACGGAGCCTCCGTAATCGAGTTGTAATCGTCTTCGAAGACGAGCGCCAACCCGTTGGAACCCTTCTCGTCGAGCAGCACCAGCTCCGTGCTTTCGCTCTTCGGCGCCTCGATGATTTTCAATTCGCCGCTTTCTCCGATCGTCAGCATCCCGATCTGCACCGCTTCGGCGTCCTTTTCCTCACTGGAGCCCCCCAGCAGAAGCCGCGTTTTAATGTCCTCGATCGCCAGCGGCAGCATCGCCATAACATTGTTATAATTTGCACTTGCCTCTTCAAACATAGCGTTCAGCTTATCGCCCAAATCCAGCTTTTTCGGATCCTCTTCATCCAGCTTTTCATATTGTCCGTACAAGTAATGGATTTCTTTGCGCACCTGCCGGATATCGTCCATCACCTTTTTCGGCGAAATCATATCGAGCAAATTCTCGAATTTGAAATCGACATTGGTCATGCCTTGGCTCCGCTTCGTGTCGATCAGCGTAAACAGCATTTTCAGAAAGTCGTTGTTCTGGTCGATCCGGATTTCCGAAATCGCATCCTCTGCAATGCCCTCGGGCTTTTTCAGCGTATAAACGACTTTCTGGTTCGCCGCGTTGAAAAACGAATACACGCACGGCGAAAACTTTGTCAAAAATTCGTCAAAGCTGCGCACGAGCAGGTGCTCGTTGATCTCCTTGATCTTGTCGTCGCTTAAGCTGTCGATCCCTTTAACATCGCCCACAATCGTCAGCAAGTCCAGTTTCTCCGGATTGATCTCATCAAACAGCATCGTTCGGTTGGTTTGATTGATGATATCCATAGATCTTTTTGTCCTCCTCCCGCTTCTTCAAAGACGCATTGCCTATGCCAAAAACCCCATATTTCATGCGGCTGCAGGCCCCTAAAAATAGTGCTCTGTATTTAGGTTCTTTCAAAACCGGCACCTTCCGGTCAGGCCTTTAGGGGTAATCATAAACAGCGTCCGCCTAAATTGTCAATCTGTAGCATTTGCTCCCGAAATAAGGATTTTGGACCTATAGAAAAACCTATGAAAGGGATGATTATCCAATTAAAGGCCTATTTTTTGGAACTCTATACAAATTCAAAGTGGCTGGTCCGATATAAAGGAGATAGTTGAAAGATAGTGTAATATATCTATTTTGTAAATTTTTAGATAATTGAGGTGGGTATTGGATAATGGTTCAAAAGAAGAATCGACAAACATTTGCATTTTTCATCATTTCTAGGACTATGTTCCTGTTTTTGCTTTTTGGCTGTAACGATCTGCTCGTTTTCCGTTCCCGTTCAGGCCGCCGGACAGCAGCAAAAACCGCAAAATCAGGAAGCCTTTGACGCCATTTTCGTGCTCGACACGAGCTATTCGATGAACCATGCCGATCCGGACAAAATGGCGGGCGAGGTCGTCCGCATGTTTATGGATATCAGCGACGCCAGCCGGACGCGCATCGGATTCGCCGCCTACAATCATCAAATCGTGAAGTCCATGCCGCTTACCCCCATCTCCGTCGCCTCCAAACGGGACGAGATCAAGCGGCAGATCGAGGGACTCCGCCGCACGGGCTACACCGATCTGGGTCTGGGCCTGCTCACAGGCAGCAAGCTGCTGATGGCTTCCGCAAACGATGAGCAAACGGAAGGCCGCAAACCGTTTCTCATCCTGCTGTCCGACGGAGAAACGGATTTCGGCCCATACCGGCAATCCAGAACCAAGGAAGATTCGGCGAAAGACAGCGATGCCGCGATCAAAATGGCCCAAAAACACGGGTACCCCATTTACACGATCGGGTTGAATCATGACGGTACGGTAAATCCCGATGAACTGAAACGGATCGCTCAGAGTACCGGAGGCGCTTTCTATACGACAAGCAGCGCGGATGATCTGCCGGAAATTTTCAATCAGATTTTCGCCAGAGAAATGCGCTCCGTGCTGATGCCCGTGGCCGGGGTGACCGCTTCCGGCAAATTGCAGGAGGTTCAGGTGGAGATCCCCAACTCCTCCATGAGCGAAGCCAACATCATTTTGTTATCCGCGCGCCCGCTGAAGGACGCGCAGTTGTTCTACGAGTCCAAAAATATTCGCTTGTTCAAGTCGAACAGCTATACTCTGCTGAAAATCACCGCGCCGAAAAAGGGAACCGCGACGCTTAAATTCAAGGGAAGCTCGGGAGATTTGGTAAAAATCAGCTTGCTCGGCAGCTACGCCATGGAGGCGAAGGCCAGGCTGACGGACGGAAAAGCGATTAAAGGTAAACCCGCCGGAATCGAAGCGCTATTGATCGACGCCAGTTCGAACGAGCCGTTGCAGGAGAAGGAGCTTTATCAGGGACTAAGCGCCGAACTGGTCGTCCTGGATAAAACCGCAAACACCGAAAACGTGGTGGAAATGAAAAACGAAGGAACCAGGTTTTATGCCGAGCACACGTTCAGCGCATCCGGGGAATACGAGTGGTACGTGAAAATGGAGGGAGATACCTTTTTCCGGAACACACCGGCAACTGTTCAGAAAATCGTCAACCTGGCCCCGGTTGTTCAAGGAAAAGAGCAGCTTCAGCTAACGAAAGAGGACGGGCCGACGGAGCTTGATTTAAACACGTTGTTCCTGGATGAAAATGGGGACAAGCTGAGCTTTGCGCTGCAGGATGCGGCCGGCAAGGCGGCCCGGGCCGAACTGGCCGGCGATCAATTAAACATTTCGCCGCTGCGGACCGGCGGATCGGAGCTGACGATTACCGCCACCGATCCGGAAGGCGCCCAGGTCACGGCGCATCTGGCGCTGAAAATCAAATCCAAATATACGGTGCTGAAATGGTCCATCGCCGGCGGGCTTGTGCTGGCGCTGATCGGCGTTGCCCTGTATTTCTGGCTGCGGCCCAAGCCGGCCTTTGCCGGCAAACTGGAGGGCTATTTCCTGGCCACGGCCAGCGGCAGCGAAGTTCCGGTCAAATCGTGGCCGCTCACCTCGTTCCCCGGCCGAACCGTCAACCTTGGCGAGTTGTTCCAAAGCCTTGACGTCAACGAGCCGCTGCCGGAAGCGCGGAACATTTTCTTTACGGCGGGCAAGGGAGGCACCCTGATCGTACAAAACAAATCGCGCTGCTCGCTTGTTCGGGGCCGTACGCCGCTGGCAAACAACAAGCGGGAAACCCTCGAATACAACGACAAGCTGTACATTACCTTCGAGGACGGGATTACCGAACTGGAGCTGCGCTACAAAGCGATCAAACCGAGCACTAATATTTATACCCGCGCCGATACAGCCAGCTGAGCCTGCATTCGAGACGGATGGCCGCTTTGAACCGGTCCAGCGAAATGCGGCGCTTGTCCGCGGGCACGGCCAGCCCGCGTTCGATCGCCCGGGACAAAAACGGCCAGGCGCGTTTCATCTCCGCGTCGACCAGCTCCTGCCGCTCCTCAAACAAGCGTTTGCGGACATCGGTGGGAGCGTGGCCCCGGCAGCAGAAATACAGCACGGCGGCCAGGCTGTAAATATCGCTCTCCGACCCCTGGCGGGACTGCTCGGAATACAACTCGAGCGGGGAGTATCCCGCGGTCGTTAAAATCGGCCGTCTCTCCTCCGTTCCCCCCGTTGCCGCCGCCGAGCCGAAATCAAGCAGCTTGCAGGCCCCCCCGCTTGCGATCATCAGATTGCCCGGCTTCAAATCCCGGTGAATGATGCCGAAGCGGTGCAAATAATCCAGCGTGTCGATGAACGGAAGGATCGTTTCGTAGAAAAAACGCGGGGCAATGGCCGCCTTGTTAGCGGCTATGTATTTGTCGAGCGTGACGCCTTCGCAATATTCCATCACGATATACGCCGTCCCGTTCTGTTCAAAACGGTCCAGGCAGCGTACAATGCCCGGGTGGTCGAGCTTCTCCAGCAGTGCCCCTTCTTGCTGAAAAGCGTTCCAGAGCACTTCATATTTATCGGCCGCCGTGCCGGCCTTGCGGCGCAGCGTCGCTCCGTCCTTGCTCCTGTACACGAACCGGCCCGGGCAAAACTCCTTCACAACGCATCGGCTTCCGTCCGTTTCATTTCGCGCGGCATACACGACCGCCAGCTCGCTGACGGAAAGGACCTTGCGGATGCAGTATTGGCTGCGGGAAGAAGCTTCGCCTTCCCCTCCGATTCTGGCATTTCGCTTTAACTCAAGCCCAAGCATTTGATTACGATTCACCTTTCTATCCTGAACGATATTCCGCAGTATTAACCTGAGCGGGTTATTGACTTATTTTAACACATTAACATAACGTCTGGCGGCTGTCTTCACAGAGAACGGTTCCCCTAACGGACTTTCCCCTAGCAACGGACTCAAACGACTTTATTCGTTCATTTCCCGATCATTTCCTGCTTTAACGGTTGGCGCGAACCACGATCCGCAAGCCACGATCCGCGGGTCATGATCCGCGAGTCATGATCCATCCCGCAGCAAATCAGCCCAGCCCACTTTGCATCGCCCCCGCCGCCCGGTATAAACTAAAAGCATACCAAACCGATCCTATCATACTTTCCGGGGTGATTTTAGATTGAGCGTCAGCATCATTGTCGAAGGCAAAAACGACCGCAGTAAGCTGCGCCGCCTGCTGGGCGATGAGGTGCGCATCCTCTGCACCTTTGGTACTCTGAACACGGCAAAACTGGAATCCCTGCGCAAGCAGGCGGGGGACGACGAGCTTTATCTGTTTCTGGACAACGATCCGTCCGGGAAAAGAATCCGCGCGGTCCTCAGGGACGCTTTTCCCGATGCCGAACAAATCTATACCAGACGGGGGTACGCCGGAGTAGAAGGAACGCCTGACGAATATTTAATCGCCCAATTGGAAAAAGCCGGACTGGAGGAATTTATTTTATATCCTCCGCCGGCTTCATACTAGGCTGTAATGTAAACCAATAAGTTTGCGGACAGGCCCTGTCCTTGTTCCAAATCTTTACGACCGGCTTACTCCTTGACCAAGTCGATTACGCCTTGAGCGATTTCCTCGGGCGTCGCCTCGGAGCGGTAAATTTCGCGCAGACGTCCCTCGCGGTCGACCATCCCGATCAGGTCCATATGCACGAAGTTTCCGTCGTTATCCTTGTTGATCAGGATTTGAAACGAGTTCATCGCCAAATCGATCGTTTTTTGCTCATCCCCGCGCAGGAAATACCAGCCCGAATAATCGGCTTTGAATTTATCGCCGAACGCTTTGACGTTCTCCAGCGAATCCCGCTGCGGGTCGAAGGTGATCGAGACAATGGAGGCGTCTTTACCGAACAAGCCCTTTTCCTTCAAAATATCCTGCACCTGGCTTAGCCGGAACGTCGTGATCGGACAAACGTCCGGACAGTTGGCAAAGAAGAAATAAAACAATCTAACCTTTCCGTTCGTGTCCTCCAAGGTGACTGTCTTGCCGTCCACATTTTGCATGCTGAATTCGCCCACCGGCCGGATGACCGGAAGCTTCGGCTTGGCGGCATACGTGTCCCACAGCAGATATCCCGCCAAAACAACGCATATCGCCAGCAAAATCCAGGTCCACTTGTACTTTTTCAAAACAGCCATCCCTTAGACCTCCATCACAACCGTACGGTATCGAGAATCATAACGATCATGTTCACCGTCAAATAGTTTACGGAGAACAGAAATACTTTTTTCGCCCAAGCATCGTTGTCCTTGGTGCGGAAGCCCGTCAGCGCCATCAGCAGCCAGGCGACCGACAAAATTTCCGCGATCACCAAAAACCAGATCCCCGTGTAATCATAAACGTACATCATGATCGGAATGGGTACGAGCAACACCAGATACGGGATCATCTGCAGCTTCGTCCGCGGAATGCCCTTCACAACGGGCAGCAGCGGAAAACCGGCCGCGCGGTATTCCTCCGTCCGCCGGATGCCAAGCGCCCAGAAATGCGGAGGTTGCCACAAAAACAACATAGCGAACAGCAAACACGCGCCCAGATCGACGGTACCGGACGCCGCGACGTAGCCGATGGCCGGCGGCATCGCTCCGGAAATCGCCCCGATGGAGGTGCTCCAGGTCGAAGTTCTTTTCAGCCAAAGGGTGTAAACAACGACATAAACGAACATGCCTACTGCGCCGAACAAGCCGGCCAGCGGACCGGAAAACGCAAACAAAACGGCAAGGCCCAAAATGCCCAAAACAACCGCATACCAAAGCACCGTTTTCGGGGCTACCTTCCCGGTCGGGAGGGCGCGGTTTTTCGTGCGAGCCATCTTCATATCCATTTCCCGGTCAAAATAGTTATTAAACACACACGAAGAGGCCATGACCAGCATCGTTCCCAGCAGCATCAAAACCAGCTTGCCGTATTGCAGTTGCCAATGCGAAGCCAACCAAAAACCGGCGAAAGCCGCGATCAGGTTCGAACGCAGGATTCCCGGCTTGGTCAAAGCGATGAAATCTCTCCAAGTCGCCGTCTCTCCCGGAGGAGTAGGTCTCACGGACAACGCAGCGGATTCCGAAGAAGCCTGATATCTTAATGGTTTGTCCACGCGCGATTCATCCTCCTACAAATTAGTATTGAGTTTGGACTAAGCTATATCTATAAATCCGTAAATTATTCGGCAATATTTCGTTCTCGCTATAAACTTTATCATAACAAACCAAGAAAGTGTTTGACAATCATCGGAATATCGCGTGGTTATTTTGACAATTTAGTGACACAAAGGCCGCTGGGATTGTCCAGCGGCCTTTATAAACTCATCTTTCGCAGAGCAAAAATCAGCGTGAGTCCTTGAGCTGAAGGTGTTCAAAGATCTAAGATAGGCGGACAGAAGAGGTGTCCGGCTCAACCTTATAATCCTTGCTTCCCAGGCAAGTCGAAAACCGATCGTGGGTAAGAAACGCGGAAGGGCGCCCGAAAGCTTGAGGATTGGGAATTGGGGTGGGCGGCAGTTGGGGTGGGCGGCAGATTAACACTCGCCGTCCGGGACTTTGCACGATTATCCCGTTTAATCAGGTAGCAGAGAGAAAGACAAGTTCGGAGAAAAAATGTTTGGTGGAGAAGCAGATAGGTTCGAGATAATTTAGACGGGCTAAGGAGAAGAAATCAGGTTTAGAGAAGGTGAAACAGACCGCATAAGAGATCTAGACAGGAAATCAAGACAGGAAGTCAAGACAGGAAGTCAAGACAGGAAATCAAGGTCAAGACGCGAGGGAGACGAAAAGACTGTGATTTTGCTGTAGCCTGAACTCTTCCACCTGCAGCAACGCCCGCACAGTTCATGTTAATCCCTACCCATTAAGTTGATCCGCATCAAGTAACCCCCACCGTTCCAGCGTCACGATCAGGCCGCAGCCGCAAGGGGCTGGTTCGGTTGGCGCGCGATCAGTCGGCGGTAAGGGATCGCCGGAATCGCCACACACATTTGTAGCAACTTCTGCCGCATCGTTTCTTCCGCTCCGGGCCGTCCTCCGGACAGGCACAGCAGGCGGCGTCCGGTGTACTCGTTCAGGTACGCCTGCAGATGCTTCAGTCCCAAGGCTCCATACGTACTCTTCAGCGATTCCCACGCCTCTCTCACCACTTTCCGCAAGGGCGTATAAAGCCGAAAGGCTTGAAGGAACGACTGCACCGCCGATGTACGGACATCCACGTGCTCATTGATGAACTCGGTTAGATCGTGACGGTCTGCCCTTTTTTCGCCTCCCCGTTTATGCGGCACCAGGCGAATTTTGACCTGTTCCGGCTCGCCCGACTCCGTGACCGTGCAGCCGGCTACGACCGCCGAGGCGTACGGATGCGAAAGCTGACACCGGGACGGGTTACGCCCATACTGATCGCTGTTTACCTTCACGTCTCCGGAGAGCAGTTCCCGGGCATCGAACTCCCCCACGGCATGACGTATTTTTTGCAGCATCGACCACGCGGTCTTGTAGGCGACCCGGATCACCTGGCGCAGCCGCATCGCCGAAATGCCGTCAGGGAGCAGGAACAACTCCAGCGCCTGGAACCACTTCACCAGGGGCAGATGCGTTCCTTCAAAAATCGTGCCGACCAAAGGCGATGTTTGATGCTTGCACTTTCCGCACTCGAACAAGGGGATATGCCGGGAGGTCAGACGGCTGCACCGGGTGTAAGCGCAGCGCGGGCAGACAAAGCCGTTTGGCCACTTCATCGCGATTAGCGCTTCCATGCAGTCCTGCTCGCTGTTAAAACGGCTGCTGAATGATTGAAGTTCCGTTCCCGCATTGACCTCCATATCCGCTCGCCCCCAAATCAAGAATGCACAAACATATGTTCCATTTATTTCATTATACCAAACGTACGTTCTCTTATCAAGCCAAAAATCTCACCTGAACCGCCTCATTTTTTCCTCATTTTTTTTGTTTTTTCTTCTCTCTTTTTTTGGAACCTTTGCTCCAGCCCTTCCCCTGCTCCTGCTCCTGAACGAAGGGAATAATCGTGCTAAGGCAGCAGCAGGCAGGGACACCAAGACACGAACACCAAGACACGAACACCAAGACACGAACCTTTTAGACAGCCTCCTCGCCTGACGTCGATTTGTGACACTACGCGAAACGGCTACGGTGCAGAAGGTAGATGTACTGACCCCACCGGATCGTGACGCCTCTGCATCGTTGACGCCTCCTCAACGAAGCAGCCCCAAAAGCCGGGAAGACACTGTCCGCCTCTGATTCAGCGTCAACTCCGGCAATGGATTGCTGCTTTACCCTGCAAAGATTAAGGCTTGTCTGCCGATGTTTTGCTGCGATAGTTGAGTTTTTAAATTATAGTTTTCTTACTTAACAACAAACCCCATCAGCCGCTGTACGTCCTGCAGCGTTTTTTCCGCCATTTCGGACGCGCGTTCCGCCCCCTGGCGCAAAATCTGGCGCAGCTCGCCCGACTCGCGGATCTCGCGGTACCGCTGCTGCAGCGGCTCGATCACGCTGACGACGACCTCGGCCAAATCCTTTTTGAACGGACCGTACATTTGGCCTTCGTAGCGCTTCTCCACTTCTTCGATCGTCAAACCGGCGCACTGGCTGTAAATCGTAATCAGGTTGCTGACTTCCGGTTTGTTCTCCGGATCGAATTTGACCTCGCGGCCCGAGTCGGTCGTTGCCCGGCTGATCTTTTTGCGGATAACGTCCGGTTCGTCCAGCAAAGCGATGTAGCTGCCCGGGTTCGGATTGCTTTTGCTCATTTTTATCGAGGCATCGTCCAAAGACATAATCCGCGCGCCGACCTCCGGAATATACGGCTCCGGAATCGTAAAATAGTCGCCGTAGCGGTGGTTGAAACGTCCCGCCAAATCCCGGGTCAGCTCCAGATGCTGCTTCTGATCCTCGCCTACCGGCACCAAATCGGCATTATAAACCAGGATGTCCGCCGCCATCAAGGCCGGGTACACGAACAATCCCGCGCCAACCGATTCTTTGCCCGCCGATTTGTCTTTAAACTGGGTCATCCGCTCCAGCTCGCCCATCGAAGTGAGCGTGGTCAACAGCCATCCGAGCTGGGCGTGCTGCATCACATGGGATTGCAAATAAACGTTCGCTTTGTTCGGATCGATGCCCGCCGCGATATACAGCGCCGCAACGGCCTCGGACTGCTCCGTCAATGCGGCCGGTTCCTGGGGAACCGTGATGGCGTGAAGATCGACCACCATAAAGTTGCAGGCGTAATCGTCCTGCAAGGTTACGAAATTTTTGATCGCTCCGATGTAATTTCCCAATGTCAGTTTTCCGCTTGGCTGGATGCCGGAAAGCACTTTTTTCATCATTCATTGACCTCCTCGATTTAAATGCAAAAAAGGCCTCACTCCCGCAAGGGACGTGAGACCGTGGTGCCACCCTTATTCGCCGAATTCTCCAGGTCCTTGCAACAGAGCCACCCTTTGTACAAGCCAACCTTGGGCCAAATTCAGCCTTACTGATTCCGTAACGTGGAACGACCCGTCCGGCATACTTCGCATCGCAGCAAGGCTTCCCGCCTGCCCGCGGTTCTGTCCGGCGCTCCGAGGCCCATTCGGCCAAAGCTCCTCCTCCGGTTCGCATCAACCACCGGCTTTCTGCAGGACGAACGTTTCGCTTACTTGCCCTCATCATCACATTGTCGCTATGGCGAATCTTTGAGGCCGCCCGGACCTCCAGAAACCCGCTTCTATTGATTATCATCATAAAAGTGTTTGCCGTCCATGTCAAATTCATTTTTCGTCTACCGCAAAAAAATGTTATGATTAGTTTTAGCTTAAGGAACAGATAATTATGTGGGAAAAGGAGCAACGATATGAAAAAGGTGACCAAAGGGCAATGGAACGGTTACGATACGTACATCTTACATAGCCACGAACTTGAAGTCACGCTGCTACCCCGCCTTGGCAATAACGTGATTCGCATATGGGACCGTGTTCAGCAGCGCGATGTGCTGCGGTGCCCGGACGAAAGCGAACTGGATTTCTATTTGCAAAAGCCGTACCATTTCGGCATCCCTTTGCTGATTCCGCCGGGACGGATCCGCAGGGGGCGCTTCATTTATGCGGGCCAGGAGTATCAGTTTGACCGCAATACGGCAAACGACAACCATATCCACGGGCTGCACCGCACGCAACCCTGGCGCGTCAGCGATATCGAGGAAGACGATGAAGGCTGCGCCATCACCACGGAGTTCGTCACCTCGGACGATCCGAACTGGATTCGGCAATTTCCCGAACCGCTGAAACTGGAAATGACCTTGCGGCTGCAGGGCGCTTCTTTGAAGCAAACCTTTAAAATCACGCATCTGGGGCAAAAAGCCGCCCCGTTCGGTTTGGGCCTTCACACCTGGTTCCTCATCGACGGCGAACCTGGCCGCTGGAACCTGAAGCTGCCGGCTAGCGGGCTGTTCAAAGCCGATGAAGAGCTGATCCCCACGGGTGAGATCGCTTCTTTAGGTCCATGGGAAGCTTTAAACGAAGGGATGAACCTGCAGGGCGTAGATTGCGATACGATGCTGAACATCGGCGGCAAGCCGGCGGTGGCCGAGTTGACCCGGGAAGACGGATACGGGCTGCGTTATTCCGCCGATCCGGAATTTTTCAAATTTTGGGTCATCTATTCCAAGGGCGAAGCCGACCGTTTTTTCTGCATCGAGCCTTATACCTGGCTCCCCGACGCCCCGAATTCCCCCCTGCCCGCCGAGCAGACGGGGTTGATTGATCTAAAGCCGCAGCAGTCCATAGAGCTGAACCTGAACCTGGATATCGTTTACCCTGAGGGCGAATCCGCTCCCGAATCCGACTCCTGATCCTTTTTTGCCATGCCTCAATACGAAACCAAGCGGCCGGCCGTCCGTCATCCATCTGCGATGATGGACGGCCTTTTTTGCGCGCCGCTGGCCGCCGATTTCTGAAATGAAATAATTACCACTACTAAAGATCGAAGTCTACCCGCATATTTTTCTCCCTAGGAACCATACTAACAACACAAAGGCAAAGGAGGTGACAACGATGGCAGGTAGAAGCGGAAGCCGAAACAACCTTATCGTTCGTGAAGCCAACGCCGCGCTGCAACAACTGAAAGCTGAAGCAGCTCAAGAATTGGGCGTACAAATTCCGCAAGACGGTTACTACGGGAACTACACATCCCGTGAAACCGGCTCCCTCGGGGGTTACATTACGAAACGTCTGGTTCAATTGGCGGAGCAGCAATTGTCGGGTCGTTCGAACCTGTAACTTGCATTCTCCTATCATTTAACACTATAGGAAACAGGCGATCTGCATATGCAGGTCGCCTGTTTCCCTTTAATGAGTCCGTTTACCGCGGTTAAGAGGTCTTATCTTGTTTGTATGTATGGATGGCATCTTTACGCGAGTAGCGTTGAATCAACAAATTGGCCATGTTGTAATTCGATTCCAATATGGCATCAACGACAATCGTTCCTTGGCGAAGCGCAAATTCATAGCTGATTTCCCCGTGAGTCCAATACCGTTTGAACTTTAACGATTCGAGGGCCATTCTCCGAAAACATTGCATCTGCTCCATGGTCAGCCCTGCGCCCTCATCGGCGAGATGCCCGTTCCGTCCGGCAATCGGATTGTGGCGGATTCCGAATTTTCCGATGGTATTGTTGCGGATTTGGATGAATACGGTGCCTGATGTTAATCCGGAAAGCTCCTCTTCCAGCTCCTTAAATGCCATTTCCACTTGTCTGGCGAGTGAAATTTCATCGATTTTCAGCATATCCACCCTCCCTTCCCATGTAAGTCCCCATTATATAGGGCTTATGTCTCATTATAGGTCATAATTATATAACGTTCAACAATATACAACAAATTTGGTTAATAATTACTTTGCAAAATATGACTGTAATTTCTTTTAATTACACAGCCTTTTTAACCGTAGCCGTTTCGGGCTGTGTCACAAATCGACGCCAGGTAATAGGGCTGTCTAAAGGGTCTTTGTGTCTTGGTGTCCCTGCCTGCTGCCTGCCTTTGCACGATTATCCCTTTTGTTCATGGAGCAGGGAGCAGGGAGCAGGGGGAGGCTAGAGCAAGGGTTCCAAAAAAAGAGAGAAGAAAAAACAGTAAATATGAGGAATAAATGAGGCGGTTCAGGTGAGATTTTCGGCTTGATAATAGAACGCACGTTTGGCATAATGAAATAAATGGAACTTGTTTTCTTAAATTCTTGATTCGGGGCAGCCGGCTACGACCGCCGAGGCGTACGGATGCGAAAGCTTGATCAAGACGCCGGAACGGTGCGGTGGAGTAAATATCTCGAATCTAGCCGTTTCTCCACCAATTATTTTCTTCTCCCGAGCTTGTTTGTTTCCCTGCTACCTGATCAAACGGGATAATCGTGCAAAGTCCCCAGACAGCGAGTGTCGATCCCCCACCCACCCCAAGAAAAGAATACTTTAATTCGCTTGGCAGTTGATTTAGGTCGGACTGATGGCCTATAACAATGTTCTCCTTGATTTGGAACGACTACCGTCACTGGGGTCCGTTAGCTTCGTGATGATTGCGCGTGGCCGTAAAAAAAACGGGCCCTCACCGCCACAATATGACGGGGGCCCGATCACACGATTTATTTTGTCAATTCCAGGAACGCATCGACGTCAGCCACGGATAACGCCATCGCCTCGCGCCAGAAATCCGGCTTGGTCAAGTCAACCTGCAGATGTTTGGCGGCCAGCTCCTCCACCGTCATCCGGCCCGTATCCCGCAGCAGCGCGTCGTATTTCTCCGCGAACGCCTGGCCTTCCCGCTGCGCTATCGCGTAAATGCCGGTACTGAACATGTACCCGAAGGTATACGGGAAATTATAGAACGGTACATCCGTGATGTAAAAATGCAGCTTGGAAGCCCAGAAGTGCGGGTGATAGTTGCCCAGCGCCCCGCGGTACGCTTCCCGCTGCGCTTCCTCCATCAGCGCGGACAATTCGCCGGCGTCCAGCAAGCCTTGCCGGCGCTTCGCATAAAAGCGCGTTTCGAACAGGAAGCGGGCATGGATGTTCATGTAGAAGGCGATGGATCTCTGGATTTGGTCGGCGAGCAGCACGATTTTCGCTTCCTTGCTTGCTGCGTTTTTCACCAGGGCGTCCGACACGATCATTTCCGCAAAGGTCGAAGCGGTTTCCGCGACGTTCATCGCGTAATCCTGGTTGAACACCGGCAGCTCCTCCATCAAATACTGATGATAGGCGTGACCAAGCTCATGAGCCAGCGTCGACACGTTCGAAAGCGTTCCCCCGAACGTCATGAAAATCCGCGTTTGCTTGCTGACCGGAAGCGCGGTGCAGAAACCGCCCGGCCGTTTGCCGGAGCGGTCCTCCGCCTCGATCCAGCGCTTGCGGAACGCTTCGGCCGCAAATTCGGCCAATTTCGGACTAAAGCCGCCGAATTGCTTGACGATATCTTGCGCAGCCTGGTCGTACGTAATTTCTTCCGTCACTTTGCCGAGCGGTGCGTCCACATCGGCCCAGTTCAGCTTGTCGAGCCCCAGCAGCTTCGCTTTGCGCTCCAAATAAGCGACGAATTTCGGCTTGTTCTCCTCGATCACCCGCCACATCGCATCCAGCGTTGCGCCCGACATGCGGTTTATCGCCAACGGCTCCTTCAGGATATCGTCCCAGCCTCTCTTGTCGTACAGCTTCAAACGGAAGCCCGCCAGCCGGTTCAGCGTGTCCGCGCAATAATCGGCGGAATTGCTCCAGGCTTCCTCCCAGCTGGCAAATACCCGCTCCCGGACGCTGCGGTCCGGATCGTCCAGCTTGTTGGCCGCTTGGCCTACGGACAGCATCTTCACTTCGCCGCCCGGCTCCTGGAACGGCACGTTTACTTTGGCGACGATCGTATCGTAATGCTGTCCCCAGCCGTGGTAGCCGTCGATAGCCAGGTCCGAAGCCAGGCTCTCCAGCTCGGGCGGCAGCTTCTCGCGGACTTCGTCGCGCTTTTCGCTGAGCACGAAGGAAAGCGGCGCGATCTCGCCGCGCTTCATCCAGTCCGCCCACACCTCGTCGCTCGTCAAGCGCAGCACGTTCCAGAACAAGGTCGTCACATTGTTGTACGCGGCCCGAATCGACGTTACTTTGGCGTCCAGTTGAACCGCCTTCTTGTCATGCTGATCCTGGGCCGTCAAACAGGATACAAAGCTGCCCGCTTCCGTCAGTTTGGCGGAGGCCTCCTGCAGCCCTTCAATGATTCCGTCAAAAGCTTCCGTGTCCTTAAGCGAGGCCGGTGCGCCCATCTCTTTGATCGCTGCGTGGTAACCGGCAATATCGCGTTCCAACGTCTCAAGAAATTCGCGGAACGCCGCGGAAGAAGAGCCTCCCGGGAAAATCGAGTCAAGTTCCCAGGCCGGATCTAGGGGTCCATTGAATAATGTCATGGATATTGTCTCATCCTTTCTTCAATCGTTTATTATTGATGCCTAAGCAGGCTAAAAAGTATGCTATTATATAGCTACCAGCTCGACAGGAGGGATATTCATATGAAGCCGCTACAAATTTCACCGGACACCGCCGTTAAATTAGCAGCGAAACTAAAGGTGCCGCTCGAGCACCTGATGCATATGCCGCAGCACATTTTACTCCAAAAGATCGCCGAGCTCGCCAAGGAAGAAGCCGGAAGCAAACCGGCCGAAACCGGCGCGGAACCTTCCGCGTCCGAACCGGCGGGCGACTCGAAGCCCGGGGATCCGAAGCAAAGCTCATGATTCCGTTTAACCGGTCTTGGCCTTACGATGTGGTCATGGGAGACGTGTATGTACAGGATTGTCCTTTTTGCGGCGCCGGCAATGTGCTGCTCCCGTTAAAACCGCGCGACCTCAAATCCATCAGCGAAGGCAAAAAAAAGCTGCTGGTGTTCCCCTGCTGCGGAAACAAGGTCCATGTGCTGGACTGCGACAACGACTACTTGCTCACCGACACGGTGTTAAGGCGCTAACCCACCAGACGCTTTCGCAGGCAACGCTTATCGCTGCAATTAGGGCCGTTCATTCAAAGAACGGCCCTCTATAATTTGATCCGGCAGGCATCCAATATTCTTTCCGGTAATCCGGCGTTAACTCTGCATTTCCTCCGGAAGCTCGTGCCCGGCGCCAAGCATTTCCTCGCGCAGCACCGCCCACTGCTCCCGCGATGCCCGGATCATGGCGGCGTCCATGATCTTCTTGTCGTTAATGACGCGGCTGAACCATTTGACGGCATCGTGGTAATTGCCGACCCGGCGGTTCAACTCGCCGATCAAATACATCAGCCTGGCGTCGCTTCCTCCCACGCCCTCGGTTTCATAAACGCGAACGTAAGATTCCAGCGAATACTGCAGAAAACGCTTCTCCTGCTGTTCATTGTTCCGGTAGCGGTACAGCCAGGCGATATGATGCAAGAGGCTGGCGATAATCCGCTCCTTCTCCCCGATCGTTTGCGCGCACAGCAGCCCAAGCTTGTATGTCTCGAGAGCCGCGGCCCAGTCGCGGTGCCCGCCGTAATCCCGTTTGATGAACTTGCTGCCGATCGCTTCCTGAAACAGCGCCCGCTGCTTGTCGTTCAGTCTGTCTGTGGAGTTCTCCGTGGAAGCAAATCCGCAGGAAGGGCATACCCTGACGACATAATAATCGGGATTCTCCTTCTGAAAATATCCGCAGAAATCGCTATCCGTCCGCACGGCCCGCTTAAAGCTCGGCCTTACGCGCGACGTCGAAAACTCGTGTTCACAGTAAGCGCAGGTAATTTTGATCTGATAAAGGGGTTCTAGTTCCAATTCTCCAACTTCCTTTCCAAAAGTCCGCCTTCGTCGTATGTCCGGCGTCTTGTCCTAAGGTGTGTTTACGAAATGGAAAGCGGGACCGGAAAGGCGCTCAAGCACGAACCCACGGAGCGGCTCCTCGATTCCGATCTCCTCCAGGGCGGCCCGCATGCAGGCCAGCCAGGCTTCGGCGCGCTCCCTCGTCACCGGGAACGGCATATGCCGCGCCCGCATCATCGGGTGGCCGAACGCATCGGAATACAAGGGCGGCCCGCCGAAAAACTGCGTCAAAAACATGTACTGCTTCTCCATAACCGGCGTAATGTCCTCAGGAAACAGCGGTCCAAGCAGCGGATCTTTCTGCACCTTGGGATAAAAGGCTTCCACAAGCCGCCTCAGCGTTGGGCCGCCGCCAAGATTGTCATAGAGGCTTAAGGTTGGATTCATATACTCACCGCCTGCTTTTCAACTCTTTTTATTATAGCAAAAAAAAATAAAAGCTCCTATCGGAGCTTCTGCGTGTGGGTATGAAACATCAAAACGATCAGTAGCTGCTCCAGTCCTCTTCACCGGAATGGACGAGAGAGGCCCGGATAACGTACACAAAAGCGCATACGAGAACACCTGCAACAATGCTCATTATCATCACTCCATCCACAAAATTTTACTTCTGCGAGGTCCATGATCGTAAGGAAAGCTGGTACTAAAGTTTCAATTTTATCATCTAAATTTATTCTAGCACAAAAATACCGAAAGATCAGTATTTGCCGCGGCCGTTTAGTTTATTTTTTTGTGCTGTTTGTCCCACAAAATACATAAACTTCACTATGATCCGATGTGGAGGCGCGTTACTATGGTCATAAAACGAATGGTTGCCTTTTTTCTGCTCATGTCCTTAGCGGCCTTGGCCGTGCTGATGCTGCGCTATCCGGAACAGTCCTGGCAAGCCGGCGTCCGCGGGCTGGCGATTTGGTGGGATGTGCTGTTTCCGTCGCTGTTCCCGTTTTTTGTAATCTCCGAAATCATGCTTGGATTCGGGATCGTGCACTTTTTGGGCAAGCTGCTCGATCCGTTGATGAAGCCGCTTTTCCGCATTCCCGGCAGCGGCGGCTTTGTACTGGCTATGGGATTCGCATCCGGGTATCCCGTCAGCGCCAAGCTTGCCGCCAAACTGCGCGAGCAGCGCCTCGTTACCCGCGAAGAGGGCGAGCGCCTGGTCGCCTTTACCACCTCCTCCGACCCGATCTTTCTGATCGGCGCCGTCTCGGTCGGTTTCTTCGGCAACCCGAAGCTGGCCGGGGTGCTCGCGCTTGCCCACTACGGCGGGGCGCTGCTGATCGGAGGAATCATGCGGTTTTACCGGGCGGGCGCCCCCGGAACCGAAGTTCGCGCCGATGCGGCTTCCTCCCGGCGGCTGAGTTTAAAGCAGGCGCTGCAGGCCATGCACCAGGCACGGATCAGCGACGGGCGGAGCCTCGGCGAACTGCTGCGCCAGGCCGTCGTTTCGTCCCTGCAGCTTATGACCGTCGTCGGCGGACTTGTCGTGTTCTTCTCCGTCATCCTGGAGATTCTGACCGCCTCCGGCGTCATGAACGCCCTGTATGCCGCCCTGCGCTGGCTGCTGCCCGCGGTTGGGCTCCCCGCGGAGCTGGCCGAGGCGATCGTCGGCGGCTTGTTTGAAGTTACGCTCGGCGCCAAGTCTTCCGCCGCTCCCGAAGGCATCCCGCTGATGTACAAAGCGGCGGCGGCGGTGTTTATTTTATCCTGGGGCGGGCTTTCGGTGCATGCCCAGGTGGCCAGCATCTTAAACAGCAGCGATCTGCGTTATTTGCCGTTTCTGTTCGCCCGCTTTCTTCACGGCCTGGTTGCCGCGGCTTTGCTGCTCCTGATTTGGGAACCCGTCATGGGCGCCGCGCCGGCCTTCGGCCTGTTTTCGCCCGCGGAAGCCGCGCAACTTCCCGGCTGGCGGTCGGTTCCGGCGGCGTTCCGGCTGGCGCTTGCGCTGGTCTTGACGCTGATTATTTTGTCTGTCCTGTCGAGAATCATTCATCGCTGGCTTGCAAAACCAAAGAAATATTTAAGTTGAATTTTTGAATAGGATGGGGGAAGAAACGAAACATTGTGTTCTGCCGGGGAATTGATTATGATCTTTACAAAAGGATCTTCAAAGGAGCTTGTCATCTTGAGATATTATGTGCTAGACCGTGGCGATCAGTTATCTGTCGATTTAAGCGAATCTTTTCATAAACTGGCTGCCCAGCAGGGCCTGCAGTTCGACGCCAAATCCCCGGACATCGTCGTTTCCATCGGAGGGGACGGCACGATGCTGCATGCCTTCCATACGTTTATCGATCAGATTCCATCCATCGCTTTTGTCGGAGTTCATACCGGTCATCTCGGTTTCTACGCCGACTGGAAGGCCGACGAGATTCCCGAACTCGTCAGCTTGATGGGCGGACACGCGGGCTCCGGATTCCCCAAGCCCCGGATGGTTCGTTACCCGCTTATCGAACTGGAGATTCAAAAGAAGTCGGGAACCTCCTCCTACATATGTCTGAACGAATTTACGCTGAAAGGCGTGGACGGCACCGTTGTCGCTCAAGTGGACATCAACGATCAAATGTTCGAAATGTTCCGGGGGGACGGCATCTGCGTATCTACTCCGTGCGGAAGCACCGCCTACAACAAAAGCCTGGGCGGAGCCATGATCCACCCGTCGATCGAAGCGCTGCAAATTACCGAAATCGCCTCGATCAACAACCGGGTGTTCCGGACGATGGGCTCGCCGCTTGTGCTGCCGAAGCATCATCATTGCGACATCTATTCCAAAAAAGAGCAAAACCTGCTGCTTACGGTCGACCACATCAATCTGCCCATGGACGACCTGATCTCCGTGCGCTGCCGGGTGGCCGACCAGAAGGTCAGCTTCATGCGCTATCGTCCGTTCCCTTTTTGGGACCGCGTACGCAACGCTTTCCTAGGCTGATTCTTGGGACAAGGCTCCAGAAAATTTAGCAAAGGACGAACCCAATATGAAGAAGAACCATTTCCGCAAGTACGTTATCATTCCGCTTTTAGCTTTGTCGCTGTTAGGATTGCCGCAGGCGGCCGGCGCCGCGGAAAGCACCGCTGCGGCGAACGAAGCGAATGAAGCGGCCGAAAATTCCGATCTGGTCGTGCTTGAAGAAGTGTTGGATCTTTTGGATGCGTACAACATCGAAGGGGTGGAAAGGGAGCAGTTTTTGGAGAATGCCATCCGGGGAGCGGTTTATTCCCTTGACGACCCGTACAGCGATTATTTCACCAAGGAAGAGCTGCAGAGCTTCGAGGAAGGCCTGAACCAGGAATATGTCGGCATTGGGGCCACGTTTCGGTTTACCGGCAGCAAGCTGTATATCACCGATGTGATCAAAGACTCTCCGGCGGCGAATGCCGGCCTGAAGCGCAGCGACATCATCACGCTGGTTGACGGGAAGGCGGTAACCGGCAGCGAAGACATCGCCCGGATACAAGGCCAGGAGAACACGATCGTCAATATAACGGTGAACCGCAACGGGCAAAAGCTGACCTTTCCGATCAAGCGGGGGCATTTCTCGTTGCCGTCCGTGACCGGGATGCTTATTCCTTCCAGCAGGGTCGGCTATATCGCGATTTCTTCCTTTTCCGAAAACGTGGATAAAGAATTCGCCGATGAATTAAGCAAACTGCGGGGACAAGGCATAGGAGCGCTGGTGCTCGACTTGCGGGACAATCTCGGCGGCTATGTGGAAGCAGCTGCGAATATCGCCAAGCATTTTATGAAGGAAGGCGTGCTGATGTATACGGCGGATCAAAGCGAGACGCTGCAGCCGTATACGGTCAAGGGCGGCGAAAATATCGGGATGCCCGTCGTCGTGCTCACCAACGAGCTGACGGCCAGCGCTTCGGAGATATTAACGGGCGCTTTGCGCGACAACGGAATCGCCAAGGTCGTCGGTACGCAAACGTACGGCAAAGCGCGAATCCAGAATATTTTCTCCTTGTCGAACGGCGGCTCGCTGAAATTAACCGTTCAGCGTTACTTAACGCCGAAGGGGGAAGACTTCAACCACGTCGGCCTCAAGCCGGACATCGAAGTGAAAGGCAGTGCGGCAGCCCAACTGATCGCCGGTTTGCATCAGGCCGGGGTGCGGAAAATCGAGCTGAGCGGAAGCCCGTCTTCCCTGACGATTAACGGCGCATCCTTCTCCGGGTATGTCGACGTGCTGGAAAGCGGCAAAAAAGTATACGCCCCGGTTCGCGTCCTGGCTGCGCTAGTGCAAGGCGAGCCGGCCTGGAACGCCGCTGCGCAGAAGCTGACGATTACGGACGACAGCGGCAAGACGATCGGTTTCTCCACGGCTTCCAAAAGCGTCAAAGTCGTCGATGGCGAGTCTTATGTGGAGCTGCACGACTTCCGGCAAAAATACCCGGCCCTGAAATGGAGCTACAAGCAAGGCATCCTGCAATTATCCGTCAAATCCTAAATTTTAATGCAAAACGCCTGCGGACGTTGCCGTTCCGCAGGCGTTTTTGCGTTTGCTGAATATGCCCTAAGGCAGTTCTTTTCGGTATAACGGGATTACCCGTTTTAATTCGCCGCCAAAGTCTTTTTCCATACCCCGAGCACCAGTGCGGAAACGACCGAGCCGATCAGCACCGCCAGCAGGAACAGCAGGGCATGGTTGGCGAGAACGGCGACGAAAATGCCGCCGTGCGGCGCGGGAACGTTGATTTTCCACAGCTGTGTCAGCCCGCCCGCGATCGCGGAGCCCAGAATGCAAGAGGTCAGAACGCGCATCGGGTCCGACGCGGCAAACGGAATGGCGCCTTCCGTAATAAAGGAGAGACCAAGCACGTAGTTCGTCACCCCGGATTTACGCTCTTGCTCCGTAAATTTGCCTTTGAAAAACGTCGTGGCCAAAGCGATCGCCAGCGGCGGAACCATCCCGCCGGCCATAACGGCGGCCATCATCGCTCCGTTGGTGTTTCCGCTCGACGTAAACACCCCGATGGCGAAAGCGTAAGCGGCTTTGTTGAAAGGCCCGCCCATATCGATGGCCATCATACCGCCGAGAATAAGTCCGAGAATCACCATGTTTCCGGTACCCAGGTGATTCAGCACATCGATAAGCCCCGTGTTAATCCAACTGAAGATCGGATCGACAATGTAGAACATGATGGAGCCGGAGATCAAAAGGCCGAATATCGGATACAGCAGGATAGGCTTGAGTCCATCCAGCGTTTTCGGCAGCCCGGCGAAAACCTTACGCAGCAAGATAACGACATACCCGGCCAGGAAACCTGCCGCAAGCCCGCCAAGGAAGCCGGCGTTGGCGTTGACGGCCATCAGACCCCCGACCATCCCGGGCATCAGGGCCGGGCGGTCGCCGATGCTGAAAGCGATGAAGCCGGCTAAAATCGGAATCAGGAAGTGGAAAGCCCCGTTTCCGCCGCCGATCGTTTGCAGCAGTTGGAACAGCGGGCTGTTCTCCCCGGCCACCTGCTCGATCAGGAACGAGACAGCAAGCAAAATCCCGCCGCCGACGACAAAGGGCAGCATATGGGAAATCCCGCTCATCAAATCCTTGTAAATTTTGCTGCGCCCGCTCCGCTCCTCGTTTCCGTTCTCAGCGGATTTGGCGCCGCCGCCGCGGTAGATCGGCGCATCGCCGCTCACCGCTTTCCGGATCAGCTCCTCGGGCTTGCGGATACCGTCGGAGACCGGTCTTTGCAGGACCGGCTTCCCTTCAAACCGGGCCATCTCCACATTTTTGTCCGCCGCTACGATAACGCCTTGGGCGCGGCGGATTTCATCGGCGGTAAGCACGTTCTGCGCGCCCTCCGAGCCGTTGGTTTCGACGCGGATGGCTACCCCCATCTCGCGGGCTTTTTTCTTCAACGCGTCTTCAGCCATAAATGTATGCGCGATCCCCGTAGGGCAAGCGGTAACGGCGACGACGAACGGTTCCGCGTCCGCCGGACCGCCGCCGCTGACAGCTGCCGGCACTTCCTTCTTCGCTGCATCCCCACCGGTCACGTTGGTATTCGCTCTGTTCGCGCTCGGGCCGCTCTTGTTCCCGCCCGTTCCACCGTTAGCTCCAGCCGCGCTTTCCGCTTCTTTAGCCGCCTCTTCCTCGGCTTGTTTGGCATCAAACAGCGCCGCCACTTCGTCCGGCGTTTTCGCTTCCTTCAATTTGGCGATGAAGCCGCTGTCAATCAGCAGACGCGAAAGCGCGGCGAGCGTGCGAAGATGCGTGTTTCCCGCGCCTTCCGGAGCGGCGATCATAAAGAACAAATAAGCGGGCTCGCCGTCCAGGGCGTCGTAATCGACCCCTTGGCCGCTTTTGGCGAACACGACGGTCGGCTCGTTCACCGCAGCGGTTTTGGCATGGGGCATGGCGATTCCTCCGCCGATCCCGGTGCTCGCCTGCTCCTCGCGCTTCAGAATCGCTGCCTTGAAATTTGCCGGGTCATTGATTCTGCCGCTGGCCGCGAGGCTGGCGATCAGCTCGTCGATCGCCGCCTCTTTGCTGGAGGCCTGTAAATCCATAATCATCGTTTCTTTAATCATCAGATCCGTAATTCTCATGGTACTCACTCCCTATAAAAATCTATATAAGTTAGACTCCCGCCTTTGCTTAAGTTCAACTTATATACCAAGTTCAAAATCGATATAAATATGCATGTATCGAAACATGGCCGATGGCCTAAAACATCCCCGTTCACCCTCGGCTCATGACCAACGGGAAATTTCCACCTGCGGCCGCAGCTCATCAATCCGCTCCCGCGTCGCCAAGTCATCGGAAAACGCCGTTGCGCTTCCCGAAGCGACGCCCGTGCGGAACGCTTCAAGAGCGTCCCCCCCCAGCGCGAGCGTGCCGACGAACCCGGCGACCATCGAGTCTCCGGCTCCGACCGAGTTCCGGACATGGCCGGACGGAACGTTCGCGTAGTAAACTTCCTCTCCGGTGATGAAGAAAGCTCCGTCGCCCGCCATCGATATCAAGACGTGGCGCGGGCCCTCCTGAAGCAGCTTTCGGCCGTAAGCGACAATCTGTTCTTTGGATTCCAGCGTCACGCCAAACAAATCGGCCAATTCATGATGATTCGGTTTGATCAGCAGCGGCCGGCTGGCAAGCGCTTGTTTTAACGGCTCCCCGGTCGTATCGATAATAAAATCCGCGCCGGTCGCTCTGCAAACGCCGATGATCCGCTGATAGAAATCGGCGGCCAGTGACGAAGGGATGCTGCCGGACAGGACCACAACATCGTTTTGCTTTAACGCCGACAGCTTGCACATCAAAGCTTCTTCTTCCTCCGGACGAATCTTCGGCCCCTGGCCGTTGATTTCCGTTTCCTCTCCGTGCTTCAGCTTAATGTTAATCCGTGTATCGTCGGCGACATGCACAAAATCGGTACGAACCGCTTCCTCGCGCAGCAAATCTTCAATATGGCGGCCGGTAAACCCGCCAAGGAAGCCGATCGCCGTATTCTCCGCGCCAAGCCGGTTCAGCACGCGCGACACGTTGATTCCTTTTCCTCCGGGAAGCTTTAAATCCCGGCTCATCCGGTTCAAACCGCCCAGCTTCAAATCCTCCACTTCCACGACATAATCGATGGAAGGGTTAAGCGTTACAGTATAGATCATGGTTATCCCTCGATTACTTTAGTTTTCTCGGTGATGGGTCCGCGCCAAGCGTCAGGCAGCGACTCGGTGATTAGAATCGCTTCCTCCAAATCGAATAATTTGGCAAAAGTGATGTCTCCGATTTTGCTGGAGTCGGCCAGCACGTAGGTGCGTCCGGAAAGCTGATGAGCCCGTCTTTTTATAATGGCCTCTTCCGGATCGGGCGTTGTATAACCCATCCCCGCGTCAACTCCGTTCGTCCCCAGAAAGCACTTGTCAAACCGGAAATTGTCCAGGTTTTGCAGCGCCATGCTGCCGATCACGGCTTTAGTATGCACCTTCATCATCCCGCCCAATAGATAGCTTCTGATGTTTTTGCTGACGAGCGCTTCGACATGTGACAAACCGTTCGTAACAACCGTGACATCTTTGGCTTCAATAAAAGGGATCATCGCCAGCGTCGTCGTTCCGGCGTCCAGATAGATGCATTCCCCGTCCACAAGCTGTTCGGCGGCCAAACGGGCAATAACGTTCTTTTGTTGAATGTTTTTGAACGTTTTTTCCTCAATGCCCGGCTCCCAGCTTTTCTGATTGGCCAGCGTGGCTCCTCCGTGAATCCGCTTGAGCAGATTCCGGTTTTCAAGATCGACAAGATCGCGGCGAACCGTTGATTCCGAAGCATCCAGCAGCTCGACCAACTCTTGAAGCTTAACGACGCCCTGTTCCTGTAAGCGCTTCATAATCAAATCGTATCTTTCTTCTGTAAGCATTTTCATCACCTATCCGTTTCTTATAGTATCACAAAATCAGCAAAAATCAATCAAAATATATCACAAACATTCAATTTCATTCAGCCTCTAGCATGGCTTGGGTTGTCTTGTGGGACGTTTCTCTTGTTCTCCCGTTGCATAAGATGACACCACCGCTAGATTTTACCTTATCTTATCAAAAAGTACATAGCAAATAGCCTTATCAATCGAAGGCATTGCTTTCCCATGGTGATCGCTGGTGATGAGCACGCCGCTACAGCCGATTTTGCGGTTTGAATCATGAAGGTGGGTCCAAACTGATGCCTGCGTGGAGTCGTAGGGGGTACGAGGAACGTTTGAAGGAAGGTAGAGAGGAAGGGAAGGAAAAGGCCGCGCTTAATATGCTGCGTGAGGGAATGGAGATATCGTTGATTGCTAAAGTTACGGGGCTGTCCCAAGTACAGGTGGCGAAGCTGAAGAAGCAAACAAACTAGGAGATAAGGCGTCTAGATACATTTCCTGGGCACACCAATATTCTAACGGTTGCCACAAGCGCTATTTGTTACAATACGGTTGATTTCAAATTGTAACGGTTGCCATGGAGCTTATTTCACTGAAAACCGGCAATTTTTGCTTGGAGTCAGGCGAATAACGGCGCTCACAACCGTTAGCATTTAGAAAAGGGCTTTTTTCGATAAATAGCGGCGGCTGCAACCGTTAGATTTCCGGCGGGCGACCTGTATCGATTCAAAAGCCAACGCATTTAACGAAATCTTGAACAAAAGATAACACCTTTTTTACCGCCATGTATTGAACGTTCATACCCCGCACGCGAGTTTAGAAGCCTGTTGTTCAGCAGCTAGATCATCCAGCAGCCCGTGTTCAGCAGCCCAGGCCATTTCTAGCAGCCTGTTGTTCAGCAGCTAGACCATCAGTAGCCCGTGTTCAGCAGCCCACGGCCGTTCTAGCAGCCTGTTGTTCAGCAGCTAGACCATCAGTAGCCCGTGTTCAGCAGCCCACGGCCGTTCTAGCAGCCTGTTGTTCAGCAGCCCAGGCCGTTCTAGCAGCCAGCTGTCCATGGTCTGACAGCCAGCCGCTAAGCCCAGACACCTATTTGCCGCCCGCGTGCCCCGTTTCCGCATGATTATGATTGTCCTTGACTTTCTGGAGCACGAAGTAGGCGCAGCCAAAATTGCAATATTCGTTGATATAATCCGTAATCCCGGAAAAAGCGGTATCCCGGTTCGCTTTCGGATGATTGTCCCGCAGGAAACCTTTCAGGCGGAGCTTCTCGTACCCCCAATCCCCGATAATGTAATCGTAACGGTCCAAAACCTCGCTGTATCTTTGCTTGAAGGCTTCAGGGTCCCAGGCGTTTTTGTAGTTCTGAATCAGTTCGTAGGTTCTTCCGCCGATTTGAATCAAGGGTGTTTCCTCCTTAAATCAGCTATTAGGATGATGTTGGAACGCCTTCTTCCTTGCGGCTCTTGGCCGATTTCACCTGCTCATGCGCATGATAGGAACTGCGGACCAGCGGTCCGGATTCGACGTGGCTGAATCCCCGTTTCAATCCCTCTTCCTTTAGGGCCGCAAATTGTTCGGGCGTATAGTATTTCTCCACCCGCAAATGCTGAGGGGTAGGCTGCAAATATTGGCCGATCGTCAAAATATCGCAATCGACGGCGCGCAAATCGTCCATCGCCTGCAGGATTTCCTCCCATTCCTCGCCGACGCCGAGCATGATGCTCGATTTCGTAGGGATGTCCGGTTTCATCGTTTTGGCACGCTGCAACAGTTCGAGAGAACGGCGATATTTCGCCTTCGCCCGCACCCGGTCGGACAACCGCTCCACCGTTTCAATATTGTGATTTAGGATGTCCGGCTTTGCTTCCATAACAGTGCGAAGCGCCTCTTCATCCCCCTGAAAATCGGGAATCAGCACTTCCACGCTGCAAAACGGCAGGCGCGCGCGAATCGCCGCAATGGTCCCGGCAAAAATGCCGGCCCCGCCGTCGCGCAGATCGTCACGGGCTACGCTGGTGACGACGCAGTGCCGCAGATTCATCTGCTCCGCCGCTTCGGCCACCCGCTCCGGTTCATGCAGATCGAGCTCTGTGGGCATGCCGGTGTTTACCGCGCAGAAACGGCAAGCCCGGGTACAAATATCCCCGAGAATCATAAAAGTTGCGGTGCGGTTCGCCCAGCATTCGTATATGTTTGGACACCGCGCCTCCTCGCACACGGTATGTAACGTTTTGGAACGCATCATATTTTTGATGTCCTGATAATTGTCGCCGGTTGTCAGCTTGATCCGGATCCAATCCGGTTTAGGCTGGAGTTGTTTAGCCAAGGCAACAGACCTTCTTTCTCTTGAAATAAGCCGTAGCGGTCTTTATTATACCATGAATCGTCCAGAAAAACCTATGAAATGGAATAAAAACACAGCATTTGCCTCAAGCTAAGGAACGTTCAACAAACCTGTAAAGGAGGAATCATCACGTGAAGTCTCATCCGATCTCCTTCAGCAAATATGCTCGATGCTTGATTTGCGTAGCAATCCTTTCGTCTTTGTGGACGATTCCCGGATTTGGAGCCGCTTATGCCGAAGCGCCGGGTACGGCCGCCGCCGGCTCCGCCAAAAACGTGTACGAGCTGCGCCGCAGCCTTTACAAAGAAATGGAAATTTTGACCCAAATTCCATGGTATTGGCTGGCGGCGGTGGACCAATATGAACGCACCATCACGCCGCGGAAAAAACAGCAGGAAGACCGTCTGACCGGAATTCGCTTTAAGGAAGCCTTTTGGGCCGGTCCGCTTAACCCCGATCCGGAAGACCGGAATCCGGCGACGATCGGATTGTTCGGAGGCATCGGCAAGGACGCGACGTCCGACGGAGCCGCCGACCCGAAAAACGACCGGGACGCTTTGTTTACCATGGCCTCCTATTTGCTTGGCTTCGGCTACAACGAAGACGATTTCCGCATCGCCTTATGGCGTTATTATCAGAGCGATTCGGCCGTGGAGCGGATCCGCCAGTTCGCCAAGCTGTACAAAACGTTTGGCAGGCTGGACCTGTCGGACAGCGCCTTCCCGCTGCCGCTTCACAGCAACTATACATACCGGGATACCTGGGGAGACCGGCGGGGATGGGGCGGGAACAGGATCCACGAAGGCACCGACCTGTTCGCCCCGATGGGCCTAACCGTCCGCAGCGTCTGCTACGGCATCGTGGAAACGAAGGGCTGGAACCCATATGGCGGTTGGCGTATCGGAATCCGCGACATTTACAACCGCTATCATTACTACGCACACCTGCAAGGCTATGCCAAAGGCGTTGAAGTCGGCCACATCGTCGAGCCGGGGCAAACGATCGGTTGGGTCGGCAGCAGCGGATACGGGCCGCCCGGCACGTCGGGCAAATTCCCCCCTCATCTCCATTACGGCATCTACCGCGATACAGGCAGCGCGGATTGGGCATTTGATCCGTATCCTTTGCTCAAAAAATGGGAAACCGCCGAAGCGGCGCAAAAAAATAAAAGGGCCGGCTCCTGACACATGGATCGGCCCTTTTCATTTCCTATTCGAATCAGGGAGAAGACGCGTGTTCGCCTGCGTTCTGTCCCGCGTTTTCCGCCGGTTCCCGTTCGGCGTCCGGCTCGCCCGGGTCGGCTTCCGGCGCCGCGTCATTCCCCGGCTCGGAGTTCATTCCGTCCGGCAGCTGCCGCTCCAGTTTCTCCTCCGTTCCCGGCAGCGACGGCAAAGCGATATTCGGCGCGTTCGCCTGGCTTTCTCCGACCGGATTGCCTTTGCTGTCATAATAATACATCGGGACATCGCCGACGACGAGCAAGTAGGAAACCGGGATTTCCGTTTCCACGACCTGCGATTGCATATCGAAGGGAACGACAACGGCCAGCTCCGTCTTCACCCGCAAAAACACCTCCACCAGAATCATGTTGATCCCCGCATCCTGCCGGCGCGTATTCAGGTCCACCTTGACGTCGCCCTTCGGTTCGATTTTAATGGGAATGCTGGGCCCAAACGAAGCGAGAATGGGACTGCCGAGCGCCTGGCCGAGAGGGATATGCTCCGACAGCCTCGACACGTCTTCCAGCGTACGCCTTACCGTCTGAATCGTCTCGGACGTGATTTTCATGTGCGCCGAATAATTTAGCATAAATCCAGTGATTTTGCCGGAATCGTCGGTTTTCCAATCAATCAAGTCTTCGACCTGCTGCCCGCTCGCCACCTGGGCGGCGATGGCGTCATTAATCGAATCGGTGGCAATTTGCTTGACCCGGATTTGGGCCAAGTGAATGATCGGCTCCCGCATATGCTTTTCGACATATTGAAAAAATTCAAACACAGCAAAAAAGGCGATCGCCAAGATGACGATCCACAGCGTCCGCCTGCTTCGCGGTCTTCTTCTCCGGCTTTTCCACCCGCGCCGTATTCGCATTGTCCAGCCCCCTTGCACCGGTAAAGCTTCTATACAAGTTATGCGGGACAGGGCAAAAAAAGAAGGACATGGAAAGAACCAGGATAATAGTTAACACTTGTTTTTCCTTCTTATTTGTTTTATAGTTCTTTAGTATCACTTTTTAGTTCTTTTTTCATATGAAGCATTCATTTTGCAGCATAAACATTCAAGGGGACATTTCATCATGAACAGCTCAAAACAACTGTACCAGGTCACCGGAGATCTACGGCGGGATCAACTGAATTTTAAAGTAACGCCCTGGAAACTGCTGATCGAAACGAACCGCTACTATGAAATCAAACCGGCCAACGGCGCTGTAAAAAGGCTGTATAAAGAAAAGCTGAACATGGCGGTCCATGAGACGAAATCTTACTGCGACGGCACCCTGACGGTATCCGGGTTTTGCATGGAAGAACATATCCCGGAGATGCAGCGGCTGATCATCGATCAGCTTGAATCAAAAATCCGTAAATATTTGAAGGACCTCGAACTGAATCAAAAAGCGCTCGATCTCACCCCCGCCTCCGAAAAGGCCCGTATCTGAAACAAACTGCAAGCCCCGGAAACCATGCGCTTATGGTTTTCGGGGCTTTTTCACAATATCATACCGGCTCCAGCAGCCCCATTTCCAGACAAGTGGCTATGGACAATTCTTTTTCCCGCGAAGCGAAACGAATGTGAATCCGGTCTTGATCCTCATCGATCTTGATGATCGTCCCTGACCCGAATACCCTGTGGCGAACGGACATCTCCGGAGTCAAATCCGCCTTATTGCGAAACGCGTTGGGATTGAACGGAACCCCTGCCTTAGAGTTGTTCCCTGTAGCTTTTCCCCGGCTATCTTTTTTCCGGTTCCCTGCCCCTTCCTCATCCGGCGGGTTTATGATGTCCCTGACGGCCGTTACAAACCGCGACTTCACGGCTTCCTCACCGTCTCTCTTACGATACGCGGCCAGCTCAAGATGTTTTTTCGCCCGGGTCATGCCGACATAGAACAAGCGGACGGCTTCTTCCATCATGTCATCCGCGCCAAGATCATCGGAAGATGGAATGATGCCTTCCACGAGGTCAATCATATACACCCGTTCAAACTCAAGTCCCTTGGCGCTATGAAACGTTGAAAAGGTCACGGCGTTCTGGTCTTTTCTAGACTTGGCATGCTTTAGTACGGACTCCAGGTGCTTCAGCCGGTCGGCGAACGCCTCCATCGTGTCCAGCCCGTCGGCAATGTCTTCCAGCGTATTCAGGATGCCGACCAGATATTCCTTGCGAAATCCAAGCCGCTGGCAGAGCTTTTCCAGCGCTTTTTCATAACCCAAACGACCCCGAATGACGCGAATGGCCGGCTGCGGCGGCATCCCTCTCATCTGCTGAAAAGTTTCCTTGCTCTCCAGCAACGGCTTTACTTGATAATCCTGCAATGGGACATGCTGCAGCAAATTGTCGAAAACCGACTCATTATTGTCGATCCGCTTTAACGCGGCCATCTGCTGCTTGCTGATATACCCGTTCAATTTCAGGTGAATCTTCTCCAGAATGTCCGCCCGTTTATCGGTAAACGTCATCCGCATAAAATTTAAAACATCCTCGACGACCCAATGTGAGAAAAAACGCTGATCCGCATCCTTCATATAAAAAGGAATGCCCGCCCGGTCAAACTGATTCATCAAGGCGATGGACGACGAGTTGTTGCGGTAAAGCACGGCAACTTCGGAGAGATTTTCGCATCTTTGGATTTCCCGCACGAGATATTTCGCTTGATCCCGGTAATCCGAAAAACTTCTGATCTTGATCGGCTTGTCCGGCGGGTTTCTCGTGAACATATTTTTGTCGTAGCGGTTTTTGTTCCGCTTGATAAACTGATTTGCAACGGCAACAATGTCCTGCGAGGAACGGTAATTTTGCTCCATGAACAAAGTGGCGGCATCCGGATATACCTGCTTGAAGTTCAGCAGATAGGCCGGTTCCGCGCCGCGCCAGCTGTAAATGGACTGGTCGTCGTCGGCGACCACGCATAAATTGCCGTGTTCCCGGACTAATTTTTCGATAATGGCATGTTGTACCTGGGAAGTGTCCTGGCTTTCGTCCGTTAACACATACCGAAAACGTTCCTGATACCGCCGCAGCAGTTCCGTATCCTCCCGCAAAGCCTCGTTTCCCAGCACAAGCATATCGTCAAAATCCACCAGCAGCCCGTCATACCCCGTCCTTTTCAAACTCTCGTATTCACGCAAAATCCGTTCCGCCTCAGGGACATCCACCCGCACCGAAGACCATTCGTCCGCAGGAATCATTTTGTTTTTGATGTAGCTGATGTAGGTGGTCAGTTCCTCCATCTGATCGTCGGTCATCTTCTCGCCAACGATGGATTCGAACAAATTCCGCAAAATGACTTTTTTGTGCAGCGGCGGACGATGCGGATCATACTTTCCTTCCTCCTCCGTATCCAAATTGCCCTCGATGATGCGAAAAGCCCTATTCGTCTTCCGAAAATATTCCCGCATCACCTCATAGGCAAAGCTGTGGATCGTCGAAAAATCAACCGCCGGAAGCTGGGGAAAAAAGCGCTTAAACCGCTCCTTCATATCGTTCGCCGACGCCCGGCTGAAAGTAACCGCCTTGATGCGGCGGGGATCCACGTTTTTCTCCTCGATAAGATAACCTATCCGCATAATCATCGTCGTAGTTTTGCCCGACCCGGGCGAAGCGAGCAGAAGCAACGGCCCTTCCGTATGGAGCACCGCTTGCTTCTGTACCTCATTAAGTTCAACGCCCAATTCTTGTTTTTTTCGCATAAAAAAAGCTTCCGGATTGCTCATTACCTCTACTTCCCTTTCATTTCACCGTGCGTATAGTATACTTATATACTTCTATTATATCGCAACCTATCTTGGCAAATAACCGTTGAGCTGGAGAAGGCCGGTGAGATGGTTGGTTGGCAGATCAACACCCGCTGTCTGGACGCCTTTGCATGATTATCCCGTTTGATCAGGAAGCAGAGAAGAAGATAAGTTCAGGTAGAAAGAGTTATATTGGGGAGAAGAGGATATTGTTTGGGATGATAGGATATATTCAGGAAAAGACGGTATGTTTGTGAGAAGCAGACATGTTCAAGATCATTAGACACAGGTTCGGGAAAAGGAGGTTTAGGAGAAGTGAAGCAGACCTGACGAGAGGAATGGGGCAAGACACCGAAAAAAATGAAAAGACCGTGATCTTGCTGCACCCTGAATCCGTTTGCAGCAACGTCTGTAGCGTTCAATCATTCCTATTAGGCCGCAGCCGCAAGGGGCGCAGCTCCCGGGCATCGAACTCCCCCCACAGCATGACTTTATCAAGCCGAAAATCTCACTGAACCGCCTCATTTTTTCCATATCTCTTTTTTATTTATTCCGTACACTAAGCCCCCCTGCCCCCCCTGAACGAAGGGGATAATCGTGCAAAGGCAGGCAGTAAGCAGGGACACCACCAAGACACGACCCTTTAGACAGCCTCTCAGCTACTTACCTCAGCCACCTCAGTCCGGCATCCTGGAGTCAATAGAGTCAAAATTATAATTTCTAGCATTTACGTAAGTAATTGGAGGTCTTTTTAGGGATGGGAGCCTTACTTATTCAAAGAAGATAGACACGTCACAATTCAATCAAGGAGTGTTTGTTACACATTTTTCCTCTTTTTCTATTGACCGTCGTTTAGTTAATATATACTATTTTAATATATGGTTTTATATTCCATAAATGAGTAAAGGAGGTGTTCAATTGAAGACGTTGGAAAAAGAGCAGGAAACCATCCGTGGTCAACTGGAAGAATTTCTGAGGAATAATAATTTTACGTTAAATCAATTTTCCGAACTTACGCAGATCAATTCCGGAACGTTAAGCGGCATTATCAACGGTCATCGCCCCATTGCCATGCAGCAGCTTGATCGGATCACGGCAGGAATGGGACTTCCCGAAGGGTATTTTTACGAGTTATACATCGATGAATGCTTTTTTCAGGCCAGCCCGGATTGGCGCAGGCTTGGTCCTTTTCTAAAACGTTGTGCCGGTTTAAACAAACTCGATTGTATCGAGCAAGTGGTTAGGTTGATGTTGGATAATCTTTCTTACATTCCACAGTTGTTTAATCTGGCTGAGCAGTTTTTTCGAGAAGGGAAGCGGGAAGCGGCCGCCTTGCTTTACGAATCGATTGCGGAAAGTGAACAGAAACAGCATTCCGAGCGGTTGGCACTTTGCCAATACCGATTATTTACTTTAAAGTTGTCTAAAGACCAAAATAAATTACTGGCCTCACATTTTGAATATTTTGTTGATCGGCTGGAAGAGCAGTATCAACTGGATGCGCTTAATGAATTAATCAATGTGTTTGCTTCATTTCGCCGTTGGGATAAGACAGCGGGACTGGCGGAAAAATTAAAAATCAGGGCAACGGTTCACTATGATCTGAACGGTAGTAAGAAATCGCCAGAAACCAAAAAGCCGATTATTGGTTATATTCTGTATGCTTATTTAATATTAGGTGTAACCCATTTTGAATATGGCAGATATGAGGATGCATTGCACTATGTTTCTTTGTATACGGATTGTAGCTGGGTTAAGAAGCCGAATGAAGAAGAAAAGGCTGTAATCCACCAGTTTCAGGAATGGGCTGAAGGCAACCGTTACACTTATCAATTATTGTCCGGCAAGGTCGAGGTTCTACCGGAATATTTGAAATATATTTCAACCAGAGAAAATGAAGTGTTTATAGCCTTATGTGAAATCGTGATTGCAGCTAACAAATTCGATATCAACATTGATGCTGTACTTGAACAGTATGAATCCTTTTTAAAGCATCAAGAACAACAATGTCGTCTCGGGAAAATGAGCTTGCATTATACTGATGATCGATTTGTAGGCTTGTTATCGGGTTTGGGATACTATTATTTGAAGAAAAACGACTATGATCGAGGGCTAAGTTACGTCTTAGATTGTTTAGCATACGCTATTGAAATTCACAGCGGACAGGATATGCTTAAATGTGTAGGACTGTTTGAACAATATCAAAATCACGCAAATGAAGATGCAAAAATTCGGTATAAACAATTAAAAAGAAACTGGTTTTATTGGTAGCGTTCTGTGATTTTATATTCGCAGTCCCCCGGTTGTTACAATTCTTACTCCTATCGGAAACCTGACCAAGCTTGATATTACTACTATTCATCATGGTGTAGGACACTGAATTCTAACGGGGAAGAGCTTCCTGAAAGTAAGCGCCACCGTATCAGCATAACTGAATTGCAATAAAAAGAGACGCTTGTGCTGGGGAACTTGCCCAGGTAAGCGTCTTTTTTATTTGCTTTATGCTTATCCCTGAACACTTATTTAGGGTTGTGGACGAGAATTATTGCTGCGAAAAATACCGCTGCCGCATCGCCTCGTGCAGCAGCACGGATGCGGCCATCGCCACGTTCAGCGATTCCGCGCGGCCGCGCATCGGGATGAGCAGGCCGTCGTCCATCAGTTCGCGGACTTCAGCGCTAAGGCCCCCGCCTTCGCTGCCGAACAGCAGCCAGACCGGGCCGGTGAAGTCGTAGGCGTAGCAGTTCGCCGCCGCCTGCAGGCTCGTCCCGGCCAGCCGGATGCCGCGCCGCTTCGCCTGCGGCAGCACCTCCTCCAGATTGCCGTTCACCACCGGCAAGTGAAAGATCGAGCCCATCGTGGCGCGCAGCACCTTGGGCCCGTAAATGTCGGCGCAGCCCGCGCCGACGATCACCCCGTCCGCACCGACCGCGTCGGCGCTGCGGATGATCGTGCCGACGTTGCCGGGATCCTGCACGCCGTCCAGCACCACCACCAAACTCCGCTCCTTGTCCAGGAGCGGAGCAAGCGCCCCGCGGTCCTTGCGGACGACCGCGAACACCGGCTGCGGCGTCTTCGTATCGCTGCATTTGCCGATCACGGCGGAGGACACGCCGATCCACTGCACATCAAGGCGCGCGGACGCCGCCGCCTGCAGGTCCGCCGGAATGCCGCCGTCGATATCGTAGCAGACGCATTCCATTTCGGCCCCTGCCAGAAGCGCCTCCTGCACCAAATGAACGCCTTCAATCAAATATTTATGTTGCTTGTCCCGGTTTTTCTTCTCAAGCAGCCCCGCCCATTCCTTAACGCGGGGATTCTGCGGAGACAGTATCTCCATAATATCAGGCCATCCTTATACTAAAGGTTCATGCTAAGCTTCCGCGTAAGCCAGTTCCAGTTTGGTCAGGTCGTTCTTCTCGCCGACGATGACCAGGACATCGTCGGCCGTCAGCCGCTCCGCGGCCGAAGGAGAAATGTTCATCCGGGCGCCCCGCTTGATCGCCATCACGTTGCAGCCGAAACGGGCGCGAATATCGAGCTCAATCAGGTTTTTGCCGACCATCTCCGCAGAGACGCGCATCTCCACGATACTGTACTCGTCCGACAGCTCGATATAATCCAGCACATTCGGTGACGTTAAATGATGGGCAACCCTTAAGCCCATATCCCGCTCCGGATAAATCACCTTATCCGCGCCGATCTTCTGCAACACTTTGCCGTGCAGCTCGTTTTGGGCTTTCACCACGATGAGCGGGCTGCCTAAGTCCTTCAAAATCAGCGTCGTTAAAATGCTCGCTTGTATGTCTTCGCCGATCGCGACCACGACGACGTCGAAATTGCGAATACCTAGCGCCCGCAGCGCTTCTTCATCGGTCGAATCCGCGGAAACGGCGTGCGTGACCAAATTGGCTACCAATTGCGTCCGGTGCTCGTCCGCATCAATTGCCAACACATCCAATCCCATATTGCTGAGCGCAGTGGCTACGCTTAAACCGAACCGGCCCATCCCGATCACGGCAAATTGTTTTTTGTTCGCATGCGCCATATTTTCACCACCCGGGCATTTTTTCATTCGATTAAGTATACCACAATCCCCGGCAAACTTGAATTTTCCCCCGGTTTACAGGACACATTAAGCATTGGACAGGTACCATCGATAAAGGAGGAATCGCTATGCCGGCCATTACGCTCACTTTGCGCGAAGCGATCATGCACAAAATCAACGGCAAGGACGAGGCGGCGCTGCGGGACATGATCGAGGGCTCGATCGACGTTCAGGAGGCGGCCCTGCCGGGTTTGGGAGTCGTGTTTGAATTGATCTGGAAAAACCTCGACGACGCCAAGCAAAACGAGCTCGTTTCCGTTCTAAAGCAACAGGTCGACGCCTTGAATCTGAAGCCTTTGAGATAACGAGGCCCGCGGGGTGAAGCAAACAAGCCTTCTTCTGGCCCATGCCGGCCGAAAGAAGGCTTGTTTGCAGTAAATGTCCGGGACGGATTAAGGCGCTGTCTCAAGAAACTGCGCATCCGGATTTTTCTCCATCGCCGTCCGCATCGCATATTCGTTTTCGAACAAGGCGACGTAATTGCCCTTTTTGTCCTTGACCAGCGTCGAGTTGATGCGGAATTTGGACGGATCGATTTTGTCCGCCACGATCCAGCGCGCGAACTGGAACGGCATCCGCTGCAGCATCACGTCGACGCCGTATTCCCCTTTCATCCGGTATTCGAACACCTCGAACTGCAGCTGGCCGACCACGCCAAGCAGCGTATCCTCAAAGCCAACCGTCGTAAATACCTGAATCGTGCCTTCTTCGGTCAACTGATCGATGCCTTTCTGATATTGCTTGTGCTTGAGCGCATTTTTGACCGTGACCTTCGCGAAAATTTCCGGCGAAAACGTCGGCAGCTCGTCAAACACAATTTCGCTGCCTTGGCTGAGTGAATCGCCGATCCGGAAAATGCCCGGGTCAAACAACCCGATAATGTCCCCCGGGTACGCTTCCGTAACAATGTCCCGGTCTTGCGCCAAAAACTGCTGCGGCTGGGACAGCTTGATCTCCTTGCCCGCCCGTACATGCTTCACAGACATCCCGCGTTCGAATTTGCCCGACACGATGCGCAGGAAGGCGATCCGGTCGCGGTGCGCCGGGTTCATGTTCGCCTGGATTTTGAAAACATATCCGCTGAACTTCTCGTTCGTCGGTTCGACCAGCCCCGCCGTGCTGCGGCGCGGCTCCGGCTTTGGCGCCAGCTGCAGGAAGTTTTCCAGAAATGTCTGCACCCCGAAGTTGTTGACCGCGCTGCCGAAAAATACCGGGGTCAATTCGCCCCGTCTCACCTTCTCCAGATCAAACGGATCACCCGCCACGTCCAGCAGCTCCAGGTCCTGGCACAGCTGTTCATGGAGGTATTCGCCAGCCATTTCACGAATGACCGGGTCGCGGTAGTCCTCGACTTTTTTCACCTGAATGGTGGAATGATCGTCCCCCTGGAACAGCTCCACCTGGTTTTTCATCCGGTCGTATACCCCGGACAGCTCCCGGCCCATCCCGATCGGCCAGTTCATCGGTACGGAGCGGATACCCAGCACCTGCTCGATCTCTTCCATCAATTCAAACGGATTCCGCCCTTCGCGGTCGAGCTTGTTGATAAACGTAAAAATCGGAATTCCCCGCTTGGCGCATACCTGGAACAGCTTGATCGTCTGCGCCTCGACGCCTTTAGCGACGTCGATCAGCATCACGGCGCTGTCCGCCGCGGTCAGCGTGCGGTACGTGTCTTCACTGAAGTCCTGGTGGCCCGGCGTATCCAAAATGTTGACCCGGTGCCCGTTATAATCAAACTGCATGACGGAGGAAGTTACGGAAATCCCCCGCTGCTTTTCGATTTCCATCCAGTCGCTGGTGGCGTGTTTGCTCGCTTTGCGCGCTTTGACCGAACCGGCAAGGCGAATCGCGCCGCCGAACAGCAGCAGTTTTTCCGTTAAGGTTGTTTTCCCGGCGTCCGGGTGGGAGATGATCGCAAACGTGCGCCGTTTGTCGACTTCCTGCTGCAGCACTTGTTCCAATGCTTTGCTCATGCTCACATTCCTCTCGTCCACAAATTCACGTTTTTTATTGTAACATATTTTGTTCCTTGTTTACGCAAAAACACCTTTACCCCATCAAGGGACATAAAGGTGTTTTAGGTTAATATATCATATTCCGCAAACATGCGCCGCCGTTACAAAAGGGTTACTTCTGATCGGGAGCGATCCAAACGACGTTGTCTTCCTCTTGACCGTTGACCGGCCACCAGTGGAAGCCGTCTTTAGCCAACAGCTCTTCCGCTTCCTTCGGTCCCCAGGAACCGGCGGGATAAGGGCTGACGTCGGCAGGGTTTTGCGCCCAGGCTGCGGCGATATGGTCGATGAACGCCCAAGCGGCGGCGACTTCGTCCCAACGGGTGAAGTATGTGGAATCGCCTTGCGCCGCATCGTGCAGCAAGCGCTCATAAGCCTCCGGCGAGTTGATGCCGACCAGGCAGCTTTGGCAAAATTCCATCGCCAGCGGTTCGATTTGCGATTCCGAACCCGGCTTTTTGGCGTTGATTTTGATGTAGATGCCTTCCATCGGATTGACGCGGATAACGAGCAGGTTCGGCTCCAGCGAATGCTTCTGGCCGAGATACACGTTTGTCGGCATCTGCTTGAACTCAACGACCACCTCCGTCGTTTTGACGGGCAGCCGCTTACCGGTCCGGATATAGAACGGAACGCCGGCCCAACGGAAGTTGTCGACAAATACTTTCGCCGCAAAATACGTTTCCGTGTTGGAGTTCGGATCAACTTTATCTTCCTCGCGATACCCCGGCAATTTCTTGCCGCCCGCTTCCCCTGCGGTGTATTGGCCGCGCACAACGTGCGCTTTGACTTCCTCTGCCGTTTCGTATGGACGCAGGGAACGCAGCACCTTCACTTTCTCGTCGCGGATATCCTCCGCGTAAAGCCGGCTCGGCGGCTCCATGGCGATCATGGTGAGCATTTGCAGCATATGGTTTTGTCCCATATCGCGCAGCGCGCCCGCATGGTCGTAATAACCGCCGCGCTCTTCAACGCCGACCGTTTCGCTCAGCGTAATCTGGACGTTGGCGATATGCTTATTGTTCCACAGCGGCTCGAAAAAGGCGTTAGCGAAGCGGATCACTTCGATATTTTGTACCATCTCTTTGCCCAGGTAGTGGTCGATCCGGTAAATTTCCTCTTCCTTAAACACTTGGTTCAACTCTTCGTTCAACTTATGGGCCGACTCCAAGTCGTAACCGAACGGCTTCTCGATGACGAGGCGATACCAGCCTTGGGTGTCCAGCATGCCGCCTTTCTTCAGGTTTAACGACACGCTGCCAAACAGTTCCGGAGCCAGCGCCAGATAGAACAGGCGGTTGCCGGGAATGCCAAATCGGGATTCCATCGATTCCGTCAGTTCGCGCAGCTCGTGGTAGCCGTCCACATTGTTGATGTCCAGCGATTTATATGCAAAATGATCGGCAAACCGCGCCCACTGCTCAGTGTCTTCGATTTTATAACGGCAGAACTCTTGAATCGAAGCGTGCAAGTCTTCGCGGAACTCCTCCGGCGAACGCGGACGCCGGGCAACACCGATGACGGCAAAATCCTCGGCCAGCCGGCCTTCACGATACAGCGAATAAATCGCGGGGAATAGCTTGCGGCGTGCCAAGTCGCCGGTTGCTCCGAAAATAAAAAATACCGCCCCAGGTGCCTGAGGTGATTGTTGATGTTGATTTTCAGCCATGGCTCCTCATTCTTTCTATGTAATATAGTGTATTTTTATTCAATTCCCAATCAAGGATATCTCTTTACAAGGCATCACGAGATGTGATGCTATTTTAGCACATTCGGCAAAATGTTGCCATCACCTTAATCTCAAAAAGCTTCAAAAATTGTTAAGTTTTCAGAAAACTTCATCTAATTTTCATCTATATAAGTTGAACTATTGATCGAACGCGCATAGGGCAGCCGTGTGAAATGTTCTTACGATCGCTGTTGCCCGCGGATTTCTTTAATCCACTAAATTCGAATGATGTAGAAATCCGTTCACAAAGGCGACCACTGCCGTTTCTTCAGAATCATTTCACACTTTTGCCTAACTTGCTCTTTTCTTTAGTTCAACTTATATAATTTTCATGTAGCTACCCTGTTCGATAACATAACCGACTACCAGCTTCGATCTCTGATGATATAGCCTTCTTGAAGCTCGATCTCATCAAACCCGGCCAGATGGCGGCGGTCATAACCTATCGGCTGGCGGCTGGCCGCAATGACCATGTTCCGCTTATCATGAGTATGCTCCGCCGGCAGAGAAAAAACTCGGACATAAGCAAAATGTTCCCGCAGCGTCGCCGCGATCGCCGCCGTTAGTTCATCGCGTTTCCCTCTGCCAAACACGTTAAGCAGGACGATTCCCTCGGGGCGAAGCTTCTCCGCCAACAGCCTGAAAAACGGCGAGGAAATAAGATGCCGCGGCGTCCCTTTTTCCGTAAAAGCGTCAATAATCATTCCGTCAAAACCGGCGGCCTGCTGCTCCTCCAAAATCCGCCGCCCGTCGCCGATCCGCACGGAACTCCCGGCATATCCAAAATGGCTGCGGCTGATAGCGACAACGCGCTCATCGATTTCCGCGACGAGCACCTGCTTGCCCGCTGCCTCAAAATGCGCCGCCAATGTCCCCGCTCCGAGGCCGATCATAAACACTTTGTCGCAATCCGGCACATTATGCTCCAGCAAATGAAGCATCGCCCGCGGATATTCTAGTATGATCCGTTCCGGCCGCTTTATATCCATCGCTCCCTGTACAGCCCCGTCACCAAACTGCAGCACCCGAAAGCGCCCCCGCTCACCGTACAGCTCCGCCGTTTCATAAACTGAAATATCGCCCGGAATGTCGGCCGGGAAATGACTAGCTTCACTTTCCCGCTGAACCAGTTTCGAGTTGGCTGTATGCTTGCCGCTTAGTTCTTTCATGCTTCCTTTGCCCCTCTACATTCGAAAAAGAATCCGCCTTATTGACGGACTCCAGCCAACTTAGTTGTTCTATACCCCATCACCAATACAGGCTACGGGCGTTAATACTCCACCGTCAACAACGGCGACCCGACCGCAATCTCGTCCATGCCCGTGTCCGCATTGCGGTGGACGGCCAACTGCAGCGCAACCTGACGTTTGCCGCTTTGCGCCGTAATCGGAAACCCCGGCACAGCGTAAGATTGGCTTGCCGTCAGCTCGTCTTCAAAGCCTTCCACGCGTTCCAGCTTCTGGCCCAACTCATCCTCGATCCGCTGTTCCAATCCCGCAAGCACTGCGGAAACGGTTCGCCCCGCCGGTGCAGGTGCAGGTTCGCTTGGCGCATCCCGCGGCGAATCACTCGTTACTCCCGACGAGGAATTGCCCGTTACGCCCGGCGGGGAATTGCCCATTGCGCCCGACGGCAAATCGCCCATTACCTCCGGCGGGGACTCGCTTGCCGTACCCAGCTTCGACTCGCTCGGTTCGCTCGGTTCGCTCTCTGACTGCTCCCTTTCTGCCGGTTTGCTTTCCGTCCCTGTACTCGCACCCGCCCTTGCCAGGCCGATGCCCTGAACGGCCGCGTTCCAAGCGATCTGCACGCCTTCATCGGCCAGGGATTCGCCGGCAAGCTGCTGAACGTCCAGCATACGCTCCGCGCTCCCCGCCGTGCCGCCGGCGCCTTCAAGCCGCAGCACGACGTAATACTGCCCCTCGCTCTGCGCCGTAACATCCAGCGTCAGGCGAACGCCTTCGCTGGAACCGTTCGCTTTGTATACGGTGTGACCCTGAACATTTTCCGCCTGAGGTTCGGACAGACCCAGCCGAGTGGCCAGCGCGCCGGCCGCTTCCTCCTCCGCAAGCTGCGTTTTCCACTTTCCCTGCCACTTGACCGTTACCAGGTAAGGGTCCGGCGTCAACGCCGTCCCGATCGCAAGCAGCTTCTCCAATTGCCCGCCTGCAGCTTGCAGCGAATCGCCGGCAGACACCGGATCACCTCCCCCGGCCAGATCGGATTGTTCGTTTTTAAACCGCTGCAGTCCAAGCAGCAGCAGCGCGCAAACGATAACGACCAGGCTATAGCTCCACAACTTGCGGTTCTGCATCATTTTCGCCTCCCTAGCCATCGAATGGCCACATACATTTCTAGTAATATACAGATTCGCCAGCCCTCAGCCGTTTATCCTGCCATTCCTGTCCTCTATTTTCTAGCGGACCCAGATGGCGCTATTTGCTTATTTCCCCACAAGCGTTACATTAAATCTGACAAGATACATTTTCTAGCCACACCAATATTCTAACGGTTGCCACAAGCGTTATTTGTGCCAAAAACGTTGATTGCAAATTGTAACGGTTGCCATAGCGCTTATTTCACTGAAATCCGGCTATTTTGGCTTAGATTCAAGCAAATAACGACGCTTACAACCGTTAGAAATTAGAAAAGGTCTTTTTTCGGAAAATAGCCGCTGCTGCAACCGTTAAATTTCCGGGAATCCATGGTTCAACATCCGTGGATACAACATCCATGGTACACCATTGCATATTGCAGTATTACAGTTTGCAGTATTACGAACTGTAATAACATGGCGTATTGCAGCATTGTGTTCCCTCATCGGCTAGATCGATCCCCGGCAAACCGCAAAAACGGCCCGGCGAAGTCCATTACTCCGCCAAGCCGTTTTTGTATGCGTAAATGGCCGCTTGGGTGCGGTCCTCGACCCCCAGCTTCGCCAATATGTTTGTCACGTGGAATTTCACCGTTTTGACGCCGATGATCAGCTCGTCGGCGATATCCTGGTTGGATTTGCCCTGGGCCAGCAGACGCAGCACGTCCATCTCCCGCTCGGTCAGCTCCTCGTGGGCCGGCGCCTCCACCTTGGGCTGGCGGAACCGGTTCATCATTTTCGAGGCCACCTGCGATTCGAGCACGGATTGGCCGCGGGCCGCGGCGCGGATCGCTTCGGCGATTTCGGACGCGCGCGACGTTTTAAGCAGATAGCTGAACGCGCCCGCCTCGATCACCGGATACATCTTCTCGTCGTCAAGGTAGCTGGTCAGCACGATCACCTTGCATTCCGGGTGCATTTTCAGCAGCTCCCGGGTCGCCTCGATGCCGTCCATCCCTTCCATGACCAAATCCATCAGCACGACGTCGGGTTTGTATTCCTGCGCCAGCCGGATGCCTTCTTCCCCGCTGCTCGCCTCTCCGACGACCTCAATCCCTTCTTCGGTTCCCAGCACAGCCGCCAGGCCGATTCTCACCATCTCGTGATCGTCGACCAGCAGCACTTTGATTTCCTGTTCATTGTCCAGCTCCATCGCTGTCCGTCCCCCCGCTTTCTTCATGGATTAAAGGTATCGTGATCTCAATCCGCGTTCCCTTGCCGGGCGCGGTGATGAACTGAATCGAGCCGCCGACCTCGTGCACGCGCTCCTGCATCGTCGACAAACCGTACGAAGCCTGCTTTTTGTCGTCCATTTGGAAACCGACCCCGTTGTCCCGCAAAGTCACCTTGACCGCCTCGCCCCGCCGGTGGATCCGAATCTCCATCTTATCCGCTTTGGCATGGCGGAGCGTATTGGACATGGCCTCCTGGATGATCCGGAACAAGTGGTTTTCGATCCCTTTCCCCAGGTTCAGGTCTTCATCCATTTCCAGCGTCAGATCCATCGGCACCTTTGTTTTCAGCTCCCGCACAAGGTCGCGTAAACCTTGGGACAACTCCTTGCCCTCCAAATAAACCGGGCGCAGATGCAGCAGCAGCGCGCGCATCTCGGACTGGGCCACGGAGGCCATCTCCTCGATCAGCTCCACCTGGCGCTGCGCCTTGTCGAAATCCTTCTCCAGCGTCCGGCTCACGGCCGTGGCGGTCATCGATATGGCGAACAGCTGCTGGGACACCGCGTCATGCAGCTCCCGCGCCAGCCGCTGCCGCTCCTCGACGATCGCCGACACCCGCGCCTGCTCGGCGAGCTGGGCGTTATGCGTCGACAACCGCTGCAGGGAAGAGACCTGCTCTTCCCAACGTTTGCCGATACGCTCCAGCTGTTCCCCCAGCCTGCCTATTTCATCCTCGCCCAGCCGGGGAACCATGCCGACCTGGCTGCCCTTTTCCCATTGCAGCAGCGCGTCGCGCAGCTCATCGATCTTCCGCTTCGGCCGGTACCCCTGAAAGAAGCCATAGGCGGCACCGATCACGACCAGCAGCGAGAACAGCGTGAGGCCCGCCCGGATTCCCGTCGGCCAGGACGCCTGCGGCCTGAAATATCCGTATGTATACAGCACGTAAAAAGTGGCTGCCACAATAATAACGGACAGGAGAATTCCTCCGCGCATGCCGCGGGACACCATATTGCTCGGTTTTCTTTTTCTCATGCGGGGCGATCCTCCTGTCTCAAGTTAACCGTATATCAACATCTCCTACAAGGTAGGAAATCATAATTTTCACTTTTTGTTCGCGGGCGTCGTAATTCGGCGACTTCCAGTACAGCCGATTCAACATCCCCGTCTCTTTGTCCGGACCAAAGTCGATTTGTCCGAACAGGACAAACGCTTCGATTTCGACGCCGTAATCTTCCGGCACCACCAGGTCAACGTCGCCGACGATCCCCTGGAACATCAAAATATTGCTTTGCCCCTCCACGATGGCGAGCGACAAGTCGATATCCAGCTCCCCGAGCACATGCCACATGCTGGTGTTCCGCAAACTCCAAGGATCGCGGTCCCAATGAACGCTGGACGTAATGTTTTGTTTTTGCACGTAATTGCCCTGGGGCTGGGTTTTGCGGACTTTGGCATAATAGAAGCCGAGCGATATCATCAGGATCGCCAGAACCAGCATAAAATTGTCCAGCAGGATGATGCCGCCGCCGATCGCTAGGAATATATACCCCGTCTTCACTCGTTCACCACGGCGCACTGAATAAATCCCAAAAACCAAAAAGAAGAGGGCGGCGATGGTAAAAAAACTCAGCCACTTTCCAAATATCAGCAGAACCCCAAGTCCAATAAGTCCGATGGCCAAGAACCTTTTCCGCTTTTCCATGCCGCACCTCCTTCGCAGGTTCAAAGAATCGGAAAAGCCATGACGGCATGAATCCGTGCCGTATGGCTTTACCATGACTTAGCATACCACAAGTCCCAAACGACGTGTAGCTTATTCCTTATTTTCCTCCGGTTTTGCGAGGCCATTCAATTTGGCTTTCAGCGCATCAAGCTGGGCATCGACCTTCAGCTGTTTTTCGGCATCAGCCGGGTTGATGTACGTAGAAGGCGTTGTTCCCCGGTAGGCGACGCCGGCTACTTCGGCCTCCGCTTCCATCTGCATGATCTTCTCCTCCATACGGTGGAAGCCAAGCGAGGCATTGCCGCTTTCGATCGAATGCAGGGTGCTGATTTGCGACATCTGCTTTCTAGCCTTGGCCATTTGCGCGCGGCTGACCAGCTCGTTGCGTTTGTTGCGCAGCTTGTAGAATTCATCCTTCATATCGTGCAGTTGCTGTTTCAGTTCAGCGGCATGCGCTTCAGCCTGAGCGTGCAGCTCGGCGAATTCGGTCTGCTTTTGATCGTAATGGATTTTCTCCTCCAGCATTTTGCGGGCCACTTCCTCCTGGCCGTTGCGGAGAGCCAGTTCAGCCTGCGCTTCGCGCTGGGCGGAAATGCGGGCGGCCTCATCCAAACGCTGTTTCATTCTGCGCTCGTTGGCCATCTGCTTCGCCACCGTCACCTCGGCGTCGCGGATTTCCGCCTCCATATCGCGCAAGTATTGGTTGAGCATCACAATCGGATCTTCTACCTTATCGAGCAAATCGTTAACCGACGCTTTCGTGATATCTTTAATTCTTTTAAATACTCCCATGTTTTACACTTCTCCCTTCTCGTAGTTGGAGAGCTTTTTGCGCAGCTCTTCCAGTTCTTTTTGCATCGCTTTCTTCTCGATATCTTCCATCATCGAATCCAGGTTGGACGCCCCGCCGGCCGAAAAGCCCGCCCCCGGCGCTCCCGAACCGTACTGCGGCGGCCGGTTGCCGTAGGCGCCTCCGTTTCCTCCGCCATAGGGAGGACGGTCATGGAAACGCGGATCTCTAAAATCATCGGGACGTCTGGGGCCGTAAGACGGTCCGAACCCTCCGCCCGGCCATCCGCCGTTATAATACGGATCGTACGGTGCATAAGGCTCTTTGGAAACGACCAGGGCCGCGATAAAATAGATGAATACCGTCGTTCCGCCCGTAATCGGAATACTGATCAGCATCAGCAGACGAAGCACCCAGGAACTGACGCCCAAATACTCGCCGAGTCCGCCGAGCAAACCGCTGATCCAACGGTCTCTTCTGGAACGGTACAATTTGTTCATAGCCTTACTCTCCTTTTGGCTTATTCAGCTTCTGCTTCAATCGGGAGAGCTCCTGTTCCAGAGTCGACTGAATCATGGACCCGGCCTGATTGGCAAAATCCTCGCCGGCTTTGCGCAACTCGCGAAGGCTGCGGGCCTCCCATTCCATATCGGAAACCCGGTCCTCCAAACGGTTGAACATTTTCGGCACATCCGCTGCGCCGTACCCGCTCATCCGCTGGTTCATCCGCTGCTGCAAACGGAGCGTCTCCATTCTGGCAAAATAATACTGGCGTTTGCTGTAAACAACCTGATATTCGGTTTTCAGCTCATGAAGCTGGCTTTCCAGCTCCTGCAGCGACTCCAGGCTTTGCGTATACAAATCGGAATACTGTTCGATCTTCTCCTCATACAGCAGTTTCTCCTGAAGCGCCAGCTTGGCCAGGTGCTCCTCCCCTGCTTTAAGGGCGAGCAGCGCCTGTTCCTCGCGCTTGTCACGCATCACCTTCGCCTGATCCACCTGCTGCTTGAGCTGTTTGGCGTGTCCGGAGTATTGATAATGCAGCTTCTCCGCCTCGGCGATTTCCTGGCGGGTTTCAATCAGAAACTGGTCGATCAACCGCACCGGATCTTGAGATTGCTCCAATTTTTCGTTTAATGTGGCTACCGTGATATCCCGTACCCGACGAAATACACTCATGCTTGCCTTCCCTCCTAACCTTTCGGTTCATCCGTTTTTCAAGTGACAATGCTTATTCCCTGTATCAGTAACCCCTTCTTCCCCGCAGGGAGGAAATGCCGTATACGATTAATCCGATGCCGAGCACCGGGACGATCAACCAAGCCAGCTTGGAGATCAGGGAAATGACGCCGATGATCAGTACGATCCATCCGAAAAACGCATTCCCTTGGCGGATGCCGTAAATCCCAAGCCCTACCATCAGCGCCGCGATCACAAGCCCTAAAAGGCTGCCCAGAACGGGAGTCAGGAATCCGAAAATTTGCGGAAGCTTCCCAAGCAAGATCAGAACCCCCAGGGCAATCAGTAAAAGTGCGAAACCGTTCGGTCGATTTGTTCTCATTGATTATCACCGCCTCTCATTTGATCAACCTTATGTCTCTATTCTAGGAGGAACCGGGGTTTTTCAAAACGGACCGGGGACGGTTTTTCATCCTGGACCTAAGTCGAGGTAGGCTTCGGCCTATAGGGCAGAAAGCGGCCCGGCAAACGGCGGCGGTTTTGTCTTTACAATTCAAAAGGCAGATAATATAATGGAAAAGCACAACTATACAAAAGAAAATGACAGTTATCGGAGGAGCCTGCCACGTTGCGGGCTCTTTTTGCCTTTTTTCGGACCTGTAAGGCATAATTCGGCCCCTGCATGGAAATCTAAGGGCACCTCGGATCATGGCAAACTGTCTGGGAGGGGTTTTTATGGAGCAACAAGCCATCTGGGCGATCGGCATCTTTTTGCTGACGTACGCACTCATTATTTCGGAAAAAATCCATCGGACCTTGCTGGCCATGGCCGGTGCGGTCCTGATGATCGCGCTTGGCATCGTCGATCAGGAATCGGCGGTTCATCACATCGACTTCAACACGCTGGGACTGCTCATCGGCATGATGATCATCGTGAACACGACCGCGGAAACGGGGCTTTTCAAATATATCGGGATCTGGACGGCCCGCAAGGCCAAAGGAAACCCGGTTACGATCCTGTGGCTGCTCGCTTTGATCACGGCGATCGGCTCCGCGTTTCTGGACAACGTGACGACCATCATTCTGATGGTTCCGGTCGCCTTCAGCATTACCCGCCAGTTGAAGGTCAAGGCGTTTCCTTATGTGTTTTCGCTGGTCATCGCCTCGAATATCGGCGGCACGGCCACCCTGATCGGAGATCCGCCGAACATTATGATCGGCAGCGCCGTGAAAGAGCTGACCTTCACCGCTTTCCTGCAAAACCTGACCCCGATCGCGATTTTGATCATGGCCGTGACGCTGCCGATCTTCATCCTAATGTTCCGTAAAAGCCTGCAAACGGCGCCGGAACATCAACAGAGCATTATGAACATCAGCCTGCACGGCCTAATCACGGATCAAAAGCTGCTCGTCAAATGCCTTGTCGTCTTGGGGTTCACCCTGCTGGGGTTCTTTACGCATCAGACGCTTCATCTGGAATCGGCCACGGTGGCCCTCGCCGGCGCGTTCCTGCTGCTGTTGATCACCGGAGAGCACGTGATGGAACGGGCGTTTCAAACTGTCGAATGGCCGACGATCTTTTTCTTTATCGGACTGTTCGTGCTTGTGGGAGGGCTGATCGATACCGGCACGATCAAGCGGCTGGCGGAATGGGCCATTCATCTGACCGGTGGAGATGCGCTGCTGACGTCCATGCTGATTCTCTGGCTTAGCGCCATCGCTTCCTCGTTCCTCGACAACATCCCGTTTGTCGCCACGATGATCCCGATGATTCAGGATATGGGGAGCATGGGCATCGCCAACTTGGAGCCGCTCTGGTGGAGTTTGGCGCTGGGCGCCTGCCTGGGCGGCAACGGCACACTGATCGGCGCCAGCGCGAACCTGATCGCAGCCGGCATGTCCGCCAAGGAGGGCGAACCGATTACGTTTATGAAATTTTTGAAATACGGTTTTCCGCTTATGATTTTATCGGTGGCGCTTTCCGCCGCATATGTGCTGATCCGTTACTTCCTGATCTAAAACGGGCTGTTTCCTTTCATTAAATACGCTTTATATGCTATCCTTAAAATAATCCATTTTACACGAAGAGGAGGGGGCATCATGAAAACGCGGATCGATGGGCTGGGCAAACTTGCGGTTTCCCCGCTGCTGCTGTTCTCGTTGTTGTTGACCTTATTCCTCCCTACCTTCTCCTGGGCTCCGGTCGTTCCGGAGGCCACGGAGAGGGAGGCGTTTGAAACGGATTACCACAATTCTCACAAAACACCTTTGCGTCTCAACGCTTCCTCGCCTCACGGCAAGCTTTTCATCGACAGAACCGTGCAGGGTTTCTTCAAAGTGCCTGCCGAAGTGGTGCTGGTATTGATCGCCGCCTGGGTTCAATTCCGCCCGTTGTTTTGCCTGTTTTTGAAACGGCTGCTGCTAATGCCCATTAAATTCACAAGTATGTTTACGGCTTGACATTTTTTTCGGTTTTACAAAGTCCTTAAGCCGGTCCAAACGGCCCGCAGCTTCAGGCTTGTTTTGCAATACCCAAAATCAGAAAGCGACCATAAAACTGGAGGCTTGACTCAAATGAATCTCAAAGAAACCATTCTGCCGGGAATCGGTAAAAAATTTGCGATCCAAACCCGTAGCGGTGAAAAACTGACCATTATTATTCACGACGATGGCCGGCGCGAGCTTTATCATTTTGACGATGACGATCCCGATACCAGCATCTCTAAGGTTTCGCTCGACGACGACGAAGCGAGATACGTGTCATCCATCATCGGAGGGGTAACGTATCAGCCGACGGCACTAGAAAATATCGAAGTGGCCCTGGGTGATCTCATCATTGAATGGTACAAACTCGAACCCCACTATAAAGCGATCGGCAAAACGATCGGCGAACTGCGGATCCGGCAGCGCTCCGGGGCGACCATTATCGCGGTGATCGAGAAAAACCATACGAAACACGTCAACCCCGGCGCCGATTTGCTTCTGACCGCGGAAGCGATGGTTGTCGTTCTCGGCGAACGGCTGCACCAACAGCAAATTAAACAGATCCTATTGAGTGGAGGCAGTTGATACGCTAGTCGAAAGGAGGGGCTCATTTGAAACAAAAGGGCAGCGTCGGCTCCCCCATGAACATCGTGCGGCATCAGAGCCATACGGCAATACGCTGTTTGGGCGTGATCGCCGGAGCCTTGCTCGCTTCCATCGGGCTGGAATTATTCCTGATGCCCCATGGCATTGTCGTGGGCGGAATGACCGGATTGTCCGCTTTATTCGCTTTCAAAACGGAAATGAGGTTGGGATTGTTTCTTTTCTTGTTTAACGTCCCTTTTCTGCTGCTTCAACGTAACAGAATCGACTTCACGTTCGGAATTTTCACCGTGTTGGGCCTGCTCGTTTTCTCGCTGGGAACGATCATACTGCACCCTTACCCGTCCCTGACCGGCGAACAGCTTCCTGCCGCACTGCTCGGCGGGCTGTCGCTCGGCATGGGCATCGGCCTGGCGCTTCGTTTCGGCGGCGCCCTGGATACCGCGGAACAGGCCGCAGAGTTTATGCGCTTTGGAATCATATCGCCGGAATGGATCATTCTGATCTTCAATTGTACGATCCTGATTGCAGCCGGCTTCCATTTTGGCTTCGATCAGGCGGTCTATTCCGTGATCGCATATATCCTCGCCTTTGAGGCGGTAAAAATACCGGTTCAAGGCTTTAAATTTACCTACACCGTGCTGATCCAATGCCGGAATTACCGGGAAATTCAGGCGGATTTGCAGCGGTATTTAAACCTCCGCGCCGCCTTCCGCACCTTCCCGGCGGAAAACGGGGAAGAAAACGGCATACTTGAGTGCGAGTGCAACCGCCTGGAGCTTTTCCGTTTAAGGGCGATCGTCAGAGACCACGATGCGGACGGTAAAATAACGTTTCGCTTCTGATGCCTTATACGGCTGCAATAGCCCCTCCTCTTTGCAGAGGAGGGGTTTTCTTTTTTCGGTCAATGTTTCGGAAGCTGCTCCAGGAGGTATTCGTTAAATCTGCGAACGCTGGGGGACAGCGACTTTTCCTCCCGGTACACGAGGCATATCCGCCGGCTGTTGCTGTACCCCGGCAGATCGCGGCAGATCAGCTCGCCGGACGCGGTTTCCCGCACCACGCTCCGCCGGGGCAGCACGGCGATCCCGATGTTGCATTTCACCGCTTCCTTCATCGTTTCGATCGCTCCAAGCTCCATCACCGCATGGAACCGCAGCCCGATCCCCGCCGCCCACGCTTCGGTTAACCGGCGGGAAGTCGATCCCGGCTCGTGCAGCAAAAACGTCTCCACCCGTAAATCGCGGGCCGTAAGCCCGTTTTGCTGCGCCAGCGGGTGCGCCGGCGCAAGCACCAACTGCAGCTCATCGGCGACAAGCGGGACGATGATCATGTCCTGCGGGTCCGTATCCGGCAAGGAGACGATCGCCGCGTCGACTTCGTAATTGCGCAGCATCGCCAGCACGGTGTCGGCTTTTTTGACCGACAGCAGCAGCCTGACGTCCGGGTGCAGCTTCTGAAATCCCGCGAAGTAAGGAGGCAGGAAATAAGTGGCCGGCGTATAACTCGCCCCGAGCCGCAGCTTGCCTCCCCTTCCTTCCCGATGTTCGGCGGCGCGCTCCTCCATCTCTGCGGTCAGGGCCACGATGCGCCGCACATAAGGCAGCAGATCGGCGGCAGCCTCGCTCGGGCGCAACTTGCGGGCCGACTTGCGGGTCAGTTCCAGGCCGAGCTCCTCCTCCAGCTTCCGCAAATGAAAGCTTACCGTCGGCTGCTTTAACCCTAACTTTTCCGCCGCCTCCCGCAGCGTTTTTCCCGAGCCGATCTCCTGCAGCACTTTTAACTGTTGTATGTTCATGTCGCGATTCCCCCTTCTGAGCAGAAATATAGATTAAATCTATACTAATATCAATATATATAAATATTATTTAACATAAATCGTACGCTGCGTTAACATGTTGCTGATTGTTGGTTGTTAAATTTGAAGCAGCGAGGAGGCCGAAGGGCAAGTGCGTCAAGGGCCCCGACGTGAAATATACGCCTTGAAGGGAGTATGGAGATGAACAATAAACGAAATCGGGGAATCGGTTTACTGTTGTTGACGCTGCTGTTGTCGCTGGCATTGACCGCCTGCGGAGGAGCGGGCGGAAACGGAAGCGGCGGCGCGCAAAATACGGCCGGTGGCGCCGGTGCGGAAGCCGCCGGAAATGGATCGGGAGCCGCGCAAGGCGCAGACGGCGGCAACGCCGATTCCACGGAAGAACCTGCCAAGGACGAAGGAACGCTTACCGTCTACCTGAACGATTTTGACGATATTATCGCCGAAATGTTTGAGAAGAGCACCGGGTACAAGGTGAATCTCGTCACCGGGAACGGGGCGGAAATCATGTCGCGCATCGAGGCGGAGAAAGGCAATCCGCATTGGGACGTCGTTTGGGCGGACATGATGCCGTCGATCAACGGGCTCGGCCAGCAGGGGCAGCTGCTTACGGGCTGGACGCCCGACAACGCCGCCAACTTGACGGAAACCTACCGCGGCTACGTGCCTGAAAACCAAGCTTACTACCCGACGGGCGCCCACGCGGCCGGGGTGATCGTGTACAACAAAAACAGCTTTACGGAAGACCAGGCCCCAAAATCATGGGCGGACTTCGCCAAACCGGAATATAAGGACATCATCGCCACGGCGGACCCGGCGATCGCCGCTCCGGCCTATCCGTTCGTCGCCCGTTTCTTTGAGCAGGAAGGCATGGACGGGGGGAAAACGTTTTTTGACTCCTGGTTTAACAACGGCCTCCGCGTGTATCCGAAAAATCCGCAGGTCGTACAAGCCCTGACCGCGGGCGAAGTGAAAATCGCCGCCCTGCAGGAATCGAACGCCTACAGCATGTTGGCCTCCGGCGAGCCGATCGGCATCGTCTGGCCGGAAGAAGGCGCACCGGCATCCGTGCGGGTGGCCGCGATTCAGAAGGATACAAAAAACCTGAACGCCGCCAAAGCATTCATCGAGTTTTTGCTCGATCCGAAAACGCAGCAAGAACTGGTCGACCGCGGCGATGAAGCTTATTTCGAGCCGTCCGCCGCAGGGGCCAAACCGAAGGAAGACCGCGATCCGAACGCCAAGCTGGTTGCCGCCGACGCCGTCTGGGCCGCGGAGCATGAGGCGGAAATCAAACAATGGTTCGCCGATAAAGCGGTAAAATAACCGGCCTATGCTGCGACAAACGCAAGACCGTCTCGGGTGGTCCGTCAGCCTGATCCTGTTCGTGCTCGTGCTGTATCCCCTGCTGGCCGTGTTCATCCAGGTGCTGCTGCCTGGCGTGTTTTTCGGCAACTGGGAACGGGGGGATCTCAGCCTGCTGCTGGAAATCTTCCGCCGCCCATTATGGCAAAAATCATTGGAAAATTCGGTCGTTCTCGCCAGCGGAACGACCGTTCTGGCTACGCTGCTCGGCGGGGGACTGGCGATGGTCCGCTCCAGCCGGCAGTTCCCGACTGCCCGGCTGCTGGACGCCGCCGTCTGGATTTTGCTGATCATGCCCTCCTTCATTTTGGCCCAGGGCTGGGTGATGTTTTCGGCGGGCGGCGGCCTGGCCTCGAAGCTGCTGGGCTGGACCTGGATCACCCCGGCGGTGTTTCAGCCGGCCGGCCTGATCGCGGTCATGACGCTCAGCAAATTTCCGCTCGCTTATTTAAGCGTGCGCTCGGCGATGGAGTGGAAGGTGGAGCAGCTGGCGGAGGCGGCGAGGCTCAGCGGCGCCTCCCCGTGGCGGGTCTGGCGCACGATTCAGGCCCCGCTGCTGCTTCCTGCCTTCCTCGCCGGAGCGGCGCTCGTGTTTATGGACACGGTCGGCGATTTCGGGCTTCCGGCTTCGATCGCGGCCGTGTACCGGTTCCCGACGCTGCCTTATTCGATCTACTCGGCGCTGTATACGTCGCCGATCCGTTTTGACATGGCCGGGGTGTTGTCCTTTTACCTCGTGCTGCTGATCGGCGCGGCGATGCTGGTGCAGTTTTACGCGCTGCGCCGCTCCAGATTCGACTTCTTGTCGGCCCGCGCCGTGCCTGCGGTGCCGAAACCGGCCGGGCGCCTCAAATGGCCGCTCGCCGCGTTGAATCTGGCCTTTTTGCTGGTTGTCATCGGCATTCCGATCGGTTCCAATGTACTGCTGTCTTTTTTAAAAACGCAGACCGGCGGTCTGCAGCCCGGGAACCTGACTCTGGAACACTACCGCTCCCTGTTTCACAGCGGCTCCGAACTGCTCGTCGGGCTTGAACGTTCGCTTGCGATCGCGCTGCTTGCCGCCGCGCTTGGCCTGCTGATCGGCTTGATGGCGGCTTACGTGCTGAACTATTCCCAGTTCCGCCTCAAACGCGGCATTGAGGTTTTATCGCTCGTCACGCTCGCCGTGCCCGGCGTCGTGCTAGGGATCGGTTACATCTTCGTATGGAATCAGCGCTGGTTGGACAATATCGGGCTGCTGCTTTACGGCAAACCGTCCATTCTCGTGCTGGCGGCGATCGCCGGGGCGATCCCGGTCATCACGCGGGTGCTGATCGGGGCGATGGCCAAGGTGCCGGGCAGCCTGCTGCATGCCGCTCAGTTGAACGGGGACACCTGGCTGGGCCGGATCCGCCGCGTACTGGCTCCGCTGATCCACGGTGCGCTGCTGTCCGCCGGACTGGCGGCGTTCGGGTCCGGCGTGTTCGATTTGGCGGTCAACTCGATTTTGTTCCCGCCGAATTTCATCACGTTTCCGGTATCCGTCAACAAAGCTTTTGAAGACATGAAGTTCGGGTACGCCTCGGCGGCCACCGTTTTTGGCGGGACCGTTGTCGTCCTGATTATTTTGCTGCTGGAAGTGCTTCTGCGGCGCAAGGAGGTCAAGTCATGACTACTAGAGAGACAACTGCGGGCCCATCCACAATCGGCATGCCCGCGACGGGCATGTCCTCGGCCGGCATGTCCTCGGTTAGAACGTCCACGGCTGGAACGTCCTCAATCGGGACGTCCTCAAACGGAACGTTTTCGACCGAAACTCCCTCGGCCGGCACGTTGCTGGAAATTCGCGGGCTGACGAAACGGTACGGTTCGTTTCAGGCGCTTGGCGGCGTCTCTTTCGATATGAAGGAAGGCGAAATTATCAGTGTGCTGGGCCCCTCCGGGTGCGGAAAGTCGACGCTGCTGCAGCTGATCGCCGGATTGTCCCGCCCCGATGACGGGGAAATCCGCCTGAAGGGCGAAACGATCGCTTCTCCTGGCGGGATGGTCCCGCCCGAGAAACGAAACGTCAACATGGTGTTTCAGGACTACGCCCTCTGGCCGCATATGAACGTGTTCGACAATGTGGCCTACGGGCTGAGGAAGCTGGGGCGCGAGGAAAAGGCCGCGCGGGTCGGCGAGCTGCTGGAACTGCTGCATCTGGGGGGCCTGGAGCGCCGCTTGCCTCCACAGCTGTCGGGGGGACAACAGCAGCGGGTCGCTATCGCCCGCGCCTTGGCCACCCGCCCCAAGCTGATTTTGCTGGACGAGCCTTTGTCCAATCTCGATATGCGCCTGCGCATCGAAATGCGCGCGGAGATGGCCTATCTGTTCCGCAAGCTGGGCATGAGCGTCTTCCACGTCACGCACGACCCGGAGGAGGCTTTTTCGATGGCCGACAGGCTGCTCATTTTGCGCGGCGGCGCCATCGACCAGATCGGAACGCCGCAGGAGTGCTTTACCCGCCCGGCCAGCCCGTGGGTCGCCTCCCTGCTCGGCGCCATCAACCGCCTGCCCGGGCGGCTGGAGCGAAGCCGCGGCGGCGGGTACGCGATCCGCATCGGCGGCGCGGGGAGCGGGAATGACGTTCCCCGCCCGGAAGGTGCAACCCGTATCGAAGGCGCCGCGGGGCCGGAGTGCTCCGGTCTGCCGGACGGCGCCGCAGCCGAGCTGCTGTTCCGGCCGGAGCAATTGCGGCTGATCGAAGGCAGCGTTGCCGCGGAGGGCCGGGAAGGAGAAAACCTTCTGCCCGTAAACGTGGTTCACTGCACCTTCGAAGGGACGCGCTGGCGGGTCATGGCCGAAACGGACACAGGGCACAAGCTGTACGTGCTAAGCGCGTCGCCGCTTCCGGTGAACACCCGGCACACCGTCATGCTGCCCAAGGCAAACGCGTATATTTATGCTGCGCGTCAAAACGAAGAACGAAAGGTTACGGCAAAATGAACCCACTCACCCATCGATCGCGCTTGCTGGCGATCTCCGACATTCACGGCCACGGGGAAGGACTGAAGCTGCTGCTGGCCGCTTCCGCTTACGATGCCCGGCGGGATCGCCTGATTCTGCTGGGCGATTACATTAACGCGGACCCGGATACCTGGGGAACGCTGGAGCAGATCCAGCAGCTCGCCTTGGACGGGGCGACAGCTCTGCTCGGGAATTTGGAAATGAACCTGTTGAAACAGGCCGGCCCAATTCCCGGGGCGCTTGTCCCGCATGCCCGGCAGGATTGGTTAAGCGGGCTGCCTTTTTATACGACCGTAGGCCCTTGGCTGTTCGTGCACGCGGGTATCCGTCCGGGCCGCTCCCTGGAACGCCAATCCCCCGAAGACCTTACCGGGATTCGCGAAGACTTTTGGAACGCCGCGCCGGACTGCGGATACACCGTCGTATTCGGCCACACGCCGACCTACAAACTGGGCGCCAAACCCGGCGCGATCTGGCAGGCCGCCGGACGCCTCGGCATCGACACCGGGGCCAAACACGGCGAGCGGCTGACCCTGCTCGACCTCACCGGCGGCACGGCCTATTCCTGCTCAACCGCGCAGACCAGCCTGTACGGCGATCTCCGGATCGAGGCGGTATCCCTGCCGGCGTACCATTAGGGGGAGGTACGCCACCATTCAAGGCTCATTGGAAAAATTCCAACCGATCGGCGGGAAGCGCGCGCCATTCTGAGCTCTCATCTGAGCTCTCATTTTGGAAGATATCCAAATAGAATTCGCTGCCATCCCCCGTTTTGGCCGCCGCTTAGCACTAGCATTGCATTAAATCTGACAAGATACATTTTCTAGCTGCACCAATATTCTAACGGTTGCCACAAGCGTTATTTGTTCCAAAAACGTTGATTTCAAATTGTAACGGTTGCCGTAGCGCTTATTTCACTGAAATCCGGCTTAGTTTGCTTAGATTCAGGCAAATAACGGCGATCACAACCGTTAGAGTTTTGAAAAAGGCTTTTTTCGCAAATTAGCCGCTGCTACAACCGTTAGATTTCCAGCGAGCGCATTATCGGCTTGAAAACATGATCATTTCCCCAGAAAATCCGGATCCCAGGAAATCTGAATCCCAGGAAATCTGAATCCCAGGAAATCTGAATGCCAGGAAATCTGGCATGTATCAGGGCTGCAAGTTGTCTAGATTGAAAGTTAATGCAACGCTAGTGGCCGCTTAGGCCCAATCTATTGGAAATATCCAATCTAACAACTGTATGTACCACTAAAACTCCGATTCTATTGGATATTTCCAATCTGTCCGCCCGGCCGCTTGTAAAACACCAAAGCCGACCTGCACCCGCACGCAGATCGGCTTCGTTATGCCGTTTATTTTCCCGCCGAACCTAAGCCTTTCTCCTGCAGCAGCTTGATAAACATCCCGCCGACCACACTGCGGTGCTGAAAGTTCATCTGCCGGGCCGTCCGGGTGTCATACCAATCCGAAAAAGGCACGCGGTCGCGCGTTTCGTTCAGGAAATCCCAAAGCGGCTCGATCAACCGGAGGAAATCGTCCCGGTTCTCCGCCAGCGAAGCGGCCCAAACGAGCCAATCGGCCTTCGTGTAATGCTCGCGGCTATCCAGCGGCACGCCGTACCGGTCCCCATGCGACACATACCAGGCCGCTTCCCGCCGGACGATCTCCTCGTCAAATAAGCGGGTGCCAAACAAAAAGTCCCAGATCAAATTGTATTTCAGGCTCCACGTGCCCTCTTGGCCAAACGCCAGCACAGTATGGCAGTGAGCCCCGCTGTCTCCATTTTTTCCGCCGCTCCGCTCCTCGGCCAGTTCCGCCCAGCGTACGGCCATCTCTTTGGCCGCGGCCTTGTAGCGCTCCGCTTCTTCCGGCTGGTCAAGCAGACCGAGCAGCAGCGAATAGCCGGCCACCCCCATGACCGCCTTCGCCGAAAGATTGGCGTTGCGGGCCAAGTGGCCGGCAAAATCATCCGTGCAAAGCTGGTTTTCCGGGTCCAGCCCATGTTCCAGCAAATAGTCCGCCCACCCTTTCAACAGCTCCCGATGCTCCCGCACGAACTCCATGTTCCGGTCGGCCAAGCTGACCGCGGCGGCCATGATGAGCATGTTGCCGCATTCCTCGACCGGCATTTGTCCGTCCAGGGCGTTTCCCCCGTACACCTGGCCGTTCGCCAGCGGGTACTGTCCGACGTCATGCGGCGCGAAATCAAACGGCCAAGCTTCACTTGCCGCATAGCGGAAAATCGGCCGCATCATTCCCCGCACCAGCTCAGGCCGGTACAGCAAAAACAGCGGGATCGAAGGATAACTTACGTCCACCGTCGCGATGCAGCCGTTGCTGAAGCATTCCTTGGACATGAACAGCAACTCGCCTTCCGGGCCTGTGACCAGTTTGTGCGCGGCGATGGCCTGGCGGTAGGACAAAGCCAGAATGTCGGCGTATTTATCACCGCCGGCGGCAGCCGCGTCCGCCCGAAGCTGCCGGTCGAATGAGCCGCAGCGTTCCATGATTTCGGCATACTCCCGGTACGCCTCCGCCAGCATCGCCGGAGCGGTTTGGCCGCCTTTTTTCCAATAAGCCTCCAGCTTCTGGCCGAAATATTCGATCGCGTAAACATCGTCGTAAGCGAGCACGATCAAATTCGTCTTCTCCGCTTCGGCTACTTCCCCGCAGTCCCACACGCAGGCCATGACGAACTGACAGTCCCTCACCGGCTGCGGCTGGGGCATTCGCGACAGGTTCTTTCCGATGCCGCCGGGCTCCAGCTCCGCTTCCCCGGTTCTCGCAAATGCCTTGCGGGCCGCGGCGGTGTCCATAAAGGTGCGGATATCGGCTCCTTCTCTCGCCGCCAAATAAAAGTAGCCCCAATCGATCCGCCGGTCGTCTCCTGAAGCGTTCAGGCAGTTCTGCTCGGCATGGCCGGCCTGCAGCAGCGTCAAGCCGTCCGTTTTTTCCTGCCGCCACACGATGCTTTGATCGCTGGTGTTTACGCTCCATTCCCCGGTCGCGTCAAAATAGATCCGCACGGAATGCGGCCGGCCGTCCACGGAACATACGCGGAAATGCACGTAGGAAGCGGGCCGCGACAGCAGCTCAAGATCATCCAAAAGCAGCGGGCTCGTAAATTTCACCTCAAGCCGGACTCCCGCCGCCTCAAAACGATAAATGCTGGAGAGCGGAGTCACTTCAAGCCCGGTTTGCGGGATCGCCTCCGGCTCTGTGTAGTAGTTTTCCGCGTTTGGCTCAAGCAGCCCGGCGAAGCGCCAGGGGACGCCGTCGATCCGGATGATTCCGGTAAGCGCGTTTCGTTTGCCGGTCCAGTGCCGCGTAAAATCATCGGTGAGACGGTCCGCCATCGACCATACGCTGAAGTAAGGATCGATCGTCACCAATGGAACGGCCGGCGGGCGTAAAACGTTATTCATAGTCATCTGCCTCCCTGCATGGAATCCGTTTTTTAGAGGTAGTTCAAAAAGGCCGCTTTTGATCACTCACTTTTATGGATTATAATGCGTGTTTTCTCTTCGCCGTGCTCATAACGCACCAGGAGCGTTTGGGACGCCGCATCCCAATCGAAGGGAAGCCGGATGCCGGCTTGCGCCGGCGCTTGATCTCCGCCGCCCCCCGCCTGCATGGTCACCGCCGCAGGTTTCGCTTTGCAGCGAACGCGGGCCACCGCTTGCAGCGGCCGCGGCCCCCGGACCGTAAACGAAATCGTCCGGCCGTCTTCGGTGTAATCTTCAATCCGCGAGGAAGCGGCGATCACTCCGCAACGCGGCGTTCCTGCTTCGCTGCTTGGCGCGCGCGCTCCGTCAGCGGGGTTTACCGCCTCGTTAGCCGTCGCTCCCTCCCCGTCAGCCGGGTTTACCGCTTCATTAGCCGTCGCTCCCTCCCCGCCGTCCGGCACCATCGCTTTGCCGATCGGCAACCTCGTTCCGCTGATGGGCAACCTCGTTTCGCTGATCGGCAACCTCAATTCACCGATCGACACCCCCCTTTCACTGATCGGTGCCCCCGCATAGTCCAAATCGTATAGCAGCGCCTGTTTCCCCGGTGGTACGATAACTCGATCCGCGATGCGCAGCCCCGCATCCAGCAAATCCACAAACCGCCCTTTCAGCTCCAGCGGCGAATCGCTCACGGATTCAGTCATTACGGATGCGATCACGTACGGACCCCGGCGGATTTTAAAATAATTCGCGGATTCCCAGCGAACCCTGGACTTGCCGCCATCCAGAGCCGCGAACGCCTCCCTCACGGCACGCCGCAGCCGTTCCGCCCCTTCGGCGCTTTCCGCAAACCGCTCCGGACGCTCGCGCAAATAGGAAACGCAGCCGTCCCCAACCGGCGTCAGCCCTTCCGGCGCATCGGCGGGCAGGCCGAGACATTCGAACAGATGCTCGCGCGGGGAAGCATATTTCCGCTTGCCGCGGTTCCACCATTCCCGCACCCGATGGTACGGATCGCTGTCGTCGCCGACATAGACGAGCGCCCCGCCTTCCCGGACCCACTGCGCCAGCGCGCTGTGCAAATCCGGATACTCCGGCTTCATAAACTCGTAGCTTAGCACCAGCAGCCCATACCCGTCCAGATACCCCGGAAACCGCCGGACGTTGTCGAGCTGCACCGGCCTAACCGGCAGTCCGTGCTTGACCAGCGGCAGCGTCAGGCCGTAAAAAGCGGAGAAGTTGAGCAGCTCCACCGCGTCCTCGTCGGTCAGCTCCACTTCGTTGGTCCCGTCGTATTTCATCAGGAATCCGGCCGTTTTCACGCCGATGCGCTTGCGCTGATACATGGCTGAATCCGCCAGGAAAACGCCGGCCAAGACGCCGGGTCCGTCCACCTCTACATCGGCCTGCTCCATGTCGCGCAGCGTATGCATCGCCGTGAGCAGCACCGTGGCATAGTCGCGCGGAATCCCCTCTTTCCCGCTGCCGTCTTCGGAAGGATAACGCCCCTCGAAAACGCGCCTCGGCCAAGGAGCCGCCTCATAGCGCGACACCTCCGGATGAAGCAGCGACGCGGTCAGCGTTTTGATGTAATTTTCGCGGTAATCGGCCCAGGTCCGCTTCGGATCGTCCTCAATCGGATCGTGCAAAAACCACATGCGGCGGTCCGTTCCCCGAACAAGCTCCTGCATGATACCGTATTCCAGAAACGCCGTCTCAAACGTGCGTTCCGCCCGCTTTCCCTCGTACACGTTGGCCGTGCGGGAGGTTCCCGTCCAGATCTGGGCGATATAGCCGTTGATCGAGGGCAGATCCAGCAGCTTCGATTCCGGGCTGACGATACGCCACTGCGCATAGTTGATCAGGCTGTGCGTCGGCACGAAAAACCGCAGCGGCCGGTTGCAGCGAACGAGCGAATATTCCTTGAGCGCCGAGCAGATCCGGTCCAGACAGCGGGCGTACAAATACGCCTTCAGCTTGGAGGCGCGGTACTGCGCGTCCTCCGACGCATGCGGAGCGATCCACGGCTCGTTGTAAAAGTTTTGCCACTCCCGCTTAAACGCTTCGGAGTAGCCGCCTTCGACCCAAAATTCCGGTTCCTCCAGATGGATTGCGTCCACCCCGGCATCGACGGCCGGGCGAATTCGGCCGGGCAGGAAATCGGCATAGGCGATCGTCGGCACCATGTAAGGGATGTCGGCCGAAGTGCCGTGGATGATCGTTTCGCCGTCCTCGTATTTTTGCGCTTCATCCCAATGGGACCGCCCGTCGACTTTGCCGTTCAAATAATCCTGATAGCCGCCCCACGACACGCCGGTCATCAAATGCACCCGGTAGCCCCGGTCCGTCCATTCGCGAATCCGCCGCGGCGTCGATTCATCGATCCCGTAGACCATGACAAAGTCCGTCTGGAGATCGTAGGAAGGGCCGTACGCGCCTCCTTCCTGAAAGCCAGTGCGCTCCTCCTCGCGGCCTGGAGCGTGCGCCTGCTGTTCTTCCTCACGCCCTCGGGTATTCTCCAGAAACTCCTCCTTGCGCCCTTGGGTGTTCGCCAGCCGTTCCTCCTCACGCCCTTGCGTCCGCGGTTCTTCCCGTCCCTGACTCTGCATTCACCGCTCCTCCTTCGCTCCTCTTTTAACGCCCGTTATAAACGGACGCGGATCGTTTTGATTTCAAAAGGAGTAAATTGCAGGTTAATACGACTTTCCCCCTCCGCCAGCAAGCAGAGCGGGTTTTCCAGCAAGTCGGCCTCTTCAATGGCGGAGCACTCGAACCCAAACGCCAGCCCGGCCCGCGCTCCGGCTCCGGCCGTCTCGTACAAGCGGACGATCAAATGGTCGCTGTCTTCCGCTTTTTTGACGGCTTCCACCATCACGTTCGGGTGATCGATTTGCACAAATTGCCGCAGCCGGACCAGTTCGCCATTGATCTTGTCACCATGCGCGCCGACGATCTTGCCGTCGTGCCCGCCAACGATCTTGCCGTTATGCTCGCCAACGATCTTGCCGTTATGCTCGCCAACGATCTTGCCGTTATGCTCGCCAACGATCTTGCCGTCGTGCTCGCTGACGGTCTTATCGGCGTGCTTGCCGACGGTCCCGCCACCGGTGTTGCCGGCATTTCCAGCGCCGGTCCGGACACCGCTCTCCCCAGCATTCTCCCCGTCCACAACCGTCCCCGGCCCCACCACCGTCAGCGGAACGTTCAGTTCGTAGCCTTTGCGGTAGACTCCGGCCTCGATGAAATCGCCCGCATGCGGGTACAAGGCATACGTAAACTTGTGTTGCGCCCGGTCCGCCGCCGGGTCCGGATATCCCGGGCTGCGCAGCAGGTTCAAATCGATCACGTTTCCGTCCACACTGTGCCCGTATTTGCTGTCGTTCAGCAGCGCCGCGCCGTAATCGGGCTGCGACAGATCGATGTAATGGTGGGCGCAAATTTCGTCCCGCGCGAACTCGATCCGGTTGTTTCGGCTCGTCGGCCGCTTGATGACGCCGAATTGAATCTCGCAGTTCACCTGCTCGCTGACGACGTTCACCGGAAAAGCCACCCGCAGCATTTTCGCCGACTCCCGCCAATCGGCCTCCGTTTCAAACTGCAGCGTGCCGCCGCCTTGAAACAGGCTGATTTTTTGCGTCAGCACGGAGTCTCCGAACCGGTATTCCTGCTTGACGACCGCCTTCGGCCCTTGCACGAAAGCAGACACCTTCACAAGCTTCATCGCACCCGCGACCGTCTCGCGGTAATCGCGCGGGAAATCCCAGGCATCGCCGTCGTCGTGGTACACCGTAAACACATTGGCCCTGGCGCCGTCTCGAAGCACCTCCCGCGCGGCCGCCTTATCGTACACCGAGGCGATGCTGCCGTCCTCATGGAAGCGAATCGCCAGCCCCCCGTTTTCCAGCCGCCGCTCCTCGGCTACGAGCACTTCACCCCCCGCCCCCGGTTCCGGGCGAACCTCAAGCATTTCCGAACTCGCCTCCCTCAAAGGCCGCCAGCCCATCCCCGGCACGCTCACAAAATGCCACCGGCCGCCGTATTCCACCCATTCCCGCCGCTCCCACGGCAGCGAATTAAACAACACCGGCTCATTCGCCAACCCGGCCAAAACGGCAACCCTGCCGTACGTTTCCTCGATCATCGGCCGAACCTCGCCAAACAGCGTCTCATAACGCGCCAAAGACTCGTCGTAAACTCTCGTGATCGAAGACCCCGGCAAAATATCATGGAACTGGTACAGCAGCACTTCCTTCCAAATCGCCTCCAGCCGTCCCGCCGGATACGCCCCGCCGCCCAGCGCCCACAGCAGCGAAGCCGCAAACTCCAGCTCGCGCAGCGCTTTCTCCAGCTTGCGGTTGTACCATTTGTTCCGGGCCTGCGTCGTCAGCGTCCCCTGATGTTTTTCCAGGTACAATTCGCCGCGGTAGGTGTGGAAACGTGCAGCCTCCTGCTCCAGCCGGCGGAAGAACGCGAGCGCAGGCTCCTGAACGACCGGCGGCAGGCCGAGCAGGTTCTTCTCCCGCGCCAGCCGCTCCAGATGCTCCTCGCCCGGGCCGCCGCCCCCGTCGCCGATCCCGAACAGCATCAGCGCGTGCCCGGATACGTTCCGGTCGAGGTAGCTCCGCTCAATTTTCGCCAGCGACCGCGGCGCGGCCGGGCTGTTGTACGTATCCTCCGGCGGAAGATGCGTCAGCACCTTCGTCCCGTCAATTCCCTCCCACATAAAACTGTGATGCGGATGCGTGTTGTACGTGCTCCAAGACAATTTTTGCGTCATCATGTAATCGACACCGGATTTCTTCAGCAGCTGCGGCAGACTTCCCGTATAGCCGAACACGTCGGGCAGCCACAGCACCTTCATCTCCTGGCCGAACTCCTCGCGGAAAAACCGTTTTCCGTACAGGATTTGCCGCACCAGCGCCTCACCCCCGGAAATATTCGTGTCCGGCTCGACCCACATCGCTCCCTGGGCCTCCCAGCGGCCTTCCCGCACGCGCTCCTTCACCCGCTGATACAGCTGCGGATAATGCTCCTTCATCCACTGGTACAGCTGGGGCTGGCTGGCGCCAAACACATAGTCCGGGTATTTTTCCATATTGCGCAGCGCCGTCGAAAACGTCCGCGCGCCTTTGCGGATCGTTTCCCGGATCGGCCACAGCCAGGCCAGATCGATATGCGCGTGCCCGATCGCGCTGACTGTCAATACGGGATCGCCGCCCCGCATCGCCAGCTCGCCGGATACCCGCTCCTTCGCCAGGCGCACCGTCTCGTCGTTGATTTCGGCCAGCAGGTTCGCCGCATCGTATACGGCTTGAAGCACCCGCGCTTTTCTCGCGCTCGTTTCCGGCAATTGCTCGGCCAGTTCGATCAGCACCTCCAGGTCGTAATACAAACTCCGGGCTTCCTCGTTGCAGACGGCGATGCAAGCTTCCTGCAACGTACCGCTCCGAAACTCTCCGAACAGGTCGTTGCAGCCGCCGTCGCCCCACAAATCGATCGTTTCCCCGCCTTTAGCCGCGGGGCTGACGTCCACCACCCGCTTGCCGGGACGCCCCAAGCTGTAGTCGAACCCGGAACTGACGTTCGTTAATCCCTGATAAGGAACTCCCTTCTTATCCACCAAGCATAGCTCTCCGCTAATGTCGATCAGCAGCACCACCTTACTGCCGGCAAGCGTCTTCGGTACCTCCCCGCGAAAATGAAACCAGGCGCAATCCCACAGTTCGCCCCACCGGTCGCCGGCCTTGAGTTCCATGGGCTTTCCGCTTTTCCGCTCCGCGTAAGGGACCGGCTCCCGCGTGACCCAAGCCGTCACGGCCAAGGTTTCCACAGGACGATATATGTAGCTCTCCAGCTTGGTAAGCCGCTGTTTGGCCTTTTGCGTCATGATCTGATTTGTTTCATACGGCATGCTGCATCACTCTCTCCTTTAAATTTACAAAAGAAGAGGACTGGCCTCTTGCAGTCCTCCTATCCGCCTATCCGCCTAACCGCCGTTTTACTTCGTAACCGCCTCCGCTTTTTTCTGCGCTTCGTCCAAAATCGCCTTGATGTCCCCGTTTGTCATCAGCGATTTGGTGACCGCGTCGCCGAACATTTGCCACACCTTCGAATCTTCCTTCGCGAACGTCGGCAGCCCCTGCACATTGCCGGACATGGCCAGATAATGCTGGTACATCTCCGGATGGGCGGACTTGTAGCCTTCCGATTCGGCGATCGATTTCAGCACCGGCGAGCGGACTCCGGTATCGGCGATCAGCTGTTGAATTCCCCCGCTGTACATCGCGCGGATGTATTCGAACGCCGCCTCTTTGTTTTTCGCGTCTTTAGGCACCGCGTGGAACGCCGCGCCGATCGTAATGTTGCCGGGCTGGCCGTCCGGCGACAGCGGAATTTGCGCCATCCCGTAGTCGATGCCGATCTGCGCGCTTTCGATCGCGCGCCAGGGTCCATCGATCAGGTAGGCGATCTGGCCTTTCTTGAAGGCGTCAAAATAGGTGCCTTCGTTCGTATTGACCATCAGCCCGGCCGGATGGCCCGCATTCAGCCGCTTCAGGAACTGCACCGTTTCTACGTTGGCGTCCGAGTTGAACACCGGCTGGCCCCGATCGTCGGCAAAACCGCCGCCGTTAATGACAAGCAGCGTGCCGTACCGCAAATATCCGCCCGCGTTCGGCCCGGCGTACACCCCGCCCCCGTAAAACTTGCCGCCCCCGGCTTCCGTCACCTTCTGCACATTGGCGGCAAACTCCTCCCAGGTCGCCGGCGCTTGGTTCGGATCGAGGCCGGCCTCCTGCACCAGCTTCTTGTTCCAAAACAAGCTGCTGACGCCCGGTTGGGAAGCGAAGCCGTAAATTTTCCCGTCGTATTCCATCGGCTTCCAAGCCGCCGGGGCGGTTTTTTCGCGGATTTCCTGCGCCATCTCCTCCGGGAACGGCTCCAGCAAGCCCTGCTGGGCAAAACCCGGCATTTGCGTTTCGCCGACGATGATGTCGGGCATGTTTTTCGCCAGGAACCCGGCCGTTTGTTTCTGGATCAGCGGCTCGCCCCAGCCCCAATCCTCCGTTTTCACGGTAATGTTCTTGCTCTTGAGCTTATCGATGATGATCGATTGGTAGTAATACGGGAATACGCCGGCTTTTTTCAGAGGTTGGCCGGGAGTATACGAGAAATCCTCCTCCACGATGCGCGGATTTTGCGTTTCATCCTTAATGAGGGACTGCTTCTTTTTCTCCAGCAAATCGTTCAGCACCCCAACGCCGATACCGACCGCACCTTCATTGAGTACAGTGATCGTCGTGCCGCCCGACGTCTCCGGCGTGTTTGCGCCGCCGCTTTCCGACTGCGCCGTGCCGGGTTCGCCCGTTCCCGCGTTGCCTCCGGCCGTCCCGCTCCCCCCTGACGAACAAGCCGCCAAACCGATGGATAACATAAGCGTAAGCGCGATGGCGCTCATCTTTTTAAGCCGCATTCGTACCCCTCCATTTATAAGAAATGTACCTACCCTCTGATCCCCGTGTTGGCCAACCCTTGGACGATGTACTTCTGGAAGAAGGCAAAAATCAACAACGCGGGCAGCGTAATGCCAAGGCTCAGCGTGATGATCATCGGATAGTTGATCACCGCGCCCGGACTGGCCCCGACGGAGGACAATCTCGTAATCGCCGCCGGAAGCGTTTGCAAATGATCGCTGGTCGTATAGAAAAACGGTGTAATGAAATCGTTCCACGTACCGAGCGCCGTCGTAATGGCGATAAAAGCCATAATCGGAAGCTGCAGCGGGAATAGAATTTGAAAAATCAGGCGGACCGTCCCGGCGCCGTCGACGATCGCCGCTTCATCGATTTCCAGCGGAACTTTTTCAAGCGATTGCTTGACCAAAAACGTGCCCATGATGTTGATGGCGGGCCCGCCGATCAAATAAATCCACCACGAGTCCAAAATACCGGTTCCTCCGGTGAAAATATGGTTTCCCCCGGCAAACGGAAAGCGGGCAAATTCCAGGTACGTCGGAATAATCGCCAGCGTGCCCGGGATCATCTGCGTCGCCAGCAGGATTAGAAACAGCGTATCCCTTCCTTTAAACCGGAGCCGCGCAAATACATAACCGGCCAAAAAAGAAGTCAGAATCGCCCAAAACGTGTTGTAGGCCGTGCGGATGATTGAGTTTTTCAAATAGGTGGTGACGGCGGCGTCGGTCGATCCGACGATCAGGGCCTTGAAATTTTCCAGCGTCGGCGCTTTCGGAAGCGGGAAAACCCCCAGCACGGTGGAGGTAAACTCCGTTTTCGTAAAAAATCCGGCGAGCACCATGAAAATCAGCGGATAGAGCAAAATCAGGCCGATGCCGAGCAGCAGGATATGGCCCAGCAGGTATACGGGACTACATTGCTTTTTAAACTTCGCGCTTAACGTTTCCGGCATGGCTGCCCGCCCCCTTTTTAACCGGTTTGATCGGAATTGCCGTCCGTTTGTCCGTACGGGTCGACCAGTTGTAATACAGCACGGTGATGACGATCACGATGACCGCCATAATCAAAGACGAAGCGCCGGCCATGCCCAAATTGAAGTCCCAGAATCCGTCGCGGTAAATGCGGAAGACGAGCACTTCGGTTTGCCCGTATGGCCCCCCGTTCGTAATGAACAGCACCTGTTCGTAGATCTGAATCGCCGCGATCAGGTTGGTGATCACGATATAGGTTGCGATCGGCTTCAAGCCGGGGAGCGTGACGTAGCGCAGCTTTCCCCACCGTCCGGCCCCGTCGATCTCCGCCGCCTCGTACAGCGAAACGTCGACCGACTGCAGTCCGGCGAGCCAGATGAGCGCCGCTCCTCCGACGCCTTTCCAGACGGAATAAACGACGATCCAGAAAATGCCCCAGGATACGGAATACTGCCAAACGACCGGTTCCTTGCCCAGCGCTTTCAGCAAATTGTTGATGACCCCGTTATTCGAATCCAAAAAAATGTTGAACACCTGCGTCGTCGCCACGGTCGCCGTTACGGCGGGGATATACCAAATCGAGCGGTAAAAGCCTTTGCCCATGAGCGGCATATTCATCAGCAGCGCGGCCCCAAAACCCGCCGCCAGCGTAATAACCGTGACCAGTCCGCCCAGCCACACCGACCGCCACAAAGCTTCGGTATACACCGGGTTGTTGAAAAAGCTGATAAAATTATCGAACCCGATGAATTTCGGCGAGGACGCCAGACCGACCCATTCAAAAAAACCGAGCCCGAAGCCGAACAACGTCGGAAAACCGGAGACAATCAGCCAAAACAAAAACATCGGCACAAGGATGACCGCAGCGATCCAAGCGTCCTTATGCCTGCCGAAGGTCTGCCGACGCCCTTGCCCCCACCGGAAAGAGGAGCTTCCCTCCCGTTCTGCCGTTTTTTCCATACCTGCTTCTGACCTCCTTACCCGAATTCCGCCCCCAACTTAAGCGCTTACATTTGACTAGTCATTTGTATCATTAAATATATTTTACCATGTCATTTATGTCAAGATATTAGATATATCATTTATCGCTATTTTCCGCACAAAAAAGACGCCTGCCATAATGGTTCATGCAGACGCCCGGATTGTTCGTTTGGATTATCGCTTCTCGCGGAGCGGGCCGGTGGACCGGCTTTCGATCAATTTCGGCTGCAAAATAACCTTGGCATAACCCGGTTCCTTTTTGTCGGGATTTTCGAAAATTTGCAGCAAAATGTTGGCGGCCGCCTCCCCCATTTCGACTTCGGATTGGGAAATATGCGAAAAATAGCCCCACTCATGCAGGCCCGGCGAAGGATCGTCAAAGGTAAGAACCGATACATCCTCCGGAATTTTAAGGCCCAGCTCTTTGCAAATCGAATGAATATGCAGCCCCAGCCGTCCGTTCAGCGTAATGTAGGCCGTGGCGATCCGGTTTTTGATAAACCGGTACAGGGGATGCGTTTTGTCGATCCCGCTGTAGTCGACGTTGAAATCGGTCAGGATGAGCGCCGGATTAATCATCGCCTCTTTTTGCTTCAAAGCCTCCATGTAGCCGTTGATCCGGTCCTCGACCGTGATCGTCGGCAGCGGTGAATCGGAGCAGATGGCGATATCGCGGTGCCCGAGGCCCCACAAATAATCGACGGCAAGCCGCCCGCCGATCAGGCCGTCGCTGCGCGCCACGTTCGTGGCGATCCCCGGCAAATAGCGGTCGAGCAGCACGAACGGGAAACCGCTGAGCTTCAGCGCCAGGATTTCCTCGTTGTACGTTTCCGCGTCGCACGGGAAAATGATCAGCCCCGCCGCCCCTTTGCGGAGCAGATCTTGAATCGCCTCTTTTTCGCGGTCGATCGAGTTATATGTCAGCACGATGTGCAAGCTGTACCCGCTGTTTTCGATGACGTTGTTGATGCCCTGGATCAAGCGGATGCCAAAATAATCGACGAGAAGCGGCATAACGAGGCCGATCGTCTTTCTTCCTCCAGCCCCGGGCGGCGGAATATCTTTGGCGGGCGGCATTCTGTCCGCCAACGCTCCGGCGGTTGCCGTGCCCCCACCAACAGCCCCGCCCACACTTACCGCATCGCCTGTACTACCGGCCGCACTGGACGCACCGGCCGCACTGGACGCACCAGACGCACTGCTTGCGCCCCCTGCACTGCTCGCCCCGCCCGCACTGACCGCTTCGTCTATGCTCCCCGCATTACCCAGGCCGTTCTCCGCCTCCGAACCCGATTCACGGACATGGGAGCCGCCCAGCAGCTCGTTGACATTTTCGCCGACAAAGCTCCCTCTGCCCGGGATACGGTAAATCCAACCGTCCTTGGCCAGCTGCGTCAGTGCGTTGGCGACGGTGATCCGGCTGACGTCAAACTGCTCCATCAGCTCTTTTTCGGAGGGGATTTTGTCGTTTTCCTTTAATTGTCCCCGCTGTATCAAATCTTTAAAATGCCGCTGGATTTGCATATATAACGGTATCCGTTCATTTTGCATCGTTGGTTCTCCTATCTTTAATCTCTCCTACTCCCAAACTTATATCATTTATGTCATTTAGTCAATGTCTAATTCTATAAGTCTAATCAAGGCGTTCGAAAGTATCATTTATTGCATTTATGTTGTTTGACTGCTTGACAAGAGCAATTAGACATATTTAACATACTATTCAGGTGTTGTCGAGCGATAATGCCGGAGAGGGAGGGGAGAAGCAGCCGGCCGCCAACGATGGCTCCACATTATGAGGATCCGAGGTGAACGAGCTTGATTCGAAAGCTGACGATGACATGTTTCGTATTGTTATGCACGTTGTCCTTAACCCTAGGCACCACCTCAGCCAATGCACAATCCTCAGCGCAGCCGCAAAAGAACACCATCAGCTGGCCCAAATCGCAAGCGCTTCCAACCTTTGCGAAGGCAAAGCGGCTCGATGTCGCTGACGTGTACCAGATCCCCGGCGACATCCGGTTGCTGCTGGCCACTTTGCAAGGGGTCGTTAACCGCACGGAACCGCGGATTTACCTGCTGGAGAACCAGGAAGAAGGCAAGCTGACCTGGCTGAACGATCTTCAGGTCCCCTATACCCTGCACGACGATTATTGGAAGCTTGTTCGGAAATACAAAAATGAAGTCAAAGGCATAATCATCTACGACCCGAAGGTGCCCGACTCGATTAACGTCGCCACAACTTTGGCCGGGCTAAAGGACGCCGTCGTCGCCAGCCCCGAGTTGGCGGAGCGGCTTATGGCTTCCCCTTATAACTTGAAGGTGGCCGACGATCTTCGCGGCAAATTCAAAGACCGCATGGACGCGTATACGTGGCAGTACGAAAACTTATGGAGCAAAACGACGCACCGCATGTTGGTCGGACTAAGCCCAAACACGTCGATCAGCATCCCGCCGGGTCTGCCCGAATCGTTTGAAGTGATCGCGGAAGAAACCGAGCCGATCCGCGACGCCAGCAACAAAGCAACGTACGATTTTGATTTATCCGGATTTTTGGGGGATGAATCGGTTTATCTGCGTTTCGATGACGCCTTTACCCAGGACGGCTGGGGCCCTGCCGTTCACGAGGTTGTCGTTAAGGCGGACGGGGAGATCATCGCGCGGTTCATTCCGGGCACGCCGGAGGAAGAGCCGTTCCTGTACGACCGGCAGGACTCGCAGGTTTCCGCCGGGGACGGCGGGCATCGTTTCGCCGACAACGGGCGTTATTTCGTCTACCGGTTTACTCCGCCGGAAGGCACGCGCGAGCTGACCGCCTCCGTTGTCATGTGGAACCAGTACAAGGTATCCGCCGGGAACGTTGATCCGCCGTCCTCCGAGCAGAAGGAGCCTTACGGCTACCTGCGCGACTATGCCGTTGCCAATAAGGCGATGGTGTTCTGGCTTGAAGTGAACGATCCGCAGCAGAGAGCGCTGTTTGAACGAATCCTGTCCGAGGTCGAGCCGGGCACGCCTTACCTGGGCTGGTTCAGCAACGACGTTGCCGGCGAATTCAGCTCCGTGGAAGTAACATCGAATTACGGGGTATATGTGCTGGCCGCCGACTGGTTTAGTAATCTGACCGTTTTTTCCGGCACCAAAGTCCAGCCGGTCAAAGCAAAAGCTCCCCGGGCGCCCAAGCTGGAGAACAAAATCTACGTCACCTATACGTTCAGCGAGGGCGATAACTTCCAGTACAACCAGCACAAGATGCGGAATCTGTGGGACGATCCGGCCCGCGGCAAGGTGCCGATCAACTGGACCTCGAGCCCGCTGCTGTATGATGCGGCGCCGGCGATGCTGAACTATTACCGGAAAACGGCGACGGAGAACGACCTGATTATCGCCGGGCCTTCCGGCGCAGGCTACTTTTATCCGGAAGCCTGGCCGGAATCGACCTTCGCCGATTATTTGAAGCGGTCCTACAAGTACCTGCAAAAAACCGGCATGGGCCTTTCTTATGTGCTGAACCGGATTGACGGCGAAAACGTCCCGTTAGGCGAGTCCTACGCCCGCGCCTACGAACGCTATTACAAAGCGCCCGGCCTGTTCCTGAGCTGGGAGGATCGCCACGGCGTCGAGATCATAAACGATTCCCTGCCGGTTTCGACGATTCAGGGCATCAGCACGGTCCAGGACGGCTTGCGCATCCTGGAGGAGGCCAAGGCCGGCTGGGACGGAAAATCTCCGCTGTTCGTCTCCCTCGGCCTGCTCGCCTGGAGCATGACACCGTCGGACGTCGTCCGGATGAGCGAAGCGCTGGGGCCGGAATATGAAGTCGTCCGCGGCGATCATTACTTCTCGCTGATCCGCGAGGCGTATGATCTGCCCGCCAAGCCACGGCCGTTGGAAAGCGAAAGCTTGCAAATGGAAGCAAGCGAATAACATAAACCAACATGGAGACAGCAAGGCCCTTTCTCTTCCTGCTCGTATGGGATGAAGAAAGGGCTTTTCTTTGCGTAGCTGTTGCAGCAATATCATACAAGAATCGTTTCAATTCATGTATTATAATGACAGCATCATTCGTAAAGAGAGAAGGTGCACCGTAGTTGACACGCAATGTGCGCGAAATCAGGACGGTTGTTTTCGATCCTGATTTAAACGTGGAAGCTTACCGCTTTGTTGGAATAATGCAGAAATTTCCTAACCATTTTCACGATTATTACGTTATCGGCTTTATAGAACAGGGCAAACGTCTGCTCTCGTGCAATCGGAAGGAGTATATCATCAATAGCGGGGATGTCGTTATTTCTAACCTTCGCGAACCCCACGCCTGCGAACAGGTTGACGGAAGATCGCTGGACTACCGTTGCATTAATATTGATCCGGAAGTCATGCGCCAGTACGTGCAGGAAATTACGGGAACGGCCTACTTGCCCCGCTTTTCCCAAACGGTTCTTTATCGCAGCGAACTTGCCGGATACCTGCACGATTTGCACCAACTGTTAATGGAAGGGGAGACGGGTTTTCATAAAGAAGAAATGCTCCTGCTTCTGATCGAGCAACTGCTTCGGGATAACTCGGACGCCACGCCCCGTTTGTCCGCCAATGAACCGAGTGCCGAAATCAGAACGGTATGCGAATATATGGAGTCTCACTTCCCTGAAAACATCACGCTAAATCGGCTCAGTGAACTGACCGGACTAAGCAAATACCATTTGCTGCGATCTTTTACCAAGCAAAAGGGGATTTCCCCATACAGCTACCTGGAGACGATTCGCATCAACCAGGCAAAACGGTTGTTGGAGCGGGGAGTACCCCCGATGGAAGCTGCCTTGAAATGCGGCTTTAGCGACCAGAGCCATTTCACCAAATTCTTTAAACGGCTGATCGGTTTGACGCCCAAGCAGTATATGCGTATCTTCGACAACGAAACCGCACCGCAGCAGGCAAAGGATGTTCCGGTATGAGGCGTCAGCATAAGATGACGTTCGGACATCTCCTGTCGGCAGCAACGATCATCATTTGGGGGACCACCTTTGTCTCCACTAAAATCTTGCTGACCGACTTTCTTCCCATAGAGATTCTTTTTTTCCGCTTTACCCTTGGATTCGTCTTTCTCCTCCTGCTCTACCCGTATCCCGTCAAAAGCAAGTCTTGGAGCGAGGAACTGCTGTTCGTTGCGGCTGGACTTTGCGGCGTAACATTATATTTCCTTCTGGAAAACGTCGCATTGACCTATACGCTGGCCGCCAATGTCGGCGTCATCGTATCGATCGTGCCTTTTTTTACGGCGGTATTGGCTCACTTTTTGTTAAAAGACGAACCCTTAACCGGGCCATTTATAGCGGGTTTCGGCATTGCCCTGACGGGGATCGCATTCATCATGTTCAACGGCCGTTTCCTGCTGCAGGTACATCCGATCGGCGACCTTTTGGCTCTGCTCGCTTCGGCGGTCTGGGCGGTGTATTCCGTCATCATGCGGAAAATCAGCGAATTGAAGCACCCCACAATCGGCGCCACGCGTAAAGTTTTTTTCTATGGCCTGCTATTTATGCTGCCCTTGCTGAGACCGTTCGAATTCAAGTTTGGGATGCAGCGTTTTCTGGATCTGTCGGTACTTGCCAACTTGCTATTCTTGGGCCTGGGGGCGTCCGCTTTGTGCTTCGTCACCTGGAACTTGGCGGTCGGCATTCTTGGGGCGGTGAAAACGAGCGTATACATTTATATCGTTCCCGTGATTACCGTGACAGCTTCAGCGCTTTTTTTACACGAAGAAATCACCTGGGCCACGATCATCGGAACTCTGCTGACCTTGGCCGGCTCCTATATTTCGGAGCGGAAACCGGCGCCCAAACTGAATGAATGCAACCGGACTTAATCAGGCATGCCAAAAATAACACAGGCTTATCTTTTTAGCGATAAGCCTGTGAAGTTTCAATCAAACTTGCTATTATTTTTGATAATGCAATCCGATTACACCGTTTTGGTACGTTTTGTTGCCGATTAACCGGAGGGATTGCTGTTTATCGGCCAGAGCAAACAGTTTATCGCCTTGAGAAGCGATCACCGGATGAACGAGCAGCCACAGCTCGTCATATAGTTCATTTTGGATGAAGGTTTGCCATGTCTTTGCCCCGCTCTCGACGGAGATTTGATTTACGCGGTTTTTGAGCGCTTCCAGTTCCCGGGCGAGCGTTTCCTCGTCTGTGACCAGGATCTGCTCCGAGTTTCTCCATACTAAATCCACTTCGGAATGAGAGATGACCACTTTGGGAATTTCGTTCATCCGCCGCGCTATCGCCCGTTCCAGATCATTGGACGAATTTTCCGCCTGCTGCCAATACTCGGCCAGTGAGGCGTAACTATTTTTCCCCACCATGATTGTGTCTACCGTATTGTAATACTCCAAGTAATCCTCTAAAATCTCTTCGCTCAGCATCATCCACAGGTGTTCATCCGATACCACGCTATCCAGCGACAGCTGCATAGTTAAAATGATCTTCCCCATCTCTTGCGATCAACTCCCCAACTTAAAGTAATATCTGCGAAATACTATATCATCTCTCTCGTTCGAGCGTTTCTCACAGATTGCTGACTTGGGGCGTTCATTGGTGCGGAACGATGAGCCGCAGTAACATGCCGACCTGTGGAATGCGGTAGCCTCCGGCTTCCTGGATATTTAAAACCATCAATCCGTTAAGAACCGACAAATAGCAGGAAATCAGCTCATCAAGCTCGTCCGCCGCAACTTCTCCCGCCTGCTGCCCTTCCAAAAACAAGGGGCGCAACTGATCGACAAAGGTCTGCATGGAATACGTCTCCATGAGCTGGTTGACTTTCTCGGGAACGCCCTCGGACGTACGGGCCTGATGGATCAGCATGAAATATGGCGTCCCGCCTTCATCAAGTATGGTCTCGGTCAATGTTTTTATTTTTTCGATCGGCGTGCCCGGCAATTCATAGACGCGCTTCATTTCGGCCGCAGCTTCCGCCATGGCCTCCTGCACGAGCACCGTAAACAGCTCTTCCTTCGATTTAAAATAGTGGTAGAGCAACCCGTGGCTGATTCCGGCTTCTGCGGCGATCATGCTCATTTTCGTCCCGGCGATACCCCGCCGGGCAAACACTTTAACGGCTGCGTCTATGATTTGCTCTCTGCGTTCGTCGCGGATTTGATGCAGTTGATCTTCGTTTAAAGGGGCCAATGCTCCATAACTCCTTTACCTTAAAATATCGGACGAAGTGAGTATACCATTTCCGGCCGCCGATCACTATGCCATCGTTGTATTAACGGGGATGCCGGAAAAGCTGGGCAAAATCTCATCCAAAGTTTGTTCCAGCGCTCCCCCGTTTTGCCGCAATAGCTCGTCGAGCAGTTGCCGGCCTTCCTCGGATGCGGAGAGCACGGCCGTCACAATGTGCGGATTCAGCATTTCCCGCGGCGACAGCGACAAGGTGTTCACCGCCCAATACAACCCGTACAGCTTAAAGTTTTGTTCCTCTGTTGCATATTTAAGGTGCAGGTCCATGTACTTGCGGCCAAAAGAAATTCCTTTTAGCGGCTCGAAGGAAGCCGTGTATTCAATGCCTTCCCATTGCAGATCCGTGGCGCAATTCAGCCACCAGGCAGGTTCGATGACGTCCTGGAAATTTTGAAGCATGCTTTGTTCGAAATCGGGCTGGGGAGTGTTTTTCTGACCCGCTAAACCCGAATACAACGCCTCCGCTTCCATCGTGGCCACGGTCATGCCTTGCCCGAAAATCGGATCATAGATGCAGAACGCGTCTCCCAAAACCAGCAGTCCGGACGGCCAAAGGTGCATTTTTTCATAGCGATTGCGGTATAATTCCGGTACACGAAAACTTTTGGGGGCCGTAATCGGCTCAAGCTCCTGCAAAATCCCCGCGATGAGCGGACTGGGGAGCTGGGCGACCGCCCGCTCGTATTCTTCCGCGCTCGCAGGCGGAAATTGTCCCCCGGGATGATACAGCAGCAGTTCCGCCACGTTGTTTTCAATAAAGGAAAAAACTCCCGCCGAGGTGCCGTTGACCGGCTGAGCGGCGATATTGATGACATCCCATTTCTCCGTTAGATGGTTGGCCCTGGAGGGAACCTGATAACGGCGAGTGCTGTAACCAAGATTGGCTTTCAAAATATCCGGCTTTGGCACATCGTAGCCCAACCCCTCTAGCCATGCCGCCAGTTTGGAGGAACGCCCGCTGGCATCGACGACTAAATCGGCTGTCAATGTTTTGGTCTGCCCTGACTGCCCGCGGTCACGAACTTGTATACCGGTGACGGCCGTATGGTCGGGCGTCGTTACCAACCCAAGCGCATCATGCTTCGGAAGAAACCGGACATTGGAAAGCTTGTTCACGCGTTGACGAATGACCCACTCCAACGCTGCGCGGCTAAACTTGACGTCATTCCGCGGGTATTGCATAACGATGCTGCCGTATTGATTCATTTGGTGCACCGTCTTGTTAAATGATGAAGGGGCTCCTAAAGCCAACAAATCATCTTCATATCCCGGAAAAAAGCGTTCGGTAATCGCTTTGCCGCGCATCGTAAAACGATGGGGATGAAAACCCTGCGGCGTGCCAAGGCGGTCAGCCGGTTGAGCGGGAAACTCGTCTTTATCGACGATCAAAACCTGTTCATAAAACTCCGAAAGCACCCTTGCGGTAAACAATCCGGCAATACTTCCTCCGATCACGATAGCTGTCGTCCATTTTTGTTCGTCATTTAAGTTCATAGTCGAACCTCCTCTTTTTTTGATTGATTAATTCAGTCAATAATAGAATAAAAAAATCCGTTTTATTAGCTCATAGCTTCCATTACTATTTTCAATCTTTTCAGGTCCTCTTCAATTACTTCCGCACCGCCGGCAAATTGTTCATCCGTCATCTCGGGAAGCTGAAACATCGTTAACATGACTTCGCTTCTCTTTTTGATTGACTTATTCAGTCAATGTTAGATTACCGCAATTTTCAGTGTCTGTCAACTTCTAATCTTAAAGAAAAACAGGCGGCAAAGGGAACGTCCCTGATGCCGCCAGTTCTGCTTTTACTAATGTTTAGTTTTGGGATTCATCAAATCTTGAAGGTAAGCATCCAATCGGTCGAACCTCTCGTTCCATATATGACGATAGGAATCTAGCCACTCGTCCATCTCCTGAAATGGCTCCGGCCGCAGCCGATAAATCCGGCGATTGGCGTCAGCCTGCATGTCCACGATTCCCGCATCAAGCAGCACGCGAAGATGCTTGGATACTTGAGGCTGCCGCAGCTCGAGCCGATCGGTTATTCCCCCGACAGTGAGGGGGCCTTCACGCAGTAATTCAACAATGTGTAAACGGTTAGATTCCGCAAGTGCGCTTAATACCGCTGTGTCCATATGATTTTGCTTCCCATACAGCACGCTTCTCTTCCTAAAATAAGAAAGGGGTTATTTCACCGGTGGTCACCTCATTCAGGCTTCTTTCAGTACCCGAAATTGCACTGTATGGCTACCTCCTTACTTCAATATTTATTGCATCAACCGCTTAAAATATACATAAAACAGAATATTCCTGTCAAGGAATGAACACTCACTGGAATGATCATCGATCCGCCTTGTTTGCGTTTGCGTGGATAAATTCCCGTATTCAATATTTTTTTACAATACTGTAACAAATGTAACTCGTTCGAGCCATTTATTTTATTGCATTATTAAATTGGCTCAAAACAAAAATCGGTGTTTGACCGCGGGACAAGTTAGAATAGCGTAAAAGAGTGTGAAAAAAATCTAACGGTTGTGAGCGACGCTATCTGGGTAAAAACGAGCGGATATAAAATGTAATGGTTGCCAGCGAGCTTATTTCCTGTTTTATCGGTAGTAATGGGGGGGTTCGCCTAAATAAGCGCGAATACAACCGTTAGCGTAGAAACTGTTCCCGGAAGCTGATCATTCTATAATAGCACGTTAGCCAAGCACCAATTTCTAGTTTGAGCCATTAAATTAATATTACTTTGTTCTAACTCACCGCAATCCGTTCTCGTGTTCATCTCTTCCTCCTCTAAGTTGCTAAAAAATTGAAATGAGTTCTTTGGTATACGGGTGCCGTTCATCTGACAACAAATGTTCGCGATGGAATTGATCGACAAGCCGCCCTTCTTTCATCACCAGTATTCGCCCGCTCATTTGCGCGACAGCGGCCAAATCGTGCGAAATGAATAAATAAGAAAGATTCAAAGATACGCGCAGCTCCGCCAATAAAGCAAGGATCGCCCCTTGCGAGATCACATCCAGGCTTGCGGTAGGTTCATCCAATACAAGAAGCTCCGGTTCGATGCTGATCGCACGGGCAATCGTCACCCGCTGGCGCTGTCCGCCGCTTAATTCATGGGGATACCGGTCCGCCAGGCTCTCCGGCAGCTGGACGGCATCAAGAAGCTGCTTCACAAAGGCCTTTTTTGAGGTATAGGAAAAATGCCGTAGACTCAGCTGTTTTCGATACTGTTCGTAGGGATCGATTAGGGAATCTTCTATTTTCAGCTTCGGGTTCAACGCGGCCGCTGGATTTTGCAGCACTATCTGCATCTTTTGCCGGTAAGCGTGCAATCGGCGCTCATTCAGGCGTTCAAGCGCTTCATTCTTGAAATAAATCGAGCCTCCGTCGATCGTTTCGATGCGCAGCAAACAGCGGGCGAGCGTGCTTTTTCCGCAGCCGCTTTCACCGACAAGACCAAGACATTCGCCTTGATGCAGTTCAAAAGAGAGAGGATGAATCGCCGTTTTTTGTCCTTGATAGGATTTGGTCAGGTTCTTCACCGTAAGCAACTTCATACGATCTCCGCCTCCTCACGCACACTTGTTGAAAGGATGCGATCAAGCGTTGGGGCCGCGTTGATTAATTGTTTGGTATACGCATGCTGCGGGTTGCCAAGTACATGGTCTTTCTCTCCTGCTTCAACCACTTGACCTTCTTTCATAACAGCGATGCGGTTCGCATAACGTTTGACAGGGCGCCAATCATGCGTGATAAACAGAATGGCACAGCCGGTTTCCTTCTGTCTCTTTGCAAGCAATTCCAAAATCTTGTGCCCGGAGACACTGTCCAATGCCGTGGTGATTTCATCCGCGATCAATAAATCCGGTGACAACAACAGCGCCATCGCAATGGAGACACGCTGAAGCTGCCCCCCGCTTAACTGAAAGGGATACCGCTTGTACACGGTCTCATCCAACCCGACGGAAGCAAGCGCGTCCAGTGCGCTTCGTTGCCGGGCCCGGGAATCGGCGTTGCCGTGAGTTTTCTGGTATTCTTCAAAGTGCTGGGCAATCGTTCTAAACGGAGTAAAAGAACCCTGATAATCCTGAAACACATAGGACAGTTTTGAGCCGCGAATCATTCTCATCTGTCCAGGCGATAAAACAAATAAATCCCGTCCCTTATAAAAAATGCTCCCCTCTGCCTGCAAATTAGGGGGAAGCATGCGGCCGATGGCTTGAGAGAGCAACGTTTTCCCGCTCCCGCTTTGTCCGACCAGGGCATACCAATCTCACTCGCGGATGGAGAGCGATACGTTGTCGACAAGTTTCTTGTCTCCGCTGCGAATCGATACCTGTCTGATCGACAACATCACGATTGCACCTCCTTCTTGACATCAAAACGATCGCGCAAGTAATCCCCCAGCATATTCGTCAGCAGCACGGCAATCACGATCGCCAAACCGGGATAGATCATGAATTCGGGTTTTGACTGAAAATAAGGCCGAGAATCATTCAGCATGGCTCCCCATTCAGGAATGGGGGGCTGCGCTCCAAGCCCAATGTATGAAAAGGCCGAAATGAGCAAAATCACTTTTCCAAGATCGAGACTGGCAAGTACGAGAACATGTCCTACAATATGAGGAAATAAATGCTTGCGCATGATCTTGCCGGGAGACAGCCCGTTTGTTCGGGCAATGAGCACATAGTCTTTTTGGGACTCCGCTAAAACGGTGCTGCGAACAAGACGGGCATAACTGACCCATTTTACGATGACAATCGCCAACACCAGATTGCCGATTCCCGCTCCAAGCAAGCCGCTCAGGACAATGGCCACGATCGTATCCGGAAAGGCTAAAAATCCATCGGCAATGCGCATAAAAATCCGATCCACCAGCCCGCGTCTAAACCCTGAGATAAGACCAAAAGGGATCCCGATGACGAGGGAAACGATCAGTGCCAGCAAGCTGTAACCGATGGTTTGCTGTCCCCCCAGCAAGAGCCTGGTCAGCACATCCCGACCCAATTGATCGGTCCCGAGCGGATGCTGCAGGCTTGCGCCCTGCAGGCGATTGTCCAGATTCGTTAATGTTGGATCATGACGCAAGACAAAAAAGGCATAAATGGCGACGAGCCCAGTCAGGAGTACGCACATCCATGCGATCCCCCCTAGCCATCTGCGCTTTTTTACTTTCGGCCATGGTAAAGACCATCCCTTCATCCGCTCACCGCCTTTTCTTTTAGCTTCATTTCAGGGTTTAAATACCGGTAAGACAAATCCACGCACGTATTCACAACAAAAACAATCACCGCCATCATGAGAATGTATCCCTGAATGAGGGGATAATCGCGCCCGCGTATGGCATCCACGACAAGTTTGCCGATCCCCGGATACGCAAACAATACTTCAATGACCAGCACGCCGCCAATCAAGCTTCCCAGGCTGACTCCGAAAAAGGTAATGACGGGAGGAAGACTGTGCCGGAACGCATGAACGAAAAAGATTCTTCGCTCGGATAAGCCGCGGGCCCTCGCCGCACGGATAAATTCCTGGCTGAGCGAATCAAGCAAGCTGGAACGAAGCAAACGAACATATACGCTGGAGATCGCTAGGCCCAGCGTCAGAGACGGCAACACCCAGGTGAGCAGGCCGTCTCTCCCCATAGTGGGAAGCCAGTTTAACCGCACACCGAATAAATCAATGAACAGCAGGCCAAGCCAAAAACTAGGGACGGCCGCTCCAAGAATGGAGAGGATTCTGCTTACATGGTCTATCCAGCTATTCCGGTAAAGAGCGGATAACGAACCAAGCGGGATCGACACAACCAACATGACGATAAGCGCGCCAACCGCCAATTCCAGGGTAGCGGGCACCCCCCTGAAAATGACATCCATGACGGGTTGGCCGGTCATATAAGAGTTACCGAAATCAAGCTGAATGAATTTAAGCAGCCAATGTCCATATTGGACAAGCAGCGGCTCGTTGAATCCCATTTCCTCTCTCAGGGCCTCTACTTGCGCTTGACTAACGGATAGTTCATCCACATTCAAAATGGTTAAAACCGGATCGCCAGGCGCAAGCCGAATAAACAAAAAGCTGACAAACGTAATGAATAACAAAAACAACAGGACTTCCAGAAATTTGCGCACCAAAATTTGAATCACTTAATTCACATCCAACCGGTTGGTGATCATATAATATTCGCTTCGGGTCGTCACCCAATTTTTCACTTTGTTTTCGTTATAGGCCACAATGGTCGAAGGATGCAGAATGAACGAATTAATCATATGTTCGTGGACATAATCAGCGACTTCTTCGGCAAGTAATGCACGTTCTTCCTGGCTGACTGTTTGATTGAGTTGATCAATCATGGCCGTCAGTTCGGGCTCCTGAGCACCGCTAAAGTTAAGGGCGCCCGTAGGGTGATAAGTCGCATTCAAGTAATACCCGGCATCTCCGCGCGGGGCGGTTAGATTGCTATACGTCGCAAGATCCCAATCGCGGTTGGATGCCATGTATTCCTCAGGGACATCAATCTGGCGAATGTCGACTTCGATTCCGATCTGTTTGGCGTCCGACTGAAAAACTTGCGCGATTAACGGCAAATCGGCTCTTGCACTATAGGTTAACAGGATAAATTTAAGCGGTTCGCCGTCTTTTTGCATTTTCCCGTCTGCCAGGGAGTAACCTGCTTTTTCCAAGTACTTGACCGCTATGTCGGCTCCGGTTTCATGCTGTTCATACGTTGGCGCGAACGGCAGTGATGGCAAAAATGGCCCGAGAGCAGGTTCAGCGTTGCCCAACAAAATGGTATCGACAATCTTCTGCCGATTGATGAGCGCATCAACCGCCCGGCGCACATTGACGTCCTGCAAGCTTTTACGTTGCATATTCATGGTCATTTGGTGTACACGGAAGGTCGAGGTGGATTCAACTTTCATCCCATCCTGATCTTTCAAGGATTGCAAGCTTTCCACCTCCGGACGATAAACGATATCCACTTGCCCGGATTTCAGTGCGAGCGAGCGGGCATTCGCATCCTCATTAAAAGCAAACGTTACGGAATCCAGATTGGAAGCCCCATCCCAATAATCATCATAGCGCTCGAGCTCAAGCTTGCTCCCCGGCGAGAACGACTTTAACACGAAAGGGCCGGTTCCTACAGGATGGTTGACAATGTCTTCTTCCGTTACATCAATAATGGAGACATTTGGATTCACAAGCTCGGATACGAACTCCGGAAAGGGCACCTTGGTTGTTATTTTCAGCGTGTAATCGTCTACCGCTTCGATCTTTTCGACTTTGAGCGCATTTTGAATCGCCACACTCTCCTTCAATGCGCGTTCAAGGGAGGCTTTTACCGCTTCAGCATCCATTTTCTTACCGTTATGGAACGTAACGTTTTCCCGAACTTTAATCGTCCAATGCTGCCCATCTTGACCTTCCCAGCTTTCCGCCAGCCAAGGCGCAATGGATAGATTTTCTTCATCCAGGCGAATCAGCGTTTCCGTTATCCCTGCCCGCAACGGAACATAACTTGAATCCACATGAGGATCCAAAGAATTCGTTGAGAAATTATAAAGAAAATGAATGTGTTTTTTGGTCTCAGTGCCTGAAGAAGACTGGGAACATGCGCTAATCAAACTGATACTTGCCAATAAGATGCCAAACTTCAGAAAGTGATTTCTTAAGAACCTATCAAATTTCATGGTGAATACCCCTTTTTCGTAATTGTTACGATTAATATGATATCTTAATGAATCTTATATGACAAGTCTATTTAACATCATCAGCCTGAATAAATTGCTCGAATTATCCTCAGGGAAAATACTCCGTGTTGTTTCGTGCGGTACAGAATTTGACAATCCGCTCATTAGCTTCTATAATTTAATAGTAATAATTACGATTAAATGACCAGTATCCCTAGGTGAAGGATTGAACAAGATGACCACTTTACAAGATCCCCGTATTCCCGTCACTGTGTTGACCGGGTTTCTCGGCGCAGGAAAAACAACCTTGCTTAACCATGTGTTAACCGCAGATCATGGCCAGAAAATTGCGGTCATTGTCAACGAGTTCGGAGAAGTCGGCATCGACAATCAGCTAGTCGTTGGCGCGGACGAAGAAATATTTGAAATGAACAACGGCTGTATTTGCTGTACGGTGCGGGGCGATCTTATCCGCATTCTCGCTGATTTGAAAAATGCGAAGCTCGGAATGGGCGGTCGCCGTAAAGCCGATTTTGACCGCGTCCTGATCGAAACCACAGGTTTGGCCGATCCCGCTCCGGTGGCGCAAACCTTTTTCGTGGATGACGAAGTAGCCGATTTCTATAAACTGGACGCGATCGTCGCGGTAGTGGACGCCAAGCATGCCGGACAGCATCTGGATGAGGGCCATGAAGCGCAGGAGCAGGTCGCCTTTGCGGATGTGCTGCTTTTGAACAAAACGGACCTCGTTTCCGAAGATGAGCTTGAGCAGTTGGAAGGGCGCCTGCGCGCAATGAACCAGGCGGCGAAGATTTACCGTACGCAGCAATCGCAGATCGAAATCGATCGTATCCTGGGCATCAACGCTTTTGATTTGGAGAAGAAACTGGAGCTTGAACCCGGGTTTCTGGAAGAAGAGCACCACGATCACGATGACGAGGTGTTCTCCGTGTTTTTCCGCGAGTCCCGCCCGCTCGATTTGAAAAAGGTAGAACGCTTCATTAACGAGTGGCTGATCGAACATGGCGTGGACACGTTCCGCTACAAAGGGGTCCTCAATATCAAAGGCAGCAAAAAAAGAGTGGTCTTCCAGGGCATTCACATGCTGTTCGGCGCATATCCGGACCGGGATTGGAAACCGGATGAGGTGCCGGCCAGCGAATTCGTGGTCATCGGACGGAATTTGGACGAGGAATGGTTCCACAAGCAGTTTGCCGCCTGCGTAGCCGACTAACACAGATTGATGATAAAAGAAGAAGCGGACACGCTAACGTGCCGCTTCTTTTTATTTTCTGACCAGCTTATGCAGGACTAACGGCTTCCTCCAACTTCCTGGGCCAAATCCCGGGAAATTCCTGTACGATCCGGGCAACCCCTTATAGGGTTCGGGCCTTGGTGTCCCTCATGCTATCTTTGCACGATTATCCCTCTCGTTCAGGGCGGCCAGGGGCCCGGAGTGAGGCCAGCTCTTGTCCATTTCTCTGCTATCTGATCAAAGGGGATAATCATGCAAAGCGTCCGGGCAGCGTGTGTTGATCTTCGAAAGGATACTAACCTCTTTTAGAGTTAGTTTTTCTTGCGATATCAGAAACCTTCCCTACGAAGTTTATACTTTCTGATATCTTAAAAAAAGCATGCTCTCCCGATGAGATCGCATGCTTAATGATAAATGGATACGTTGCAGGTATCTTGTCTTCTACTCCATGGGTTCTTCATTCTGCTGCATCTGGCATCCCTCGCAAATCCCGTAAACCTCAAAACGATGCCGCAGCACTTTGTAGTTCCCCGGCAACTCAAGGCCATGGTCCATCGGACAATAATCAAAAGGAAGCGTTTTTTCGCAATTAACGCAAATCAAGTGATGATGATGGTGCGCCGTACAATTCTCCTTGAATTTCAAGCCGCCATCCATAAAGTAGAAATGCTCCAATACCCCCATCTCACTTAACATCCGGAGATTGCGGTATACTGTGTCCAGGCTCATGCTTGGATAACGAATGGACATTTGATCATAGACATCTTTGGGCGACAGATAACCTTCATGATCGGCAAAAATTTGCGCCAGCGTTCTTCGCTGTTCGGTCACTCTCCATCCGTTCCGCGCCATCGTGTCCAGCATTTCTCTCACCTTGGATTGGCTTTCTTTCATAACATCGCACGTTCCCTTCTTCGATATACAAAGCATCCGGCTTGATGACGGACGTTTTTCGTCAGAAAAAATTCCGTCTTTTTATTCTAACAAAGAAAGGGGGAAATTGTCATATGACCTTTGTTCTCTGTTTTCATCAATCGGTATGTTTACCCAATCCGTATTTTATAGTAAACTTTTCTGCTGTCCGCTCTTGTTCAAGCCGGGCAAACGTCTCGGCGCAGCGCTGCAAGAGCAGACAGAAGGAACGGTTATGTCCGATAAAAAAAGAAGAAAGATCGTACCGGTTCCGCGACGGCTCGAACGTTACAAGCAAACGATGCCTCATCCGCCCCATGGCAAATTGCACGAACCGGTCGGTTTTCTCGGATGCGAACATGGTTATATAGGCGTAAAGCGAATGATCTTCCGGTTCATCCAGCGGGCTGACGCCCGCACAGGAAAATTCGGTTTGGATGTTCATACGCTTGAGGCAAGCAAGCGTACCAAACATCTCCACATCAACTTCTATATTGCCGAGCAACACGGTTTGTTTGGCACGTCTTCTTTGCTTAACCTGCCGCAGCCAGTTGGCGAGTTCCAAATCCCTCCGTTGCCACTGTTCTTCGGATTGGACGCTGCTCACCTTTTCCTCTTCGTTTTTAGTACTGATGTATGCCAACAGGCTCCCTCCGATCCGCAAATAAATCCTTAAAATTTGGGCAACGGAATTTTTTCCTCTTCCTTAGCCAGATTGCCCATACTTCGTTCAACTCCTCACCTGTATCCCAGAATATTAATTTACCGCCACAAGCATAATGATTGCCGAAGAAACAAGCGACGTCACCAGTTGCTTGCCCGCCAGCGAAGAAGCAAAGGGCCAGCCCATTTCCTTCTTGACGGTCCATAATGTGACCAAACAAGCCGTAAGCGTGGAAGCGAGATATACAAGGAGAAAAACCTGACCCGCCCGCATCGACCGCAGCAGCTCCCCTTCTCCCTGATTTAAAACGAGCAGCCCGTCTTTGCGCACCATGGAAAACACAATACCGCTCGCCGCCTCGGGCGGCAGATGAAACAACTGGAGAACGGGTCTTGCCATCGCCGAGAACCAGGCCATCAGGCCCGTCGATTGCAAAACAGCGGCTGCCAAACAAATAACAATAAAAATCGGCATCGCCTGCAGCAGAAACTGCTTAATCACGGTGCGAAGCCGCCAGCTTACGGCACGAATTCCCGGTTTTTGCAAAAAGGTTTTGGTCTCGTAAGCCTGAGCGGCGAGCTGGCCCGGCTTCCGGTTCCAAACCCTTGTATGCAGAGCCCCTACAAGACCAAGCACAAATATATAAGGCAAGAACAGCCAGGGATGACCCGCCGACCCGAACATCGACAAGGCGGCTCCGATCTGATAGCTGCAGGCAGAGCCGTAGGCAATCAGCGATACGCATGATTTCCGGGTGCAGGCACTGCAGGCGCGGCTTTGGAATACCGCAACCACATTGCAGCCAAATCCGGACAAAACCGGAATAAGGTCGCGGCCGTTTAGTCCGATACGGCGCATCGGGCCGTCCAGGGAATCGGTAATCCGATCCTTGAGGCCGCTTTCCTCCGCCAAGGCAACGCTGATGCCCAGCAGCAGAACGACCGGAAACGCCCACAGGAAAGAATACGAGCCAAGGGTAAGCACCCCGTAATCGCCGACGAGGAAAGAACGCGGAACCACAGGCCATCCTTCAAACCAAGACTTTACCGGATCTATGACATGACGATTCACGATCGGCTGCAGCCATGCCGATAACAGATAAGCCAGCAGTACCGGTACCGCAAAAATTAACAGCGTTAGCAGCAGCGACAAGGTACGTCCCCACAGCGGATGCTCCAACCAGGTGGTTTGCGGCTGCATGGCGGGAAAATGCCGGGGCAGCAGCTCCCCGGCGCCGGAGCGAATCGTTCCGGCTTCTTTCAAACGCCGAAGCAGTTCCGTGCTGTCCGCAAACGCGAACCTGCGGGCATCGACCGTATAGACAGGAATTCCCAGCCAGTCGCTATAATATCGCTCAAGCTCCGGCAAACGCGCCGGTATTTTATCGGCGAAGGTAAGTACTAACAGGACGCGCTTGCCTTCCGGATTTGCCGCTTTCAATAGCAGCGGAAGCTCCTTGGCAGCATGCGTAGCTCGTACGACCAGCATGATGATGTCCGCATCCGTAACAGCCTCCATCGCCGTTCTCGTGGTCATGCTGTCATCTTCGACCCGGATGCCGGGAAGGTCGGCCAAATCCATTTCGGAGGTTAAGCCCCCTCTGCGCATCGTTACGGTAGAGCCGCGAAAATTAGCTTCCTCACCGGTTTCCTGACCGGTAAGCCCGCGGAATAACGTCGATTTGCCGGAGGACTCAAAGCCGATCATGACTACACTCTGCGGTTTGGGCCGGACTTTCGTCAGCATTGGCAATCTTCTCCGCAACAGCTTAGATCCGTGAGCAGCATTCCCTGCTTCCGGTATTCCTCCAGCTTTCCTGTATCCAGCCCCAGACGCTCGGCAATCTCTCCCGCCACAACACCAAAGCGCTGTCTGAATTTATAGATAAAGCAGAAAATCAAATGGCCATGCCGGACACTGGGGCCGGACACAAATAATCCCGGTGTCAGCGTGGATTCATCCACCTCATTGAGCAGTACATTCCCGCGATCATCCCGCTCAAACAAATGCTGAACGAGCTCCACGCTTCCCCTAAAGCCGGTAGCCAGAATCGGAGGAGAACTTGTCTTAAGAAAATGGCTGTTACCCGAAGCCCCCTCGCAATAAACGAGATATCCCCCATCGTCTGCCGGTTCTATCCAACGGACTTCATAACCTGCCAGCAACTCCACCTGTCCGCCGGCAACCTCCTTCAAACGATCCTTTGTAAAAGGAGAAATCTCCATGCTCGGGTCGCTGCTGCCTTTTTCCGTCCAGCGAAAGTTACGGTCGACCACCGTTACCTTCTTGCCCAATCTCGCCAAGTGAACCGCCGCGTCAGCGCCGCTTTCGTAACCTCCAATAATGACATGTTCTTCGCCCTGCACATCTTTCCATTCCTGAATCAGGCTGTTGTGAATGCCATATTCCGCTCCGGGAAATCCGGCCAGTTCGGGATACTGAAATTCTCCGGCCGCCCAGATCACGAATTTGCTGCGCAGGATGCCTTTTGATGTATCCAGTTCAAAGCTTCCATCCGGTTGAGGACGTATCCCGGTCACGTCCACCCCGGTTTGTACGGGCAGCTTTTTATATTCGGCTACGGCCTGTAAATAGTTCGCATACTGTTCGCCGGAAGGATGTTCCGTTCCGAGCGTATAGGCCGGGGAGGTTTTCAGGGTGATGGCATTGAGATCCAGCATCCCGTAAGCATTGCCCGTAAAAGACGGAGTGATCATTCGCATTTCCTTGGGCCACATTCTAAAGGACGCCCCAATGCTCCCTCTCTCGAGAATACTGAAGCGTTTCACGTTAAGCTCCTGCAGCAGGCTGCCCAAACCGATTCCCGCAGCTCCTCCGCCTACAATAAGGCAATCGAAAAGCTCCATAACCAACACCTCCCAGTTGTTTAATCGTAATTTTTACGATAATAAGCGATGACTTTATACGACGATTTGATCCGACCTATGAAACCCAAAAGATTCCCTCACGATCCAGTTCGACCAGTTCCAACTGCTGCTCGAAATCCGGATTAGGCGCAATGGATTGGACCGGTTCCCAGTCATGGTTCGAATTTTTGACATACACGCTCCATTTATTTTGCTCCAAACGAAACTGTACGATGGCTGATCCGATCCATTGTCGTCCGTGGGAATGCGGCCGTTCCTCAAGCAAAGTCAGCCCCTCCTCATTCCACTCGTATTTTAAGCGGACAGAGGAGCGGACATTTGGAGGAACCTTCACTTCAATGTAGCCGTCCAAAATCGTTTCAAGTCTTCGGGCCGTAAATGGATCCACCACCATCACCTCATGCCGTTAATAGGCGTACCTATTGGATAAGACGCCTTTACCTTGACCCAACAAAAATCTTACGTCGATCATAGGCAAAAATGATCATCGATACGCCTAAGATCGCGCAAATCATATACATAAAAGAATAGGAGGAAAGGTCCGCGATCGGGCCCATGATGACAGCGCCCAGCGAAACGCCCAAATCAGCCATGGCAATAAATAGTCCGATGAGCACATTGCGATTCAGCGGTGGCAGGACAAACGTTAAATACGATGTTAACGTAGGATAGAGAAGTGCTTGAGCTAGCCCCATTAAGATTGCGCCGGCATAAAAAAACATAGCGCCACCCGTTATCGAAAAGCTTACACATTGCGCGGCTACAGCTAAAATGAGCATAATGGCCATGACAAAAGAAGAATGCCATTTCCCGTCCGAAGGAATCCTCTTCCTTAACACGAAGCGGGCTGCGACTGCGGCCCCTGCCTGAAGCATGAGATAAACGGCCGCATTGCCGCTTTGAATTTGCGAGGCGTATAGCGGGATAAAGGTGGTCACCGCTCCAAATACTAGAGAAGCGATCAGCATCAGAACGCTGCATTTGAATAAATGCGGGTTCTGGACTAACTGGCCGTAGGATTGAAGCATCGTCGCTCCTTGTCCCTCCTGGCCCAAAGCCGGCTCTGCCTCTTTTTTGTCCATTTTAGCGCTATAGCCCACCACCCCTGTAAGGATGGCAATTGCGATCATGGCCGCTGTAAACCTATTTGTATCTCCGGCCTGCCACATGCCAAAAGCCAGCAGTGGACCGATAATCCCCGGCATGGAAGAACATAAGGAATACATCGAAATCCCTTGTGAACGGTCCTTGTCCGGCAGCGCATCGATAATGCCCAGCTGTAAGGTCATGGAGAAAAAAGCGGTGCAAACTCCTTGCAGCATACGAGCAATGAAATAGCCTCCTAGTCCGGTAAATGTGTATAAAATGAGCGCGAAGCCATTGATCACAAGAATCGTGCGCAACACTTTGATCGATCCGTATTTCTGAATCATACGGCCTGCCCAGGGCCGAAGAAACATCGTCGTAAACAAATACGCCCCCATGATGACTCCGATTGTCGTATTAGCGGCGCCCAGGGATTCGCCCTTTAAAGGAATAATAACATTCAATATCGGGTTAGCGCTAAAATAAAAAAGGGTTAATAGATATAACCGCAGAAAAGGCCATGACAGGGCTCCTTTCACAACTCTTGCTCCTTGGCCTAAGATTACCAGCTGGCCTTTTTCACGCCGGGAATTTGCCCATTGTGAGCCAGCTCGCGAAATACGATCCGGGATACCTTGAATTTGCTGATATATCCTCTTGGCCGCCCCGATACCGAGCAACGGTTATGCAGACGGGTGGGCGATGAATCGCGGGGCAGCTTCTGCAAAGCCGCAAAATCCCCTTTTTCTTTCAACTCTCTGCGCTTTTCGGCATACTTTTGAACCAGAGCTTGTCTTTTCTGTTCTTTAATGACCTTCGATTTTTTAGCCATGTTTGAGATTCCTCCTTTAACTTGCGGCGCATGAGCCGCATAGACCGAAGACTTCGAATTTATGCGATATGATCTGGAACGCTTCCGGCATTTCGATGCCGTTATCCAGTGGACAAAAATCGATCGGAAAGGTTTGCTGGCATTTTATGCAGATGAGATGGTGGTGATGACGGTCAGGACCGCATCTCAGCTTGAAGCGGACCCCCTCCGGAAAATCGAATTGTTCGATCAGGTTAATTTCCGTCAGCAAACGGAGATTGCGGTACACCGTGTCGTAACTGACCCCCGGAAGATGTTCTGCTATATAAGCGTGAACCTCGCGCGGCAGCACGAATCCGGTGGAGACGGAGAACAGCTCCGCGATCCATCTGCGTTGCGTGGTAATACGCAAACCTTTGGACTCCATAGCTTGAATCAAACGATTCGACTTGTTCTCCATTCTTTCATCTCCCCCGGTTTCATATCCCCCAGCATTAACTATGGTGCTATTCGTTCAGCGCCGACTTCAGCGCTTCCAGATTTTGCCGCATCACTCCAATATAGTCGAGACCGCCGGCGATCTCTTCTTCCGTCAAACCCTCAAGCGGATTCAGAACCGCCGATTTTGCCCCGATTTCGGAAGCGATCGTATCGGCCACCTTGGAAGATACCAGTGTCTCAAAAAAGATCGTCTTCACATTATGTTCCTTCGCAAACTCGACAATTCCAGCCATCTGGGAAGCCGACGGCTCCTGTTCGGGAGAGAGCCCGGCGATCGGCACTTGAGTCAGTCCATATTGTTTGGCCAGATAACCAAAGGCGGCATGCTGGGTAATGAAATCCTTGCGCTTGCTGTCTTTAAAGGCCTCGGCAAATTCTTTGTCGAGCGCTTCCAGCTCGGCTACATAAGCATCGGCATTGGCTTTAAACTGGTCTGCGTATTGCGGAGCCGCTTCGGACAAGCCTTTTTCAATGTTGCGAACTTCCTGAATCGCCAGCGCCGGCGACAGCCATACGTGCGGATCCAGGCCACCGTGATCGTGATCGTGCCCGCTTTCTTCATGAGCGTGTTCGCTCTCGTCATGAGCATGTTCACCGTCTTCATGAGCATGCTCACCTTCTTCATGAGCATGTTCACCGTCTTCATGAGCGTGCTCACCTTCTTCATGAGCGTGTTCGCCCTCGTCATGAGCCTCTTCGCCATGTTCATGCTCTTCCGAGCCTTCCATAATCTCGATCCCGCGGCTGGCTTCAATCGCCTTGACCCCGGTGCCCGTGGCGCTGTCCAGCACCTGCTCCACCCAGCCTTCCATGCCCGCTCCATTGTACACGAGCACGTCGGCATCGGTAATGGCAGCCATATCCTGTGCGGTCGGCTCCCAATCATGCGGTTCCATCCCGGCGGGAACCAGATTCTCCACATGGGCCAGATCCCCCGCTACATGACGTGTGAATTCATACATCGGGTAAAAACTCGTCTTGATCTCCAGCGTTTCCGTTGCAGGCTTATCCGCAGCCGCTACAGGCGCTGTGGACGAGCCGTTATTTCCCGCGGCATTTCCCGATGTGTCTACATTCGAGCCGCAACCGGCCGCAACCAGCATCAATGATAAGGATAAAACGGTTAAGCTATGTTTCCAAAATTTCATTTTTCACATGCTCCTTACTTTGATATTGTTTTTTGGTAACTTGCCGCCCGCGCAGCCGCAGCAGCTTCTGCAGCAACAGCGTGGTCAACAGGAAAACGAGCAGGATCAGCGCAATCGTCCCTCCCGGCGGCGTATTGATATAATAAGAAAGACTCAGACCGGAAAAAACGCCAACCAGGCCGGTGCCGACGGAAATCAGGATCGCCGCCGTAAAACCGGAGGCGACGCGCAAAGCCAGCGAAGCCGGCAATATGATCAACGCCGAAACCAGAAGCACGCCCACGACCGGCATGGCGGCGGCGACGGTCATCCCGGTCAGCACGGCAAAGGAAAAAGACAGCAGCTTGACCCGGACGCCGGATATCGCGGCCGTTTCCTCGTCAAAGGTCAGATTGTAGAGAGGACGCCGCAAGATGATAAAATAAAGCACCCCGACCAGCGCCACGGCAGCGATCAGCAGCAACTGGGTATCGCTCACCGCGACAATGGAACCGAACAGATAGGAGCTGAAGCTTTTGCCCCAATTTTGCTTTAAACTCATCAGCACTACAGCAAGTGCCAGCCCCGAAGTCATGATGATCGCTACCGGCAGCTCGCTGTATGTACGGTAGGAACGGCGAAGCTGCTCGATCACAATCCCTCCGGCAACGGCCACCGCAAAACCGCTGAGGGAAGGATTTAGCTGCATCATCGAGCCCAAAGCTACCCCGGCCAGGGACACATGGGACAGCGTATCCGCCATCAGCGCCTGACGGCGAAGCATGAGATAAACTCCGAGCAGCGGTGCGATGATGCCTATTAAGCCCCCTGCCCAAAAGGCGCGCTGCATAAATTCGTAACCGAACATCGCCAGCCCTCATCCTCCTTCCGCTCCAATTGAATCAACGTATCGAGATACGGCGCCGTTTCCTCAAGCCCATGGGTGACCATAATAACTGTTCGGCCGTGGTCTTTTACGTTATGTCTTAACAACTCGTAAAGCTGTATCCGGCTTGCCGCATCAATCCCCGTCATAGGCTCATCCAATACGAGCACTTGCGGCTCCTGGGCCAGCGCGCGGGCGATGCAGACGCGTTGTTTTTGGCCTCCCGACAGCTCACCGACTTTACGATCGCGATACTCCCACATGCCAACCTGTTTTAAGCTTCGCTCTACAACCTGCCGCTGCTCCTCCTTGAAACGGCCGAATAATCCGAGGCGGGAATAGCACCCCGAACGAACCAACTCGATGACCTTGCTGGGGAAGCCGGCATTGAAGGAAGACACTTGCTGCGGCACATACCCCACAGCCAACTTTGAACCGTCTTCCCGGACGCGGCCCAACCGGACCGAACCGCTCCAAGGCTTAAGCAGCCCCAACATCAGCTTCAGCAACGTGGTTTTGGCCGCACCGTTCGGCCCCGCAATGCCGATAAATTGCCCGGTATGGATGTCCAGAGACAAGTTTTCGATAACAGGCTCATTCCCATATCCAAACACAACATCGCGCATAGAAGATAAAATCACATCAATCTCTTCCTTTTAATCGTAATCATTACGTATTTATCGAAAACATAATATCGTAGAAATTACGATTTGTAAACCGGCCAAGGCAGCGGATTATTGAATTTATTCCAATCCTGCTTCATTTCTTCTTCATTCAACAAGCAACGGGCCAGCCTTCTCTCAATATCTTTTTGATTCATGTCCATACCGATGAAGACCAGTTCGGTCATTCGATCGCCCCAGGTATTATCCCAGCGTTCCAGAACTTCGGGTTCGCTGTCCAACACTTCGCGCTGCTGATCTTCCGGTAAAGCCGCCAACCAATAACCTGCGGGACCAAACTGAATGGAAGGACCTGCCTGGCTTAACGATGCCGCCATATCGCCACGCGCTGCGATCCATACCAGTCCCTTGGCACGAACTACTTCGACAGGCCAATTGTTTAAAAAATAACTGAGACGCTGAGGATGAAACGGAATTCTGCTGCGATACACAAAGGACCCTATTCCATATTCCTCGGTTTCCGGAGTATGCTCTTTATTCGTAAGCTCCGCAATCCACCCTGAGGACATGCTCGTCTTTTCAAAATCAAACAAACCCGTGTTCAAAATTTCCTTGGGGTCCACAGCTCCATTCACGGTCCGAATGATTTTAGCCGTCGGTTGAAGCTTCTTCAATACGGCCTCCAGCTTCACCAGCTCCTTCTCCTCCACCAGATCGCACTTGTTCAACAGCAAAACATCGCAGGTTTCAATCTGATCGATCAAAAGATCTACAATATCTCTATAGTCGGTTTCTCCCACCGCCTGATTACGGTCAAGCAAGCTTTCCCCCGATGCGAAGTCGTGCCAGAAGCGGTTGGCATCAACGACAGTAACCATCGTATCCAATCGGGCCAGGGCGGTTAAATCGATGTCCAAATCCGGATTGGCATAAGTAAAGGTTTGCGCCACCGGGATGGGTTCGCTGATACCCGACGATTCGATCAGAATGTAATCAAAGCGCCCCTCGCCGGCCAGCTTCTGCACCTCGCGCAGCAAATCGTCCCGCAGCGTGCAGCAGATGCAGCCATTGGACATCTCCACCAGCTTTTCTTCCGTTCTTGACAATGCGTTCCCCGATTTTACGAGATTGGCGTCCACATTAACTTCGCTCATGTCATTGACAATAACGGCTACCTTCAATCCATCCTTGTTATGCAAAACATGATTTAACAAGGTCGTTTTCCCGGATCCCAGATAACCGCTTAGAACCGTGACCGGAATTTTCTTTGATGTTTGTTCAGCCAACATATAAACCCTCCTAGCGCGTTTCGCGGTGCAGCGTGTATTTTCTTAGCCTAGGGCAGTATTTGCGCAATTCCATGCGTTCGGGGTGCGTCTTCTTATTTTTGGTGGTCGTGTAATTGCGGTCTCCCGTTTCGGTGCACGCCAAGGTAATAACAACTCTCATTTAAAAACATCTCCTTCTATTCGTAATTATTACGATTTAATTATTTTACTTGCTCTTCTCCTTTATGTCAATCGCTCCGAATTACCTCGGAATGCCCCAATAACGGAGTTCCTGATTTTAATGCTGCCCTACTTTGTATACGCGGTCGCACAACCGATGAAGCAGGCTCTCCTCATGGCTGACCACAACGACGCCGATGGACCGGCTTTGGCAAATGTTCAAAAACGCGCGCCAAATTTGTGCCTGTGTAATGGCATCCAGCATAGTGGTCATCTCATCGGCAATAATATATTGGGTATCATGATGGAGCGCGCGAACAATGCAAAAACGCTGCTTCTCGCCTCCCGACAGCTCAAGCGGCCAGCGGTCCAGCCACTCCTTGCGGATTTCAAAAGCCTCGAGAATCTCCGGGGAGGGGGTATAGGATTCGTTCAACACATCCTTCATTCGCCACTTTGGATTAATCGCCTTTTCCGGGTGCTGATAAATCAATTGCACCGGACGAAAAGAGCGCCGCGCAAGCGGCCTCCCGTCCAGCATAACGCGGCCGGCGCGCGGCGGAACATAACCGGCGAGCATTCGGGCCAGCGTTGTTTTGCCGCATCCGCTGTAGCCCGACAATCCCAGCACTTCACCCGGGGCAATCGTGATGTTTATGTCCTGCAGTATGCAGTGATCTTTCCGATAATAGTAGCCCAGATTCTCTCCAACTAAAGCCAAGCTTCCCCAACTCCCCTTTCCTTCCATTCCGGATCGAAATCATTCTGCGGCAAAGCCCTCCATAACCGGCGCGTATATTCGGACTGGAGAAGCTCCCCGTTACCGGCAAATGCCGCCGCATCCGAAATTTCTATCGTCGTTCCGTCCTTGAGAACCGCCACCCGATCCGCGATTTCCAGCGCAGACACGATATCATGGGTAATCAGCATCACCCCTGCCCCATCGGCCGCGAATTGCTTCAATTGCCGCAAGATTTCGGAAAGCGCCTGCGGATGGATTCCCGGCGTAGGTTCATCGGCAATGACCAGCTTGATCCCTTCCCGGACGCTTGTGGCAAACAGCACCCTGCGCAGCATGCCTCCCGACAATTCAAACGGAAAAAGACGCCCATCCCTTTCTTGCAGTCCGTATTGCACAAACAATTCTTCTTGCTTTTTCTTTGCAATTTTCCGGTCAAGTCCGATCTGAACCTGCCGCCCTACGCGCATCAGCGGATCGAGATAATTGACGGATTGCGGAATGAACGAAATTTCACTCCCTCTCAGGCGCTTCTTTCTTTCTTCCGTCAGTTCTTCCCCTCTATACAACATTTTCCCGCTGCAGATCGCATTCCCGGGCAGTATCCCCAACACGGCGTGAGCCAGCAAGCTTTTGCCGGAGCCGCTAGCTCCGACAACCGCCACGATTTCCCCCTCGCCAATTTCCACATGCATATTCGCTATGGGACGAATGATTCGCTTGTGTGTCCCCTTCAAATATTGTGAAAATCCAATCGACAAATCCTCCACCTTCAACAAAACGTTCTTCTCAGCGTCTCCCATGCTAGCCTCCTAAAAGTTTTGTGAGCGTTGCTTCCTGATCAACTTCGTACAAAACTCGCTTCGGAAGCATCGGCTCATTCGTGAGAACTGACCGGCTCCGTCAAAATACGGAACTGTTCGCCGATACTGTCAAAGCTTTTGATCACCGTGACCAGCAGCAAGCCGGGAAACACGACCAACCACCATTTTCCGGTCGAAATATGGTTCATCGCTTCCGACAGAATAATGCCTACAGCCGGCGTTTGCGGAGACAGGCCAAATCCCAAAAAGGTCAGTGCCGCTTCATGCAAGATCACATGAGGAAACATGAGCAGAAAGCCGATCATCATTTGCGGAAAAATCGCCGGCAGCAGATGCTTTCTGGCTATATACCAAGGGGATTTCCCGTAGCTTTTGGAGATTTGAATATATTCGGCATTTTTGATTTGGAGCACCTCCGATCGGACGACTCTGGCCAGCGCTGTCCAATGCGTCAGTGAAATCCCCAATACGATGCCATAGAGGCCCCCGCCGGCAATAAAACAAATGAGCACCATAAAGACAAGATGGGGCATGCCGATAAACAAATCGATGACCCAGGAAATGACGGCATCCACGGCTTTGCCGAACGTTGCCGCACAAATCCCCATGACTACGGCAATCACCACACTGAGCAAGGAAGTAAACGCGCCGATCGTCAGCGACAGACGCAAGCCTTTGATCGTCCGTGTGAACATGTCTCTTCCCAGCCAATCGGTTCCAAACAGGTGACTGATACTTGGAGCCCGGTTTTTGCCCCCTGCGCCCAAACGAAGATTGTCGTCGCTCAGCAAAAAGCTGAGCAGCAGCAGCACAAACAGAAAACCAATCGAGGCAACGAGCATCCGGATCATTTTTTTGCGAGCATTAAATCCTTCTTGTACGGACTGCATTACCGCGCCTCCTTCGTTCGGGGATCGATTACATTGTTCAGTACATCGGCGATCAGGTTTCCGGCAAAAACGAACAAGGAACTGATCAGAATGATGCCCACCATCAGCGGAAGATCGCCCTTCAACCCCGCCGTCGTTAAGGTGCTGCCGAGTCCGGGATAAGCGAATACCTGCTCGGCAAGCATGGAACCTCCAAACAGCTCGCCAAAATACGCAAACTGAAGCGAAATCGCCGGAAGAATGGAGTTGCGGAAGCCGTGGTTTTTGAAGATTTGCCACCCGCTCTCTCCCCTGGCCCTGGCAAACACGACGTATTCCGAATTCAGGATGTCGATCATTTTCTCACGCGTGTGCATGGCGACATTGGCTACCCCCAAAATGCTTAAGGTTACCGCCGGTAAAACAAAGTGATGCAGCCGGTCGATGAACCGCACCTCGCTCTCCATAACTCCCGCCGGTACAGCCAGACCAACGGGAAACCAATGCAGCCAAACCGCAAAAACGATCATCAGGATGAGACCCATCCAGAAAATCGGCGTCGACACCAGCGTGTAGCTGTACCATTTGATCGCTCTGTCAATCATCTTCCCGCGATTCATGGCGGCCATGCTGCCCAGTGCATATCCGATCACTCCGGACAGTACCCACGCCGTTCCCATCAACGCCAGCGAGGTTAAAAAGCGGCTTTGAATGATATCGATGACCGGGCTGCGATACAGCAAAGAAGTGCCGAAATTGCCTTGCAATAACGCCCCCGCCCAGGAAAAATACTTCTCTACCGGACTTTGGTCGACGCCCCAATAAGCTTTGAACTTCTCGATTTGCTCCGGCGATGCCGAGCTGTCTCCGCCGATATAAGCATTCACGGGATCGATCGGCGAAAGTTGGACGAGCGAGAAGGTCAAAATGGATAATCCAATCAGCAGGGTTACTACGCGAATGCAACGAATCGATATACTTCTGATCAAGCGAATCCCCCTTCTTTACATATGATTATCGGCAGCGGACTAGTTCCCCCATGTCCATTCGGTAATATTGCCGAACAACGCCCATTCATGACCATGCGAGTGAACCGGCTGTTTGCCGAGATCCAGCTTTTCATCGGCCAGATACAAGTGGTCTACGCGAACCAGCCAAACGATCGGGGCGTCCCCGATTCCGCTGAAACCTGTCTGTCCGTCCCATTGCGCCAGCTTCCAGTACTTATTGGCCTCCTCCTGCGTGGTTGCCGTAAGCGCATGATCCAGATATTCATCAACTTTGGCATTGCGATAGTTGGACATATTGTTGTAACCCGTGTCGATAACCTTGGAGGAATTCATCGTATACAACTGGTGAGGATGATGCCTTCCGCCTCCCCAGGCTACCGCGGCGGTTTTGCCTTTGACGTAAATTTCATCCCAGGTCGCGCCGATCAGATTGATCTTGATGCCAAATTCCTTGGCCTGGTCGGCAACGGCCAGCGAAAGGTCGGTGCGAAGCTGATCGCTGGAGCTGTAGTACATGTCGAACTCCGCCTTCAGGCCGTCTTTTTCCACAATGCCATCCTGATCGGCATCCGCCCAGCCTCCGCGGGCCAAAATTTGCTTCGCCGCTTCAATATCTCCGTCTTCTACAACCGTCTCTTCGTTAAACCAAGGCATATTATCGCACAGGCAGTATGCTTTTTGACCGTACCCGCCCAGCGCCACATCCAGCAGTTTCTGGCGGTCCAGCCCGATGTTCAGCGCCTGGCGGATAGCCAGATCGGAGGTCACATCATTCCCGACTTCCACTTCTTTGTCATTCGTTTTTCCCTTGCCGCCGCTTGGTACGGTGGGCAGCATGATTCCCCGGGAATCGATGCTTTCGAATGTGCGAAGCGTCATCCCTGGAACTTGTTGTTCCGCAAAGGTTGGCGGTACATAGACAATGTCCGCTTGCCCGGCTTTCGCCGCGGCCAGGGCGGCGTCCTCCTCCAGCAGCAGAAACGTCAGTTTTTTGAATTGCGGCTCCTTCCCGTACCAATATGGGTTATACTCCATAATGATCTGTTGGCCGTCATTATATTGAACGACCTTATAGGGACCCGAACCGATCGGGTTATCGGAATATTGGTCGTTATAGTGAGCCTTGGGAACAATCCCGATTTCGGTGAGTTGGCTAACAAAGGTGGAACGCGGCTCGTTCAGATGAATGACGATGGTATTCCCGTCCGCTACTTCGATCGACTTGACGAAAGACAAATCAAACTTTATACCGTCTTCCTTGAGCATTTCATATGTAAACTTGACATCCTCGGCCGTTACAGGTTCGCCACTGGAAAATTTCACGTCTTCACGGAGAGGAAAGGTCCACGTTAATCCATCCGCGCTGACGGAATAGGATTTGGCCAGATCTCCGATGAAGTTCAGATCGGAATCAATGGTTAGCAGCGAACTGTGAGTCAGGCGAATCTGGGCGTGCGTTCCCCAGCCCTTCTTCGGGTCGAACATCCCGATATCCACTTTTCCTACCGCTAAAACCAATTCCTCCTTGACCGTAAAATCTTTGGGGTCCGCGGACGCGTTTTCATGCCCGGTTGTTCCGGAATTGCAAGCGGTAACGAGCAATAACATAACCAATAAGTACGTTAGGGCAGGCAATGCCTTTCTCCCCAATAACTTTCTTACCAATATTCGCATTTCTACCTCCATCGATAAATTTTTTAGGCCGGCATGGTCAAAGACACAGAAATTCCGGCCCCCTTTCTTTAATAGTAATAATTACGATTAATGATTTAATTGTAATAATAACGATTATTAGTGTCAATCATTATTTCTTGTCATACCGTTCCACAAACCTCGGTAAAACATAGCTCCCACGCAGATTTTTCGCCCGTAACCACAAAAGAATAGCACCCCAACCTTATTTGGTTTGAGGTGCTATTCACGGCTTTTTATCTCAAAACACATGGACTTTATAATATTCCTTTCAAGTTTGCTTTTCTGGCAGCTTCTCTGCCGGAATGAACCTTTAATTTCCGAATCACTCGGTTCACATGTTTTTTCTCGACATTTTACAGAAGACTCGGAGTAATTTATGATTTTATTACCTGAATCTGTGCACGTGCTTTTGCTTATTATAATGAAAAAAACGCAAAAAGCTCTTAAGATAGGAGCATCCTCCTCTTAAGAGCTGATCATTTTGAATATGCCGGTGAGAGGACTCGAACCTCCACGGTTTCCCTCACGATTTTGAGTCGCGCGCGTCTGCCAATTCCGCCACACCGGCAAATATAAAATATATACAAAGTGCGGAAGACCAGACTTGAACTGGTACGGTAGTCACCTACCGCAGGATTTTAAGTCCTGTGCGTCTGCCGATTCCGCCACTCCCGCAAGTAAAAATAATGGAGGCGCCACCCAGATTCGAACTGGGGATAAAGCTTTTGCAGAGCTGTGCCTTACCACTTGGCTATGGCGCCAAAGATAAAAATGGAGCGGACGACGGGAATCGAACCCGCGACCCTCGCCTTGGCAAGGCGATGCTCTACCGCTGAGCCACGTCCGCTTATAAATGGCTGGGGATATAGGATTCGAACCTATGCATGACGGAGTCAAAGTCCGTTGCCTTACCGCTTGGCTAATCCCCAATAAAGTTGAAAATATGGGGCGATCGATGGGGATCGAACCCACGAATGCCGGAGCCACAATCCGGTGCGTTAACCACTTCGCCACGACCGCCATATTATTCAAGTTTCAAAACTGGCAGGGGCAGCAGGAATTGAACCCACACTAACGGTTTTGGAGACCGCTGTTCTACCTTTAAACTATGCCCCTATTAGATAAAACTGGTGGAGGCTGATGGATTCGAACCACCGAACTCGTCAGAGAACAGATTTACAGTCTGCTGCGTTTGGCCACTTCGCTAAGCCTCCACGTGGTGCCGGCGAGAGGACTTGAACCCCCAACCTACTGATTACAAGTCAGTTGCTCTACCAATTGAGCTACACCGGCTTTTAATTTTCGTTTTTTAATGGTGGCTCGGGACGGAATCGAACCGCCGACACGAGGATTTTCAGTCCTCTGCTCTACCGACTGAGCTACCGAGCCTTGCAATTAGATATAAATGGCGGAGCCGACGGGATTCGAACCCGCGGTCTCCTGCGTGACAGGCAGGCATGTTAGGCCTCTACACCACGGCTCCACACTGATAATTGCGAACTCCACAAACCGATCCGAGCAAGCCTAAGCTTTTCATCACTAATTTTGGAGT